>OUNO010478946.1_pt1 | contig 12443 bp, 10 predicted proteins | sample 1779811 | NCBI WGS metagenome assembly OUNO01 (sample SAMEA3914804, study PRJEB12502) | metagenome | biome: forest; material: soil | place: Canada | collected 2010-06-25 | depth 0.3 m | reverse complement strand
ATCTCGGTCTGCTCGGTCGGCCACTGCCACCCGGCGGTGGTAGCCGCCGTGACCGACCAGGCCGCCCGCCTGATGCACGTCTCCAACCTCTTCTACACGGAGCCGATGGCGCGGCTGGCGCAGCGCCTGGCGGAGTCGAGCCTCGGCGGCCGCGTCTTCTTCGCCAACTCCGGCACCGAGGCCAACGAGTGCGCGATCAAGATCGCCCGCAAGCACGCCCATGTCCGCGGCGTCGGCGCGCCGGAGATCGTCAGCTTCGAGGGTGAGTTCCACGGCCGCAGCTATGGCGCCCTCGCGGCGACCCCGGGACTGGCTAAGAACGAGGCCCTGGGGCCGATGCTGCCGGGCTTCCGCTCGGTTCCCCGCAACGACGCCGCCGCGCTGCGCGCCGCCGTCGGCGAGAACACCGCCGCGGTCCTGATCGAGCCGATCCAGGGCGAGGCCGGGGTCTACCCGACCAGCGACGAGGCGCTGCTCGCCGCCCGTCAGGCCTGCGACGAGACCGGGGCGCTGCTGATCTTCGACGAGATTCAGACCGGGGTGGGGAGGACCGGGTCGCTCTGGGCCTACCAGCAGACCCCCGTCCGGCCCGACGTGCTGACCGCCGCCAAGGCGCTCGGCGGCGGCGTCCCGATCGGCGCCTGCGTCACCGCGCCGGTCGCCGCCGAGGTTCTGGCGCCCGGCGACCACGGCTCGACCTTCGCCGGCGGCCCGGTTGCCACTGCGGCGGCGCTGGCGGTGCTCGACATCGTCGACGACCCGGCCCTGCTGCGGCGGGTGCGGGAGCTGGGGGCCGAGCTGCGCGAGGGGCTGGAGGCGCTCGACGGCGTCCGCGAGACCCGCGGCCGCGGCCTGATGATCGGGGTCGGCCTCGAGCCGGGCATCGACGCCGCCGCGGTCGGCGCCGGTCTGCTCGCTCGCGGCCTCGTCGTCAACGTCCCGGCGCCAGACACGCTGCGGTTGCTGCCGCCGCTGGTGGTCGATTCGGATCAGATCGGCCAGGCGGTTGGACTGATCGGCGAATCGCTTCTAGGCTTGACCGACTCGTGAGCCCGAAACGCCCATTGCGCCGCAGCTCGCTGGAGGCGAGCACCTCCGAGCGCCTGGCGGAGATCGTCGCGGCGGCCGAGCAGGCCGCGGCGAAGGTGATCGACGACGCCGAAGCCGAGGGGCGGCGCTATCTCCTCGAGGCCCGGGAGGAGGCCGACAGGCTCGTCGCCGAGCGGCTTGCCTCGCTGGCCTCGCTGACCGACTCGCTGGTCGCCCAGGCGGAGATGATTCGCCAGCAGTCCGAGCGCCTGCTCGAGTCGCTGACTCAGGCCCGGGCTGAGCTTCAGGTGGATCCGGCGCCGGTCGCGCCGGCGCCCGAGCCGAGTGTGACCACGCGCGGGTCCCACCTCAGCGCCGTCGTCATGGAGGAGGAGCCCGATGACGTGGTCGAGGAGGCCGAGGATCGGGTCGATGAGCCCATCGACGAGCCCGAGCCGGCCGAGCGGCCCCAGAACCAGGCCGGCGCCCGCCTGCTCGCCACCCAGATGGCGGTTTCCGGCAGCAGCCGAGAGGAGATCGCCACGCGGCTGCGAAACGGATTTGAGATCGACGACACCGAGGCGATCCTGGACGCGATTCTCGGACCGGAGGAGGACTAGTGCACGAGGACCCGACGCGGATGATGAACACCGAGCCCGACCCGGACGGAGGGCGCCCGCACGGCAACATGCGGCTGCTCGTCGCCGGCCTGATCGCGGTGATCATCGGCCTCGTCATCGCCGTGATCGTGATCGCCGGCAACGACAGCAGCAGTAGCTCCTCGCCCTCGAGCTCTGAATCGATCTCGACCGAAACCACCACCCAGAGCACCCAGTCGACCTCGACCGAACCGTCCACTTCGACTTCGGAAAAAACGACGCCGACCGAAGAGATCGAAGAAGTCGAAGAACCGGAAGAAGCAGAAGAACCCGAAGAAGCCGAAGAAGGCGGCGGCGGGGGAATCGAAGCTCCTTAGCTCCTCCAGTACCCCAGGCCCAAACTGCGGTTCCAAATGCACGCATATCGTTCAAAAGGAACCGCACGACCAACGCTGGCCCAGGCTTCCTCCGTCTGCGGTTCCTTATTCACGCATTCGGTGCATAAAGAACCGCTCCCGTCCCACGCAGCGGACCCTCACCCAGCAGTCACCACAAGTTCTCGCCTGCGAGACTTGCGCCTCTTGTGAGCACCCTGCCACCACAGTCCGGCCCGACCGCCAGCTACGAGGCGGATCCGGCCGATGTCCATCGCGTCCTCCTGCTCTATTCGGGCGGGCTCGACACCAGCGTGATGCTGAAGTGGATCCAGGACTCTTATGACGCCGAAGTCGTCTGCCTGACGGTCAATCTCGGCCAGCCCGGCGAGGACTACGCGGTGATCGAAGACAAGGCGCTCAAGCTCGGCGCCGTCGAGTGCCACGTGGTCGACGCTCGCCGGCGCTTCGCCGACGATTTCCTCGCGCCGGCGATCAAGGCCAACGCCGTCTACGGCAACGGCTACCCGCTCTTCACCGCCCTCGGCCGACCGCTGATCGCCCAGTTGGCGGTCGAATACGCGCGCCAGACCAAGTGCGACACGATCGCTCACGGCTGCACCGGCAAGGGCAACGACCAGGTCCGGATCGAGGCCACCGTCGCCACCCTGGCGCCGGAGCTGCGGACGATCGCCCCGGTCCGCTCCTGGCAGATGGGCCGCGAGGAGGAGATCGCCTACGCCCGTGAGCACGGGATCCCGGTCAAGGGCGGCACCGAGGTGACGCCGTACTCGATCGACGACAACCTCTGGGGGCGCTCCTCGGAGGGCCGCTGGATCGAGGACCTCGACCACGCCCCCGACGACGACGTCTTCCAGCTGGTGACCCTGCCCGAGCTCGCCCCCGACGAGGCGCAGACGGTGACGATCGGCTTCGAGGCCGGCCTGCCGGTCGCGATCGACGGCGAGCGCCTCGGTCTCGTCGACCTGCTCGAAAAGGCGGCCGAGATCGGCTGCCGCCACGGGGTCGGGATCGTCGACCACATCGAGGACCGGATCGTCGGCCTCAAGGTGCGGGACATCTACGAGGTGCCGGCCGCCGCGCTTGTCCTCACCGCCCACGAGGAGCTCGAGCGCCTGGTCGGCACGATCCACCAGAATCAGTTCAAGACCGGGCTCGATCAGAAGTGGGGCTACCTCGTCTACGCCGGACTGTGGTGGGAGCCGCTGCGCACCGACCTCGACGCCTACATGGACGCGGTCAACGCCCAGGTGACCGGCGAGATCGGCCTGCGGCTCTACAAAGGCAGCGTCCGGGTCGTCACCCGCTCCTCGCCCAACGCCGTCTACGACTCCGAGCTGGCCAGCTTCTCGCAGTCCGGCGGCCTCTTCTCGCAGTCGGCCTCGCCGGGCTTCATCGAGCTCTGGTCGCTGCAGTCGCGGATGGCGCATCAGCTTCGTGAGCGCAACAAGAGGGACGGAGCCTGATGGGCGACAAGGTCGGTCGCTTCGCCGTCAGCTTCGCCTTCGGCTACCTGCGCCGCCGCTACCGGCGCGAGATCCGGATCGGGATCGGGGTCGGCATCGTGGTGATCGGGATCGCCGCCACCGTCGCCGGCCGCAACGTTCGCGAGGGCTGATTCGCCGCCTTTCCGGCGCCGCAACAATCGTTGCGGTTTATCGACAACTCGTTAGCAAGCGCTAACAGGGCCGCTAGCCTCAATCACCTCTTGGGGTCGGCCTCGGTCAGAAAGGATTTGCTCGGAGTTTGGGCGGCGGGCGCGCTGCTCTGCGTCCTGCTGGTCGCGGTCGGGGCGATCGCCGCCGACGCGCGCGCCGCCGACGCCGGCAGCCTCGAAGCCAAGCTCACCAAGGCGCGCGGCGAAGCCGGCTCGATCTCCGCCGGGCTGCAGGAAAGCAACGAACAACTGGCGCTTGCCGAAGCCGAAGCGGCGGCGGCCGAAGCCCATGAGGAGCGGCTCTCCGGGTTGCTTGCCGAAGGCGAAGAGCGGACCGCGGCGCTGAGCGCCAAGGTCACCGAGACCCGCGCCCGCCTGGCGGCGGAGAAGGCCCGCCTGCGCCGCTCCCGTGCCGCCCTCGCCGCCCGCCTGGTGGCGATCTACGAGAGCGGCTCACCGAGTACCGCCAGCGTCGTCCTCGGCTCCAGCGACTACTCCGACCTGATCACCCAGACCGAATACCTGCGCGAGATCTCCGAAGCCGACAGCGCCCTGGCGGCGCGGGTCGCCGAGGTCCGCAACGCGGTCCGCGAGGAGTCCGAGCGGGTCGCCGTGCTGCGCCAGCGGGCCGTCGCCTACGACGAACGGCTCGCCGCCGCGCGGACGGAAATCTCCGGGGTGCGGGAAGCGGCCCAGTCCTCCGCCGCGCAGCTGGCCTCGATCAGCGCCGGCCGCGAAGCCTCGCTGCAGAAGCTGAAATCGAGCATCGGCGAGTGGGTCTCCGAGGTCCAGGAAGCTCGCGCGGCGGAAGCGAAGCTCTCCAGCGAAGCCGCGGCGGAAGAAGAAGTCGGCCGCTGGCTCGGCGGCCCGTACTCGATCCCGTCCTACATCGTGATGTGCGAGTCCGGCGGCAACTACAGCGCCGTCAATCCCTCTTCGGGAGCCGGTGGCGCCTACCAGGTGCTGCCCTCGACCTGGGAACTCTACGGCGGCAAGGGCGAACCGCAGAACGCGCCGAAAGCCGAACAGGATCGGATCGCGAGCGAAATCTGGGCCGATTCCGGCACCGGCGCCTGGGTCTGCGGCTAGCCGCGCCGGCGACAGCGATTTCTTCACCGAAGAGCTACGGAAGTAGCGAGAAAGCGTCGCCGAGGGCGCCGGTGGCATCTGCCCCGGTTGGCATGATCGACGCCACCCGTGAGTAGCCCTGCCGCAGTCCATCTCCACGCCCACAGCGAGTACTCGCTGCTCGATGGCGCCTGCAAGATCGACGCGATGGCGGCGCGGGCGGCAGAGCTCGGCCAGCCGGCGCTGGGGCTGACCGACCACGGCGTGATGAACGGCGCGGTCGACCTCTACAAGGCCTGCAGGAAGCACGGGATCAAACCGATTGTCGGTCTCGAGGCCTATCTGGTCGACGATCGCAAGACGATCAAAGAACAGACCAAGTACGAGCGCAACCACCTGACCCTGCTGGCCGAAAGCGACCTCGGCTTCTCCAACCTGGTCAAGCTCACCTCGGCCGGTTTCCTCGAAGGCTTCTCGCGCGGCAAGGCCAACGTCGACATGGAGCTGCTCGCCGCCCACTCGGAGGGCGTCATCGCCCTCACCGGCTGCCTGGCGTCACGCTTCTGCCGGCGCCTGGTCGAAGAGCGCCACGACGACGCCCGCGCCCACCTCGACGACCTGATCCAGGCCTTCGGCCCCGACCAGGTCTACTTCGAGGTGCAGAAGAACGGGATCGAAGAGCAGGACAAGGCGAACGAGGGGATCGTCCGCTTCGCCCGCGAATTGAACCGGCCGGTGGTCGCCACCGCCGACGTCCACTACCTGCGGCGCGAGGACTTCGCCAACCACGCGGCGCTGCTCTGCGTGCAGACGAAGTCGACCCTGGAAGCGCCGAAGATGAGCTTCGACACGAACGAGTTCTACATAAAAAGCTCGGACGAAATGCACCAGGCCTTCGCCGAGTGGCCGGAAGCGGTGCCGACCTCGCTGGAGATCGCCGAGCGCTGCTCGCTGGACATCGAGCTCGGCAGCCTGCTGTTGCCGAAGTACCCGACCGAGACCGGCGAGGAGCCGGAGGCGATGCTGCGGAGGATCGCCGACGAAGGCCTGCGCGCCCGCTACGGCGACCCGGCGCCGGCCGAGGCGGTGGAGCGGCTCGAGTTCGAGCTCGGGGTGATCGAGGAGATGGGCTTCTCCTCCTACTTCCTGATCGTCTGGGACTTCGTCCGCTACGCGAAGGAAAACGGCGTCGCCGTCGGCCCGGGCCGTGGATCGGCGGCCGGCTCGATCGTCTCCTACATCCTCAAGATCACCGACCTTGACCCGCTCGCCGAGGGCCTGATCTTCGAGCGCTTCCTTAACCCCGGGCGTAAATCGATGCCGGATATCGACATCGACTTCTCGGTCCGCGGGCGGGATCGGATGATCCGCTACGTCGGTGAGAAGTACGGCCGCGAATCGGTCGCCCAGATCATCACCTTCGGCAAGATGGCGCCGCGTGCGGCGACCCGCGACGCGGCCCGTGTGCTCGGCTTCGACTACGGCACCGGGGATCGCCTGGCGAAGCAGATCCCGGAGCCGATCATGGGCCGCAGCCCCTCCTTCGAGGAATGCCTGAAGAAGGGACAGGAACTGAAACAGACCTACGACGCCGAGCCCGACGCGAAGAAGATCATCGACGTCGCCCAAGGCCTCGAGGGGATCATCCGCAACAACTCGATCCACGCCGCGGCGGTGGTGATCTCCGACCGGCCGCTGCAGGAGGTCGTGCCGCTGCAGCTGGCCGAGGACCGCAGCGCGCCGCCGGTCGTCAAGGCGGACGGGACTACCGGCAAACCCGAGCGCCAGTACAAGATCGTGACCCAGTACTCGATGGGGCCGATCGAGGAGCTGGGCCTGCTGAAGATGGACTTCCTCGGCCTTCGCAACCTCGATGTGATCGAGGACGCGATCGACATCATCGAGCGCTCGCGTGGTGAGCGGATCGACATGGAGCAGATCCCGATCGACGACGCCAAGACCTACGCGATGCTGGCCAAGGGCGACTCGACCGGCGTCTTCCAGTTCGAGTCGGAGGGGATGCGCGACGCGCTGAAACGGGTCGGTCCGACCGAGTTCCGCGACCTCGTCGCGCTCGGCGCCCTCTACCGGCCGGGCGCGATGGCCTACATCCCGACCTACGCGAAGGGCAAGAAAGACCCCTCGACGGTGCGCTACCCGGACCCGCGCCTGCGGGCGATCACCGAGGAGACCCACGGCTGCGTCATCTACCAGGAGCAGTTGATGGAGATCTCGCGCTCGATGGCCGGCTTCACCGGCGCCGAGGCGGACGACCTGCGCAAGGCGATCGGCAAGAAGAAGCGCGAGCTGATGGCGACGATGAAAGACAAATTCATGCAGGGGCTGGCGGAATCGAGCACCGCCCCGAACGTCGCCAAAGACCTCTGGAAGCTGAACGAAGCCGCCGCCGACTACTCCTTCAACAAGTCCCACGCCGCCTGTTACGGCCTGATCTCCTACCGCACCGCCTACCTGAAGGCGAACTACCCGGCCGAGTACATGGCGGCGGTGATCTCATCGGTGATGAGCACCAAAGACAAGGTGCCGTTCTTCGTCAACCGCTGCGCGGAGATGGGGATCGACGTGCTGCCGCCGGACGTCAACACCTCCGACCACAGCTTCGTCGTCAACGAGAAAGCGATCCGCTTCGGCCTCGACGCGGTCAAGAACGTCGGCCACTCGGCGGTCGAGGCGATCCTGCGGGCCCGCGAGGACGCCGAGATCAGCTCGATCTGGGACTTCTGCGAGCGGGTCGACTCCCGCGCCGTGAACAAACGGGCGATCGAATGTCTGATCAAATGCGGCGCCCTCGACTCGACCGAGGCGACCCGCAAAGGCATGCTGGACGCGCTGCCAGCCGCCCAGTCGGCCGGCCAGAAGGCCCAGGAAGACGCCCAGATGGGGCAGGGCTCGATCTTCGACTTCGGCGAAGAAGACGGGGGAGGGGCGAGCGCCGCGGCCCAGGCCCACCACCGGCCGCCGATCTCCGCCGCCGAGTTCGAGCGGGCCGAGCTGTTGGCGATGGAGAAGGAGACGCTCGGCACCTACCTGTCCTCGCATCCCCTGACCGAAGTTGGGCCGGCGCTGCGGGCGCGGGTCGACTGCAGCCTGGCGCAGCTGGGCAGCAAGCCGGATGGCGCCTGGGTCACGGTCGGCGGGATCGTCACCGAGTGCAAAAAAATCCGCACCAAGAGCGGCAGCCAGATGATGTTCGCGACCCTCGACGACGTCGAGGGTCAGGTCGAGATCCTCGTCTTCAAGGCCGACCAGTCCGAGAACGCGAACGTGATCGCGCCCGACGCGATCGTCCTCGTCCGCGGCCGGCTCGACCACAAGGACCGCGGCGAGACCAAGCTCGTCGTCCAGGAGGCGCAGCGCTTCGAACCCGACAGCGAGGAGATCGCCCGGGCCGGCAAGGTGGCGGCAGTGCCGTCCGGCCCGTTCGAGCTGGAGATCGATGCCAACCTCAATCCGGAGCTTCTCTCCGAACTGAAGGCGGTCTTCGAGCATCACAAGGGCGAGGCCGACGTACACCTCGTCGTCAAGGCAAACGGGGAGTTGAAACGGTTGGTCTGCGGCGACGAATACCGGGTGCGCCCCTCGAGCGGTTTGAGGGCCGAGTTGGACCACGTGCTTGCCGCCGGCGCCGTAGCGGCTTGATTCGCCAAAACGGCTTGGTTCCGCGGTCTCGGCTCCCTAGACTTCAGATATGACCGCTACGCGCACCGAGGTTGGCGAATGCCGCCAGTGCCGCTCCTTCTGCGACAAGATGGTCGAGCCGCGCGGTTGCATCGAGCTTGGTTGCCGCTTCCTCTACAGCTACGTCGACCGCTTCAACGGCGTCCAGTACGTCGGCTGCATGCAGAAGGTCTTCGGCGCCGAGGTGGAGATGGCGGCGGTGCGTGAGCCGGGCGGCTTCGGCGGCGTCAAGATGACCGGCGACCCGCTGCCCCACTGCCAGTTCGAGGTCGAGCGCGCCTACGAGGGCTCCGGTGAGTCCTACGGCTGCGTCAACCGGCGCTTCTTCGACTGCAGCGAGGACGGCGCCGAGGGCCTGCGCGCCTTCGATTTGCGCGACGTCTGACAACGACACCGTTTCGTGTAATAATCCCGCCGATGGCGGAGACGACTGCGGTTGCCGAGGTGGATGCGAACGAGGTTCTGAGCGAGATGGGCGGGGAGTCCGCCGGCGATCAGAGCGGGCCCAAGTTCACGCTCGAGCTCAACCAGGACCAGAAGGACATTCGCGAGTGGGTCCACGGCTTCGCCGAGGGCGTCGTCCGGCCCGCCGCCGCGGAGTGGGACGAGCGCGAGGAAACCCCGTGGCCGATCATCAAAGAGGCCGCCGAGATCGGCCTCTACAGCTTCGAAGCACTGGGTCAGTTCTGGTCCGACGAGACCGGCCTGACGCTGCCGATCGCCAACGAGGAGCTCTTCTGGGGGGACGCCGGCATCGGCATGGCGATCATGGGCACCTCGCTCGCGGTCGCCGCCATCTTCGGGCAGGGAACTCCGGAGCAGATGGGCGAGTGGATCCCGCAGTGCTTCGGCACCGCGGACGACGTCAAGCTCGGCGCCTTCTGCGCCTCCGAGCCCGACGCCGGCTCCGACGTCTCGGCGATCCGCACCACCGCCAAGTACGACGAAGCCAGCGACGAGTGGGTGATCAACGGCCAGAAGGCATGGGCGACGAACGGCGGCATCGCCAACGTCCACGTCGTGATCGCCTCGGTTGACCGTGAGCTCGGTTCGCGCGGGCACGCCGCCTTCGTGATCCCGCCTGGGACCAAGGGCTGCGAGCAGGGCGCCAAGGTGAAGAAGCACGGCCTGCGCGCCTCGCACACCTCCGACGTCCATCTCGACGACTGCCGCGTCCCCGGCGCCTGCCTGCTGGGCGGCAAAGAGAAGCTCGACGAACGGCTGGCCCGCGTCCGCGAGGGCAAAAAGGCCAAGTCGCAGGCGGCGATGCAGACCTTCGAGGCAAGTCGGCCGACCGTCGGCGCCCAGGCGCTCGGCATCGCCCGCGCCGCTTATGAGTACGCGCTCGATTACGCCAAAGAGCGCAAGCAGTTCGGCCGCCCGATCATCGAGAACCAGGCGATCGCCTTCGCCCTGGCCGATATGAAGATGGAGATCGACGCCGCTCGCCTGCTGGTCTGGCGGGCCGCCTGGATGGGCCGCACCGGGCAGAAGTTCGAAAACGCCGAGGGCTCGATGTCGAAGCTGAAGGCCGGTGAGGTCGCCGTCTGGTCGACCGAGCGGGCGATCCAGATCCTCGGCGGCAACGGCTACACCCGCGAGTTCCCGGTCGAGCGGATGCACCGCGACTCGAAGATCTACACGATTTTCGAGGGCACCTCAGAGATCCAGCGCCTGGTCATTTCCCGCGCGATCTCCGGCGTCCACGTCAAATAACGAATTTACGGCGGGAGAGCAAGGATCGGTCCGGGGGGGCCGATCCTTGTCGCCTGCCGTAAAGCGGGGTGTGGGGGGATCCGGGTGGGACTCGCCTGCGCGAACTGCGGGAGGCTTGGCGAGCCCCACCCGGATCCCCCTCGATACGCGGCTTGGGACGGCGACAAGGATCGGCGCCCTCCTCCCGTGAGGTTCTGAGGGATAGGGCGGTTGCGCGGTGGCTCTTGCTCGTCATGCGGGCAAAAGTCACAACTCAAACCGGGAATGGCTAGCGCCGTGGCAATCCATGAGTAGATAGCTTGGGTCAAGTAATGAGCTTTCACGTCTTGGATTTCCTCATGCTGGTGCTGGCGATCGGGGTGCCCGTCGCGGTTGTCTACGAGATCGTCAGGTTCGCGACGCGAACCAGTGGCTACCGGCCGTGCGCACGGTGCGGGGAACCGGTCAAGAACGGCGTCCTCGACTGCCCTCAGTGCGGCTTCGACTTCCGCACTATCGGCGCCCCACCCGCCGCCTGAGCCGAATTGGGGTCTGATTCACTGGATGCGCGTTTTGTCGTCCCTGGCGCTACAAAACGCGCATCGACGGAGCAGCCTTCGTCCCTGGTGGCTGTTTCGCTTCTCGAAAGCCGCAGACGTAGGAAGCGGCAGCCAGCATTCGTGGGGAGAGACCGGGTTGGCCTCTCCAAGCCTCCCAGGCTGTTGCGCAGGAGAGGCCAACCCGGTCTCTCCAGGCCAAACGTCCCACCGCGCTCTACTTCTGACGCCGCTTGAGCCCTTCTCGGCGCAGTTTCTTCGCCAGGGTCACTTCTTTGCGGTCCGAGCCCTTCTTGTCCGGTCCTGGCGTCTCCAGGGTGGCTGGGAGGCCCTCGAAGCGGGGCTCGGAGAGGAAGGCGGCGAGGCCGCGTTTGCCCATCTCGCCTTTGCCGATGTTGGCGTGGCGGTCGCGGCAGGAGCCGAGGGGGGCGGCGGCGTCGTTGACGTGGATGGCGCCGAGCCGCTCGATGCCAACCTTGGCGTCGGCTTCGTCGAGGACCGCAGACAGGTGGGCTTCGTCGGTGATGTCGTAGCCCTGGACGAACATGTGGCAGGAGTCGAGGCAGAGGCCGAGGCGCTTGTCGCCACCGGCGCCGTCGATCAGGTCGGCGATCTGGTCGAAATCGCGGGCCAGCAGGCCTTTGTGGCCGGCGGTCTGCTCGAGCAGCAGCCGGCAGGAGTCGCTGTCCTTGAGGGCGCTTGCGATCGTTTTGGCGGCGCGCTTGATCGAGGGTGCGAGCGCCTCTTCTTTTTGTGAGCCGGGGTGGAGGACGACTCCCGCGGCGCCGATCGCGTCGCCGATGCGCAGGGCGTGGATGAGCGATGCTTGGGACTTCTTACGCAACTCCTTGTCCGTGCTGGCGCAGTTGATCAGGTAGACGGCGTGGATGATCACCGCTTCGACCGAGGAGGCCGCCATCGCCTCTTTGAAGGCGGCGAAATCCTCCTCGCCATATTTGGTCGGCCGCCACATGCGGGGGCTCTGGTTGAAGATCTGGATAGATTCGCAACCGCGCTCCTCGCCGCGCTCGACCGCGTTGACGAGCCCGCCCGCGGTTGAAACATGCGCTCCGATCAACATGACTAACGAAAACCTCCGTCTCAGATTTGCCCCGTCGCCAACCGGTGCGCTGCACATCGGTGGAGCGAGGACGGCACTCTACAACTGGCTCGCGGCCCGGCATGAAGGCGGCGAGCTGGTGTTGCGGATCGAGGACACCGACCGCGAGCGCTCGACCGAGGAGAACGTCGAGCAGATCCTCGACGCGCTGCGCTGGCTGGAGCTCGATTGGGACGAGGGCCCGGTCTCCCAGGCGAGCCGGGCCGAGAGCCACGCCGAGGCGCTGGCGCGCCTGCTGGAGTCCGGCGCGGCCTACCGCGACGCCGCCACCGGCAAGGACGTCGAGGCCTGGAAGGCCGAGCACGGCGCCGGCCGCGGCTACCGCGGCACGCCGACCGAGGAGCCGGGCGCGGCGGTACGCCTGCGGGTGCCCGATTCCGGCGAGACCGTGGTCGAGGACGTCATCCGCGGCCCGGTCGCCTTCCCCAACTCCAGCTACGACGACTTCGTCATCGCCCGCGGCGACGACACCGTCCTCTACAACTTCGCCGTCGCGATCGACGATGCCGAGATGGGGATTACCGACGTGGTCCGCGGCGACGATCACCTCTCCAACACCCCGAAGCAGCTGCTCGTCCTCGCCGCGCTGGGCCACAAGGCGCCGCGCTACGCCCACCTGCCGCT
>OUNO010000314.1_pt3 | contig 12480 bp, 8 predicted proteins | sample 1779811 | NCBI WGS metagenome assembly OUNO01 (sample SAMEA3914804, study PRJEB12502) | metagenome | biome: forest; material: soil | place: Canada | collected 2010-06-25 | depth 0.3 m | reverse complement strand
CCGCGCAGCGGCCAGCGCCCGTCCAGGTCCTCGCGCCGCGCAAGCTCGGCCCGGACGGCTTCTGAGCGGCGCGCCCATGAACAGCGAGCCTCGCGTCGCCGTCCCAGTTTCCCCGTCGCTTTGGCTGGCTGGGCTCGTCACCTCGCGCCGGCTGCGCGTGTACCCGCCGCTGATGCTGGCTTCGGTCGTGCTCTACACCGTGCATGACGTGTGGCAGCGCGGGCTGCGCAGCGACTTGGGCGGCGATTTCTTGTCGTTCTACACCGGCGGCGCGTTCGTGCTGCACAATAACCCCGAGGGGCTCGCACACGGCGCTCAGCAGCACGCGCTTCAAGAGCAGATCCTGGGCTTCACGACGAATAGCACCGGAACCTGGGTGAGCCCGCCGTTCTTCGCCTGGTTCTTCGCGCCCTTCGCCGCCCTGCCCTTCTCACTCGCGTACGTCGCATTCACGTTGCTGAGCTTGGTTTCGTGCGCGGCCGCGTTCCATGCGCTTCGAAAGTGCTTCGGCAGCGTGCCCAGCACCACGAGCCTGCTCGTCACTGCAGCTCAGTTCTATCCCACGCTGCATGCACTGATCATCGGCCAGACGACCCCGCTCTGGCTGAGCGCATTCGTGTGGATCTTCGTGCGCCTCCGGCAAGGGCGAGACGCGGAGGGCGGGCTCTTGTTGGGGCTCTTCGTGTGTAAGCCGCCGCTCGCACTCGGTCTCGCAGTTGCGCTCGTGGCGGCGCGCCGCTTCCGTACCTTGGCATTCGCCGCGCTCTCGGGCAGCGCCTTGCTCGGGCTGGGGTTCGCGGCGATGCCTCAGCTGATGCTTCGCTACCTGCACGCGGGACCCAAGCTCGTCTCGTTCGTGCGCGACGCGGGCTATCCAGTGGCGGGGCTCGTCGGTTCGTTCGAGTTCGGAACGCTGCTCTTCGACGGCGTATCTCGACCACTCGGCGCGGCCGTCGGGTTCTCGTTGCTGGCCGGGCTCCTGCTGCTGATCGCGAGCTTCTGGGCCCACGCGCCCTGGCGTCCCGCGACGCGCGCCTGGGATTTGCGCATGGCGGCAACCCTCGCCGTGGGCGTGATCGCGAGCCCGCACCTGTTCAGCTACGACCTGATGCTGCTGGTCTTGCCGTTGTTCGTGGTCGCCTTCCGCTTCCCGGCGCAGGGGGAGATGCCGCTCGGCAACCCGCGCCTGCTCGAGCTCACGTTCGTGCTCTGGTTGCTCGCGTTCGCGACGCCATTGCTCTCGGGCATGCAGCGCGTCTTGAGCCAGCAAGCACTGGGCTTCACGCTCGTCGTGCAGTGGATCGTGCCGGTGACCGCGGCCTGGGGCGTGTACGTCTTTCGTCGCGCCGACAGCGCCTGTTGATACAAAAAAGAACGGGCCGCCTCGGGATCACCGAGACGGCCCATTCTCATCCGCTCGCTCGCTTCAGCCCTTGGGAGCTTCAGCAGCCGGCGGCGTCGGCCCCACCACGAAGTGGTACTCGAACGTCGCGTCGCCCGGGTTTGCGTCCGGGGGATTGAGCGCGAGGCCGTCCAAGGACTTCACGATGCATTGCGTGAGGACCTCGGGGGCTTGCGTCTTGGCAGTGTCGGCGCTCACGTTGCCGACCTTGCCCGTCTCGGCGTCGACGGTGAAGTGCACGGTCACGGTCCCCGCCAGGTCCGACTTGCCCTTGAGCGCGTCGTCATAGCAGGTCTTGATGTCCGCGCTCTTCGTCTCGAGGAGCGCTTGGGTGGCGTCGCGGTACTCGTCCGGGCTGCGCGCGTGGAACGAGCAACCCGCGGCGAGAGCCAGCAACATGAATAGAGCAAAAGGCTTCGTCATTCTCGGTCTCCGAATCTAAAGGCTGGAGGTCTCGTTCACTTGGCCGAAGTGGCCGGCGCGGGCGGCTTGGGCGCAGCGGGGGTTGCAGGAGCCTTGGGCGCAGCTTCCTTCATCGCGGGCGCCTTGATCGGGGCAGGTGCCGGCGCCTTGGGGGCCGCCTTCTTGTCTGCGGCAGCCTTGGCAGCCTCCGCCTTCTTGGCCGCTTCGATCTCGGCCGGCGTCGGAGCCGCTTCCTTGGTCTCGACCGACTGCTTCTCTTCCACGACCTTCTCTTTGCCGGTCTTGGCGTCGATTTCGACCTTCTTCTGCGTCACCGCTTGTTCGACGATATTGAACTCGACGCGGCGATTCTTCTCACGACCCTCTTCGGTATCGTTCTCGGCGATCGGCTTGCTGGAGCCGTAGCCCTTGGCGGTCAGGCGCTCTTTCTCGATGCCGTGATCGACCAGGTACTTCATGACCGACTTGGCGCGGTCATCCGAGAGCTTGAGGTTCAACGCCTTGTTGCCTTCGGCGCTGGCGTGACCTTCGATCGCGATCTTCTTGGCGTTGGTCGCCTTCTTGATCACGGCCGCAATCTCGTCGAGCAAGCCGAACGAGGCTTCCAAGATCGTGGCCTTGTTGACCGCGAACTGGATCTTCTCGTGGATCTCGATCTTGTTGTCGCGCAGCTCGACGCGCGGCGGCGGCTCCGGGGGCGGAGGCGGCGGAGGCGGCGGAGGCGGTGGAGGCGGCGGGGGCGGTGGAGGCGTGCCGGTGACGGACAGGGCCTGCGTGCCCTGGAACGCTACCGTGCCGCCGCAGCCTGCAACCAATACAGCTCCGGAGAGCAGGATAACGTGTGCGATGTACTTCTTGCTCATGCCAAACCTCATCGTCGACTCCCCTGGTAAGCACCAGTCGAAGGGGAAAGCCCTAGCGAGCGGTACTTTTCCCATCCTTACGTAGCGGACGTCAAGCGAGGCCCGAATTCCAGAAATCACACGCCCCGGCTGAGCGGCCGAGTTCTCACCCTTTTACGTGATGCGTGTGATGCTCAGTAGATCCGACTCGGGCCGGGAAGCCACGGCAGCTCGATGGATCGACCGAGCTCAGGCAACTCGAAGCGCTCCAGCCCACTACCGTTCCAGTGAAAGAAGGCGACGCGCGCGTCGTCCGGATCCGCCGAGAGCTCCAGGCTGACCGCGCTCGGTTTGCCGCGCTCGACGCGCGCGACGACGAAGTCCGCGTCGCACTGATGAACGCGCGTGCCCGGCGAAAATGGCCGTGTCTCGTCGCGCACTAGGGTGTCGAACGAACCGTCGAGCAGCGGTGGGCCGAGCGTCTCGAAGAGCACGCGGCGCGGGCCCGTCCGTGTCAGTCGGTGCGCCGAGCGGGCGGCCGAAGCGACCGAGACACAGGCATCGAAGCCCCGAGCCTCGTCGAATAGGACGGCGTACTGCGACGCAAACACGATCGGATCGGACGCGAAGACGAACGCCGCTTGGCGCGTGCCCAATTCACCCAGGAACGCGCGACCGATGCGCTCACCCGCGCGCGCTCGGTGCTCCATGTGCCGTTGCACGACGAGCGAGCCGAGCGGCCCGAGACCACACTGCAGGACGCCGAATGCGATCGCGAAGCCTCGAAAGTGCGCGCCCGCGCGCGCGAAGCTCACGCGCAGCACGACGCCGGCCAGCGCCGCGAAGCCGAGGCTCGGGAGCGTGAGCACGCGGCCGCCCGGCACGCCCGCGCAGGCCACGCACAACCCCAAGATCGCCGCCGGCGTGAGCCAAGCAAGCGCAGCTCGTTCGCGCTCCGTCAGCCGCGCGCGGTTCGTCCACAGAGCCAAGGCCAAGATCAGCGACGCGCACAGTCCAGCGGCCGCCGCGAACGAGCGTTGCGTGGACACGCCGAGCTCTGCGGGCACCGCGAGCAGTAGGTCGGCGAGCAGCACGAGCAGCCGCGCGGGTGCCACGCGCAGAAACGCGAGCGGCGCGGCGAAGGGATCACGGTACAGGCCGCTGCCCCGGCTGCCCCAATGCCCCGCGTGATAGGCGATGAAGTAGACGGCTGCGAGCAGCAGCGTGGGCAGGCTTTGGCTGAAGAACCGTCGTGCCGCGTCGCCGATGCGCTGCCGAGCGCTCGATGAGCCGCGCGAATCGGCCAGGGCTCGGCTCACTTCGTAGGCGAGCAGAAAGGCGATGCCGCACACCGCCGATTCACTCGCGAGCAAGCCGAGCGCCAAGCGACCCGTGACGAGCCACGAGCTGCGCGCGTTCGCGGATTGCTCCACGCGCGCCACGAGCGCAGCCGTGACGCAACACGCGCCGAGCAGGACGTGCTGGGCCGCAATCCAACCGTAGGCGTCCGGGTGGACGCGCAGCACGAATACGGCGAGCGCCCAGAGCCCAGTGCTTCTGGGCAAGACGGCGCGATACAAGCGTTGCGCGAGCAGCAGCAAGATCGCCAGCAAGCCGAGCGAGCACAGGTGGTATCCCCAGGCGTGCGCCCCGAACACGCGGTATTCCAGGGCGAACAGGGCGCCCGTGAGGGGTCGCCACAAGTGCAAACGGAAGTCGGGCGCCGTCCACCAAGGGAGCTGCCCGTGCGCGATACTGCTCAGGTTCTGCGACGTTTCGCCGGACGCAAAATCGAACAGCTCGGGTGCGACGCGCGAGCCGCGCTCCGCCAAGAGCGCGCGAAAGCGATGATCGTCGGTCAAAAAGCCGGCGCTCAAGGTCGGGAGCGCGAAGCACAGGCCGAGGAGCACGAGCCAGCCCGCTCGCGGTCCGGCGGCGGACGGCGCGTCGGCGTATTCGAGGTTCGAGCGAGTCGTGCGAGTGGTGCGAGTCGTCAGAGGGCAGCTCCGAGCACCGCCAGAGCAACTCGCGTGCCTCGGGCATTGGCCGCGCCTGCGGCCGAGCCGCGCGCCGCCGAGCGCGTTGCGCAACCGCGCGCTGCCAACCGTCACTTGTCAGGTGGAGACGCGCCGCACCGCTTGGCTTGGCGAACACGCGGTTTCGTACGCCGTTTGCCAGCTGCCTGTCGGCACGGGTCGTGAATAGCAGGGCGCGTGCCCGGCCCCTCGTCATTGGTTCGCCTCGTGCAGCGCCTGCGTAGCCCGAATGCGTTGCGGTTCACGCTGATCGCGCTTGCTGCGTTGCGCGTCGTCGGCTCGGTCGATGGCCCGATCACCGATTGCGACGTGTGGTGGATCTCTGCGGCGGGCCGCCAAATGCTCGCCACCGGCTCGATTCCCGCTCGAAACTTGTTCAGCTTCACCGACCCGGGACAGCCGTGGGTGATGCACGAGTGGCTGTTCGGTCCGCTCTATGCGTGGGGCCTGAGCCACTTTGGTCCGGCGTTCTTCGCCGCGGTCGTGATTCTACTGTTCAGTACCGCTGCCGTGCTGCTCGCGGCTGGCGTGCTGACCGCGGTCCAGAGCCCGAGCCGCGGCTTGATGCTCGTGATCTTCGCGCTCTTGGTGTTCCACCTGCGCTTGGAGACGCCGCGACCGACGCACGTCGCCGTGTTGTTCCCACTGGCCATGGTGGTGTTGGCGTTTGGGTCACGCTTCACGTGGGCGAACGCCCTCGCGTGCAGCGCGCTGGAGCTGGTCTGGGCCAACTGTCATGGCAGCTTCCCGCTGGGCATCGTGCTGCTGCTGCTGGCCGCAGCCGAGCGAGCGCTCGACCGCCGGGCTCGCTTGACCGCCGCAGTGACCGCGGCCGCGGTCACGCTGCTGAACCCGTACGGCCCGAACCTGCACCGCTTGGTCTTTGGCTACGCGCTGACGAAGCACGAGATTTACCGGGAAATTGGCCTGCGCGTGGACGAATTTCAATCCGTGTTCGTGGCCCGCAGCGTCAGCCTGCCGCAGATCATCGGCCTGCTCGCGTGCGGGCTACTCGCGTTGTCGGCGCTCACCCGCGCCCGCTTTCGGTTGCGCGCCGGGTTCTGTCTGCTGTTCGTGCTGATGGCGGTCCGGCAAGTGCGACACATCGAGCTTGCGGGCTTACTCACGTGCCTGCTGCTCGCTCCGCATTTCGAGACGCTGCTCGGTCCCGCCCTGCCTTCGAACAGCGACGAGCCGAAGCGCGCGCGCGGATTCGTGGCCACCCTGGCGGCCGTGCTGCTCGTCGCGGGCGGGCTCGCGCTCGGCTTCCGGGTGCGCGTGCATCCCGAGCGGGAATGGGTCTCGAGCTCGTTCCTGGGCGCGCTCGCCGCAGTCCCGGACGGCGCGCGTCTGTATGCACCGTTCGAGAGCGCCGGCATGGCCGTGTGGTACGGCTTCGAGCGCGGGGTGCGCGTTTACTTCGACTCGCGCAACGACTGCTACCGCGCCGAAACCCTACGTGATTTCATGCAGATCGGCTTTCCCAAGACCCCGGCGGGCACGGTCGAGGCGCGCCTTGCCAAGTACGACACCGATCACTTGCTCTTCGCCGACGATGGCGGTCTCGCGCAGCGCTTGGACCCGCAACGCTGGGTGCGTTCCGGGCAAGTGGGCAGCTGGCAGGTGTTCGAAGTAAGCCAGCAGCGTGCGTTACGGGCGTTCCACTGACGGGCGCGCGCAGTACGCCATCAAAAGCGGCCGGCGGCTTCCAGCGTTGCGCCCTGTGAGGTCGGCAGCACACCGAGCGAGAGCGCGTGACTGGCTGCCGGCGGAGCCTCCGAGTGGCTCGACTGCACGATGAGCACGACCACCGCGGCGACGACCGCCGCTCCACCGACGGCGAACGAAACGTTGGCAGCGCTGTTCCAGTGACGCACGCGATCCGCTTGCGCGGAGGTACAGACCGGCGCGCAGCTGTTTTGCAGAGCCGACTTGACGTGTTTGGCTTCCGCTTCGAAGCCAATCCCGGCACCCAAGCCCGCGACACCCAGTCCGCCGAGCGTGTACAGCAGCCAGGGCGATGGCTCGCCATTCGAGGCTGCGGGTGCACGCCGCGGCGTGGCAGCTTCGCTCGAACCGTGGGGCGCTTCGAGCAGCAGGTCGATGTGCCGAGCTTCGCCTTCGACCAGGGTGATGCTCGCTTCGCGTTTCGAGGCGCCGCTCGTAGCGACGAGCTGGTGTTTGCCGGGGTCCAGTCGGAGGTGGTTGAATTCGCGAGCTTCGCCGGCATCGTGACCGTCCACCAACAGATTGCCCGGGTGTGCACCCGAGTTGTCTTCGATCGACACGTCGAGCGATGGAATGCGCTGTTCGATGCTCGACAGGAGCTCGTCGCCGTTGTGGCGCGCCTTGCCGAACGCTTCGGATTCGCCGGGCTCGCTCGGAGCTCGCGCGAGCTCGGTCAGCGTCTCCCGCGCCGCTAGGAGCTGCCCGAGCGCCGACTGAGTCGACGCCACCTCGAACAGGGTCGTCGGCACGTGCATGATCTCGTTGGCCGCGGCGAAGCTCTTCAATGCACCCTGCAAATCACTCGCAGCGCGCAGCGAGCGCCCACTCGCCATCAGCTCACGCGCTTTGTCGCGGTCACTCGGGCTCGGTTCGGCCGACGCCAAGCGAACGAACGCACACAGTCCAAGAGTCCAGCTGGCGATGACGAATCGATTTCTCACGGTTTGCCTCGGACGCTCTAGAGCAACCCGCGTGCCGGGAAGACAGCCGGCATCGATCGCTCGTAGTCCTCGAAAACCGGGGCTCTCGAGCGCAACCGCTGAGCTGCTGCCAATCGCAGCTTGGCAGCTTCGGGTTGCAGCTCTCGCGCAAGGGCGCTGTTTCGAGCGGTTTTGGCTGGCGCAAGCTTTGCACAGGGGAAAGTCATGGCTCTCGCCTTCGGAAGGAATGCTTGGTCTTGGCTCGGCGCCTGTGTGGTCAGTCCAGCGCTCGTCGCCTGCGTCGTTGACGTGAGCTCACTCACCAGCGGTCATGCCGCGGGCGGCAGTGCAGGGGATGCGGCCGGCAGTGGCGGCGACATTCAGCTCGGAGGTGCAAGTCCGGCGAACGTCGCCGGCGGCGGCGGCGCGAGTGCGGGCGCGAGCGCGAGCCCGGCAGGTACCGCCGGTCAGACGAACGTTGGCGGCAGCAGCGCAGGCGGAGGCTCGACGGGTGCCGCAGGCGCTGCCCCCGTGTGCGTCAAACACACGGAAATCTGCAACGGCCTGGATGACGATTGCAACGGCGTGATCGACGATGGCTGCCCATCAGCGCTCGCCTGGACCATTCAAGGAGATCGGCCGCAGCTCGGAGACAGCACTGGCGGCTCTCTCTTCGGCGATCAATGTGACGCCGGTGAAGTGCTGACCGGGCTCAAAACTGCGTTCGGTCAGTGGCTCGATCAAGTTCGTGGTGTTTGCAGCCGCATGGCGATCACGGCCGATACCAGTAAGAGCCCGTTCAGCTACAAAGTGGAGCTGAACGGAGCACGCGAGCTGCTCCCCCACCCCGAGACCACGACCAGCGCGATGGGCGAGCTGAATTGCCCGACGAACCAGGCGCTAGTCGGGCTCCGCGTCTCGGAGCAGCCATCCGACCCAACGCTGGCAGCTTCGTCGATCGTGCTGCCGAGGATCTGGATCAGCTGCGCAGCGCTGACTCTGAAAGGCCAGCCCGGCAGCTACACGGTCGACTGGCAAGCCCCGATCGAATTTGGTCCCCTGAGTGGCGCCGTGGCCAACGACACGGCGTGGTTCGCCAAAGACGCAACGCCCGCTCCGCAAGTGCCAGTCCGTTTGACCGGTTCTTCAGGGCTCTGGGTCGATCGCGTCGGACTGGCGACCGGCAGCCTCCAAGTGGTGCTGCACTGAAAGGTGAGAACGCTCAGTCACCCGTCCACGGGTGGCCCAGCTTCTCGAGCGAAGCTTTGGCCTCCACGCGGTACGGTGAATCACGCGGGCCGAGGCGCAGAAACTCCTCCCAATGCTTCACCGCCTCGGGTTTCAAGCCGATGGCGTGCGCGAGCAAGTTGTGCGCCTCCCAGGCCCAGCGCGGCGGCGGATCTTCGGTAGCGCTGAGCTCGAGCGCTTTGCTGAGCTGCTCTTTGGCGGCGTCGGTTTGGTGGTTGGCGGCCAGCAACTTGCCGTAGCGAAAGCGCCAGGTCGAATTGTCAGCCTGAGCTTGGATCGCCTGCTGCCACTCGGAGAGCGCTTGCTGCTCCTTGCCGAGATCGTAGTAAGCGTCGGCGAGCGCGGCGTGTGCTTCGTAGCGGCTCGGACGCAGCTCGAGGGCCTTCGTCAGATCCGCGATTGCATCGCGCGCGGCACCTTGGCGTTGGCGCAACACGCCGCGTTGCCAATAAGCGTCGGCGAGGCCTTGATCGAGGCGCAGGGCTTCGGCCAGCGCGTGCTCGGCCTTGGGCACGTTGCCCGCGTCGTTCGCGGCCCAGCCCGCATACAGCTGGTACTCGGCACGATTCGCATCGAGCTCCACGGCGCGCTCGAGCAGGCGCAACGCCTCGGCGAGCCGCGTGCCCTCGAGCAACAGCGCGCGACCGAGGCAATGGTTGGCTTCGGCCGAATTCGGGCGATCTGCCAGCACTTTGCGGACCAGCTCTTCGGCCTGCTTGGCGCGTCCGGCCGACACCTTGCCGCAGCCCACGCGCAGCATCAGGTCGGGATCCGTGGGCGCTTTCGCGAGCGCTCCCTCGTACTCGCGCAGAGCGTCTTCCGTGCGACCCGAGGCCTCGAAGAGCAAGCCGCGTTCGAGGGCGAGCCCGGGGTAGTCCTTGTCGACGGCGCTCACCTCGTCGAAGGTTTTGTTCGCTTCGTCGAACTTCGAATCACGGCGCAGCGCCACACCCAGCCGAAACTTCGAGCCCAGATCTTCGCTGTCGAGCGCGACGGCTTGGCGGAACTCGGCCGTGGCTTGCGGGTAGCGCCCCTGCGAGAGCGCAACGTCACCGAGCGCCTTGTGAATCGCGGGCAGATCGGGCAGCTTGGCGCGCGCGTCGGCGAGCGTTTGCGTCGCTCCGTCGTTGTTGCCTTGCTGGCTCTGCAGCAGCGCGAGCGCGATGTACACGTCCACCGTCTGCGGGTCTTCGCTCGGCGTCTTGAGCACCCCGCGGTACACGGTCTCGGCTTGCGCGCGGCTGCCCGCCGCTTCCAATGCGCGCCCATACCAATACGCGACCGGTACCGACTGCGGGTAGGTTTCGCGCAGCTTTTTCAGGGTATTGCTGGCATCTTCCACACGCTCGAGCGCGAGCTTGGCTTTGGCCACGCCGATCTTGGCCGACAGGTCGTCGGGGTCGGCCTGGGTGCTGGCTTCGAAGCGCGCTTGAGCTTCGGAGTAACGGCCCGCGCGGTATAGCGCGTCGCCCAAGCCGTTCAGCGCACGCGCGGCTTTGGGGTTGATCTTCAGCGCTTCACCGTAGGCGGCCTCGGCTTGCGACATGCGCGAGCGCGCCAGGTGGATGTCGCCCAGCAACGTCTGCGAGCTGACGATCTCGTCCGGGCTCGCGCTGCCCGGTGCTTTGGCGATCGACTCGAGCATCTTGAGCGATTCGGATTCGCCGGTGCGCGTGGCGCCGCTGATGCGCGCGAGCAAGATGCGCGCTCCGACGTGATCGGGGTTTTGCGCCAGCACGTCGCGCGCTGCCGTCGTAGCGGCTGCGGAGTCGCCCGCGGCGTAGCTCGCGCGAGCCAAACCGAACGTGCTGCGCGCGCTCTTCTGGGCACGCACGGCTTGCTCCCAAACCGTGGCGGCGGCCTTGGGCGCGCCCGCGCGCAACGCGATTTCGCCGTGTAAAAACGCTCGATCTGGGTCCGTCGAGGGCGGCAGCTTTTCGTACAGCTGCTGAGCACGGGCGATCTGACCTTCGGCGGCGGCACGTGCGCAGCGCGCGAGCGCTACGTACGTCGTCGTCGAGTACTCGGCCAGCTCGTCGAGCAGCACCGAGGCGCGCGCATGGATCGCTGGGTCGGAACCGAAGCGCAGCTCTTCCGCGTAGGCCGTGAAAGCGGCGTAGGCCGCCAGCTCGCGCACGCGCTTGGCCTCTTTTCGTGCGCCCTCGACAGTGCCGATCGCGGACTTGGCAGCGGGGTACGTGTCACTCGCCATGCCGCGGCGCGCGTTGCTGACGGTGCTCGAAATGAGCTGGGCATATTCACCGGCCTTCAGGTGATCGATCACGACGTAGGCGCCGAAGGGACCCACCGAGGGCACGAGCGCAAGCGAAGCGCCGCCCACGAACAGCACGAACAGACCGCCATACAGGCGCAAATCGAGCTTTCGCTTGAGCTTCAGGGCCTCCGGCGCGCCGCGGCCGATCGGCATCTGGACGTGCGTGGGGCCCGCGCCGGCAGCGCCGCCCGGCCGCGGCTGATCCTCTTGCGGGATCGCACCGAACTCCATGTCTTCGTCGCGACGCGCGGGCGCTGCACCCGCGTCGAGGGGCACTCCGGACTCGGCGCCGCCTTCGTCGCCCAAGTTCACTTCGCCGTAGGCCGTGCCGCCACCGCTTTGGCGAACCACTGCCTCCGGAGCGGGGCGCTCCCGAGGCGGCGCACTGGCGCCGAAATTTTGGGCAGGTCCGCCGAACAGATCGGCCTCTTCGCCCGCGCCGTCGTCGACCGCACCGTATGACGGCATGCCGCCGCCGAGCGCCGGAGGGATGCTGGGCGCGCCGCCGAGTGGCAGCTCCAAATCACCGAACGACGCACGCGAGGCACGCATGCCCTGAGTCGGCACGCCTTGCGGCTGCACCGCTTCGAACCCGAAGTCGGGCGGCAGGCTGGGCACGCGATCCAACTCGAAGCTGTCTTCTTCGGGCGGTTGCGAAGGCAGTCCGACGCCTCCCGCGCTGGGCAGCCCGGCACCCGAGGGCACCGGCAAACCCGACGCGGCATAAACCGGCAAGCCGCCGCCGAGCGACGGTAAGCCGACCGAGCCCTGACCGCGATCGGGCAAGCCCACGCCACCGAGCGCGGGCAAATTGCCGCTCACGAGGGGCAGGCCGTCATCGAGCTCGAAGCCACCGCTCTGCATCCGCGAGCGGCTGAAGCCACCGAGCGACGGCAGCTCCACTTCACCGCGTGCACGGCTGAGCTCCGGTAAGCCTGCCGGCACCGAGGGCAGACCCACCTGCCCCGGAACCGCGCCGCGCGCGGCGGGCAGTCCGGCACCGCTCGCGCCTGGACGCACGGGTGACGGTAGCCCAGCGATGCCCGCTGCAGGGCTGGGCGCGCGGCTCACCGAAGGCAGGCCGACGTTCGGCAGGGCGCGGCCGCCCACTGTCGGCAAATCGAGATCGAGCCCCGATGAAGAGGGGCGTGCGATCGGCGGCGCGGCTTTGCTCGAGCCGCCCGGCGACGGCAAGTCGAGATCGAGATCCAAGGACAGCGCTGGCAGCGAAGGCGCGGCAGGGCCGCGCGCGCCCGCGGGCGCCGCGGCCATCGGCAGATCATCGAACTGATGCGGCGTCGGTGCGGCCGGCAGATCGTCGAAGGGGGCCGGAGCGAGCGGGGCCGGCAAATCCGGCTCACTTGGCAGGGCAGCGCGCGCGGGGATGGCCGGCGCAGGACGCGGCAGCGCGGCAGCAGGAAGATCTGCGTCGTCGAAGAACGAATCCAAATCGGGCGCAGAAGGCGAGGCCGGCGGCGCGGGCTTTGCGCGCGGAGGCATGGGCGGCGGCTTGGCCGCGCCGGCCGCGGCGGGAGACGGCGCGGCCGGCGCAATGCCCAGCATCGTGCCTTTGAAATTCGCGGGCACGGCAGCGCGCGGCGGCGGC
>OUNO011322943.1_pt1 | contig 12492 bp, 10 predicted proteins | sample 1779811 | NCBI WGS metagenome assembly OUNO01 (sample SAMEA3914804, study PRJEB12502) | metagenome | biome: forest; material: soil | place: Canada | collected 2010-06-25 | depth 0.3 m | reverse complement strand
CGACGGCAGCTACGCCTGGAGCCACAGCGTGCAGGGCGCGATCACGCACCGCCCGGTGTTCGCCGGCGGGCACTGGCAAGTCGCGACCAGCAGCCAACGGATCTACGCGTTGCATCCCGACGGCTCACTGTCCTGGGTGTTCAAACCGCTGAGCCCGGTGGTCAGTGAGCTCGCGGCAGACGCCGGCGGCACGCTGTACTTCGTGGGCGGCGATCACTTCCTTTACGGCGTGTCGCCCCGCGGCGGCATCTCGCTGCGTGCGCCCTTCGGAGAGCCCAACGCCGGCCCGCTCATCGGACCTGACGGCGCGATTTGGGCCAGAAATGGCGCTTCGAGCGTGATCCGTGTGCACGGCCAGGACGTGCGCCGCTTTGCGCCGGGTGCAAACGCTCCGGGCGAGGTCGACTTCGGCGATCTGGAAACCCTGCGCGATCCCGAAGGTCGTGCCTGGCGCGGCCGCGCCGACGGCGTAGTGGAGCTGCGCGCGTCGCCGGAGGCTGCGCCGAGCACTACGTCGCTCGGTAGCGCGCCATTGCTCGTGCCCGCGTGGTCCAGCGTGGCGCACTACGCGCTGTTCAGCTCACGCAGCGGGCTCCTCGTCGCGCTCGACCCTCCGCCGCCTGCGCGCTGACGCCATGGATTTCAAGAGCAAGCTCGCGACGCTCCCCGCAGCGAAAGCCAGCGAGCTTGCGCTGACGCCCGAGCCCGCGGCGCCCGCACGGTCGGCGACGCTCGCCGAATTGCGCCAGAAAATGGCGGAAATTCTGGACTCGAGCACGTTCGACGTCAGCCGCGTGCCCGGCCTGCCGAATGCGCCGGCCCCGCCCGAGCTCGGCACCCTGCTGCCCTTCGAGCGTGAAGAACGCCCGAGTGGCCCGGTGTTCCGGCGCCACCAAATCCTCGCGCCCTCGCATCACGTGGGGCGCATGCCCGTCGACGCCGCGGCCAGCTCGCGCGCCGAGCTGCTCGGCCTGCTCGCGCTCGATCCGCGCATCTCTACTTCGGATCCGCGGCGCGCCCTGTACTTCGACACCGAGACGACCGGCCTCGGCGGCGGCGCGGGCGTGCTCGCCTTCCTGGTCGGCTTGGCCTGGTTCGACTCCGATCTGCGACTGCACTCGGAGCAGCTCTTGCTCCGGAGCCCGGCCGAGGAATTGCCGTTTTTGGAGGCATTTGCCGAGCGAGTCGAGGCCTGCGACCTGCTCGTCTCGTACAACGGCAAGACCTTCGATTGGCCGCTGCTGCAAGGGCGCATGGTCATGAATCGGCGCCCGAAGCTGCCGGATCGCACGCACCTCGATCTGCTGCACCTCGCGCGCCGGCTGCACAAGGGCCGGCTCGGCGCAGTCCGCCTGATCAGCCTCGAAAGCGAAGTGCTCGGCTTCGTGCGTGGCCCGGACATCGCCGGCATCGACATCGCCCCGCGCTACGCGCACTTCTTGCGCTCGGGCGACGAAAGCGTGCTCGAGCAAGTGGTCGAGCACAACGCCTGGGACGTCGTGTCGATGGCGGCGCTCGTCGGCCTGTACGGCGAACCCTTCGACCTGCTCCACGAGGCTGATTTGGTGGGGCTCGCGCGCACACTCAAGCGGGCTCGCGCCTTCGACCAAGCCGAACGAGCCGCGCTCTTGGCGCGAGAACGCGGCGCTGGGCCCGAGGCGCGCCGCGCGCACGCAGAAATCGCAAAAGCCCGCGGAGATCGCGCGCAAGCGCTGGCCCACTTCGAAGCCTTCGCCGCAGAAGTCGACGACCCCGCCGTCCGCCTCGAGCTCGCCAAGCTCTACGAACACCACGTTCGCGAACCGATCAGCGCCCTCGGCTGGGCCACTCAGGGCACGACCGAAAAGCCCGAACACGCCGAAAAACGCCGCGCCCGTCTAGAAAAGAAAATCTCGAAAGCCTCCAAGAAAGGCAGCCCCTAACAGCCCGCGCTCCTCTCTCGATCTCGCTCTTCTCTCGCTCAGGGAAGCTAGGTCACCCCGCTCGGGAAGTTTGGGTTTCGGCGAGGCTTTCGCGAGGACCGAAGCGCAGCGTACTGCCTGTACGTGAGCATCGGACCGCAGCGAAAACGAAGCCCAAACCCAAAATCCCCGAGCGTCGCTCCCAGTCGAGTCATCCCCCTCTCTGTGCTAAGCCTTCCCCCCCGGATAATGGCTTACGATCACAAACAACTCGAACCCCGTTGGCAGAAGTTCTGGTCCGAAAACCAAACCTTCAAGGCTTCGCGTCGCCCGGGCCACCCCAAGTACTACGTGCTCGATATGTTCCCTTATCCGTCGGGAACCGGCCTGCACGTCGGCCACCCCGAGGGCTACACCGCGACCGACATCGTGGCGCGCTACAAGCGCATGAACGGGTTCGACGTCTTGCACCCCATGGGCTGGGACGCATTCGGTCTGCCCGCAGAGCAATACGCGATCGAGACCGGTACACCGCCCGCGCAAACCATCGCCAAGAACACCGACACCTTCCGGCGTCAGCTCAAGGCACTCGGCTTTGCCTACGACTGGTCGCGCGAGCTGAACACGACGGACCCGGGCTATTTCCGCTGGACGCAATGGATCTTCCTGCAGCTGTTCAAGCGTGGCTTGGCGTTTCAGGCCGAAACACCCGTCAATTGGTGCCAAGAGCTGGGCACGGTGCTCGCCAACGAAGAGGTCATCGACGGTCGCAGCGAGCGCGGCAACTACCCCGTAGTCCGTCAGCCGCTGCGCCAATGGCAGCTCCGCATCACCGCCTATGCCGATCGCTTGTCGCGCGAGCTCGAGCCACTCCAGTGGCCCGAAACCAAGCAAAAGCAGCGTGATTGGATCGGCCGCAGTGAGGGCGCCGAGGTCGACTTTCCGCTCATCGGTCGCACCGAGAAGCTGACCGTGTACACCACGCGCCCCGACACCCTGTTCGGCGCGACGTACATGGTGATCGCCCCCGATCACCCGCTGACTACGAGCATCGCCGGTGCCGCCCAGCGCGACGCCGTGCAGGCCTACGTGCAGGCCGCCGCGCGCAAGAGCGACATGGAGCGCACGGCGCTCAACAAGGAAAAGACCGGCATTTTCATTGGCGCGCACGCCACGAATCCGCTCACCGGCAAGGAAATCCCGATCTACACCGCGGACTACGTGCTGGGCGCCTACGGCACCGGCGCAATCATGGCCGTGCCCGGGCACGACGAACGCGATTTCGAGTTCGCCAAGAAGTTCGATCTGCCGATCGTGCAAGTCGTCAGCAAGGACGGCTCACTGGTCGACACCGTGGAGGCTCCCTTCAGCGACGACGGCATCGCGGTGCGCTCCGGCCAATTCGACGGCCAGCCCACGGTACAGGTGAAGTCGAACGTGATCACGTTCCTCGAGGCCGAGGGCATTGGCCGCCGACGCGTGAACTACAAGCTGCGCGATTGGGTGTTCAGCCGTCAGCGCTACTGGGGCGAGCCGATTCCGGTCTATTTCCCGGTTTCAACGCAAGGCGACCCACGCCTCGGTGACGCCTACGAGATCGACTACGCCACGCCGATCGCCATGGAGGAGAGCGAGCTGCCGCTCCGCTTGCCCGAGCTCGAAGACTACCGGCCGGGTGATCCGCAGGGGCCGCTCGTGCGCGCGCTGGATTGGCGCTTCTTCCAAAAAGACGGCAAATGGTTCGCGCGCGAGACGAACACCATGCCGCAATGGGCCGGCTCGTGCTGGTACTACCTGCGTTTCCTCGACCCCCACAACACCGAAGAGCTGTGCTCTCAGGCCGCCTACGACGCCTGGATGCCGGTTGACCTGTACGTTGGTGGCTCCGAGCACGCCGTGCTGCACCTGCTGTATGCGCGCTTCTGGCACAAAGTGCTGTTCGACGTCGGGGCGGTCAAAGACCCGGAGCCATTCCTCAAGTTGGTGCATCAGGGGATTATCCTGGGTATGGCCTACCGCTACTACGTGGTGGTCGACGGCGCGGGCGCCGTGCTGCGCGCACTGCCAGGGGACGAGCCGGGCATCGCCGCGGATGCCGACGGCGATCTGCGCCTTTCAGCGACGGGTGAGAAGGTCGAGGTTCGCTGGGCCAAGGAAGCCGAGATCGAGGTCCGCGAGGGCAAGCCGTTCCAGCGCGAGCACGGCGTGAAGCTGGCCAGCATCGCCGAGAAAATGGCCAAATCCCGCGGTAATTCCGTGAGCCCGGATACCGTGGTCGAAGAATACGGCGCCGACAGCCTGCGCCTGTACGAGATGTTCATGGGGCCGCTCGAGCAAGCCAAGCCCTGGCAATCCACGGGTATTCAGGGGGTGCGCCGCTTCCTCGACCGGGTCGACACCATCGCGCGCCGCCCGCTGAGCGCCGCGGCGCTCGACACCGACACCGCCAAGCTGGTGCACCGCACCGTCCAGAAGATCGGTCGAGACATCGAGGCCCTATCGCTGAATACCGCGGTCAGCACGATGATGATCTTGGTCAATCACCTGAACGGCATGGCCGAACCACCGCGCGAAGCGGTCGAGAAGCTGCTGCTGTGCTTGGCGCCCTTCGCGCCACACCTGAGCGAGGAGCTGTGGGAGGTCCTCGGTAACCCGCCATCCATCGCCAATGTGGCCTGGCCTGCGTTCGATCTCGCTCTGACCGTCGACGACGTGCTCGAGATCGCCGTGCAAGTGAACGGTAAGGTGAGGGGCCGTGCTGCCCTCGCCCGCGACGCCAATGAGGCGGCCGCGCGCGAAGCGGCTCTGTCCGACCCCAACGTGAGCAAGTTCATGGAGGGCAAGGCAATCAAGAAGCTGGTCTACGTGCCCGGCAAGGTGCTGAACTTCATCGTCGGCTGAGCGCTCGGTTACGCCTCTGTATCTGGGAAAGGCGAAAAATTTGGCCGACCTAGCCCACCTCGTCTTATAAATGGAGCTCGAAACTCAACCCCGGCGCTCGCTGATTTCCTGCACGTCCGTTGCCCGTTTGGGCCGGGCCTGCTGAACGAGCGAAGCGCTGTGGATAGGTTGTTGTTTCCCGTGAAACTTGTCCTGTAAGTCAAGGCGCGCGCACAGTTTTTGTTTGCTCGTGGGGCTGTGTGTACTGCTCGCGGCGGGTTGCGGCTACCACTCCGTCTACGCCGTCAATGAGGCCGAGCGATTGACGGTGCAGGTCGGCCAAGTACTCGTGCCGGAGGCGCTCGCCGCCCAAGCCGCCGCGAGCGGCGCCCGCTCTGAGTTGGCAGCGTCGGGCCGCCTTGCGTCGGGCGGGACCAGCGCGCCGCGTCTCGTCATCGACGTGCTGCGTGTCGACGAAGCGTCGCGGGGGATTCACGTGCAAGAGGGCACGGCGCAGCCCGTGGCTGGCGGGATGAGCGTGGCCGTGACCGTTCGCGGTCGGGTCTTTCAAGGGGACGCCCCCGAGCCCAGCACCGATACGGGGGACGTTCGGCGCAGCGTCCAGCTGAGTGGCGATGCCGATCCACGGGCGGACGGTGCCGCCTACGACGTTGCCCTGCGCAGCGCTGCGGAGCGGGCGGGTAGGGCAGCGGCACGCGCTGCGCTCGGTATCCCCGAGCCGAGCGACGAGACGCCTTAGGGGCGCGGCCCGCAACCCCGAGCGTCGCTCACTTGCCGGTGAGTGCGAGCTGGGCGTCGCGCGCGGAACGCCGTTTTGCGCTCCGCAATCGTGGTCTGGTAATGCCTGAGCTATTCGCGATAACTTCGCGATAAGTCAGCGGTATTACGCGCCCATAGCGCGCTTGAAGCGCTTGGCGTCGGCGAACATGTCGACGTTCGTAAACACGTAGGTCGAGTTCTGGTCGCCGCCGCCCGCTTGGGCGATCGCGGCCAGCTTCTCGATGGCCGGATCTTCGTAGCGCGACTTGTGACCGGCCGGGCCAGGCAGGCGGTAGTACGCCGCCTTGCGCTTCGAGAGGCCGTGATGCAGGGGGTCGCGCGCCGAGAGCGTGTTCGTCTCTTCGGCCAGGTCGTCCGCCTCTTCCGGGTTCCAGGCGGGTCCGGGCTCGAACACGATGGTCTCGAACTGCTTGCGCACGTTCTTCAGAAAGTCACGCAAGGCGGTGCGGTTGGCGCGCGAGTGCGGAAAGTCCGGAGGGGCCACGAAGACCGCCGTCTTGGCGGCGAGCTCTTTGGCGACCTCGCCCAGCGTTTTGAGCGCGGTCTCGATCACCTTGCCGTCGCGAAAGCCTTCTTGGCCGATTTCACGCGGGCCGAGCAGCGCGAACTCGAAGCCGGGCGGCGCTTCACGGCGCCAGCGACGTACGGTGCCCGGGCCGGGTACCGCCAGGTGCGTCTCCTGCACCTCGACGAACAAATATTCTTTGAAATAGCGAGTCGCGGGTACCGCGAAGCCAGCGCAACCAACGACCATCATTCGGCGGCAACCGTAACACAGCCGATTCGTCACCGCCCGCTTCGGGCCAGAAAAATCAGCGGAAGGCGTTCTGCTCGCGTTTCCGCCCGAGCCGGAGGGCGAAGGAAAGCGGCTCAAAGTGAAACGGCGCCCGAGATTGCTCCCGAGCGCCGCCACTGACTGCCTTGGCTGGGCCTTACCGAACGCTCACTGCGTCTCGCCGGTAAAGCATTCGCCTTGGCAGTTCGTGCCGAGACAGCCGATCAGATCGTTGGTCTGCTGACCGATAATCGAACCGCATTCATGCGCAGAGCCACCGGCGGTGGTCGTCGCGCAGTTCGCGGCGCAAGTCTCGACCAGGCTGTCGTCGTACACGCCCGTCTTCGGAAATTCCGTTTGAATGCAGTTCTGCAGGCAGATGATCTCGCCCTGATCCTTGGGTCCGCCCCACCCGCATTGGTTGCCGGGGCTGGTCGCGAAGCAATCGCTGTACTCAGTACAGCACTTCGCTTGCGTGCAGACAGCGCATGCATCCGTCTCGAAGCCGGGTGCCGGAGCACATGTATTCGGCGTTCCTACAAAAACGCCGTCCGCCGGGTCACATTGGTAGGCGACCGCGCCGCCAGTACCCGCCGCTGCACCGCCAGCGCCACCCGTCAGGGCTCCGCCGGCTCCGGCACCAGCGCCACCCGCGCCAGCAGTATTCGCGCCGGCGGTGTTCGCGCCCGAGGCGCCTCCCGTGTTGTCGTCAGTGCTCGTTGTCACGACACACGCGGAGGCCACGAACGCCGTCACCACACCCGCTAGCGCTACGAAGCGCCAGTAAGACTTAGTCTGTTGCATCTTCATCTCCCGATATGAGTGCCAGGATCCTGTTCATCCTTCGCCTGACACAGGAAAGCAAGCGGCCATCCACGGCGCGCTAGTTAGATATACGTTAGCTCGGGTGCAGATATTCGTTTGTGTCCGATGGTGATGATTGCGCTCATTTGCTTACATGCGCAGTGAGCGGTAACCATTTGAAACAATGCCAGAATCTACGATTCCGCGGACGCTGGCAAAGGCGCCACGATCAGGCCTCCTGGCATCGGCCCGGCGAGACTCGTTTACGCACCGAGCACGCGCTTCACGCGCATCACCAGATCGTCGATCTTGAACGGCTTCGCGATGTAGTGCCGTGCACCGGATTGGATGCCCTTGATCACGTCACTCGGTCCCGCTTTGGCCGTGAGGAAGATGATCGGGATTGCACGCAGGTCCGGCAACTGGCGCACTGCCGCAGCAACGGCGTGTCCGTCCATCCCGGGCATCATGACGTCGAGGAGCAGCAGGTCGGGGCGCGGCGCTTTGCCGGCTGCCGCGACCGCGCTCGGGCCATCGCTCGTGACCACGACATCGTAGAACTGCGAGAGCACCTTGTGCAGCATTGCCGCGATCGCAGGATCGTCCTCGGCGACCACGATGCGTTTGAGTGGGCCGTCGGTCACGCGCTACTCCGTCCGTTTGATGATGTGGAAGCCCAGCGGTGTTTCTACGGGTTCCATCGCGATTTCTGCCTTCAGTAGGCCGAAGGCGGCGTCCGTGAAGGGCTTGGGCATTTGCTCGCGCGTGATCACCCCGAGGTAGCCTTTGTTCATTTGTGCGCTCGGATCATCGGAGTATTTCTTGACTAGGCCCTCGAAGTCGGCGCCCGCGCGGGCCTCCATGTCGACGTGCTCGGCGAGCGCCTTGGCTTCGTCTTTGCTGCGCATCACGGTCGGCGCCGCGTTCGATGCGCCCTTGTAGGCGATCAAGATGTGCCAGGCCTTGATCTGCTTGGCGTTGTCGGAAGGCGGGTGCTGGAAGTTGTCCGGCATATCCCGGTCGTGGACGCTGTGTGGCGGGACCGGCGTCATCGTGGGCTCGGCAGCCGAGGGCGGGGGCCGCGGCGCACTGGCAGAGGGGGCAGGGCTCGGGTCGGCTTTGCGACTGCAGGCGCTGGCCAGTAGAAGACTGAAGAGTAAGACGGAGGGGCGGAAGCGCATACGGCCTGTAGCTAATTGCGAAGCGTTGCGGGATTCAAGGGGGACGACGGCTGCGACGCGAGCGCGGCCGTCAACTTGACATGGCCGCTTCCGAAAAGCCCATGGGCCGTTGCGATCCTGCGTAGCGTTTGCTTGCCGCGAGGCGAAAGTCTGGCCCATAGTCCGGGAGATGCCGAAAATCCTCCACATCGAGGACGACCCCGCGAATCGCTTGCTCGTACGAAAGCTGCTCACGCCGGCGGGCTTCGAAGTCATCGACGCCGCCGACGGCTTGGAAGGCATTCGTTTGGCCCTGCAGCAGCGTCCGGATCTCGTGCTCGTCGATATTTCGATCCCAGGCCTCGACGGCTACGAGGTCACGCTGCGCCTGCGATCCGAGCCGAAGCTACGCGGCGTGCCAATCGTCGCCATCACGGCGGAGGGTGATCGCGACACGAGCTTGGCCGTGGGCTGCGACGGGTTCTTGCAAAAGCCGATCGACGCGCGCTCCTTTGCCGACAAGGTTCGGGGCTACCTCGACGGCCGCCGGGAAAGCACCTCGCCCGATGCGACCGGTCAACACTTGCGCCTGCAGAGCCAGCGAATCGTGTCCCATCTCGAGGAAAAGATCGCCGAGCTTTCAGCCGCCAATCAGCGCCTACTCGGGGCAGATCAGGCCAAAAAAGAGTTCTATCGAAACATCTCGCACGAGCTGGCCACGCCCATGACGCCGATCGTCGGCTACCTCAAGCTGCTGATCGACGGTGAGCTCGGAGATCTGGCGACCCCACAGGTCAAGGCGCTGCGCGCGATGTCCGACTGCGTTCAGCGGCTGCGGCGCCTGATCGACAACTTGCTCGACGTGACCGCGCTCGAGACTGGGCGCATGCGCTTTGCGCAACGTGAGTTCGATCTGGCCGAGCTCGTGCGCCAAGGCATTACTCGTCAGGGCGGCTTGAACGACGGGCGCTTGCGGTTGGTCGCCGATCTGCCCAAGCGGGGCACGCTCGTGGGCTACGGTGACGTGGAACGCCTGGGCCGCGCCATCGATCAAATGCTGGACAATGCGGCCAAATTCACGCCAGCAGGCGGCACGGTGGGCGTGCGCGCGCGGCACCTGACCTCGGGTCATTTGGAGCTGTGCATCGCCGACACGGGGCCCGGCGTGCCGCCCGAGAAGGCCTCGCGCTTGTTCGAGCCGTTCTACCAAGTCGATGGTTCGCCGACACGCTCCTTCGGCGGCACGGGCGTCGGCCTGGCCGTCGTGCGCGGCGTTGCGCTGGGCCACGGCGGCGACGTGCGTTTGGTTTCGCCCGGCGCCGAGGAAATCGTCGGTGTGCCCTTGAACGGGGCCGCCTTCTACTTCGTGCTCCCGCCGGGGCGAATGTCCGGCAGCGAGCCGCCGTCGCGTCCGGCATGAGCGGCGAGCCGATCTATCTCGATTGGAACGCCACGACGCCGCCGCACCCTGCGGTGCTCGAGGCCATGGCAGTCGCGTCCCGCGAGGCGTGGGGCAACCCCGCCAGCACGCATCGCGTGGGCCGCACCGCGCGCGCCCGAGTCGAGGATGCGCGCGAGAAATTGGCCGATATTCTGGCGGTTCACGCGCGCGACGTGCTCTTCACCTCCGGGGGCACCGAGGCCAACAACCTGGCTCTGTCGGGCGCCGTTGGTCTGGCGCTGAGCCGCCTCGAGCACCCGTCCGTGACCCGCGTCGCAGAGCAGCTCGAGACCCGCGCCGTGCCGGTGGTCTGGGTGGACGTGCCGCCGAGCGGTCGCATCGAGCCCGAGGCTTATCGAAGCGCGCTGGAGCGGCTGCCACGTGGTTCGGTTGCGGCGTTGATGGCAGCGAACCACGAGACGGGCGTGTTGCAGCCGCTGGAAGAGGTCGCGCTGATCGCGCATTCACTCGGTGCCACGTTGCACGTGGATGCAGTGCAGGCGCTGGGCAAGGTCCTGCCCGAGTCGTTTCGCTTCGCCGACAGCTTGGCGTTCGCCGCTCACAAGATCCGTGGCCCCAAGGGCATTGGCGCCTTCGCTTACCGCGGCGCGCGCGCGCCCAAACCGGTGCTGGTGGGCGGCAGTCAGGAGCGCGGTCTCCGGCCCGGCACGGTCGACCCGGTGGCCGCGGCCGGGTTCTTGGCCGCGCTCCAGCAAGCAGAGCAAGGTCCCGCTCGCTATGCACGGCTCGCTGCGCTGCGGAACGACTTCGAGGCGGCCTTTGCCGGTACGGCTGAGATCAACGGTGCCCAGGTCGCGCGCTTGCCGCACGTCTCGAACCTCTCGTTCAGCGGCAGCTCGGGAGACGAGCTCGTCGCGGCGCTCGATCTGCTCGGCGTTTGCATCTCGAGTGGCAGCGCATGCAGCGCGGGCACGACCGAGGCCTCGCCGATCATCACCGCGATGGTCGGACGCGAGCGAGCCAAGAGCGCGCTGCGGGTGAGTCTCGGCGACACCACGACGAACCTCGAGATTCAGGCAGCAATTGCTGCTTTTAAACGCGCGCTGGGCAGCTCGAGCCAACCCTTGAAGTAACGGATGATCTCGACGCCGTGTTGTTCGTGCATGGAGTGCACGGCCGCTACGTAAGTGCCGAGGATAGCTAAGTATTATTTAAGCGCGCCCGCGCCGTACCCTCGCTCCATTGAATGGAGTTCGAGGGCTCGAGTGCTGTTCATCTTTTCAGTGTCTCGCGCGGCGTTCGCGCAGTGCCTGAGAGATGCTGATTCAACTATCTGTTTTCAAACGAGAAGTGACGGCTTCATGGAGCGCGAGAGCCGCCGCCACCGATGCGTTCAGCGAATCGATTCGACCGCTCGCGGTGAGCCGCCCGACCGTGCTGCAAGCGCGGCGCACGCCGCGGCCCATGCCCTCGTGCTCGTTCCCGACGACCAGGATCGTGGGGCCGGACAAGTCGAGCTCACCGACGCGAGCGGGCGCATGTGCGTCCAAGCCGACGATCAGCACGCCGCGTTCGCGAGCGGCATTCAGCGCGCTGACCAGGGAGGGCACGCGGCACAAGCGCGCGTGTTCGATGGCGCCAGCCGAGGCGCGACCCGTGGCCGGGCTGAGAGGCGCCGAGGCATGCTCGCCCCAGAGCACCGCTGCATCCGCGACCCCCACGGCCGAGCGAATCACGGCGCCGAAGTTCTGCGGGTCTTGGATGCCGTCGAGCCCAAGCGCGAGCAGCTTCTCGTCGGCCAACAGTTCTTCGACCGGGAGCAAGGTCAGCTCGGGCCCCCAGGCAGTCACGCCCTGATGCTGGCCGCCCTCGGTCCAACGCTCGAGGTCGGCGCGAGGTACCCGAACGACCTCGGTGACGCCTTGATCGGTCGCGAAGCGGGCGAGCGCCTCGAGGGTGGGGCTCGGCTTGTCCTCGATGGCGACGCGCTTGAGCGCTGCTCGATGCACGCGAATGGCTTCGCGAACAGGTTGCAGGCCCGTGATCAGGCGCAAGCCCTCCATGCCCGGCGCATCCGGGGCGCCGCGCGGAGCGCGCTCAGGCCAGCGTCGACGCACGCTGGATCTCATCACAAATGGCCGCGGCAGCCGCGCGAGGATCGGCCGCGTCGCGGATGGGACGGCCGACCACGAGCAGGCTGGAGCCGGCGCGGATCGCGCTCTCGGGAGTGCCGGTGCGCTTTTGGTCGTCAGTGCCAGTGCCCGCTGCGGGGCGGATACCCGGGGTGACCAGCACCGCTTTTGGGCCCAATTCGGCGCGCAATGCGGCGACTTCGGCGGCCGAGCAGACCATGCCGGGGATGCCTTCGCCGTGCGCCAGCTTGGCTAGGCGTAGCGCCTGAGCGGCCGGATCGGAGGCCACCCCGGCCGCGGCCAGATCGCTTGCGTCCAGCGAGGTGAGCACGGTGATCGCGAGCAGGACGAGGCCGGTGTTTTCGCGCTCGGCACGCCGAGCGGCGGCGGCCAGCATCTTCGGACCGCCCGAGGCGTGCACGGTGAGGTAACGCACGCCATGCGCGGCAGCCGCTGCGACGGCGCGCTCGACCGTTTCGGGGATGTCGTGCAGCTTCAGATCGAGGAACACGTCACAGCCGAGCTTGGGCCCGAGCGCGATTGCCCGCGGCCCTTCGCTGACGAACAGCTCGAGGCCGACCTTCAGCACGCCCACGGCGCTCGCCACCTGAGCGGCGCCCGCCTCGGCCAGGGCCAG
>OUNO011302616.1_pt1 | contig 12497 bp, 13 predicted proteins | sample 1779811 | NCBI WGS metagenome assembly OUNO01 (sample SAMEA3914804, study PRJEB12502) | metagenome | biome: forest; material: soil | place: Canada | collected 2010-06-25 | depth 0.3 m | reverse complement strand
GTGAGATGAGGCAGGAACACCCGATCGTCGATCTCGCCCGGACTGACAGTCGCCGTCGGGCGCCTACACCACTTACTCATAAGATCAACGTGTGTGCGCGGGAAAGGGAAGACTATGGGCATGATCGCCGTTGTCGGTGGGACGGGCCCACAAGGAAAAGGACTCGCGTACCGTTTCGCACTCCTTGGACACGAGGTGGTGCTCGGTTCACGCGACATCTCCCGATCCCAGGAGACGGCTGTCGAGATCAATTCGAAGCTGAGTGCCCCAACGGTGGTGGGAGCGACAAACGTGGATGCTGTCGGCGCGGCGGATGTCGTTCTGTTGGCTGTGCCGTGGGACGGCCACGCGGTGCTCGTAGAGTCGTTGGCCGATCACCTGGCGGGCAAGATCGTCATCAGTTGTGTCAATCCTCTTGGTTTTGACCAGGACGGACCGTTCGGGCTCGATCTGAAGGAGTCAGCGGCTCAGGAGACCCAGCGCCTGGTCCCGGCGGCCAAAGTCGTCGGCGCCTTCCATCACGTGGCGGCACTGTCGTTGTGGAAGACGCCTGAGTTTCTGCATCACGAAGACGTGTTGGTGTGCGGCGACGACGTCGACGCGAAGTCGACCGTCCAGGACCTGGCAGCCTCCGTGACCGGCAAGCGTGGCATCGATGTGGGCGGGCTGCGGCTCGCGCGTCAACTGGAGCCGTTGACTGCGGTGTTGATCAGCGTGAACAAGCGTTACAAGACCCGTTCGGGTGTCGCGATCACCGGTGTCGACGGGGGCTGAGTGGCGGTGTTCGAGCGTGAAACGGGGCGTGCCGTCGCGCGCGTCGAAGCGGGAAAGGCGGTCGATCTGGCCGAGACGGCGGCCCTGCTGGCGGCTACGGGTCCCTTGTTGGACCGGTTGATGGCGGTCGCCCGTCGGGTGCGGGACGCCGGATTGATCGAAGCTTCACGGCTGGGAGTGGTGACGTACTCAAGGAAAGTCTTCATCCCACTCACGAGGCTGTGCAGGGATCGGTGTCACTACTGCACGTTCGTGACAACGCCGACACAGTTGGCGAAGGACGGTCATGCCCCGTTCCTCAGTGCTGATGAGGTGCTGGCGATTGCACGGGCTGGCGCGGTGCTGGGGTGCAAAGAGGCATTGTTCACCTTGGGAGACCGCCCCGAAGACCGGTGGCCAGAAGCCCGAGCCTGGCTCGAAGAGGCCGGCTACGACAGCACGCTCGAGTACGTGCGCGCAATGGCGATCCTCGTTCTCGAGGAGACCGGCCTGTTGCCACATCTGAACCCGGGGGTCATGTCATGGACGGAGATGTCGCGATTGAAGCCGGTGGCGCCGAGCATGGGGATGATGCTCGAGACCACCAGCAGACGGTTGTTCGAGACCAAAGGCATGGCGCACTACAAGTCCCCAGACAAAGACCCCGCCGTCAGGGTGCGGGTCTTGGAAGATGCCGGCCGGCTCAATATCCCGTTCACGACCGGACTTCTCGTTGGAATCGGCGAAACCCTGGACGAACGAGCCGGGGGGATCTTCGAACTGAGGCGGATTGCCCGCGAGTACGGCAGCATCCAGGAAGTCATCGTGCAGAACTTCCGCGCGAAGCCCGACACAGCCATGCGGCATCAGGATGACCTGATCCTGGACGAGTACCTTGCCGCGATTGCCACGACGAGAGTCATCATGGGGCCGCGTATGCGGATCCAGGCGCCCCCCAATCTGGTCGACCTGGTCGAGTGCCGTTCGCTGTTGGACGCTGGTGTCGACGACTTCGGCGGCATCAGCCCCCTGACGCCCGATCACGTCAATCCCGAACGGCCGTGGCCCCAGATCGACAAACTCACAACGTTGTGCGCTGATGCCGGGTTCGCCTTGCGCGAACGGCTGACGGCACATCCGCCGTACCTCGATGTGCCGTGGCTCGATCCCCGGCTCAAGAACCATGTCGACGCGCTGTCGAGCCCCGATGGTCTGGCAGACGCCGAGGCTCAGCCCCAAGGGTTGCCGTGGCAGGAGCCTGATGGTGGGTTCGATGTGACGACCGGCCGTGCGGACCTGCACGCCACGGTCGACACCGAGGGCCGTTCGACCGACCGTCGCGGCGACTTCGACGACGTCTACGGGGACTGGTCCGCATTGCGCGACAAGGTCAAGCGCGATGCTCGGCCGGAACGGCTCAACGGCGACGTCGCGGCCGCATTGCGCGTCGCCGAACGCAACCCGTCGGGCCTGTCGACCGAGCAAGCACTGTCCTTGATGACTGCGGAGCAGGGACCGGCCCTCGAAGCGGTGACGAAGCTGGCCGATGATCTGCGCCGGGACGTGGTCGGAGACGCAGTCACGTACGTCGTCAACAGGAACATCAACTTCACCAACATCTGCTACACCGGTTGCCGCTTCTGTGCGTTTGCACAGAGGAAGACCGACGCGGACGCGTACACACTCTCGTTGTCCGAAATCGCGGCGCGCGCTCGTGAGGCGGTCGAGGTGGGCGCGACCGAAGTGTGCATGCAAGGTGGGATCGATCCGGAAATGCCGGGCACGGCCTACTTCGACATCGCGACTGCCGTCAAGAACACAGAGCCGAGCCTGCACGTCCATGCGTTCAGTCCGATGGAGGTCATGAACGGTGTGGCCCGCACTGGCATGTCGATCAGGGAGTTCCTGATTGCGTTGAAGGAATCGGGGGTCGACTCGCTGCCCGGGACCGCCGCCGAGATCCTCGATGACGACGTTCGCTGGGTGCTGACAAAGGGCAAGCTGCCCACATCCCAATGGATTGAGGTCATCTCGACAGCTCACACGATCGGTCTGCCCACGACCTCGACGATGATGTACGGCCACGTCGACCACCCCGGGCATTGGGTCGCCCACCTCCGGACGCTCGCGCAGATCCAGAAGGAGACAGGCGGATTCACCGAGTTCGTCCCACTCCCGTTCGTCCACCAGTCGTCGCCGATCTATCTGGCCGGAGTCGCCCGCCCGGGACCGTCCGTACGGGACAACCGGGCCGTTCATGCGGTGGCCCGGATCATGCTCCACGGGCTGATCGACAACATCCAGTGCTCCTGGGTCAAGCTCGGTCCCGATCAGTGCACCGCTGTCCTGAACGGCGGAGTCAATGACCTCGGCGGAACCCTCATGGAAGAGACCATCAGCAGGATGGCCGGCTCGACCAACGGCTCTCGCAAGGAGCGCGAAGAACTCGAAGCCATGGCCCTCCTCGCGGGTCGGCCCGCCTTCGAACGCACGACGTTGTATGACCGTCCGAGCAAGGTTGCGGCTACGTGACCGGCTGGACCGCCGTCCTCCCGGTGAAGCCCTGGCACCTGGCCAAGAGCAGGCTCGCGGGATCGCGCGTACTGCGATCCCGGCTTGCACGTGCGTTCACCCTGGACGTGCTCGACACACTGCAGCAGTCAAGCCGGATCGAGCGGATCATCGTGGTGAGCGCCGATGCCGGGGTCGCCGCCTGGGCGACCCAGGCAGGTGTTGACTTCGTCGTCGATGGCCCGAGTGGCTCACGGGACCCGCTCAACCAGGCCGTCGATCGTGCTCGCGAGCATGCGCTCGCCCATTATCCTGAAGACCGGATCGTCGTGGTGCCGGGCGACCTTGCCGGTGTGACGGTTGGTGCTCTGGACGAGGCCCTTGACGAAATGGCACTGTCGCGGCGGTCGTTCATCCGGGACGCGACGGGAGTCGGCACCACATTGGTGACTGCCATGCGTCCCGCGTGGCTCGTCACGTCCTATGGGCCCGGTTCGGGCGGCGCCCATGTCAACCTGGGCCTCACCGAAGCCACCGGGGTGGCAAGTTCGACCCGTCACGACATCGACACGTGGAAAGACCTTCTCGAGGCGGCGTCCGAACCGCTCGGGCGCCGGACTCGCGCAGTCCTGTCGTCGATGGGCCTCTGCCCGACCGTGGAGCCTTCACTGCTCCGGTGAGGCGAGGATCCCTACGAGCTGATTCGTACGTTGACGGGCAGTGCGTGGGCGACGCCCAGAGAGACGAGCCGTTGGGCGAGTACACCCGCGTTGACCTGGCGGTCTGCGTCGATGGACACCACGATGGTGCTGCCCTCGACAGTCACGTCGGATCGGTGAAAGTCGAGTCCCCCTAGGGCAAGGTCGATGATGTCGTCGACGGTTGTTCGGTCGTCGGCAGGCAGACCGCGAACGGGCTGGTTCCCAAGGATCGCCGCGACGGCGGCCTCGCGGGCGCCGAGTCCGAACAGGTCGGCGGATTCGTCGCGGATCAGGGCGCGGGCTCCCGGACCGTCGTCCTCGGTCAGCCAATCCGGGTCGGTGCCTCGGACGATGACGACTGGGCGAGCGCCGAACTTGCCGGAAGCGAGCTCGGCGCCGCCGGCGATCTGATCGGCGATGGCGGGCGCGGTGACGACGAGCGCATTTCCGTACGGGTCGGTACTTCCTGCGTACGAGTCATACGGCAGCAGACCGGCACATCCGATCGCGATATCGGTTTGCCCGATCCTCCATGCCCGACCCGCGGTGTCGCTGATGATCACGGCGACCCGGATGCCGGTCAGAGCGAGGAGTCGTGACCGGATTGCGGATGCGGATTCGTCCGGATCGCGGGGGAGGGGAACGAGTGTTCCCGGCGCGGTGTTGCTGTTGTCGATACCCGCGGCGGCCAGCGTGAGTCCTTGGTGGGTCCGCACGATGGCGGTCTGCCCTCGGCGAGCGACAACACGGTCGGTCTCTGCCGCGAGCAGCTCGTCCTTGGGTCGCGAGGTGGTCAGCCCGGCCGCTTTGCTGACGATCTTGCTCGTGACAACTACGACGTCGCCGGCAGCAAGCGTCAGGCGATCAGCGATCGCCGCGGCGATGTCGTCGCCGGACCGCACCTCGGGGATCCCTTCGACGGGCTCGAATGTGAGGCTCATCGGGTGCCCTGGAGGGAGCGGGCCAGCTCGACGGTGTCACGGGCGAGCTGGTTCGTGGTCTGCTTGTCGGTCATCCACAGCGGCACCGCACGGGCGCTCATCCCGAGATCCTTGATGGCGGTCAAGCGGTGTTCGTCAACCGTGTCGACGAGCCAACCGTCAAGCAGCCCGCCGGCCGCGCGTGCGCCGTGGTGGGCGGCGACTCCATACGCACTGATCTCGATGCCCAGCCCGGCGAGGAGTTGATCGGCCATCCCTCGTACGGCACCGGGGCCGATGATCGGCGAGACTCCCACGACGGGGGCCGGCGTCGTGGCGATCGCTGTACGGATGCCCTCGACGGCGGCGATCGGACCGATCGAGACGATCGGATTGGACGGGGGCAGGATTACCAGATCGGCCTGGGTGATCGCGTCGGCCACACCCGGGGCGGGTCGCGCACCCTCGATGCCTTGAAGGATGACCTCTGCGACGGGGACCTTTGCTCTCAGCCGTATCCAGTACTCCTGGAAATGGATCACCTCGCGGCGTCCGTCGCGGTCAATTCCGATGTGGGTCTCGACGGGGTCGTCGCTCATCGGCAACAGTCGTACGCCAGGCTGCCACCGCTCGCACAGCTCGGCGGTGACCTCGCTCAGCGTTCGTCCCTCCTGGAGGCGCATCGTGCGCACCAGGTGGGTGGCGATATCGCGGTCGCCGAGCCCGAACCAGGCCTGGTCGATCCCATAGGCGCCGAGTTCTTCCTTGGCGTTCCACGACTCGTCGGTTCGACCCCAGCCGCGTTCGCGATCGATGCCGTCGCCGAGGGTGTACATCACGGTGTCGAGATCCGGGCAGATCCGCATTCCGAACAGCGAGATGTCATCGGCGGTGTTAGCGATGACCGTGACCTCATCAGCCGGAGATTTCGTGCGGAGGATTCCCTCGATGAAGCGAGAGCCACCGACTCCGCCCGACAGAATGGTGATCTTCACAACTGATTCTCACACGTCGTGTGGGTTGGCCGAACAACCGCCTGTCAGGCTGCCATTCGTCGAGCGGTGAATGTGAGGATCGCCCGCCGCACGTTCCACCTGGCCGCCGGACTCCTCTGAGACACTGAAAGAAAAGGAGATGGCCATGCGGGTCGGCGTACCGAAGGAAGTCAAGAATCACGAGTACCGAGTAGCGATTACCCCTGTCGGTGTCCACGAATTGGTGGCACACGGGCACGAGGTGTTCGTCGAGCGTGGAGCCGGTATCGGCTCAACGATCGCGGACGAGGAGTACGTCGCTTCCGGGGCGAAACTGCTGGATTCAGCGGACGATGTCTGGGGGAGTGCGGACATGGTGCTCAAGGTCAAGGAGCCGGTCGCCGAGGAATACCACCGGATGCGCCCCGGTTTGGTGTTGTTCACCTACTTGCACCTGGCTGCCGATGAGCCGCTGACCAGGGAGCTGATGGCTCGCCGGGTCACCGGTATCGCGTACGAGACCGTCCAGCTTCCGTCCGGTGCGCTGCCGCTGCTCTACCCGATGTCCGAGGTGGCCGGCTGCCTGGCGCCCCAGGTCGGTGCGTACTCACTCCTGAAGGCCCAAGGCGGACGCGGAGTGCTGATGGGTGGTGTCGGTGGCGTCGCCAACGCCAAGATCGTGATCCTCGGCGCCGGTGTCTCCGGTCAGAATGCGGCCAACATCGCTCTCGGCATGGGTGCAGACGTGACCTTGCTGGACACCGACCTCGACAAGCTCCGGATGTCGTTCTGGCGCTACAACAACCGGGTGCATGGGCTTGCCTCGTCGAAGTTGGCGATCCAGCAGCAGGTGCTCGAGGCCGACATGGTCATCGGCGCGGTGCTGATCCCTGGCGCGAAGGCGCCCAAGCTCGTGACCAACGAGTTGGTTGCCGCGATGAAGCCCGGCTCGGTGCTGGTGGACATCGCCGTCGACCAGGGTGGCTGTTTCGAGGACACCCATCCGACGACGCACGCGGACCCGACCTATCAGGTGCACAACTCGATCTTCTACTGCGTGGCGAACATGCCGGGTGCGGTGCCGAACACCTCGACGTATGCACTGACGAACGCGACCCTGCCCTACACCGTCGCGCTGGCCGACAAGGGCTGGCAGCGTGCCTGCCGCGAGGACCACTCCCTCGCGCTGGGCCTGAACACCCACGACGGCGACCTCACCAATGCACCCGTGGCAGACGCCCATGGACTGGAGGCGACCGAGATCAGCCAGCTCCTGTGAAGTGATGCCTGCGAAGCGCAACCCGGCTGTCAGCGGCTGACAGCCATGGCAGTGCGCTGACAGTCGGCTGCAAGCGGACCCGGCCAGCATTGGCGGCATGACAACCACGACTCCCACCACGACGCGCACCTACACGTCCCTGCGCGCGGCCTGGATCCCCCTCTCCGCCCTCTGCCTGGCGTTCTTCGTCGAGATGGTCGACAACACCTTGCTGACGATCGCCCTGCCCACGATCGGTCGCGACCTCGGCAGCGGCACGACCGCGCTGCAGTGGGTCACCGGCGCGTACTCGCTGACCTTCGGCGGCCTGCTGCTCACGGCCGGATCGATGGCCGACCGCCTGGGACGCCGACGAGTCCTTCTGGTCGGGCTCGCGGTCTTCGGCGCGTTGAGCCTGCTCGTCATCCTCGTCACCACCGCCGACGAGCTGATCGCCCTGCGCGCCGCGCTCGGCCTGGCCGCTGCGGCGATGGCACCGATCACCAACTCGCTGGTCTTCCGGCTGTTCGACGAACAGGCCCTGCGTATGCGCGCCATGACCGTGATGATCATCGTCGGCATGTCCGGGTTCGTCCTCGGCCCGCTGCTCGGCGGCACCGCCCTCGCCCATGTGCGTTGGGAATGGCTGCTGGTCGTCAACGCCCCGATCGCGCTGATCGCGTTCATCGGCGTGCGTCTCGGCGTCCCGGCCGACCGGTCCGAAGACCTCACCGATGACGCCCTCGATCTGCCCGGTGCCGTGTGGAGCATCACCGCGATCGGCCTCGCCTGCTACGCGATGACCAGCGGCGTCGAGCACGGCTGGCTCTCCACGATCACCCTCGCGTCGATCCTGGGAGCCGTTGCCGCGGGCATCGCATTCATACGACACGAGCGTCGCAGCGCCTCGCCCATGCTGGATCTCGGCCTGTTTTCGAACGGAACCGTTCGCGGCGCCACCATCGCCCAGATGGGTACCTCCATCGCGATGGCCAGCGTGATGTTCGGTCTGATCCTCCACTTCCAGTACGCGTATGGATGGAGCCCCGTCCGGGCCGGTCTGGCGAACCTGCCGCTCATCATCACGATGCTGGCCGCCTCGCCGGTGTCGGAATGGCTCGCCAAGCGGTTCGGCCACCGGATCGCATGCCTGGTCGGCGCCGCCCTCCTGTCCGGTTCACTGGTCGGCATGTCCTGGGGCGTCAGCCACGGCTACGTGGCCATCGCGGTCTCGATGGTCGTGATGACGGTCGGACTGCGCACCGTCATGACGATCTGCGCCGTGGCGCTCGTCGACGCCATGCCGAGCAACCGGACCTCGATCGGCACGGCTCTCAACGACACCGCTCAGGAGGTTGGCTCGAGCATCGGCACCGCGGTAGTCGGCACCCTGATCGCCGCATTGGTCACGACACAGTTGCCTGCCGGTACCTGGAGCAATGAGCTCGTGACGTCCTTCTTCCACGGCGAACGGGTCACATACGGCATCCTCGCCGTGGTGGTCGGCCTGGTCGCCGGCTTCGGAGCGCTCACGCTGACCGACTCTCACGCCACCGAGGAGCACCCCTCAGAATGATGGGGCCACGGATAGACTCGTGCTCCAGCTTTCCGGGGGAGTGCGTGATGACGGTGCCAACGCCATTCGAGGTCCATGAGTCGGGCTTGCTGTTACACGGGACGAAGGCAGATCTCGCCGTCGGTGACCTGTTGGTGCCGGGTCGTCAATCGAACTTCGAAGCCGGCCGGATCATGAATCACGTCTACGTGACCGCAACATTGGATGCCGCAACCTGGGGGGCGGAGATGGCGGTCGGGGAGGGTCGCGGCCGGATCTACATCGTCGAACCGACCGGCGCGCTCGAGGACGACCCCAACGTCACGGACAAGAAGCTCCCCGGGAACCCGACCCGGTCATTTCGTACGCGCGAGCCTGTGAGGGTGGTCGGTGAGCTCGTGGACTGGGTGGGACATACGCCCGAACAGCTGCAGGCCATGCGCGACGGGCTGGCCACGTTGCGGCGCGAGGGACGCGCGGTCATCTACGACTAGGGTGTCGTCGTGACTGAAAACGAGAACACGTTGCAGTTGGGCTTCGACCGCTACGTCGCCGGTGTGGACGAGATCTGCAAGAGCGGGGACTGGTCGGCTTTCGCGGACATGTTCACCAAGGACGCGTCCTACTGCGAGCACGCGTACGGCGACTTCACGGGACGCGAAGAGATCCGGCCCTGGATCATCGAGACGATGACGACGTTCCCGGGAAGCGAGATGATCGGCTTCCCGGCGTCGTGGTCCGTCCTCGATCCGCCGACCAATCGGGTCATCTGCAATATCCGCAACATCATGCGCGACCCCGGAGACGGCTCGGTCCACGAGGCCTCGAACATCACGATCCTGACGTTCGACGACGACGGCGGCCTGATACGCGAAGAGGACATCTACAACCCGCAGAAGTTCGCGGACATGGTTCGCGACTGGTGCCGGGTGGCCGAGGCGCACGGAAACCTGAGCGACGTCGGCCGGAAGATGCTCACAGCACTCGGCGGCTGAACTGCCGGGCGCCTAGAGAGTGCCGACGATGCAGCGGGCCATGCCCGGAATCCGTACAGTGCCGCCCTGTCGGTAGGCGCTTGCCTTCGCGATGACGGCTTCGGCGATCCGCGCGCGAGCCGGTTCGTCAACCTGTTGGAGAGCGGCAACGGCGAGCGAGACGTGCTCGCTGATCATCTGCCAGTACTGCTCGGGCGATTCCGTCACGAGCTCGACGCCGACGTCCCACTCGGCAACGTCATGCAGTCCCGCAGCCTCGTACACCGCACTGACCTGGCCCGGGGCGGCGCACCGGAACATGTTCGGCTTGTCCGGGTCGGGTGGCGCCAGGTCCACCTCCGTCGCGATGGCCCGCATGACGATCGACGTCCATGGGTTTTCCTCAGGTTTGACCCATACCGACGAGGAGACGCGCCCGCCCGGTTTGAGGACGCGTACGAACTCGGCGGTCGCCTGCGCGGCGTCGGGGAAGAACATGTAGCCGAAGCGCACCGAGATGCTGTCGAAGGTCGCGTCACCGAATGGCAGGTCGTCTGCGCTGCATACCGTGCTCTCGAAATTGGTGATCCCCTGCGCGTGCGCACGTCGAGTCGCGATGTCGAGCATCTCGGCCGCGAGATCGGTCAGGACGACGTGTCCGCTGGGGGCGAGCCTGGCGATGGTCAGCCCCGGCTCGCCGGTGCCTGAGGCGATGTCGAGATGCTGCTGATCATCGCCGATGTCGAGAGACTCGATGATCGCCGTGCTGACGGGTCGCAGCTGATCCATGATGACCGAGTCCCACTTCTCCCAGCCCGCGGACAGCCCGGCCCACGCCTTGCGCTGACCGTCCCGGATCTCATCGCTGCTCGGCATTGGCCTCACGCTCCCGGGCTTGCCGGAGGCTCCCACAATTCGATGGCATTGCCCTCGGGATCGTGGATCCGGGCGAAACTACCGGTCTCGGGAGTGTTCCATTCCGGCTCGACGATCGCCGTGATCCCGCCGGCTTTCAGCTGCCCGAGCAGGCCGTCGAGGTCGCGTACGCGCAGGTTGAGCATGAACTGCTTGTCGGCCGCCCAGTAGTCGGTCCCGGTGTCGAACGGCGCGAAGACGAGCGGGCCGCCCTGCACGTTCCAGGACCATTCGTCGGCAGAGCCGGTGTCCTCGGCAGCACAGCCGGCGCCGATGCCCAGATGCTCGCGGTACCAGGCATTGAGAGCGTCAGGATCCTGTGCGCGGAAGAAGATTCCGCCAATTCCCAATACCGGCATGTGTTGTTCTCCTCGTCAGATGTTGATGGCGCAGCCCGCCTTCGCCTTGAAATCGAGGGCTGCGGTCGAAAATGAGGCGTCGTAGGTGCGGTCATAGCCGGTGACGCTGATCTTCCACCCGTCGGCGGTTCGACGATAGCGGTCGCGATAGAAGCCCGCGCCGATCAGCATGAAGTCGAACTCCGGGACGATGATCTTGTCCTGCAGGTACCAGATGCCGGCGGCCTCGTCGCCGTCCACGTCGATCTCGGGATGAGTGACCCGATGCTCGCTGATCAGGCCGACGGGCATCGATGAGCGCATGAACTCGACCAACGACTCGCGGTCGGTGAAGTGGTGCTTTTCGCCGAGCGATTCGCCGTAATCACCGATCACGTCCTCGGTGAGTGTGTCGGCGAACTCGTCCCAGTGCTTGGTGTCGAGCGCGCGCAGGTAGCGGTACTTGACGCGTTGGATCTCTTCGATGTCACCCATGTCAGTCCTTTCGGCCCCTCAGTCGAGGGAACCCACCTCGGCCGAGACGGCCTCTTCGTTGTGCCAGCGCGGAACGATGAACAGGCCGGTCGCCTCGACTGCCGGCGCGCTGTCGTCATCGGGTCCGATGTGTGCCGTGACGGTGACCTTGCGACCGTCCTCCTTGGTGATCTGTGCCTGCATGCGGATCCTCCCGAGCGGAAGCGGGTGCACGTAGCGCAGCGTCAGGGTGCCGGTGACGATGAGGCGCGTATGGGCCGCGCTCGCGGTCTCACCCATGAGGTGGTCGAGCAAGAGGGCCGAGACGCCGCCGTGGACGCAGCCAGGAGGGCCTTCGTACGCCGCGCCCAGGTCGACCTCCGAATGTACGGAGCCGTCGTCCGCCCACTGCAGGATCACCGGCGGCGCGATCGCATTGCGAACTCCGACGACTGCGTTGCCCCAGTTCCAGGACCTGCCCTCGGCGTTGAACTGGATGCCTGCGGGTTCGGATGAGGCGTCCTCGGCCAGGATCTGCGCCGCCTGCCGGATCAGGTCCCGGGCCGCAGCGACACGATCGGCTTCCACCCCGGTGCGAATCGCGATGTCGATGACCTGGCGTATGTCGTCCGCCAGCTCGCCGTAGAGCAACTCCGACGCCTCGACCTCCGCTGTCGAGAGCCCCGACAGTTTGAAGGAGAGGGACGACAGGGTCATGCGCTGGCCTTGAGCCCGAGGCGCGCCGCCAGCTTGTCCAGATAGCCCATGACCTTCTCCTCCTCGGCGTCCGGCACGCCCCAGATCAGCTCCGAGGCACCGGCAACTGCCCAGTCGGCGAAGTCCTCCTCGGTGGGCTTCTTCGCCACCAGGATTCGTACGTCGGGCTCACCCTCGCGACCGGCCTCGGCCCACTCGCTGCGGAGCACGTCCGCCTTGGCCGCGATGTCGGTCTCGATCGGGGTGGTCATCCAGCCATCGGCGTTCTGGGCGATCCACTTCATGGTCTTGGGGCCGCCGCCCGCACCTATGATGACCGGGATGCGGCCCTGCGGAGGCTTGGGATAGGCCCAGCTCGGACCGAAGGACACGAACTCGCCGTCGTACGACGCCTCGTCCTGGGTCCA
>OUNO010001554.1_pt1 | contig 12509 bp, 12 predicted proteins | sample 1779811 | NCBI WGS metagenome assembly OUNO01 (sample SAMEA3914804, study PRJEB12502) | metagenome | biome: forest; material: soil | place: Canada | collected 2010-06-25 | depth 0.3 m | reverse complement strand
GAACGAAGCTCGTTCTCGTCTTCTTTGGGTTCTCGATCATCCCGACGCTTGTTCTGTTCGTGATTTCGGCACTCTATATCAACTCGAGCTTCGATAAGTGGTTCTCGATCAAGATCCAGAACACCTTTCAAGCGTCGCTCGACATTACGAGTACCTTTTATAAAAACGCCGACCTCAACGCGATGCACTTTGCCGAGCACCTTTCGAAACAGATCAGTCGCAGGCTGCCGGGCGAAGGAAGTCTCGAGTCGCTGGGACCCTGGCTCGAATCGCAGCGCGAACTGCTCGCAATCGATGGCGTGGAGTTCTACGTCGACCCGTTTGACGAGCGCGTCGTTGCGCAACGAGCGCCGGTGCCCGAGCTTCAGATCAACTATCCGCGACTCCCACTCGACATCCTGGACAAGGCCTTCGTCGGCGAGAAGACCTCGGTCATCGAGCATATCGGAAGCGGCGACCTGATTCGCTGCCTGGTTCCGGTCAAGCTCGGCACTGCTCAGCGCGTGGCCGGTGTGGTGGTCGTAAACACCTACATTCCAGTCAGCCTCGTGAACAAAGTCGACGAGATCGCCAACGTTCTGGATGACTATAAGGGTACGAACCCCCTGAAGTACCCGATGAAGACCATGTACTTCGTCATTCTGGTCATGATCACGCTGGTCATTCTGATTGTCGCGATTTGGATCGGTCTTTATATGGCCCGAGAACTCACCGACCCGGTCGAGCGACTGGTTCACGGCGCGCAGGCCGTCGGTGCGGGTAACCTCGACGTTCTAGTTCAAAGCACCGGGCACGACGAAATCGCGGTTCTGGTTGAATCTTTCAACCGCATGACGCGCGACTTACGCGAGAACCGCGCGCACCTCAACCAGGCGTCGGCCGACTTGGAAAAGCGTCGTCAGCAACTTGAAGCGGTTTTGGCCAACGTTGGAACAGGCGTTATCGTTGTCGATCGCGATGGCGGAATTACGACTTTCAATCATGCGCTGTCGCAGCTGCTGGGTGTTTCTTCCGAAAAAGCGCTAGGCCGCGACTACCGCGAAGTGCTTCTCGGTGAGGCCGCCCCGCTTGCTCAGATTCTGAACCGCGCGCTCGATGCTCAGGGCGGACTTTCTGACCACGCTCATGGCGAAGCGGGGGTTGAGCAGTGGAATCATCGCATTGAAGAAACGATGCGAACTCTTTCGGCGATCGGAACGTCGCTTCGTGAGTCGGATGGAAGCGCGCCTTGGGGTGCCGTGGTCGTTGTCGACGATATGACCTACCTCATTAAAGGCCAGCGAGAGATGGCCTGGCGAGAGGTCGCTCGCCGCATCGCACACGAAATCAAAAACCCTCTGACTCCGATTAAACTTTCCGCGCAGCGGCTTCAGCGACGCATGGGAAACATGGGCGGAAGAGACGGCGAGCTCCTTCAGGAATGTACCGACACCATCATCAAACACACGGACGAGCTGAAGGAAATGGTGAATGAATTCTCGAACTTCGCGCGCTTCCCGGAAGCGAATCCCGCGCCCCATGATTTGAACGAAGCGCTGCGTGAAGTCGTTGTCCTCTTCGGACAAGGTCATCCGGATATCCGCATTCCATTTGAACCCGAGACACAGCTTCCGGTGTTTGAATTTGATCGCGACCAAGTCAAACGCGTCATGATCAACCTCCTGGACAACGCCGTTTCGGCCTTGCATCAGCAATCTGTAAACGGCAAGGTGCCGTCGATTCGGGTTCAGACCCATTACAATCAGAGTCTCCAGCTCGCCGTGATCAGTGTTCAAGATAACGGCCCGGGAATGACTGAAGAAGTCCGGGCCCGAGTGTTTGAACCCTATTTCTCGACCAAAGCTGAAGGCACAGGACTGGGCCTAGCAATCGCCAAAAGGATCATTAACGATCACGATGGTTTCATTCGAGTTCAGTCGGCTCCTGGAGAGGGAACTCACTTCTCGATCGAGTTGCCGACCCGAACCAGATACGCTGCCGTAACGAGGAATCCATAGTTCTATGTCGCGCTCGGTACTGATCATCGATGACGAACAGTCGATTCGGCAGTCTCTTTCGGGTGCACTGAAAGACGAAGGCTACCGTGTCCGTTCGGCGGAGTCCGGGCCAAAAGGCTTGGAAGCTCTTCGCGGCGAGCGCGCGGACGTGGTTCTTCTCGATATCTGGATGCCTGAAATGGATGGCATCGAAACTTTGAAGCTGATTCGAACCGAATGGCCGGACCAGACTGTCTTGATGATGTCGGGTCACGGAACGATCGAGACGGCCGTAAAAGCGACGAAACTCGGAGCCTTTGATTTCATCGAGAAGCCGCTATCGCTCGAACGACTCCTTGTTCTTCTGCAGAATGCCGGCAGTGTTCAGGATCTCGCGCGCGAAAACCAAGCGCTTCGCAAACAAGTTCAGAAAAACAAAACCCTGGTCGGCGAGAGCGCGCCGATGCGCCAGATTCGCGATCTGATTCGCCGAGTAGCACCGACAACAGGGTCCGTTTTGATTACGGGCGAGAACGGCACAGGCAAAGAGCTCGTCGCACACAGCGTTCACGCGCTTTCGACTCGGTTTAACAAACCATTTGTTGAAGTGAACTGCGCCGCCATCCCAGAAGAATTGATCGAGAGCGAGCTCTTTGGTCACGAAAAAGGCTCGTTCACCGGCGCGACTCAGCTTCGTCGCGGCAAGTTCGACTTAGCCCACGGCGGAACGCTTTTTCTCGACGAAATCGGCGATATGTCGCTCAAAACGCAGGCGAAAATTCTGCGAATTTTGCAGGAACAGAAGTTCGAACGCGTCGGTGGATCGCAGACGATCTCGGTCGATGTGCGAATCGTTGCGGCTACGAACAAAGATCTGAAGTCAGAGATTCAAAAAGGCGGCTTCCGCGAAGACTTGTTCTATCGCTTGAACGTCATTCCGTTCATCGTTCCCCCTCTGCGCGATAGGAAAGAAGACATCGGCACCTTGGCTGAATATTTCTTCCGCGAGTTCTCGCATGCGCATGGAAAGAAGTACCGCGATCTATCGCCCGAGGCGCGCGCCGTGCTCGTTGCGTACTCGTGGCCAGGCAACGTTCGCGAGCTCCGAAACCTCATTGAGCGCGTCATCATTCTCAGTACCGAAGAGCAAGATGGCAAAACGATTTTGCCAGCAGAACTTCTCGAGCATCTATCTGCCGATAGCATGAGCTTGAAGTCCGAAGGCACCCCAAGCGACGTGATTCGCGCCTCGAACGAAGATGGCACTCCGAAAAACCTTCGCGACGCGCGCCAGGAATTCGAGAAAGACTTCATTCTCAAGACGCTCAAAGAACACGACTGGAATGTGTCGAAGACCGCAGCCGCGCTGGGTATCGAGCGTAGTCACCTGCACCGAAAAATTAAATCGTTCGGGATTGAAGACTAGGATTTTTCCTTATAAATGCGCTCTTTTTTGACGACTCGGCCTTGCCACTATTTTTGAGAAGAACATGCCGCGATAGCAGCACGTTTTAGACTTTTAAGTTCGGACAAGCTAGCATCATGCTCTTTTGCCTCTTTTCCGATTACAGCGATTTGATACATATCTGATTCCGACATTCCTCCCCCGGGCAAAATGCCAGCTGTTTTATTTGAAATATAATGCTTCACCTTTGCGCTATCTATCATGAGACCGTGTCCTTGCGCTCCGGCCTGTTGCGCCTTGTAAATGAGCCGTTCGAGCGCTTGGGCGCATTTCTCCTGAATCGTCCCGCCGCTATTGCCGGGGCCGTTTTCCTTCGGTTGTTGTGCGTGTGCGATCGCATTGGACAAAAAGATGAAAGCTGAAAATGCCAAGACGGCATTTCCGTGAATGGATTTGAACATGGCTGTGAGGTGCTCCTGAGACTTCTGAATAGCCAGTGTCGACTTCATTTGAACACGAAAGGTCCATTGAGAGCGGTCGAATGGGAACAGGCTGCCTCAATTGTCATGTGAGGAGAAGAAATAGTCAAACCACAGATTTGACGACTCGAGACCAAACCTTCAGACTTCTCATCATGAGACGAAGCATCTTCTTATACACAGATCCTATGCAGTTTATTCTGGAGTCTTTCAAAGAGTTTAAAGCAAAGGATTCCGGCTTCACGGTTCGAAAGTGGGCCGATCAGATGGGCTTAGAGAGTCCCGCTCTATTGGTCATGATTTTGAAGGGGCAGAAGGCACTTCGGGTAGGGTTCACCGACTTTCTTGCGCGCGGTCTCGCTCTTGATGAGGCCGAGAAACTCTATTTCAAGACTCTAATTCTTCGAAAAAATGCGCGTTCGGACGATGAGCGTGAGGTCTTCGACTCGATCCTTGCCGCACTTTCTCCCGGGAAAAATTTCTCGGCAGATTACAGTGAGTCCGAGTCTGTCTTCGATCACTGGTCGACGCTCACGCTTTTAACCGCCGCAAAAATTCCCGGGTTCAGCGTCGATCCGGAAAAGGTACGCGAGTGCTTTCTCGCCGAAGTCGACCCTTCTACTCTAAGAAACGGTCTTCGCCTTCTTGAGGAAGAGGGTCTGATGCGGAGAGACGGAGGAAAACCTTCACCCGTCTATAAACGAGTCTCTTCACAGAACGACAAGAAGAACGCAGGCGCCCGCCGTTATTTCCGTCAGGTTTTCGATATGGCGAAGGATGCGATCGAGATGCCGCTCGAAGAGCGTGAGTTTCAGAGCTTTTCTCTCGCGATCGACGAAGGAAAACTTTCGACCGCGAAGGAATTGATTCGCGATCTGCGTAACCGACTCGCCGCTCTTGAAGGCTCAGACGCAAATCGCGTCTATCACGCGAATCTTCAGTTTTTCCCGATGACGAAGAGGATCGACAACTAAGCGCTTTTCCTAAGTGCAGCTTTTCCTGCGATTAGGTTCGTCGGCGCGTGTCGGACTGACCTAATTGCAGTAAAAGCTGCACTTACAGAATGTAGGCGCAGCGCCCCCTTTTTTGAGTGAGGATTTCGCCTTGGTGCGCCGAAAAGAAAGGGTGCTGGCTCGTCTACAAAGCGCCCTCCTCATCGCCATTCTCGTTCTTCATCTAACTTTTCCAGGTGGGGCGCAGGCATTTGATATTACGCGCGATATTCCGCTGCCGATGGCGACACTCGAACTCGAAGGGGTGAGCGTCCGCTCGGTCAGCCTGGACGACAGTCAAGACTTTGACGAAGCGAAGGCACTGGTTGTCGCAGATCTAAAACAGGCGCTCGCGCGCGATCCGCGAACAGCGATTTCCATCGTCAACTTGCTCGACGAACCGGGTGCGAATCGCTCACCGGGAAGTAGCGGTGAGTCTGAGCTCGAAACGAAAATTCGCGAGGTCGCGGGTCGTCAGGTCACGACGAAAACAGAGCAGCTCCCACGTGGGTTTTGGGATGCGTGTAAATCCAAGTTCGGGTCGCTCTTCCAGAATTATCGTCGCAACATCACGATCGTTCGCGCTGGAATCGCAGGTACCACCACTACTTGGACCGTTTTGAATTCGAGTGTACCGATCGAACTCGCGCTCGTAGTCGGCGCGGTCGCAGGGCTGCTTTCCGGAACAGTTCAGTGGCATAACGGAAAGTTTTTGAACTGGCTCACAGCCAATACGATTCTTAAAAAAGTGTTCAGACTTACGGACGAAAGAATCGCAAGTTTAAGCATAAGTCCCGAAGAAATGGCGCGTTGGTTTATGCTTGAAGCGGGATTCCTTGGTGCGATTCATCTCACGATGGCGATGATCGGCGTTGATTCTGGAAGGCCCTTGCTGGTGACTGCTGGGCTTTCATTTCTCGCGCAGGCCGGGTTCGATCTCGCGAACGGCACTTCGAGAAGTCGCGCATTGGAAGCAACCCAAGATGAGGCCACCCAGAAGAAAATCCAGCGTCGAAGCGATGTCTATTCAGCGCTGATCTCTGGACTCTCCGTAACCGGAGCGGTGATGGACCTAGCCGGAATCCCCATTGGGAAAATCGGCTTAGTAGTTATGGCTGCCGGCGGGTGGCCACTCTATCTTTGGATAAAAAACGGACTGACGATTGAAGGCATCCAGACCAAGGTCAAACGCTGGATCCGTGGATGCGATCGCTACTTTACTTCGTAGGGGCTGGAGTTGTAGCAGAGGTGTCGGCTGCAGGCTTAGCGGCTTCGTCGTGGTGGTGATGTGTGCCCTTGAGCTTGCACTTGCCGTCTTTGCAGTGACCTTTGCCGCAGTCCTTGCACTTGCAGTCTTTGTCTTTGGATTCCGTGCATTTCTCGGTGCAGCTTTTATCACAGTCGCAGGCCTGTGCGGCTGGAGCCAGGATGTTGAAAGCTGCGGTGCTGAGAGCCATTGCCATAAAGGCGGTACGTGCGAAGTTCATAAAATTTCCTCTCTGATTAGACGAGACCGGGCTTTGCCCAGTGACGCAACCAATGATACGCCAAGCGTGAATAGTTTGTGACACGATCTGCACTAGGCTCAACCCTTGAATCTAGAATCTGATCGTCACCTTTTTCCAATCTATTGGGAGCCCCCGGTCATGAGCACAAGAACTCCTACTGAGCTGATCGTCGCATTAGATTTTCCCCGTTCAGATCGGGCACTTAGCCTGGTTGAGTCGCTTAAGGGGCTGCCGGTCATTTACAAGGTGGGCTTTGAGCTCTTTATGGGCGGCGGCCCCGAAGTCGTCCGTGAGCTCATTCACCAGAAGGCACGCGTCTTCTTGGATTTGAAGTTCCACGACATTCCAAACACGGTTGCTCGTGCTGCTCGTCAGGCTGCACTGCTTCACGTCGAAATGTTTACGCTGCATCTCGCAGGCGGAAGCCAGATGGTGCGCGCGGTCGCTCAGGAGCTTGCCGATATCCCTGCTCTGAAACCAAAAATTCTCGGAGTGAGCGTTCTCACTTCATTCGATGACGTTCGCTGGGCCGAGGTCACCAAGTCGTTGAACGGACACGCCGCCGATATTCAAAACTCGGTCGAAGGGCTTGTTTCTCACGCTACCAGCTGGGGCGCCGACGGAATCGTTTGTTCCGCCCTTGAACTTCCGCTGGTCCGCGAGCGCTTCCCTGGTCTATACACCGTGGTTCCTGGAATTCGTCCAGAAGGAGTAGCAGCGGGCGATCAGGCTCGTGTGATGACTCCAGCGCAGGCACATGAGGCCGGAGCGCACGCGATCGTGGTCGGACGTCCGATCACGGAAGCGGAAAATCCTCGCGCAGTCGTTGAAGCGATTTTGCGCGATTTATCGGGTGAAATGCAGCATGAGCGTTCAGGTTCGTAATCCGCACAGTGTTCTCGCCGCGCTCAAAGCACGGCCACAAGATGTACTTTCAATCACCCTGACTCCCGCACTGGCGGAATCGGATTCCCCCTGGGGTTCGGTTGCCAAGCTTGCGCGCGAACGTGGAATTCGGGTCGATATTCGTTCGAGCGGCGGATTTAGCCGCGATTCGCGAAATGATCGCCCTGACCGGAACGATCGTGGCGGCCGTGGTGGTCCTGCCGCTAAGGCGCAGGCGAAAACCGAAGAAGGCGGCCGCATGGGCAACGCCGAAGCGACCATTAAGGATCAAACCGGCGTCGCGCTCGAAGAACTTTTCCGAGGCGCTAAAGAAAGAGCGGAAGGCAAAGGCCTTTGGCTCGCACTCGACTGTCTTCAGGATCCGCACAACGTCGGCGCTATTTTTAGGACCGCTGCATTCTTCGGGGTGCAGGGTATTCTTTTGACCCAAGAGCGGTCGGCTCCTCTGACGGGAACTGTTTACGACATCGCTTCGGGCGGAATGGAATCGGTTCCGTTTTCCACTCAGGTCAATCTTCGACAGGCATTCGATGCGGCCAAAGAAGCAGGGCTTTGGATTTTGGGAACTTCGGAACACGCCAAAGAAGATCTTTCCAAAATCGCCGCAGACAGGCCTTGGTTGGCCGTCCTGGGGAATGAAGAAAAAGGCATGCGCCGGTTGACCGAAGAGTCTTGCGACGTGCTTTGCGGAATCAATCCGAAAACCAAGGGCGTGACGTCGCTCAACGTTTCGGTCGCCGCCGGAATCATTATCTCGAGACTAGGGTAATTTTATTCGCGTAGTCCAAACGGATCGGCCAGAGCAACGTATCGCGGTCGCGAAGAATCATGAACTCGCCATCGGGAATCGATAGCAGCGTCACAATCGTTCCGATCAAAGTGAAGTTCTGACGATCGGGCCCTTGGAGCTCGATTGCGACTTCCCAGCGGTGAGTGGCAAAGTTTTCGATGAGGTTCGTGGCGTCTGTCCCGATGTCCTCGTAGTCATGATCTTTGAAAAGCTGGCCAATTCCGGCCGTGATTTTCAAACTTCCGCGTTCACCCTTGATCGCAGACTCGCGCATCTGATCAGCCGTTTGAACGGTGTGGGCGCCGTGCAGATCTTGCTCGTTTTTAATTTCCAGCTCGATTCCCGAATGCTCGAGCCACTCATGAACGAGCTGGTGATCCGCCTCGGGGTGGAATTGAAATCCATAGACGCGATCGCTCAGACGATAGGCCTGGCGGGCGCAACTTCCAGAGCTCGCCAGAAGCTCGGCTCCCGGTGGCAGATGAAACGTGTCCATATGCCAGTGATAGACGAGGGGATTCTGTCCTGCGCTTCCTAGAACCCGATCTTCCATTCCTGCGGCGTTCAATAGGATGGGAAACCAACCGAGCTCGGCTGCGTGGCTTTTCTCAACTCGTCCGCCCATGGCCTTGGCCAGAAGCTGTCCACCCAAGCAGATGCCGGCGACCGGCAGGCCTGCCTCGACTGCCTGTTTCAATAGGGCGCATTCCGCTTCGATCCAGGGGTGGTGGGCCTGGTCGTTGGCGCCCATGGGGCCGCCAAGCGAGATGATGCCACGAATACTTTCTATCGAGGGGTAGAGTTCCCCTCGGTACGGATGCAACCACAAAGACTGGATACCCTGAGTCTGAAGCGCGCGGCGCAGGGCGGCCGGGTGCTCGTGCTCTGCGTGCTGGATGATGAGCACCGGGCGACGTCTCTCGGGCCCGATATAGGTGTTCGCAGTGCGCGGCATACATCGATTCTATGGAAATAAGAGGGGCAGGTCCAGCGTCTGCTGAGCCTGCCCCAGATTGGTTAAAAAACAGCGGTTTTTAAGCGATTAGAACAGGTAGTGAGCGCTCAAGCCGAGGAGGCCGGAGTAGCCGTTAGCCTGAAACGTGAACGTTCCACCGTTGATGATGAACTGGGGGCCGCCATCGATCGAGAACAACATCGAATCGAGATGCGGAAGAGTGAAGTGCACACCGAGGTTTGGGGTGATATTGACCACAAAATTGGTGCTGCTGCTTACTCCCGTGGCTGTGATCGTGGTGGTTCCGGCCGTAGTGCCGAGAATCGCACCGCCGCCCACGTGGAAACCGTTGTGACGATCGCCTTTGAGAGTGTGGCGATAAAGGCCGCCGACGCTAAAAGTAAATGGGCTAGTGTTTTCGATCGAGAAGACTCCCTGGATCGAATTCGCCGCGTCGAGCTGATACCATGCCGAGAAAGCATTGCCAGCATAGGTCGTCAGACCCAGGCCAAGCGCATGATCGACCGTCGAGCTTGTGCTCTCTGCGATGACAGGAGCCGAAGCAGTCTCGGCGGCCTCGTGTGACTTCTTTTTTTTATCAGCAAAAGCGTTGGTAGGAGCGAATGCCAGGGCAAATACGAAAGTGATTCCGCAAACAGCGATCAGTTGTTTTGTCATATTCGGAGATCATGCCCGCTCGTTTTCGTCAGTCAACTATTTTGCTCGCTTGGTTTGCATGATTGGAATGGTGATTGACTTTCATGCTGACTGATGGAAATTTCGAGCGTCTCAAAACTATGCTGGAGTAGCTCAGTTGGTAGAGCAACGGTTTTGTAAACCGTAGGTCACGGGTTCGATTCCCTTCTCCAGCACCAGTTCTGAGAATCGTATTCTGAAGTATGGCCGTCCATTCGCGTGGAGAGATACCCAAGTGGCCAAAGGGATCAGACTGTAAATCTGACGGCGTATGCCTTCGAAGGTTCGAATCCTTCTCTCTCCACCATTTTTTTCTCCTTCCCACCTTTTTTAAAACCCTGCACTTCAATCCAAATAAAGCTTTGCCGGGTGAAAAAAAATGGTAAGGAGTGGGCAGCTTTTCAGCTCGCAGGCCCCCGTTTGTACTTTGATTGCCGATTCTGAGGACTTTGGAACCTCAGGAAAATCAGTCTGAAGATGGGAGTTTTGCCGGACTGAAGAGGCTGGAGTAGTAAGCGGGTGTAGCTCAGTTGGCTAGAGCATCAGCCTTCCAAGCTGAGGGTCGAGGGTTCGAGTCCCTTCGCCCGCTCCAAAAATTTAATCGCGGTTTTCGGGCGCAAGTTCGAAGCTTGAGCCAACTCGAAAACTTCGGGGAAGCTCTCGTAGCTCAGTGGTAGAGCACTCCCTTGGTAAGGGAGAGGTCATGGGTTCAAGTCCCGTCGAGAGCACCATTCACAATTAATCCGGCTGTAGGTCCGGTTGGAAAAGTGAGCTGTTGAAAAGCAGCTGATGGATCCTAAAAAAACCTGCCCAAACTAATTAACGGAGACGCGGAGACGCAGTATGTCTAAAGAAAAATTTGACCGGAGTAAGCCACACGTAAACATCGGCACCATCGGCCACGTCGACCACGGCAAGACCAGCTTGACCGCGGCGATCACCAACACCCTCTCAAAAGCAGGTCTCGCTCAGGCGCGTTCGTACGCTCAGATCGATAACTCGCCAGAAGAGAAAGCCCGCGGCATCACGATTAACACGACGCACGTCGAGTATCAGACGGTTAAACGTCACTATGCTCACGTTGACTGCCCTGGACACGCCGATTATGTTAAAAACATGATCACCGGCGCAGCCCAGATGGACGGCGCGATTCTCGTTGTTTCAGCTGCTGACGGCCCGATGCCTCAGACTCGTGAACACATCCTCCTGGCTCGCCAGGTCGGCGTTCCTGCCGTTGTCGTGTTCTTGAACAAATGCGACATGGTTGATGATGCCGAGCTCCTCGACCTCGTCGAGATGGAAGTTCGCGAACTTCTCACCAGCTACAAGTTCCCTGGCGACGCTATTCCGATCATTCGCGGTTCCGCAACGAAAGCCCTTGCAGGCGATCAGAGCGAAATCGGCGAACCAGCAATCATGAAGCTCATGGATGCTTGCGATAGCTACATCCCACAGCCGAAACGTGAGAAAGATAAACCTTTCCTCATGCCAGTTGAAGACGTGTTCTCGATCTCTGGTCGCGGCACCGTCGTCACCGGTCGTGTCGAGCGCGGCGTGATTAAAGTCGGCGAAGAGATCGAAATCATCGGTCTCCGTCCAACGATCAAGACCGTCGTCACCGGCGTTGAAATGTTCCGCAAGCTCCTCGATCAGGGTGAAGCTGGCGACAACATCGGCGCTCTCCTCCGTGGAACGAAAAAAGAAGAAGTTGAACGCGGACAGGTTCTCGCTCACACGGGAACTGTGACTCCTCACAAAAAGTTCAAAGGCTCTGCTTACATTCTCACGAAAGAAGAAGGCGGACGTCACACTCCGTTCTTCAAAGGCTACCGCCCACAGTTCTACTTCCGTACGACTGACGTTACCGGTGTCGTGACCCTTCCTCCGAACGTGGAGATGGTCATGCCTGGCGACAACATTCAGATCGAAGTTGAGCTGATCACCCCGATCGCCATGGAAAAAGAACTGCGCTTCGCTATTCGCGAAGGCGGTCGTACCGTTGGCGCCGGCGTCGTCGCTGAGATCGTAGAATAAGTCGTTTGTTCGTATAAGAGCGGCGTCTGTGAAAACGGGCGCTACTCGATGGTTTCCGAGAGGGCGGGGATGAAAATCTCCGCCCTCGTTTGGAAGCTTGTTTCGATTTTTCCGTAGGCCAGTAGCTCTAACGGTAGAGCGGCGGATTCCAAATCCGTAGGTTGTGGGTTCGAATCCCTCCTGGCCTGCCATCTTTCAAAACCGAGAAGACTATGGAAAGCCAGCATCAAAAGTGGGTCAACTTGAGTTATCTCGCAGCCTCTGCGTTGATCGGCTACGTGCTGTTCACGATGGGGCTAAGGCTGGCCGCAGCCTGGGATCTTGAAGCCCGTTTTCGCCAGGTAGACCTGGTGATTCGGATCGCATCCTTGGCATTGGGCGGTTTGATGTTCCTGATTCTTTATAAAAATCAGGCGTCGAACCAGTTCATGAATGAAGTCGCAAATGAGTTGGCTAAGGTGACTTGGCCGACGCAGAAAGAAACGACTTCGGCGACCTTCATCGTCATTATTATGGTTTTGATCTCGGGTCTGGTGCTCGGTCTTCTAGATTACCTCTGGACCCGTTTGCTCCAGCTCGTCCTTTAAGTTTACGTTGCGACCGGGCACTTTCCCGGTTGTACATACGAGGAGTTGCCGTGACCGACGCAAAACCCGAAATTTCGCAATCTGCCGGTGAGATGGCCTGGTACGTGGTTCACACGTATTCTGGCTTCGAAAACAAGGCAAAGCTTGCACTCGAAGAGCGCATCAAGTCCCTGAAGAAGGA
>OUNO010000004.1_pt1 | contig 12511 bp, 12 predicted proteins | sample 1779811 | NCBI WGS metagenome assembly OUNO01 (sample SAMEA3914804, study PRJEB12502) | metagenome | biome: forest; material: soil | place: Canada | collected 2010-06-25 | depth 0.3 m | reverse complement strand
GAAATCAGAGTTCTACGCAGCGGATGAACCATGATGAGAATGGACACAGCAATGGTGGCCACCCACAATCCTTCACCGGCTCCAAGCCAGGTTTCCAGACCGAGAATGCTGACTGCCCAGAGGAAAAACGGAGCTCCCCAGTATCCCAACGCGAGAAATAACAATACGAAATTCAAAATCATGGAGAGCACTCCTTTTTAAGAGCGGATTAGAACAGGCGATCGACCAGACCCTTGTCGTCGTTCTTGCGGGGACGGTTCGCGGCATGGGTGACGTGATGGGGTCCTTTTGAAAACTCTTCTATCATCTTCTGGTTGAAGGCCGGGATGTCATTCGGCTTCCGACTGGTGACCAGGCCGTTATCGACGTGAACCACTTCATCCACCCAGTTGGCACCCGCATTGAAGAGATCGGTTTTCAATGAAGGCCAGGAAGTCAGCGTTCTTCCCATGATGGACCCGGTTTCAATCAGGATCCACGGTGCGTGACAGATGGCTGCCACCGGTTTTCCCGAATCGAAAAAGCGCTCCAGGAATTCCACCGCTTTTTCCTCGCGACGGAGCTTGTCTGCGTTGATCACGCCACCCGGAAGCAGGATGCCATCGTAGTCGTCCGCCACCGCGTCTTCGATCGGGAGATCGACCGCGATTTCACGAGACCATTCATCATTTTTCCAACCGACGATGATTCCTGGACGGATTGAGATCACATCGATCTGCGCTCCGGCATCCATCAAGGCCTTGCGTGGTTCAAAAAGTTCGGACTCTTCGAATCCATCCGTAGCGAGGATCGCAATCCGTTTGTCTTTCAGTTTCTTTTCGTTTCCAAACATGGCATTTCCCTTTCCCGTTGGTTGATCAATCTGGAGCTCTGCGAATCACGCCGCAGGCAATTCGTGGAGTGGATTTTGAACTGACATCATCCTCTCCGCCGTGAATCACGACCGAACGGTCGGCAATGGGATTAGCCTTGTTCATGGAGAGTCTGGAAACGAAGACGGTTCCTTCAGAGTTTCCAAAGCTGTCCGAAACGATTTCAGGGAGGTCACCGGCGTAGTGGCTCGGGAAGTCCGAGGAGGTTCCGGATCCAGAAAGCTTGACAAAATGTTTGCCCGCCGCTTTTCCGTCGTCATCACATTTTCCTTTTTCGTGAACGTGGAAGCCATGACGGGTGTTGGGCTCAAGCCCGGTCAGCTTGTAATGAACTTCCATCCCGTCGGGTTCTTCCGTAAAATCTACATTCCCGCTTATTTTGGAGCCACTTTCTGCCACGACAAGCGCGTGAGCATGATGCGGAGTGGGTGGTGCCAGCTGTTCTGGGGTACTCGCTCTGGAAAAACTGCTCAGAGAAAGAAGGCCCAGGAACGACATCCAATAAAGGATTGATTTCTGTGTCATATGAATCTCCATCTGATGCGAGAGGGTGCAGGATTCGGGCCTGGGCGGAAATCCACTCAAGAGGGCGGATTGGCGTTAAACAGCGGGGCGCTTTTCCCGTTTGCCGGTCTGAGGCGCATTTGATCCGGATGCGGCCTGAGCGGAGGGTGAATCGGATTGACGATGATGGTCTGGTTCGTCCGGAGAGAGGCCATGATCGCGTCGATGATTTGAACGTCCGCGAGTCCCTCCAGTCCGGAGGGCTCGATCTCGTGATTGTGAAGAATACAGTCCGAAAAGTAGAGGAGTTCGGGTGCAAACTGGTCCCGCTTGCGGAACGTTTTCAAACTCGCGTGTTCGTGAGTGGTCGAAGTCAGCACGAGTTCCGAATCAAAATCATAGGCCGGTTCGAGTTTGAGTCGCCCATTCGTGCCGGTCAGTTCGTAGGACGAGCCGGGGAATGCCCCAAAACTCGCAACAAAGGTAGCAATCCGGTCGCGGGGGAACTTCAAAATGACGGTGATGACTTCATCGACTTCCCGGAAGCGGGCATCGTGTTTGGGACGATGGGAGAGAGCAGTCACCTCCATGGGTTCAGCGTCAAAAAGGGTTCTTGCGGCATTGATCGCATAAATTCCCATGTCGTAGATCGGCCCCCCTCCCATCTCGTAGTTCAAACGGATATTGTTCTTGTCGGTGACTTGGACGGTGAAAGCCGAGTTGAAAATTCTAAGTTCCCCCAGTTTCCCCGAACGGGCAATCTGAAGGGCTTCCAGGTTTGCCGCTTCGAAATGCAGGCGGTAGGCTGTCATGAGCTTCAATTTTCGCTTGTGAGCGGTGTCGATCATCTGTTTGCATTCTTGAGGTGTCAGCGCGAGCGGTTTTTCGCATAAGACGTGAGCTCCGGCTTTCAAGGCCCGCATGGCGAACGGATGGTGGAGCGCATTCGGTACAGCGAGATAGACAGCGTTGATTTTTGCAGTTTGAATGCAATCTTCCAGGTGATCATAGGTTGAGATGAAGGGCACTTGTCCGTATTCATCGGAAATTTTTTTCATTTTACTCATGTCGGATGAGACCAAAGCGACGAGTTCTGAATTTTCCTTCGCGTTTGCAAAGGCTGGCAGAACTGCAGTCTGAGCGATATAACCGAGCCCGACCACCGCGTAGCGAACCTTGCCGGTTTTCTCCAGCAACGCTTCTGCAGATTCGTGGGGAGCATTCTTACTGTTCAGCAGGCTGAAATGAGGTTCATCCATACCCTCTATGAAGCATTTTTTGGACCATTTTGGAGGCGGGGCAATAATTTTTAAAAACGACGAAGCCACTCGATGAGGGCTTTGGTGGTTTCCGTGGTTTCTCCCGTGAAGGCATCCTTGTCTGTTTCCACAATCGTGGAGAGTACGAAGTTTCTTCCCAGGCGTTTCCGAAGAGCAACTTCCTGAGAGTTCTCCCAATTGGTCCCGATGGTGGCGGTGAGTCCGTTTGCGAGTTTCACGCGAGCCGAATACACATGAGTGGATGGATTGTAAGCGACGGCTTCGATCGGTGTGGATGAAAGAGCCCAGATCGAAAAGAGCCCAAGCGCCCGGTTCTCGACTGCAGCTTGAGTGTTGGCGACGGAGCTGCTTTCATCCGGAGTCAGCTCTTCCGAGGTCTGATTGAAGAGAAGGACGGAGACGATGTCGTCTTCAGAAAGAGGGGGATCACTCTGCAAGATTACTTTCGGCTTGTCATACTCGTCGAGCACTTCGATTGAGATCGTGTATTCCGTTTTTGGAATGATCAGTTTTCCATGGTAGTGGCTGGTCTTTGCTTCGGGCTTCTGCCAGAAACGGAAAGAATCCACTTTGGCTTCACGGTTCATGTAGTGGATCTCAAACGGCAGGAGTTTGAGCTCGCCCTCTGAGTGCTCGCTGGAGAGGAGCCAGGAAACCTGGATAGGCGCACTCGGGACCAGAACCGGATAAAAGACCCTGAGCGCATCTTTGTTCGAATTGATTTTCCAGGAATAGGAGAACGTCTCGTCCTTCTTCTCCTTGATGCGTGCTTCTTGTTCTTCAGTCGGCGTCGGGGTGGTTGGTGTTTTTTTATTGGAGATGATTCTGGAATCCCGGACGATCGTGACCTGATTTTCGAGTAATTCGAATTTTGGAAGAGTGAAGCGGATTGCTTTTACATCCGATTCACCGTTTAGTTTAAAACGCGAAAATCCGGCATTGAAGGCGAGTGAACCTTTTGATTCCGTGTTCAGTTCCTGATCCTGAGACTTGAGCCGCGTCGTGAACAAAATCGGAACTTCCTGGAAGGATTGGGTGGCTTGCGCGAGGTTCTGTTCACTTCCCACTTTGAGATCGATGCTTCCTGCCATGGTGTGGAACGGGGCCGGGATGGAGGTATTGGTTCGGCTGAATCCCTGGACCAGTTTCTGGAACTCTGGAATTTTAAGTTCAAACAGAAAGTGTTCAACGCTCTTCGGATAGTCCCCTTTGGCGTTGAGATTCAGCACCATTCCTTTTTGTCGGATGGGACCGAGCTCAATGAGATACGGATAGTGATCCTGATTTTGTTGTATGGAGACCTTGCCGAGCAAGTCGCTTCCCAGTTTTGCCTTCGGGAGAGCCGAGTCCGGATTGAGGGGAGCGACTCGGGGTTCCAGTTTCCCCAGAATATTCGCGCTGAACGACAGGGATGGATCGCGGGAGAACTGGATGTCTTTCAAATAGAGTGTGTCGATCCAGGGGACGAGTTTCCGGGCTTCAACTTCACCTCCGAGATGAATGCCCAGAGTCTTCCAGATGAAGTTTCCTTTCACTGAACCGGTAACGGTCCACTTCTTTGAAACCTGAAAGGTCGCGTCTACCGGACTGCTTCCCTGAGTGATGAATGCACTGTGGATCTGCGCCTTCGCCTGAATTCCTTTTTCTCCGGACATTCCCGCATCGATCTCAATCTGTTTTTCATCCTTCGCTCTGACTTGAAGGGAGGCTAGCTGTTCCGGTTCTCCAGGAAGAATGATTTTTGGAAACTCGATGTCCACGTCCCGGATCTTGAATTCGGGAGAAAGGGAAACGTATTTTCCGAGGTCAAACCTGGATGCCTTTTCAGGTGGTTTCTTTTCCGGAGTTTTCGGGATCTCAAAAAACTGATTCTGAATGGTGACCAGACCCAGGCTTTGAACCTCTACGTGAGTGAGTTTCGTGAAGTGGAAACGAAAGTTGACTTCGACCTTGTCAAAACAGGTGCGGGGATCCTTCAGGCAGAAGGAACTCATTTCGAGTTGCACGTCCTTCCCATAGAGACTGGAAGGCAGAAGTTTCAGGTGAACGGTGTCGGGTTTTTTGGAGAATTCCACAGGCAGATAGTCGAGAAGCTTTTTCACGCGTGAATCAGTCAGGATCAGATCCGGACGCATCCAGACGGTCATCACCGTTCCGGCGAGGAGAACGATCAGGACCAGAGTACCGAATAGAAAGCGGAGTAAAAAGCGGCGCATTCAGAATTCACTCCCGAAACTGATGAAGAACTGGAGATGCTCGAGGTTGGGATTCGCATTCGCGTCGTTCCAGATATATCCGTGCGCCAGAGTCGTTCGGATGGATCCAAACGGTGTGCCAAGACGCATCCCGATCCCGGGCGAGGTGTAAACTGCACCATTGATGCCAAAGGGTTCCTGGCCCAAGGCTCCAATGTCAAAAAATAGAAAGGGCTCCATATAAAGCGGGAGTGTTTTCGCGTAGCGAATTTCTGTATTCAGGAAGACGGAACTGAGAGCTCCGACCGTATTGTTGTTGATTTCGTTCCGGCCATAACCACGGAGGTTCGCGTCGCCCCCGAGTGTGTGGAAGTACTGGGCTGGAAGCGTGGTGTCCGTCTCGGGTTGAATGTTGGTCAAGGTGGTGGCAAGACCATAACGGAATCCAAGAACCCATTGATGAGGACTGACAGGCACGAGATTGATCAAATGGGTGCCATTCAATTGAAACACGGTTGCCACCGGATCCACGGTCGGCCATGGGGAAAGAATCTGAATGTTGAACTCGAGGCGGGTCCCTGACCTCGGATCCGATTGATAGAGTTCAAAATCATGGGTCATGAAGAGGATATCCCCGATTCCTCCGAGAAATGCGTTATTGATGGTGTTGTTATTGACGATGGAAAACACCCGGCTCGCCGCAGGTCCGAAAGAGGTGGCAAGTGAAGAGTTGTCGTACTCGGCCTTGTAAGTGAAGGGGACGTTTACCTGAAACTGGTTGAACTCATAGGTGAGTTCATTGTCATGTTCGTAACTGATTGCCGGATTCAGGCTGAAGCGCGGAACGTAACGAAGCGGATATTTGTTATAGGTGAATTGAAGTTTCTGGATCAGTTGCGAAGCATAAGCGGAGAAGGTGAAGTTCGATCCGAACGGGTCGAGTCTGACACTTTTCCATTTCGCCTGAACGATCGGAATCTCCTCGGTGCTTGCTCCGGCTCCAAGGGAGAGATTGTGTTTATCACCGCCCAGCACTTTTTCCCGAAGCGGAAGCAGGATGAAGGTGTCGCTGGTGGTGGAGGGGATGTCTTCCGGGCAACGTTGAAGCATCTGGCCACTGACCACGATCCCGTCGATCTCGGACCGGCTCGTGGTCAGTTTCGAGAGCCTCTGATCGTAACGTTGTCCTGTATTGAACGCATCAAAACGGCGATAGGACTCGGGGAACAGGTTCAAGGAGTCCACCATCGTGACCTTACCGAAAGAATAGAGAAATCCTCTTTTGATGGTTACCGTGATGACTCCGGTTTCTTCCACGGCTTGAACTTTGATTTCAGGGCAGGCATAACCCAGATCTCTGAGACGGCCCGTTGTCCATTCATTGATCTTGTTCAAGAGCGCCGTATTCAAGGGTTCATGGATCACGTCCCGCATTCTGACTTCGTCAAATCCCGGCGGTGCATCCAGGAATTTAAGTTCGGTCGAGAGAGTGATTTTACCTGGATCAACATACAGCTTGTCATTTTTATATTCAAAACGGGGTTCGAAATAAGCACGCGAGCTGAGATAGGCCTTCAGGTCGAATTCCGCCTGAGCGAGCGGAATGTGCTTCCAGCTTTCAGTCTTCGGGTCTCCGCACAGGAGGAGATTTTCGTTTCCATCGAATTTGATCTTCTGAGGCGTTTTGAATTCGAGACGATCCTTGCAGATCTCGGTGGAAGGCGTGGAGCAGCTAAAAAGAAAACCAAGGCTCAGAGCCGTGAGAGGTTTTAAAAGATTCTTAACCTTGGTTTCCATTCAGCGGTATTACCTTAACGAATGACGGCTTTAATTCAAAGTCTGTTCGTAAAAATCAGTTCCCGGAAAAAGCTTCACTTGCATTTTTTCCGGATCAATCCGGATTCCCACCGGAAGTCTGAGCACGCGCACTTCAAACGCGCCTTGCATCCCGTCGGCATCGTGCTTCAATGATCCAAACGCAGTCCAGCTGCCGGAAGATTGAACCTTGTTCAGGTGCATCCAGAAATTCTTTTTCTGAAGCCCCCAGTCGAGATCGAGATTCAAGTCTTTCACTTTCGCAACACCGGCACCCAATGAACTGATTTCGTTCTCTGCTTTGAGCGCTTTGACGAAAGGCTCCGTATCCTTCAAAGAGACGCTCATGTGTCCCTTCCACTCCCCTATTGGAGCGACCAGATAGTTTCCCTTGTCGACTTTGATTGTTCCCTCTGTTTTTCCGTAAGGATCGAGCGTGACCGTGAAGTCACCCGCGATTTCAGGCAGGACCACCGTGTTAACAGAGAGATCGAGCGGGCGGGTGGCCAGTCGGATATTTCCTGCGACCTCGAGTGGGACGAAGAAGTTGGAATTGATGGTCATTGAAGTGATCCGGAGATTGAATTGAGAGGGCCGTTTCTTGTAGATCGCGTAAAGATCAGGCGGAATGATTCCAGCGATTCCAACAAGCGTTCCTTCACCTTCGAAGGAGGCCCTCACCTTGATGTCCTTCTTTTTTGTTTTTGCCCGGTAGACTGAGAACTTCATTTTCTTCATTTCCCATTCGGCCTCTATGCCGTTGAAGGCACTCCAGAGATCTGTCCCGATCATGTTGAACTTCAAGCGCATGGAATCGACCGTACCGTGCCTGTCTTCCTTGTTCTGCTTATTGTCGATCTTTACCTTGCGAATGAAAACAGTGGCTCGGGACGAGCGCTTGTCGAGAACCTTCCACTCGAGACTTCCGATTCCTCGTGAGGTGAAGTTCGGGCTTTCGAAAATGATATTCGTCGCATTGTTGGTGTATAGCCGGCTTCCTTTTTCAAGATGACCCTTGTTGATCACGATCGACGCTTTAACGGGTGTTCCCCCTCCACTCAGCTCGTATTGGGGAATCGCGTAAAGAAAGGTGTTTAGGAAATGGAGGGATTGAACATGCCCCTGCAGCTCAAGTTTCACGTTCACATAGGGAAAGACTGCGTTCCCGGGGGCGGTTGGAATGAAGAAGGGATCAAATTGAACGTCAGCTGTTCCCTCAAGCCCGGTGAAGTTGTCCTGAAGATCCGTACGAAGCACTGTAAGTCGTGTGGGATAGATCTCAACTTCGATTGTGGGCTGAATCCGGAAACCGCCATCGACGGAGAGATCTCCCTTGAATGTTCCCATGGCTGTTTTCACCTCGGAGATCCGGTCGATGACGATATGCTTGAAATCGAGGATCGCACCATTTTTCCGGGTTTCCTCCGCGTGTTTGATCTTGTAGTCAAGGTCCACGTCTTCCCGATTGATGTACTTTTTAAGGTGAGCAATCGCTTCTTCTTTGGTTTTCATTTTCAAGTCGACCCATGCGTTTTTCACATGAAGATCACGGACCAGAAAAACTTTTTCTTTAAGGTTTCTCAGATTGAACCAGGCTGAAACCTGACTGACATGCACGGTGATCGAAACGTTCTGATCCGAGATGAAGACTTCACCTTCATTGATATGGAGATAACCCGGAAACGGGGAAAACGCGCCTTTCAAGTTGATGTGAGTGAGCGCGTCGTCTCCCATCCCTGCGATCTTCCGGAATAAAGACGTGTTTAGAAGGATAGCCACGCCGGCAACGTAGACAAAGTAGAGCGTGGCAAGTGCCGCGAGCGGCCACTTGAGAAAGGAGAGCGTTCTGCGCAATCTACTGGAGGTAGCGTTTGCAGGTGCTGTCATAATATTTTGAGTCCGTAATTTTCAGGAGATCAGGCGGGAGACTTTTGTCTGTTTGTTGCTGCGGTTGGAGCTTGAGCGTGTCTTTTGATTTCAAGCAAAACGGAGGCAGATATGCCGGGCATTTTTTAATCGCATCAATCGAGGTCTCAGAGTTCAAATTCAGTTGGTTCAAAAGGCAGGTACCCTTGTCTTCGGAGACCCAGCTCGGATTGGCTCTGACCAGTTTGCATTGAGCGCTGTCATCGGGTTTGTTTGAACGATAAGTGATCCGACCAAGGATGGTTTCGCACTGGGAATTTGAATAGAACGTCCGGGTGAAATACGCCTCTTCACCCTTGATCTGCCAGAGATCCTGATAGCATCGGATTCGAGGGACATTGGCCTCGGCCAGAGTTTCCTTCGCATCGGGTTTCACGGTGGAGTGGACGGGACAGGACCAGCTGCCTTGCTTCGACATCTGTTTTTCAAAATCGGTATCCGTCAGGCTGGAACAACCCGACAGTGAAACGAGAACCAGGGTGCCTGCTACGGAGTATTTCATTTTTCCCCTCCCAAAAAAAGTCCAGGCACCTTCAGCGCTTTCGCTCCGAAGATGCCTGGAGGACCATCCTCCTGCATTCACTCAGAAGAATGGTTCCTGGGGGGGAACTGCACAAGAAAGCACATGGAAAATACGATCTGGATCTCATGAGGCCCCCGAAAATTGAGTTTTCAATAAAGATAGAGCAAAGCGCATGCCGGGCATTCCCGGAACGGGTCGGTTACTAACGGTCCTTGTCGATCGAGTCAGCGAGGAGCGGAAGAGAGGGGAGATGGAAGGAGGCGAAGGTGCTGCTGGAGCCCGAATTGAAGATTGCCGTCGAAAAGTGATTCGCCAGAAGCAGGGACGCTTCCATGAAAAAGAAAAGAAGGAAAAGTTCTTCGCGCGGCATTTTTGGTCTCATACGCAAACTTACAAAGCAAATTGCGGACCAGAGAATTTTGCCTCATCGAGTCGCCCGTTTCGACTGTAAGCCGTTTAGACGCGTTTGAACGGGCGGCCTTCGAGGGAAAAGCAGACCGAGGTATAGAGTTCATGCTTGCAGACGGGGCATGGAAGGGTGCGTTTGACATTGAATCCCTCGAGCTGAACCTCCTCGAGCATCGAGCTTTTGTAACAATGGTTACAGAGAACCTCAAAGGATTGACTGGAAATCTTTTCACTTCTCTCCGGAAGTTCACTTCTGAGGAGTCGGGCCATTTTGTGGGCGGAGTAGATTTGAAGATCGGCGATGCTTGCGCCACTGGAAAACACGGTGACCGGACCGTCTTCGGAGATGGTGATGATAATGCACTCCTCGAAGTCGTAGGAGAAGCGGATCGCTGAAGTGTGGCGGGTTCCGCGCATTTCCGGGATCAGGTCGCGGGCCCGGTCCGAGTATTTGATCTGAACTCCGGTTCGGAGCAGATTCCCCCGTGGGTCGAGATAGGTGGCCCCGTCGACCTGAGAGAGCAGGTGACAGATCATCTGCGTGTGGGAATCGTTCACAATCGAAAGGTTCAGGTCGGCAAGATCGGTCGCATCAGCCGGAATGTCGGAGGGGACCTGCTCCATGGGTTTCAAAAACCAGATGAGGATTGCGCCCACGCGGGTCTGAGGACTGACGAGGTGAAAGGCGAATTCGAGAATCTGGTTCAGGATGCTTTTGTCGATATTGGCCACGCATTGGGTGACTTTCCAGGCTGCGATCTTTACGTTGGGTTTCGTGAACCAGCGGCGGTTGTCGTGGATGGTGAGGCTGTCGCCTTGAAAGAATTTGGTGACACTCGAGTTCGATCGCTGGATGAAAAGCCCTGCCCCGATCGGAAAGTTCCGGATGAACTGGATCTCGGTCGAAAGCGGGATACGAAAATCGGCAAGACCCTTGAATTCATCCTTTTCGTAAAGGACAAACCAGCGTTCTCCATCGGCAAGTTTACGGGTGAGTTCGATCTTCTCCTTTGGCATCGGGATGAAATCGAAGTTTTCAACGTCTTCAAGGTTGTCGACGAAGAGGATTCCGTACGAGTTGATTTTTCCTTCGTGAATTTCGGGGATCATGGTCATCACGATTTCACGGATGACGTTATCGGATGAAAGCCACGGTTGCTTTTGAAGGTTCACTCCGTTTGAAATGAGTTCCTTCACCAGCAGATCCTGCATTTCTTCACTGACTTCGCGAGGATTCGTTCTCATGGGTTCACTCTAACTCCATTTTTCCAGAAATAGAATCAGTACGATCCGGGACAAAATGCCACAGTCTGTTTTGCGCATGGATCATGCAGCTTTCTTTATGGGGACGTTATTCATTTACTTAGGGATTGGAGTGGAATGGCTTTAAACCATCATAAATCGGTTTATGTCGTGGAAGACGATATTGAACTGTCTACTGTCATGGACAGGGTGCTCAAGAGCATTGACAAGGACGTTCAACTCGACTGGTCCACGAGTGCCGAAGAGGCGATTCAAAATGTGAGAAACGCCGCGAAGATGGGGGTCGAACGACCTTACGACCTGATCATTGTGGACGTGTTTCTGGACGGGTTCCAAAACGGAATGGATCTGTGGAACCTGGTGAAACAGGAGTACCCGGATATTCCCGTGGTCATGACCTCATCGACTCGTCTTGACAGCCTGTTTACAAAAGAGAGTGAAAACCTGCCTATGTTTTTGCAGAAGCCGTTCAGCATGGCTGAGTGCAAGCGGGTCTTCAAGGAACTGCTCAACTAGGAGGTTCGTCATGTTCAAGGAATTCATCGAGTTTTTAAAGCAGTACGGCGTAATCGGTCTTGCCATTGCAGTGATCATCGGAGGAAAGCTGAACGAGTTTGTGACCTCCGTGGTCGACAATCTCCTGATGCCGCTCGTCTTCCAGCCCGCGCTGAAGGCTGCGAACGTTGATGACGTCACCAAACTCAACTACAATGGAATTTTCTACGGCAAGGTCATCGGCTCAGCGATCGACTTTCTCATTGTTGCGTTCTTCGTCTACTTCATCGCAAAGAAAGTTCTGCGCGATACTCCGCTTCCTAAAAAGTAGTGTCTTGGGTGACAGCCTGAAACTTACTTGAACCAAGGTTGGTCATTCCAAAGTTTTTCAGCGATCTGCTGGTGCCCCGCGATGTTGGGATGAAAACAGTCTGACGCGAGGACATTGAATTTAAGATCTTCTTGAGAAAGCGCATTGGAGAACTGAATGTCGAGATTCGCGTGCTTGAGTCTCGCCGCGTTCACCGAGCTTTCCAGAAGAAGATTGGTTTGCTGCACTTTCATTGCATTCGCTTCGTGTTCCGAATCATTCGACCAGTGAGTGATGTTATTGCAAAACTTAAGGAGCTTGCTCCGGACCACTTCACACGAAAGCAGGAAGTTTCCGGTAATGTGTTTCTTGATTTTATTTTCCCCCAGTTGATCAATCTGCGGAACGCTTGAAACGAGAATACGAACGGGTTTCTTCTGAGGAATGGAAGCCAGAACATCAAAGGCCTTCTCCATGCTCGATGCAGTTTCTTCCGGAGACACGCCGTCACAGGTGTCGTTCGCTCCGATCAGGATGGTGACGTATTTGATTTCAGTCGAGGGACTTTCCATCATCGCAGTTGCGAAGTGGCGGGCTTGTTCCACGACATCGGAGGCGACCGATCCAGAGACTGCCATGTTTACGACCTGGAGGTCGTTGCTCCCGGTGGTGGATTTCAAATATTTTTTGAGACGCATGAAGTGGGAAGAGACTCCCACCCCGGATGCCCAGGACCAGAGTTCCTTGTTCTCGACGAGAGTCTCAATGGCTTTCTGCCGGAAGACTTCAGTGAGGTTGAGAAGGTTGAAGAGACCGGGAAAAAAACTGGTTGGAAGGGTGGCAGCGGTGTCGGCGAACGCGCCTGCAGTGATCGAGTCCCCGAGACTGGCCATGACCATGGACTTTTTAATGGTCACGTT
>OUNO010005164.1_pt1 | contig 12537 bp, 14 predicted proteins | sample 1779811 | NCBI WGS metagenome assembly OUNO01 (sample SAMEA3914804, study PRJEB12502) | metagenome | biome: forest; material: soil | place: Canada | collected 2010-06-25 | depth 0.3 m | reverse complement strand
GAGCGCTCGATCCAAGCGAATAATCCATAGCTCAGGCCGTACAGCCCGACAGACCACAGCAGCGTCTCGATACGAGACAATCCCAGCGTCCAAGCGGTCAGATCCCAGAGGAGCGCCAGCGTGACGACAACCACAACCATCGGCCGAGTCACGCGCATTCGGACCAGTACAATCAAGGCGACCACGCTCGCCAGCACGTTAGCAATATTCCCGGCGATTGGTGTCGAATTAACGCATAACGCGGCATTTACCAGCTGCCGACAGGTAATCGGCTCGACGATATACTGAGCGATTAGCCAGGTTAATAGCCAGGCCAGTAGCCCTGCCCCGGCGCCAACAGCGACTACTTTTAACCAACTGCGCCACGGTTGCGCCACTAAAATATGATCAACGACTGCTTTTGCCATTTTGAACTCTTTTCTGCCCACTCGGTTTATTAAAATACCAGAGCGCTCCCACCAGCCCAATGACGATACCACCGATCACATCCAACGGCGTGTGTACACCAGCAGCAACGCGCGCGACCGCGATCAAAACTACAAGAACGGCCAAGAGGATGGTTGTTTTCTTCATGCGTGTTTCAAACCATACAGCAGCAGCGATAACAGTGACGAAGAGCGTGTGATCAGATGGGAAGCCGGGATTGTTCAAGTACAGTGCGCCAGCCTGCTGTCCTAGGAGCTGAAATGGGCGTTCGGTCTCTGGCTGATAAATACTAGCGAGAAGTTGGGCGACCAAATACGCGATCAAGCCCGCCATGAGAATGCGAAGATAAGCCTGCCAGCGTTGGCCTTTGGGAATCTTGAATAACAGAGCCGCGCCACCGATGAGGACGACCAGTACAACTCCCCCGTCAGCAAAAAAACGAATGAGAAGTTGAGTTACTTGATCAAGGGTCATGTATCTATGATACTACGACGAGGCCGAGCTGGCGACAATCGACGAGATGCCTTCATTTCATCACTATTTAATAACTATTTCTTAGAATGAGATTAAAACTAAACAGGTATAATAAACTCATATGAAGTTACTAATCGTTGAAGACAACGCAAGATTAGCTGAACGAATCGATCAACGTCTTAAAAAGACTTACAACATAGACACCGTGGGGACAGGGCAGGAGGCGCTCAATAAAGCGAAGCTGATCGACTATACCGTAATCGTACTCGACATCGGCCTGCCGGACATTTCAGGTTACGAGGTCTGCAGGACTCTCCGCGAAGCCAAGATACAAACACCAATTCTCATCTTAACTGGAGAAGACAATATGGAAACAAGGGTGAAGCTACTCGAGAGTGGGGCCGATGATTACATGGTAAAGCCCTTTGACATCGACGAGCTCAGAGCACGTATTGGAGCACTGGGTAGACGGCGCTCTCGACAACCTCTAAGCCCTCTCATTACATACAAGGACCTTATAATCGATACAAATCAGCGAAAAGTGCATCGAGATGGCACACTCCTCGTGTTAAGACGCAAGGAATTTGATATCCTGGAATATCTCGTAAGTAACAGTGGCCGAGTGATGACACGCGAAATGATTATGAACCATGCGTGGGATGCCGATAAGGTTAGTTGGACCAGTACGGTAGATGTTCATATAAAACATTTACGAGACAAGATTGATAAACCCTTTGCTACACAAATAATAAAGACCGCGTACGGATTAGGTTATCGCGTCGACAAACTTGAATAACGCAACGCATGAATCAGACTAGTAATCAAATAGGGTCCCCGCAAGTTATCAAAGTCGTTCTTATAGGAACATTCGGGGTTGCGGTTGCACTGACGTGCCTATTGATTGCGAGCTTGTTGATTTACCACAATGGATACGTAACTTTACGTATTTTCGTCGGCTTGGCTATCCTTCTATACCTTACGATCGCATTCTGGCTTTTTAGACACGCTCACTTCAAGTCAACCGCATGGATGGTTCTACTACTTTATACAGCCATGGCAACATGTATTCTTGCCGTCTGGAGTATTAATGCGCCAATCGGAGTCTTGGTTTTGGGATTTGTCATTTTTCTTTCAGGCGTGATGCTGGGTGCGCGCTATATCATACCTGTCACGATTGGAGTTGTAGTGCTGCTTTTTTGTCTGCAAACCCTTGACCATTTCAACCTCATCGATCCCGATCGCAGCCTACTCTCTGTTGAATCTACCTTCGGAGATGTCGCAAGCTACGGGACAATTTTCGCAGTCTTCGCCCTCATCTCATGGCTCGCAGGTCGCCAGATGGAAACCACACTTGCGCGTGCGCTTTTGGCAGAACGCGCATTGAAGAAAGAAAAGGTGTTGCTTGCCTCTCGCCTAGAGAAACGAACGCGCATGTTGCGAGAGGCGCAACTTGAGGAGATGCGCCAACTCTACGACTTTGCTGAGCTGGGACAGCTAACAACCGTCATTCTACATGACCTGGCGAACCAATTAAGTGTCCTCACGTTAGATATTGACGATCTACGACAAAGCGATACACACGCTTCAGCTGTTTCTCGAGCAAAGGAAAGCATCCGCGGTATCGATGATATGGTAAGACGAGTTCGCAAGAGAATCAATAATAGTAGCAGGCCGGAGCGCTTCAGTATAAGCTCAAACGTACAAGAGGTGATTAGTATATTAGAGCCATTGGCTGAAAGAGATCATATAACAATTACCCTCTCGGGGGGTAAGTCGGCGGCATATGTGATTGGAGACCCCCTCCGTCTATCTCAAGTTGTGACTATATTATTAAAGAATGCGTTAGGCGCAAAAGGTGTCAAGAATGTATCTGTTACGATTACTCCGATGCGATCTACTGTCAAAGTTTCAGTTGCCGATGACGGCATAGGCATTCCGTCGCACATTCGCAAGAAACTATTTGAGCCAATCCGCAGCTCCAAGGCGAATGGACTCGGCATTGGGCTGTACATTGCAAAGCAAATTATCGTGACTCACTTTAAGGGGAAGATCTACCTTGACAAAGGCCTTAAGTCGACAAACTTTGTTATCGAGCTGCCACCTTCCACAACCGCACCCACTCCCCCAACTTCATCTGTGAAGGCTTAATGTCGGCTGGCAGGCCAACCGCATCGCGCGGGGTCTTGGCAAAGATTGCCGGGGTTGAGAAGCATCCCTCGACGAACTCGCGCCACTTTGGCATCTGGTTGAGTGGGATCAGTGGCTCGGGTCGCTTTAACAGCTCTAGTAGCACCGTGTCGACGTTCGGGTGTGGCATAAAGTCGGTGCGTTTGAGCGGTTTGCGGATGCGCACCGCAAAGGTTGGGCCGATCATTATGCCCAGTAGGCCCGTAAAGCGATCCGATTCGGGCAGCAGCTTGTTGGCGAATTGCTTTTGGACGATCAGGTAGGTCGCTTGCGGCGGATTGGGCGCTTCGGTAATTTTGCGTAGGATCGGTGAACTCAGATGGAAGGGAATGTTGGCAAAGATTTTGTAGTCGCCCTGCGGCAATGACATATTCAGGAAGTCGCCTTCATAGACGGTCACGTTCGGGTAGCGCTGCATGTTCTGGCGCAGCTTTCCAGCGGCGCGTGGTTCGAACTCGACGGCAACGACTTTTTTGACGCGGTTTGCCAGCACTGCTGTGATTGCCCCACTCCCCGCTCCGATGTCATAGACGGTATCTGAAGGTTTGAGGTTCGAGTGCCCAATCAGCTCTTTAATGAACTCGGGGCTGCGCAGGAAGTATTGGGAGTAGGTGGAGAGGCGTTTCATCTGTAGGTATTATACAGCGCCGAGGTCGATCAGGTTAGCGAGACTTTTTCTTTGGCAAAGTCCCCAGAAGAATCAGGATTACCCCAACAAGTAGTGTGACGAAGAATAATATCACTGCACCGATTGATGCTCCCCATCCCATGCATACTGTTTGAAGGCCCTCATTTCCTAGACACAATAACACTGCTATAAGTGGTGAGCAAAGAAATATAACTAGAGGTGTGAGTAAGATAACGATAATGCCAATGCCAATAAGTGTTTTTTGTTTGCGAGTTTGTCTCATATTGATCTCTATACCGTCACAGCCACAATCAAATACTCGTCGTCCCACTTCATCACATTCTCGTCGATGTCGTGCTGCGAGAATGAACAGACGTCACCATGCGTACTGACAATACCGGTTGGCGTGGCGCCGATCTCAGCCAGGGTTGCTTGCACAACTCGCGCATCCGGCTCACCGTCCGGGAAGCCCTTCAAAAGTACCACATCGGGCACTTCTTCTTTATTCGTCTTCACCAACCAATATTCGCACTCGCCATGCGTGACGGTGCCTTCGTGGACTATTTCGTACTTGGGGAATAATGCCTTGATCTCTGTCGTGCCTGCGCTCATGATATAACCCCTTGGCTTACGTATCTTTTCATAGTATGAGCTACGTAATTACCCTTTGTCAAATTCTCGGAGGCCTTTCACATTAGGGTACTTCATGGTATAATATATACGATTTGTTTTGAACCGCCGTACGATCGGAGAATAGCATGACAGATCCGCAACTCATCTTGGTATATGGTGGATGGGTGGGCGAGACCTACAGCAGCAAGTACTACGTCGCCATCCAACACATCATGTCGATCACAGAGAGAGAAGAGAGAGGCGGATATTACAGCATCCGCACCGAAAATGATGGCTACGTAGTGGCAAAGGACTCGCCCTCGGGAAAGTTCCTAGCCAAGCTCATACAGTCCGCCATCGGTTAAGCCCCAGTGCCTACGTCGAGCAGAAATGCTCCGTTCGCGCGGGGCATTTTTGTTTCCTAAGGATTGGTAATCACCTGTCGCTCAATTCGCAGTGGCGTTCTTTTTCGCCCAGTCAACGGCAGGCTGAACCAGGTACGGCGTAAGATCTCGACGCAGACGAATGAAATCAAGTAGATTGACGGCACCGCGATGATGAATGTCAGGAGCGCCGTCACTGGATCACTTCCTGGCGGCTGTAGAAACACGAGGTAATTAATAACAAACACGTGACCCAAATAAATGCCGAATGAATCCTGGCCGATACTGGCAACCAGCTTTTGGCCGCGCGCACCACGCTCGGACCAGCGGAAGGCGGTCGCAATAATCGCCAGCGCCAGTGCCACGGTCTCAACGACGAAGAAAGGTTGGAAAATATCGGCTGCATGATCAACTGCCGTACCGACCGAAACCTGCCAGAAGTACCAGGCCATACCTATCGACGACGTCGTAATAACAGTCACCCACACGGCCTTGAAGTGCGCCAATACCCATTTTCTGATCGACTCGAGATTAGCTGCGATGAGCAATCCACCAATCAAGTAGAATTGATAACCGAGGATAAAGTTATCTGGGTGATCTAACCACCAGTTGAGCCACGAAATGTCTGGGCTGGTGTGGATCAGTGCCCCGATCCCCAACTGTAAGACAAAGCTACTGATCAAAATACGCCACGGATACTTCTTAAATTTATTAAAGGCCAGGCGGATCAGTGGGAACAGTAGGTAGAACTGCATCGTCACCAGCAGGAAGTACAAATGGTACATCGCGGTGGCATTGATAAAGTTATACCAGAAGACACTCAGGAAATCGCCAACGGTGTGTTGTTTAAGACCGTCCGCCAGCTGATAAATAATTGTCCAAGTGGCATATGGAATGATGATAAGCGGGAACCGCTTCAAATAGAACTTCTTAACCGAAAACTCGGGTCGACTACCATAGGTGTACCAAAGGACAAGCGCTGAGATCATCACAAACAGATTTCGACTGGCGTGGCTGATCATCCAGATCGCACCCGAGGTTGTCGAGTCATAGAGTGCACCAGTCGCCATAACGTGCGAGGTAATCACGAACGTCACGACGACGACTCGGATGAATTCGATGGCCATAATTCGGGGTTGTTTAGTCGTTGCCTTGCTCGGCACAGTCTCTTTCGGGCGCGTCATAGTTACTTACAATATTACCACGGCCTACCTGAGAGCAGGCTGGGTATTAGTAGCTCTTACGACGGTACAGTGATCGAAGCGGTAGAATACAAATCGCCAAAGTCGGAACAAGTCCGATCAATGCATATGGGACGATCATCGTGTCTGGCAGATAGCCCATCGTAATAATTGTCCATGCCAGCGCATACACTAGTGCGAGCACTGCGGCCAACTGCGTGGCACAGGCTAAGGCAAATAACCAACGGCTGACAAATAATACTCGTTTAGAAGTCGACTCGCTGTATGCAACATACAAATATAGCGTGGCGCGGATGATCAGCAGAATAATAATCGTGCTGGCAATCGTCAACAGCGGCGCACCGATCAAAACCAGCAAGCTGGCATGTGACACCATGAACAGTGTAAAGCCATACACTAGGATCGTGTGGGCGACTTCCCATTCCGGACTGACCAATCGTGTTTTGCCGCCGCGCAGTGCACTTTTCCAGGCAGCGATAACTTCCAGCGTGAATAACGTCAGATAGATCGCCGCCGAGCCAATAATGAGTGCGTAAAGGACCGCTACCATTTCACATCCTCGACCTTATGCCACTTTTTGGTGACCATTTTCAGCGCGAATATTGTTGCCGCCAGCAAGACCACAAACAGACAGGGGAAAATGTAGCCAATTTTTACGACATCGACATTTTTTGTAAAAGCGTCACTGACCAGCAATTTGCCCGCCACTGCCCACGGCTGACGTCCGAGTTCAGTAATCATCCAGCCGAGTTCAACCAAAACGATACCGAGGACGCCGCTAATTGCGAGGACCAGCAAGAACCAGCGTGGCTGTCGTTTCAATCGCCAGCGGAATACCAGCAGGGCCAACAGCAGTACGGACGTGTACCCCACCAAGAAGATCTTGATATCAAAGATGCTATGCACGATCAGTAGCGGCCACTGATCACGTGGGGTTTTATCGAGCCCTTGGACCTCATACCCCAGCGAACGTCCCGCTAGTAAACTGAGTGCACCAGGCAACACGATCCCACCCTGCGCAGTGCCATCAGCATTGATCTCGCCACCAATGCGCAGCGGTGCATTGGTTTGCGTTTTATCGAGAATCTCCATGGCAGCTAATTTCGTTGGCTGCGCGGTCGCATCATTAACCGCCGACGCGTCACCCAATACCGCCACGACAATCAAAAGTACAAATCCAATAATCCCCAGCTGCAAAATTAATCGTTGCCCGTCTTTCGAATCAGTCTTTTTGCGCCAAATGCGCCAGGCTACGTAGCCGATAACCAGTAGTGTCGTCGCAAATAGATAGGCCGTCACCGAGTGTGAAATCTCGAGCGTCGTCGTCGACGTCCACACAGCCGACGGGTTATTCATCCAGGCGTTAATAATCGTAATAAAGAAAGCCGAGCCAATCGCGCCGAGCGTCACTGGCAGCCCCAATAACCACAAAGTTCGCGGCGATGCTTTCTTCTCTCGTACCAAATACCACGCCAGGAAAATCACTTCGATCAAGAACGCATATCCCTCCAGCGCGAAAAACTGCCCAACATACGGCTGCGAGTACGCCAGGAACGGTGCCCACAACGTCGAGAATTGAATCGATACAACCGTACCACTAATCGCGCCGGCAACCGCCAGCACTGCCGTCCAACGAACTAACAACCTTACGAATTGCGCGGATCGAGCATCTTTTTTCTTCCACGCGAAGAACCCGAAAATGTTCATCAAGAACGGTATACCAATTGAGAGTAACGCAATAATAATGTGAAACCCGAGCGAGTCACCCATTAAAGTTCGTCCGGCAATGGTTGGATCCATCTGTCTCCCTTGATTAATAGCTCTATTAGCCCTATTATACGGCTATAACGCCAAACATAAACAGGATAATATTATGCAGATAACGATTGTTGGTGGCGGCTTTGGTGGGGTCAAGGCGGCCCTGAATTTATCTAAGGATAAGAATTGCCACATCACCCTAATCAGCGACAAGTCCGACTTCCAATATTACCCCGCGCTTTATGGCACAGCCGCTGGCTATAGCCACTTGCAATCATGGGTCCCCCTCGAGGAGATTTTTGCTGGCCGCAGCAATGTTGAGATCATTATTGATACTATTACAAAAATAGATAAGACCGTCCAAACTGTCGATGGCCTGTCTGGCAAAACGTACGCTTACCACACGTTGATCATCGCCCTCGGCTCGGTCACGACCTACTTTGGCATTAAGGGCCTCGATGAATACGCCTACGGGATTAAGTCAGCTGCTGAAATTGCCCATCTCAAACAGCATTTACTGGAGGAGTTCTCGCGCCCCCATGGTGTCGACAAACATTTCCTGGTAATAGGTGCTGGCCCAACTGGAGTCGAGCTGTCTTCTGCCCTCGGCGCGTATCTTCGCCGCCTCAAAAAACATTACGGCATGCCTGGACCGGAAATCAGCATCACTCTCGTCGAAGCTGCGCCGCGCGTCCTGCCTAAAATGTCCGAAGGCGCCAGCAAAATGGTCACCAAGCGCCTCAAAAGACTCGGTGTCCACGTCGAGACCAATAAAAAAGTCGAAGCCGAAACAGCCGATAGTTTGATCGTTAATGGACGACCAATTAAAAGCCACACCGTCGTCTGGACTTCTGGTGTTGCCAATCACCCGTTCTTTGCTACCAATGACAGCCAATTCAAACTCGATAAGCGTGGCAAAGTTATTGTCGATGAGTATCTGCGAGTCGACGAACATGTCTACGTCATCGGTGATAATGCCGCCACACCGTTTACCGGCCTGGCTCAAACAGCGCTGCGAGACGCAATTTTCGTGGCCAATCACTTACTCACTAAATCGAAAGCCAAATACGTCGCCAAAATGCCACCAGTTGTCGTACCAGTTGGCGAACGCTGGGCAATCTTTGAATATCACAAACTCCGCTTTGCCGGAATCCTTGGCGCATTGATTCGTCGCGTGGCTGACTTTGTTGGCTACAGCGATGTCTTACCCTTTGGCCAAGCTCTCGGTATCTGGCACGCTCAGACGATCAAAGAAGATGACTACACAACCCCCGACGAAAATAGCTCTACTGACCAGTAGTAGGTAGCTGAACAAAATAAGTGTGTTTTGACGACTCGTACTCACGCCCCTTGATAAGTGGTAGCGGCTCTTCGCCGGCCAGTCGGGCTTGCAGCGTGAATAATCGCTCCATCGATATTCTTCCGCTCGTCACGTGATCGGTATAGCGCGCCGCGAGCAGCGCCAGCTCGCTAACCGATTTCGCCAACTCGGCCGGATGAGTCATCGCCTGTATTTGATAGTCAGGCACGCTCTTGGCAGTCGAGCCACGGCTGTTGCGAATTAGAGGCATGATCTTGATGCCAGCCGGGCTAACCAGATACTCGATATCCCAGCCATTGTGGCCATCTGGCTGATAGGTGAGCTTTACTTGAGGGAGATAGCCGACGACCTCTTGCCTTATCCCATTCACATCTTCTGGATGTTCCTTGAAGTGGTCAAGAATCTGTTGAAACGTTTTGTCGCCTGGGTCGATCGGCAGCGAAGCCTCTCGGATCACGTCAAACTGATAGTCACTTTCCATCATAACTTCGTTGCTGCCAAAGTAATGTGGCTCATTTTGCCAAAAATGCAGCATCAGCGGCTTGATGGCATCTGGTAGAATCTCACCATCGAAACCATCCATCTTGTGATGAGGATACAACTTGTACTCACCATCAATATTTTGTTGAGCAAACGTCTCGAGCAACCAAAAAACCATGTGGGTCGCAAAACGGTTATTGTCCTCATCGGAAGAACGCTCAAAGTCATGATCGGCGATCAACTGCTCGGCGTAGCTCAGGAGCTCATCAACGCCAATCTCGCCCGTCTCTGGCGAGTTCTCTGCGTCATACTGCTCGAAGTTGGGTTCAACAAGTGATACCGCGCCCGAGAACAAGACCCACGCTACCCCCACTTTGCCGATCATTTCCGGGCCTGGTCGCGGAATACTCAACGCGTCGTGAAGCACTCGGTAGCCTGTCTCGGCATCATAAGGAATTTCAACGTAATGACTGGCCTCTCTATAAACTTTCTCTGGGTCAAAATCCGGGGTTTGAATGGCTAATTCCCATAGATCATCCCCTAGTCGAGCCGCCGTCAGAAAAGGAAAGAGAAATTCCTTTTCCCCCTTAAATCGATCATCGTAAGCTAACATTTCACCGAAGATCTCTTCAGCGACTGGATCACCCCAGTTGAACGCCACCTCTAATACCTGCTCATACGTGAAGTCATCTCCCGGAACGACAAACTTCTTTGCCGAACCGCCAAGATACATCGAGCCCTGTTCGCGCTCTTCTTCGCTCAGGCCAGCCAAATCGAGCGTCAGACGACGCTCAGGTCCTGCACCCAACGGATCACCGGGAGTACTCATACCTTATATTCAGACACAGCGGTCAATTGTTTGCAAGCATAACAAATTCACTCCCAGGACACCTCGCTACGTGGCGGCGTCCAAATATGCTGCATGTTGCGAATGGATAGCGCCGTGCGCTGCGAGGATGGTCGACCAACCCAGTGGTATGGTCGCATCTCGGGGTTACCATTGAAACCGCGCAACATCGTGAGCGTTCCTGGCCGCATGGTTACTTTGGTTGGCCCATCGTCACCATCGAGCTCAACGTAGAAATCCTGCATGCCATCCAGTGTCAGGACAGCGATCAAGCCATAGGCTTCGGTATAGTCACGATGTCGGCCGATGAAATCGCCCGCTTCGTAGCGATGCGCGATAATCTCGTTTGGTGTCCACACGAAATCACCTCGATTAACGTAGGCCTGGACTTCACCCGCCAGCGATGCCAGAATCTCTGGCGTATCGTCAGCCCCAATCGCAAACTCGCTCATATGCTGTCGGCGCTGGACGCGCGCCTCTAAATCTTCGTCCAGGATCATGCGCTGTGAACGGAGCAGTTCGGCAGCTGGCTGCAGCCGCTCGTAGGTGACAAAGTTATGAATTGCGCAAGCACCGCGCTGAATCACTGCTGCCATCGCGGTGCGCGGTGAAACAGCTTCACTCACTTGATCAAACTCAACAGACGTAATTTTTTCCATGATGATACTCTCCCATTTTTATTAATGTGGAGTAGCGCCAAAAAAAGAAGCGCCACTAGCTAATCGAAAGCAAGTGACGCTGGACGAAACCGGACCAAGTACAAAGATGTTTGTTATGAACCATATGATTTCCTCCTTCTGCCATGAGTATGCCAAATCGGGAGAGAGTAAGCAATAGCTTTATTCTTGACTAGGGGTATGGATCAGGTGCTAGTTCGATTACCCGCCAAATCTCTCATCTTCTTCACTCAACACTTCCTTAGACAGGGCAACCTTCAGAATTTCTTTTAAGCTTGTTCTCCCTAATTCATCACGAATTGCGAGTGCCCTCATTATAAACTTATCGTTCTTTGCGTATGAATTAAATTGCCGAATTCTAAACTCAAGCGAAGAACGCCTATCCCCAAAATCAAGATACTGGAAACGAGAGTCGCCAAATTTGAAACTGTGCACAGTGGGGTTAAACTTAATCATAATTCCATGCTTTTCCCACAAAGGCGTCCAGTCATCACTAGGAATTGGCGGAAGGATGAGTGTATTGGTCGGGTGATACTCGAGCACCCAATTATTAAGACGACGATGAAAATACGAAAACCCTGGAGGCAGTTTAATACGTCGTTCATCAACAAAAATAAAATCATCAAGAGCAAAATCATTATATTCTCCAAAATCAGCAACAAATAGTTCAGTGTCCTGTTCCCTATCAAATGGCACCAGTGTGACTTTGGACTTTTTGTATGGACCACTTAATTCATCCGTACGGGAAACAAGCAACTGCCAGCCTTCGAACCGAGGAAACGACACGTACGCACCGTCCTCTTCAGGATTAAATCGAGAAGGCAACCTAATCGCACCACCCTCCTCGCGTGGGTCACCATTATTAAAAACGGGCTCAGCAAAGTATTCCGGACGTTCGCGAACGGTAATATTACTCTCTGCCTGCCCTCCGACTGTCTCTGTGGTGATGCTAAGATATTCTCCGATGAAAGTTGCTGTCTCTGATTTTGTAGGTGGCAACTGGGATCCATCTTCTATGTAATCGAACTCGTCGTAGTCCGTTCGTACTTCCAACTTATATGCCATACCTTTTGGTGCTAAGAAAATCTTTGGCTGTGTTCCGTAGAATTCGGGTTTTAAGCCAATATCTTCTACACGTTCGCTGCCTTCAAGAGGAAGGCTCGTTTCAATCTCTTGTCGAAGCTGCATCTCCAAAGAGATCTCTCGTGAACGAAGCTTGGCGATACTTAAGTTGGCAAAACGCCAGCTTTGAAATTGATTTGTGTCGATACCATTAACACGACACCACTCGCTAAGAGAAAGCGTATCATAAGGTAGCAAAGGATCTTTGTAGTACTCAGACATGTGTAGTTAGTATGCATTTGACATATAGAAATGACAAACATAAACAAAACGAGGCCCAGATAGTCTCTAGGCCTCGTTTTAACTGTCGTATTTGGCTGGGGCGGAGGGATTCGAACCCCCGAATGTCGGCACCAAAAGCCGATGCCTTACCACTTGGCGACGCCCCAATGCAGGTACCTAGGAATTGTACACTAACTG
>OUNO010006757.1_pt1 | contig 12546 bp, 6 predicted proteins | sample 1779811 | NCBI WGS metagenome assembly OUNO01 (sample SAMEA3914804, study PRJEB12502) | metagenome | biome: forest; material: soil | place: Canada | collected 2010-06-25 | depth 0.3 m | reverse complement strand
TCGCGGCCGCGCTGCCGCCGATTGCGGCGCCCGTGCTCGAAGCGCCGCCCGGCGTGTCGAGCGCGAACCTGCGCGCGTGGGTGAGCACGCTTTCGAGCCGCGAGCTGCGCGGGCGGCGCGCCGGCACGGACGACTCGCGCCGCGCCGCCCGGCTGATCGCCGAGAACTTCGCGACGCTCGGCGCGCAAGTCCTACCCGACGCCGACTTTTGCCGCCCGTTCCAGGTGGGCCCGCTCCGCGACCAGAACGTGGTCGCGCTGGTGCCGCCTTCCGGTAGCGCGTGGGCCTCCAAAGCCGCTCGATATCCGGGCAAGTGGCTGGTCGTGGGCGCGCACTACGACGGGCTCGGCGTGGACGAAAAAGGCCGCATTCACCCGGGCGCTGACGACAACGCGAGCGGCGTTGCGGTGCTGCTCGAGGTCGCACGCTTGCTGACTGCGGCGCGCCGCGCCGAGCGCGCGCCGCCACCGACCGAGCTCGGCGTGATGTTCATCGCCTTTGGTGCCGAGGAGCCGGGGCTGCTCGGCTCGGCCGAGTACGTGCGGGCGCCCGCGCTGCCGCTGGAGCGCGTGGTGCTGATGATCAACGTCGACATGGCGGGGCGCTTGCTGGGAGGAAACCCGGGCCTCGGCTACGAAGCGACGGGGCCGAGCCGTCGCCAGTCGAGCGCCTGGGTTCGCGATGCGTCGCGCGCGTCCCACGTGGGGGTCGCGCCGATGAACCTCGGTGACCGCAGCGACAGCGCGTCGTTCGCGGCCTACGTACCGAGCGTGTTCTTCTCGACCACGATCCACGCCGACTATCACCAGCCGACGGATACAGCCGAGCGCGTGCGCTACGATCAAGTCGCGCGCGCTACCGAGCTCGTGGCACGATTGCTCGATCGCACTCAAAGCTGAAGACGACTCAGTGCGGGATCAGACCGCCGAAATAAGCGCCCGCCGCGCCGGCCACCGCGAGCAAGAGCACGATCACCGCGACCATTCCGCCCTTGCCCTTGGGCTTCGGATACTCGACATCGGCGCTGGGCGCGGCAACGACCGGCGGCGGTACCGGCGCCGGTCGCGGAGGCGGCGGCGTGATGTGCTCCGGCGCACGATTCGGCATGGGCGGCCGACTCGATCGGGCGACGGGGAACTCCGAGCGAGGGCGCCCCGACAATGGATCGTCTTCCAGCGCCGCGAGGTTCCCGAGCTCGAACGAATCGCCCGAGGGCGCGTTGCGTCCGGTATCGAGCCCCAGATCGCCGAGGTCGTCTGCCCAGCTGGCGACGTTTTCGAACGAGCCGAGCTGCAAGGGCGCGGAGCCGTGGCCAGGAGCCGAGGTCTGACCTGCCGCTTTGGCAGCGGCGGCCGCGGCCTCCTCTTCGAGCGAGGTGAACTCGAACAGCGCTTCGTCGATCAGCGAGCCGATGATCGAGCGGCGATCGTACTTGCCGAGGCGCTTCTTGTCCTCACGCTCGAGCCGAATCGGCTCGACCAGCTGCGCGATGTCGAACGACGACACCGCGCGGCCCATGTGGAACAGCATGTTGTTCAGATCGCGCCCGAAATCCCGAGCCGTCTGGTAGCGCGCGGCCGGGTCGCCCGCGAGCGACTTCATCATCACGCGCTCGAGCTCGACCGAGACCTTCGGGTTGAACTGGCGGATCGACGGCACGCGCGCCTGCTGCACCATGCGCACGGTCTCGAGATCCGTCTCGCCCATGAACAAGCGGCGGCCGGCGAGCAGCTCCCACAAGATGATGCCGACCGCGAAGATGTCGGTCTTGGCGTCGACCGGTAGGCCTTGCGCCGCTTCCGGAGACAAGTAGCTGAACTTGCCCTTGATGATGCCGGGCTCGCTCTTCTCGAGTTGGCTATTGGCCTTGGCGAGACCAAAATCCACGATCTTCACTTCGCCAAAGCGCGTGATCAGCACGTTGGGAGGGGACATGTCGCGGTGCACGATGTGCAAGGACTCGCCATTGTTGTCGGTGAGCTCGTGCGCGTACGCGAGGCCTTCGCAGATGCGCACGCAGATCAGGCACGCTTCCTCGACCGGAAACGGCGTGTTCACCTTCTTGCGGTGCTCGATCAGCCCCTTCAGATCGGCGCCGTCGACGTACTCCATGACGATGAAGTAGGTGTTGTCACCGACACCGATGTCGAAGACCTGCACGCAGTTCGAATGCGAGAGCTGCGCGCTGACGCGGGCCTCGTCCAAGAACATGCCGATGAACTGCTTCTTCTCGGACAGGTGCGGGAGGACGCGCTTGATCGCGACCGTCTTCTTGAACCCCTCGAGGCCGGCGCTCTCCGCGCGAAACACCTCGGCCATACCGCCCGAGGCAATCTTCTCGAGCACTTTGTAGCGTTGCTGTTGCTGAGCCATGCGGGTCCGGGATGGAGGATACTGGACTCACGCCGCTCGCCCCAAACTAACTGCGGACAATGCTCCGACAGGAGGGCTTTGCCCGAGCGGGCTTGCTTCGAGCCAAAAAGCACGAGATAAGCGGGCTCATGAGCGGCCATGGCCACCACGACGCCGACGCGGATTCTCACGCCGGCCACGACGACCACCACGACGAGACCAGCTCCGACGACTTCCCCCCGGACGAGCCGCGCTCGCCTGGTTGGTTGCCCCTGCTCGGTGGCGTGTTCCTTTTGGCGGGGATCTTCACCCTCGTCGTCTTCAGCGGCGATGACGCGCCCGCGGGCGGCCCTGCCGCCGTCGCCGCTCCGGCCCCTGCCGCTCCGGCCGTCCGTCCGGCCCCCGCGATTCGCCCCGGTGCAGCCGTGCCAGCGAACCACGAGCAGTTCGTCCCGCACCCGAATCAGTGAAGGAGACGCGGAGCGACCTCCGCTGGCGAGGGCGCGCCCTTTTTTGCGCGAAAGCACTCGCCATCCGCGATATTTGTGTGTAAGTACCCGCACCTCCTGGGGCCTTAGCTCAGCTGGGAGAGCGCCTGACTGGCAGTCAGGAGGTCATCGGTTCGATCCCGATAGGCTCCACCCCCTAGGAACACGACGGCCGCTCGACACCGAGCGGCCGTTGTCGTTTTCAGTGCCCGGCGAGCTCGAGCTCGATGCGGTCGAGCGGAGCCTTGAGGCTGCCGAGCTGCGCGGCGAGCGGATCGCGCGTAGCGCTACCGACGGCGCTCAGCTGCGCGGGCGTGAGTGAACAAGTCTCTTGGAGCCCTTGAGCGACCGTCGCCGCGCGAGCCGCGCTGAACGACCAGGGGTTGCCGAAGCTGGCGGACAGCGCGGGCGGCACCGTGGCGCCGTCGGCCACGCTGTCGCGTACCGCGATCGACTTTGCTTCACCGGTCTTGGCGATATCGCACAAGAGCGTGCGCCCCGCGGCGCTCAGCTCGAGCTTTTGCGGCGCAAACAAGAGCGCGGCGTCGAGCGCGATGGACAGCGTGCCATCGTCGGCCACGACGACGGCGGCGCTGCCCTTCTTCACGAGCTTGTCGAGCTTGCTGGCGAGCGCTCCACGCACGCGCTCGCTTTGATCCTTCCGCGACTTCTTGGCGCTGTCTTTCTGGTCGCGTTCGCTGCGCAACTGATCGCGCTCGGCGGTCGCCGCCTTCAGCTCCGTTTCGGTGCGCGTCGCGTTTTCGGTCAGTGTTTGCGAGCGCTGACCGAGCTCGCGGTACTGTTCGCCGAGCTTTTGATGCGCGCGATACAGCGGCAGGTAATACGCCGCGACGAAGGTCGCACCGGCAACCAGCAACAGGCCAACGAACACGCGCCCCCAACGCGTACCGCGCGATTTGCCGTACGGCCCGAGGTCGGCCTCGACGAGATCCTCCCACGCTGCTTTGCGAGCCATGTCCATCATGGGTACTTTCTCCCGTGCGGCTTGACCAGCGCCAAGCGCGAGCACTGAACACCTTGCGAGCCTTCCGTCGTTCAAAAATTCACGCAGCGTGCAAAACGCGCCGAGAGCGTGACAGCTATGGCTCGCGGAACGCGGCACTCACTGCTAAAATCGAGGCATGAGGGCAGAAGCGGTCAGCTGGGACGATTGGTCGGCAGTGAATGCGGCGCCGATCGTGGAAGAAGACAAGTGGCACGTCGCGATCGCGCCGGGCGAAGTAAAGGTCGTTTCGCTCGAGCAGCTCGACGATCTGTTCCGTCTCTCCATCGTCGACTCCGAGGCAATGGTTTGGCAGAACGGCATGAGCGAGTGGCAGCCCTTGCGCGTGATCGCCGGGCTGGATGACGAGCCCGCGCCGGCGCCGAAGCGAACCCATCCGAGACCGCCGTCTCCGCCCTCGCGTTCGGCACCGCCTCCGCCGCGCCCCGCTCCGATCGCGAGCGCTCCTTATGCGCAGCCCATCATCACCCAACAAGCCTTCGCCGCGCAGATTGCACCCGTCGTTCCGATTCGACCCACGACCAGCGTGCGCCCGCTCGTGGTGAGCGCGCCGCCACCGCGCGCCAGCTCGGGAGGCGGCTTCGGTCGCTTCATCGTCGGTCTGGCGCTGCTCGCGGGCGTCGGCGTCACTGCGTATCGCAATGGCTTCCTGCGTGAAGGCGCGCACGCCGCTCATCAAGACGCGCTCTACGCGCGGCTCGAGACGGCGCTCGGCGGGCCGGCCTTCGGTACCTTGCGCGAGATCGAAGAAGCACTGCCTCACGCCGAAGGCGCGAGCGCTGCGAGCCTCTCCGGCGATGCGCTCGCGCGCGACGCTGCGCCGTCGACCTCGCCCGAGGTCACGCTCAACGCAGCCAAGCCGAGCGAACCGAGCCACGAGGCCGCGCCGGTTGCACCGAGCGGCGTGACGCCACCCGTCGTGTCGCTCGAGTCGCTGCGCCCCGAGAAGCCCGGTGCCAAAGCGGAGCAGCCGATTGCGGCCGCGGCCGCGCCCGCTCCTGCGCCGCAAAAGGCGGCTCCGGCGGCGCAATTCGCGGCGGCCCCGGTTGCCAAAGCCGTCGCGCCCAAGGCCGCGCCGGTGGCGGTAGCCAAGGCGGCGCCCCCCGCGCCGAAGCCCGCCGCAGCGCCTGCACCCGAGAAGCCTTCGGGCCCGATGAGCGAGCGCGAAAAACTGAATGCTGCCATCGGCGCCTCGATGATGAGCAGCCCGCCGACGTCGAAGAAGAAGGCGAAGGGGTCGGAGTACGACCCCTTGAACCCGAACTTGTGAAACGCGCGCCGGCAGCGGCCCGCGCGATCTCAATCGTTCAGCGTGCGACGGAAGTAGGCGACGGTCTCCTTGAGGCCGTCGTCGAGGTTCACTTTTGGCTCCCAGCCTAGCTTCGACTTGGCCAAGTCGATGACCGGCTTGCGCTGCTTCGGATCGTCTTGCGGCAACGGCTTGTGCACGAGCTTGGACTTCGAGCCCACCAGCGTGAGCACCTTTTCGGCTAGCTGCAGCATCGTGAACTCGCCTGGGTTGCCGATGTTGATCGGGCCGGTGAAGCCGGTCTCGGTGTCCATCATGCGCAGCATGCCTTCGACCAAGTCGTCGACGTAGCAGAACGAGCGCGTTTGCTGGCCGTCACCGAAGATGGTGATGTCTTGGCCGCGCAGCGCCTGCACGATGAAGTTCGACACCACTCGCCCGTCGTTCGGGTGCATGCGCGGACCGTAGGTGTTGAAGATGCGGATCACCTTGATGTCAGTCCCGTGCTGGCGGTTGTAGTCGAAGAACAGCGTCTCCGCGCAGCGCTTGCCTTCGTCGTAGCAGCTGCGAATACCGATCGGGTTGACCTTGCCCCAGTAAGACTCCGGCTGCGGGTGCACTTCGGGGTCGCCGTACACTTCGGAAGTCGAGGCTTGCAGGATGCGCGCTTTCACGCGCTTTGCCAGACCGAGCATGTTGATCGCGCCGTGCACGCTGGTCTTGGTCGTCTGCACCGGATCGAACTGGTAGTGCACGGGCGACGCCGGGCAAGCCAAGTTGAAGATGCGCTCGACCTCCACGTACAGCGGGAACGTCACGTCGTGACGCATGACCTCGAACAGCGGGCTGTCGAGCAAGTGCTTCACGTTCTTCTTGGTACCCGTGAAATAGTTGTCGACGCACAGCACGTCCTCACCGGCAGCGATCAAGCGCTCGCACAGATGGGATCCGACGAAGCCTGCGCCACCCGTCACCAAAATTTTCCTGGTCATTTTGGGCGCAGAATAAGTCGGAGCGCGCGACAACGAAAGTGCGCACAGCGCAGCGCCCGAGTTTCGGCGGGAGTTTGGCTCCCGAAACGGGTCGTCCAGGCGCCGGACATGCCGCGGACACGGGCGAGCACGCAATTTCCAGTGTTTCGAAATGCCGGCTAAACCGCCGGCCGCCAGCGCCGCAGAGTGCCACGCGGCGGCCCGCCCACGCGTCCATCGCCCACGCTCGTTCGTGTATGCTGCGCTCCGTGACTTCTGGGTCGAACGCGGCGGGCTCGGAGCAGCCCCCGACGCAAAAGGTACGTGTGCTGTTCTTGCATTCGGGTACTCGCGCGCCGCTCGGTGCCGATACCTGGATCCAGCTGCTCATCATGCGTCACCTGGAGCGTGACACGCACGTAGTGCACCTGGCCTGCGCTCCAGGCACTGCCGACGAGCCGACGCCGACGCTGAGCGCGGCTCGTCAGATCCCGAACCTCGCCATAAAGCCCGTGAATCTCGGGCCGGAGCTGTTCGCTCGCTCGCCGCTCGGACGAGCACGAGCTGCAGTCGAGACGGCGCCAGCGCTCTGGCACTTGGCCGAGCTCGCGCTCTACATCAAGAAGCATCGCATCCAAGTCCTGCACACGAGCGATCGCCCGCGCGACGCGCTGGCCTGCGCGCTACTCGCACGGTTGACGGGCACGAAGTGCGTCGTGCACGTGCACGTGACCTACGGCGAATGGATGAGTCCGATGCTGCGTTGGTCGATGGGCCAGGCCGACGCACTGATCGGCGTGTCGGCGTTCGTCGCGCGCTCGCTGGTCAACGGCGGCTATTCCCCGGCCAAGACGCACGCGGCGCTGAACGCCATCATCCCCAAAGATTGGGACTACCGGCTCGACCCGGGCAGCGTGCGCGCAGATTTAGGCATCGGGGCCGACGCGCTGGTCTTGATTTGCGTCGCGCGCATCTTTCGCTCGAAAGGCCAATTCGACTTGATTCGCGCGCTGGGGCGCTTACGGGGCGAATTTCCGGAGCTCAAGCTGCTGATCGTGGGCGCCGACTACCCGCTCGGCACGCACCACTCCGACGAGCTCCGTGCTCTGGCGAGCGAGCAAGGCGTGTCCGAGAACGTGATCTTTACCGGGACGCGGAGCGACGTGCAGCGCCTGATCGCCGCTTCCGACATCCTCGCGATGCCTTCGTTCGAGGAGCCGTTCGGGCTCGTGTTCGCCGAGGCCATGGCCATGAAGCGACCGGTCATCGCGCTGAACAACGGCGGAGCGCCCGAGGTCGTGGACCACGAACGAAGTGGCCTGCTGTCGAGCTATCAGGACGAGGACGGCTTGGTCTCGAGCATTCGTCGCTTGGCGCAGGACCGCGAGCTGCGCACGCGCATGGGTGAGTACGGCCGGGAGCAGGTCGAGGCGCGTTTCGTGCCCGAGCGCCTCGCCGGCGACGTGGCGCGTATCTATTCGAAGCTCGTCGCGCGAGCCTGAGCCCGGCACGGCCGCGTCAAGGCAACCTCTTCACCGAGGCGGGACCCAAGGCCATCCCACTGGCCACGCGCAAGGACTCGCGGAGCTTTGCGGCCAACACGCGCACATTGGGCTCGTCGCACATGGTGTTGTGATCACCCGGGCAGAATTGCACGTCTACGCCTCGCAATAGATAGCGAGACCAGCCGTGCTGCTCGTCGTCCTTCACGGCAGACCAGAGCGACATCGAGCCCAGCTCGCGCGCGCGGAACAGCGTGGCCTTGCCATCCCACGCCGGAGGCCGATAGCGGCCTTGCGCGACCAACCACGAGTCTTGTACGTGCTCGTGCTTGAATTTGCCCGGGAACACGCGACGCAGGCCGCGCGTCATGTGGCGCGTCATCTCGTAGCGCTCGTGAATCAAGCGATTGCCCAGTGAATCGAGCAGGGTGCGCGGGCCGCGAGTCGACAGGCGCTTCAAGTGAATCTGGACGCGCTCCGACATCGGGCGCATCGGGAGCTCGGGACTGTACGAATCGATCAGCCCGAGGAAGGCGATGCTCTCGCCCTCGGCGGTCAAGCGGCGGCACATCTCGAAGGCGGTGATCCCACCCCCCGAATAGCCGCCGAGAAAATACGGCCCAGACGGCTGGATCGATTTGACCTCGCGCAGGTAGTGATCGGCCAGCTCTTCGACCGAGTACAGGAGCTCGCTCGGGTCGTCGGCACCGGGTGGCTGAAGCCCGTACATCGGGCGGTCGCCACCGGTGAGGATCGCCAATTTACGGAGGTTGTTCAGCGTGCCGCCCAGACCCGCCACGCAAAAGAACGGCGGCGGTTCGCCCTGCGGCTGCATCACCACGAGCGATGCCCAACGCGATTTCTTCGCGGAGATGCGCTCGCTCTTCGGTGCCGCGTCGCTGCTCGGAGCAAGACCTCGCACGCTCCGCGGGCCCTCTGCAGATAGTGGCGCGAGTGGCGCGGGCTCGTCGGTCACGAGCGGCACCCCGAGCTCTTCGGCGATGATCTGTGCGCAACCGGCGATCGTGGGCGCTTCGAAGAGCGTGGAGAGCGGCAGCGAGACGCCGTAGCGCTTGCGGATCTTGTTGAACAGCCGCACCGCGACCAACGACTGCCCGCCCAGCTCGAAAAAATCGTCTTTGACGCCGACCTCACTCAAGCCCAAGAGCTCGCGCCAGATCCCGGCCAGCTCGCGTTCGATGTCGTTGCGCGGCGCCAAGAAATCAGCGCTCAAGCTCGGCCGCGAGAAACCTTCCGAGACGGAGCCGACGTTCTCGGTCTTCTGTGTCGAGCGCGCGGGGCGTGCGCGCAACTCGACTTCGGCCAGCCAATCGCGAATGTCGACGGAGGTTGCCAACAAGTGGCCGCCGATGCGGGCGCTCAGGATGCGTTCGAGAGCGTCGAACCCTTCGCTGTTCGAGATGCCCAGCCGCACCGCCGTGCCGAAGCCGGTTTGGTTCGCCGCGCGTTCGGCCTCGCCACCCGGGATTCTGCTGGATCGAACGCCAGAATCGGCCGTGAAGGCCGACGCTTGGGCGACGCGGCGCATCGTGAAGTTCACGATTTCGACCAACACGTTGCCTTCGTCGTCGCAGATGTCCACGTCGAACAGCGCGATCTCTTGAGCGCCACTGGGCTTGTACCGCACGTGACTGTGCACACGCGGGGTCAACGGCCGATGGATGGTCACCCGGCCGTACGCGAATGGCACGAAGAAATCCACGGCCTGGTCGAAGCCGGGAATGAGTGACTGCGCGCCTCCTGTCGCCATGTCCAAAAGCGCCGGGTGCAGCGGGTACTCGGTCAAGTCCAGCGCGAACGCCTCCGGCAGCGCGAGCGAGATCAGCGCCTCCGTCTCCGCGAAGCGAATGCGCTCGACATTGGCCCAGCGCGGCCCGAAATCCATGAAGCTCTGAGTCATGAAGCCGTGGAACACCAGCTCTCGACTCGTGACACGGGCACGGATGGCATCCAAAGCAAGCGGCGGGGGCGGTGCCTTGGCCACGTATTCGATGTGGCCGGCCACACACGGCTCGTTCTCGGAGCGCAGAAAAAACGCAAAATCACCGGCGCTTTGGCCGCTGTGCTGGAGGCGCAGCCTTAGCTCACGCGACTCCCCCACCCCGACGACGAACGGAGTCATGAACGTCACGTCGCGAATCTCGACCACGCCAGGACGCTTCCTGTATTCGAGACCCGCGCGCGCGAGCTCGAGGTAGCTCGTGCCGGGCAGCAAGGCTTCAGCACCGTGCACGATGTGCTCGGCGAGCAGCCAGTGTTTGGTGCGGCTGAACGAGGTGACGAACGAAACCTCCTCCGCGCTGTCGACGGCCACGCGCTCGAGACAGGGGTGAGCGCCGACACGCGCGAACTCGACCGCGCGCGGCTGCTCGGCGAGCGCGACCGCCATGCCAATCTCGCGCCACGCGTTCCAACCCACGGACACGACATGCGTGCGGCTTTGAAACGAATTGGCGGTCGCGAACGAATCTAGGAACGCGTTGGCTGCGGTGTAGTCGATCTGTCCCTCGAGACCGAGCACCGAGCTGACGGACGAGAACAGCACCACGAAATCGAGCGGTAAGCGGCCGAAGACCTGCTCCAGGACGCGCGCGCCCTTGACCTTGACGGCCAGCACGGCCTCGGCGCTTTCCTTGGTTTTCAGCGAGATCAGCCCGTCGTCGATGATGCCCGCCGAGTGCACGATGCCGTGCAGCGCACCGAAGCGCTCCTCGACGAGCGTCGCGACGGCGCGCATGTCGTCGAGCACGCTCACGTCACCGCCGACCGATAGTACCTCGCCGCCGAGCGCCTCGATGGCTTGCACCTTCCTGAGCCGCGCTGCGATGGCGCCGCCTTGTGCAATGGAGCGTTGCCACTCCGTACGGGCCGGCAATCCAGTGCGCCCCAGCAACACCAGCTTGGCCTTGGCCGTGCGCGCGAGGTGCTCTGCGAGCTCGAGGCCGATACCACCGAGGCCACCGGTGATCAGGTACACGCCACCTTGGCGGATCGGCGAGCTCGTGCTGGGACCGAGTGCCAGCGGCTCGAAGCTCTGCACCCAACGGCCCGTTGAGCGCAACGCGACCGTGCCGTCGACCGGGCGCGCGCGCAGCTCCGTGCGCAATGCTTCGGCCACCAGATCGAGCTCTTCGGGGCGCGTGTTGCGCAACGAGACATCGATCGAGCGCGTCCAAATGGTCGGAAATTCGCGCGGGATCACCCGCGTCGGCCCGAACAGCAACGCCTTCTCCGGCTCGGGCGCGCCGTCACCCGCGACTTGGTGCAGGCCCGTCGAAACGAACGACAGCGTGAGCGCGCGTTCGTGCGCGCCCAGCGTTTGGGCGAGGAAGAGCGGTCCGAAAAACTCCATGACGTGCGGCCGAAACAGCTCGACGCCGCGAGTCTGTTCGGCGAGCGCACGCAGCGACCAGCGCTTCTTCTCGGCGGTGATCGGCCATGCGTACACCACCTGATTGGGGAACAGCTCGCGCAACATTAGATCGTCGACGAGCGCTTGATAGTCGGCGGCCGCGTCCGGACGAATCGTGTAGCGGTCTTGGCCGACCTTCATGAAAGTATCGCCGGCCACGACCTGAATTACCTTCTCGCCCGCCGATAGTGCGGCCACGCGCTCGCCGATGCCGTGCTGGTCGCTGAAGATCAACCAGGGACCGAGCACGGGCTCGACCTCCGGAGTGGCCGCACGCTTCCAGGCAGCGGAGCCAAACCAGTCGGTGATGTCCGGCTTCTTACGCAGTACACCCGGCTTGTGCGCGTGCGCCGCATTCGGGATGCCGCGCTCCACCCAATAACGTTGCGGCTCGAAGGAGTAGCTGGGCAGCGGGACGCGCCGACGTCGTTCACCGCCGCGGATCAGCTCGAAGTCGAGCGGCGCACCGGTGAGCCACAGGCGCCCGAGCGTGAGCGCGGCAAAGCGAACGTCCGAGAGCGCCTCTTGCGGGTGGCGCAGGGTCGGCAGAGCCGTGGGCGCCGGCACTTGCTGACGTGAAAGGCTGGACAAGGTACGGCCAGGCCCGATCTCGAGCAGCACGCGATCGCCACCCTTGAGTAGCTCGGCGAGGCCGTCCGCGAAGCGCACCGTGCTGCGCAGGTGCTCCAGCCAATAGGCCGCGCTTTGCACTTCCTGGGTGGTCACCCAGCGGCCGCTCAAGTTCGAAACGAACGGGATGCTCGGCGTACCGAAGCGAATCGTGCCGAGAAACGCCTCGAACTCGGCCAAGATCGGCGCGAGCATCTGCGAGTGGGCCGCGACCGCGATGTGGATGCGAGTCGTGCCGACGTCGCGCACAGTGAGCTCGCGCTCGAGCGCGTCGAGCGCGTCGACCGGGCCGGACGCGACGCACAGCTGCGGGCCGTTGACCGCAGCGATCGACAGCCGAGCCCCGAGCAACGTGCGTAGCTCCGCTTCCGGCAGCTCGACACTGAGCATGCCTCCAGGCGGCAATGTCTCGAATAGGCGGCCGCGAGTGGCCACGAGCAGCATGCCGTCGCGCGGGGAGAACACGCCCGAGAGCGCGGCGGCGACGTACTCACCCATGCTGTGACCGATGAACGCGACCGGCTTCACGCCCCAGGCCATGAGCAACTTGGCCGTCGCGTACTCGGTCGCGAACAATGCGGGCAACGCCAGGCTCGGCCGCTCGAGCTCGGTGCTGGCTTCGGCTTGGCGCTCGGCCGAGCTCAACACCAAGCCGCGGACTCGCGTGGCCAGGGCCGGCGGAAGCGCTGCCAGGCATTCGTCGAACGCGCTGCGATACGCCGGCTCGGTGCGGTACAGCTCGGCACCCATGGTCGCGTATTGCGCGCCGCCACCGGGGAACATGAACGCTACGCTCGGCACGCTGCGTTGCTGCACCTGCGTGGGCAAGCGCTTGGGATCCGCGGAGCGCAGCGTGGCTACGGCGTCGGCCAAGTCGTCCGCGACCAGCGCGCGCCG
>OUNO010003534.1_pt1 | contig 12557 bp, 10 predicted proteins | sample 1779811 | NCBI WGS metagenome assembly OUNO01 (sample SAMEA3914804, study PRJEB12502) | metagenome | biome: forest; material: soil | place: Canada | collected 2010-06-25 | depth 0.3 m | reverse complement strand
CGGACCGAGCGGGACGTCGAGTTGACCGTGATCGGCCGCCCCAACGAGGGCGGTCGGGTCGACCGGGCCATCGCCCGCCTGGGGCTCACCGATGCCGTGCACTGCGTCAGCGGCATCAGCGACGACGAGCTCGCCCATCTCTACGGCGAGGCCCAGGTCGCGGTGGTGCCCTCGCTCTACGAGGGCTTCTCGTTGCCGGCGATCGAAGCCATGTCCTGCGGCGTGGCCGTGGTCGCCACGACCGGCGGCGCGTTGCCCGAGGTCGTGGGCACCGACGGGGAGACAGGGCTGCTGGTGCCGCCGGACGATCCGGGCGCCCTGGCGGGTGCCATCGCCCGCCTGCTCGACGACCCGGAGCTCCGGGCCCGCCTCGGCGCGGCCGGCCGCCGGCGGGTGGTCAGCCGCTTCACCTGGCAGGTCACCGCCGCAGGCACGGCAGCCTGCTACGAGGCTGTCGTAGCCGGAGAGCCGCTCCCGGGCGCGCCGTTGGCCGCCATCAGTGACCTCGACCCGCCGCTGGCGCAAGGCGCCGCCTGATGCTGACCGTCGACTACGACCGGCTGGGCGTCGGACCCGGCGACCTCGTGCTGGACCTCGGCTGCGGGTTCGGCCGCCACGCGTTCGAGGCCGCCCGCCGCGGCGCCTCGGTGGTGGCCCTCGATGCCGGCCCCGAAGAGGTGGCCCAGGTGCGCGGCACCCTCGCCGCCATGGTGGAGATGGGGGAGATCGCCCCGGGCCATCCGGCGACGGCCGTGCAGGGTGACGCGCTGGCGCTGCCCTTCGCCGACGGGACCTTCGACCGGGTGATCGCGTCCGAGGTGCTCGAGCACATCCCCGACGACACCGCGGCCATGCGTGAGCTGGCGCGGGTGCTCCGGCCGGGCGGCGCGATGGCCGTGACCGTGCCGCGCTGCGTTCCCGAGGCCATCAACTGGGCGCTGTCCGACGAGTACCACGACACGCCCGGGGGGCACGTCCGCATCTACCGGCGGTCCACCCTGGAGCGCCGGCTCGGCTCGGCCGGGCTTCAGCCGACGGGACACCACCACGCGCACGGCCTGCACTCGCCGTACTGGTGGCTGCGCTGCCTCGTGGGCCCGTCCAACGACACGCACCCGGCGGTCGAGGCGTACCACAAGGTGCTCGTCTGGGACATCGTCAAGGCACCGTTCGTCACGCGCACCGCCGACCGGGTGCTCAACCCGTTCATCGGGAAGAGCCTGGTGCTGTACCTCACGAAGCCGGTGGCCAACGTGGCCGACCTGCCCGACTCGCGCCCCACACTGCCCCGCGGTGTGCCCGGACGGCGCGGGCCGACCACACCGAGCCAGGGAGCTGCGGCATGACCACAGAAGAGATCCGTTCGGCGACGCTCCCGGAGGTGCCCGGCATCCTCTCGAGCTCCGACGTGCTGGCCACGGGCCACGCCATCGCCGACGTGCAGCGCCACGACGGGCAGATCCCGTGGTTCGAGGGCGGCCACTGCGACCCGTGGAACCACGTCGAGGCGGCCATGGCTCTGACCGTGTGCGGCCTGGTGGAGGAGGCGGTCGACGCCTACCGCTGGCTGGCGCGCCGCCAGCTCCCCGACGGCAGCTGGTTCAACTACTACCGGGGCGACACGGTCAAGGACCCCCGGCTCGACACGAACGTGTGCGCCTACCTGGCGGCCGGCGCCTGGCACCATCATCTGATCACCGGCGACGTGGAGTTCCTCGGCGAACTGTGGCCGACGATTCAGAAGGGGATCGACTTCATTTTGCGCTGGCAGCAGCCGGACGGTTCGGTGCTGTGGTCGCTCGACTCGGCTGGCCGTCGTGAGGGCTATGCGCTGCTCACCGGGTCGTCGTCCATCTACCACTCCATGCGGTGCGCGGTGGCCATCGCGGAGTGCCTGGCCAAGGATCGTCCGGACTGGGAGTTGGCGGCGGGCCGGCTCGGGCACGCCGTGGCGCACCACCCGGGCGCCTTCGCCCCCAAGGTCGAGTTCGCCATGGACTGGTACTACCCGATGCTCTCCGGGGCGCTCGAGGGTGAGGCCGGCCGTCGTCGCATTGCGGAGGGGTGGTCCACCTTCGTCATGGAGGGCCTCGGCGTCCGTTGCGTGTCCACCGGCGACTGGGTCACCGCAGCCGAGACGGCCGAATGCGTGCTGACGCTCGATGCCCTCGGCATGGACGGCCCCGCGCTGGACCTGTTCTCGGCGGGGCAGAACCTGCGCCTTAGGGACGGGTCGTACTGGACCGGCATGGTCTACCCCGAACAGGAGACCTTCCCCAAACACGAGCGGACGACCTACACGTTCGGTGCCATGGTGCTGGCGGCGGACGCGCTGTCGAACACCAGCCCGGCGGCGGGGCTGTTCCGGGGCGAGGGCCTGCCGGCCGCACTCGACTTGGCCGAGCCGCACTGCGGAGACGCCATTGAGGGTTGCACCGTTTCCGACTCGGCTCGGCGCTTTTCCCGCCGCTGAGCCCAGCGGAGCGCTGCCAACTCAGGAGCTTCGCTGAGTTCGATTGAGCGCCTCGAGGTGTGCGACGTACACGAATAGTCGCAACCTTGGACCGCCGACATTTCAGCGTGGTCAGACCAGTTCACATCGCTGGCTTCGAGCTCCTTCCGTAGAGAGCGCGACAGCTACTCGTTGCTCGAGCATGCGACCTCCGGTTTACATCGGGGATCGGTGTCGGTCGTCTGCGGCAAAATTGCCTGCCTACGTTCCGCAGAATCCCACATTGAGGCCGCCCTGGGGCAGCACTGCACACAGTTCCGTGGCCATGGCAACACCGAGCCCGGCTCGGCCACGCCAAACTCGAGACCACCGCCCTCTACACCCGGGTCTCGATCGCCAAGCTCCGCGCCGTCCACGCCGCCACCCACCCCGCCGGCAACGACGCGACCGGCGCAGATATCCGACTGCTCCAACCGGTCCGGGGCGCCCAGCAGACAAGCTGAAGCTCCATGGCCCTCCCCTTCGGGGCTCGTGGACGGCTGCCCGACCAGCCTCCAGGTACGATTACGGGCATGACCGAGCTGCGGGTGACCGTGCCTGACGAGATCGCCGAACGCCTGGCCTCCGAGGCCGCAGAGCGCGGCACCTCGGCCGAGGAGGTAGCCGCCGAGGTGCTGGTGTCCCACGTACCGACGGCGTCGAAGATCCGTCCGCTGCCGTCGTGGGTGGGAGCTGCCCACTCGGGAAGACACGACCTCTCTGAGCGTCACGAGGAGATCCTGAAGAGCGAGCTGGGCCAAGCCGGTTGATCGTCGTCGACACCGGCTTCCTCGTTGCGCTGCTCGACGCCGATGACCGCCACCATGAGCGCTGCCGCACGTGGCTGGGCTCCAACGATGAGCAGCTGGTCGTACCGGTTCCCGTCGTGACCGAGACGTGCTACTTCATCGAGCGCGATAGCGGTCCCGAGATCGAAGCCGCCTTTCTCGAATCGTTCGGTCCCGACGAGACCTTCGAGATGATCGAGCTTCGACCCGGCGATTGGGCCCGCGCTGCTGACCTCGTCCGAACCTACGCCGATCTTCCCCTCGGCGTCGTCGACGCATCGGTGGCGGCGATCGCCGAACGACTCGGAGCGATACAGATAGCCACGTTGGACCACCGTCACTTCACCGTCGTTCGTCCAGCCCACGCCACCGCCTTCGAACTGCTCCCGTGACGTACCCGACTCTCCTGCCGGCGGCTCTTCAACCGCCCGGGCCGGGTACTGCCAGAAACACGCGTCCGCGCGATTTGCGCCGGTCGTACATACAGATCGGCACCAGTCCCGGCGTTTCGGCACGTCAGGATGGGTCAACTATGAGCGGATCACCACGCACGCGTCGGACGGCTCAATCAAGCGCTATTAGGACCCGGCGACGGGGCAGTTCTTGAGTGTGGACCCCCCTGGTCGATGAGACCGGTCAGGCCTACGCCTACACGGGGGACGATCCGGTGAACGTCACGGATCCCAGCGGCTTGTGCTCGGCACAAGATGTCGTGCTCTGTCTCGGGCCCAGTCAAGCTGAAGCTTCAGGGGCAGCGGGACAGCCTAGGTATTATCCGCCACCGCTTACGGCAGGTGGCATGTTTGACCACATCCCTGGCGATCCCAATGGACTACCAACCATTGACAATCCCGATATCAATCCTTCGCCTCCTCCTGCATATGCGAATGGAGGAGGAGTGATCGCAAATGCTCCGTCGGGAACCGACAGCGGGCCTTCGTCAGGTGGCGCTACGAAGCAGTGTCAACCACAATCCAACGGGCAACCACAAATCACCGGGGGAGGCCACGATCTCGTGGACTAACCTCCTGCGCCAATGAGAATTCTCACTCTCATCATCTTTGCTGTGGCGACGTTGCTGCTCCCTTACAATGCGGTCAGCGCCAGTACGACAGCCACCTATCGCGTTCCCTTGGAAACGTGGTTTAGGTTGTCTGATAGTGGTGGCTTACCTACAATCGAAGTGCGCCTCGGCAACGACAGACCCGTTCGCCTGCTTCTGGATACTGCATCGGTCGGCATTCGGGTTCTGAGTAACGACTTGGCGGTCGACCCTAGGTCTTCCATTGTCGTCGGCAAAACGAAGGACGACGTGACCTTTACCGATGGCGTCCGTCTAACGGGAGTTGTTGCGCGGACCACTGTCAAGCTTGGCGCATTGAAAATCCCAAATATTCCTTTTCAATATGTGACTTCAACCTCATGTAGTTCTAGCGAGGGTTGCCCCGAGTTCACTGGGAATGGACATGAGACAATTGATGGCATATTTGGAACATCGGTCAGCCCCCCACTACGATCAGATCCGACTATAAATGCCCTAATGAAACTCCCGTCTTCATACAACGGAAGGTGGAGAATAAACTATGGAAGGCCGCTGCAAGGGTCGAGCACTGGAACGCTGATTCTCGGAGCAGCGATTCCCGATCATCCCGCGGCAGTCATAGCGCTAAAGCCTTCGGAAGGCAAGCGAGCAATCGGCATACGCTATTGGAACGATTCACCGCAAATGTGTTGGTCGTTTAGCTCATCATTTCGCTATTGCGGACCATCTCGGTTCGATTCGGGATCAGACGAGATGTACATGCAGTCCGATCCGTTGCCATCCAGTTTGGGGATTACATCAACGATGGTTCCTACTCAGATCCCACCGGGAATAGAAGTGTCGCTATATGCCGCGAGGCCACAGAGTCGATCGTTTTGGTCTTATACAACCGGAGATACGCCCGACTTTGATAGTGCAGAGGCACTCCTAGCCTCGCCGACGTTTTTTGATAGTGGCGTCCAGGCGTTCTACGACATGGACTTCATCTATGACGTATCAGCTGGGAAACTGGTGGTTGTAAATTCTGACTGAGGCGTCGTGTCACGTTCAGCGAGAGTCCGCTGTTAACCGTGACGAGCGCGGCGGTTCCCACGCTGACCAGCGGGATTTGGCCGACGAACTCACCGGGATCCGTTCCGGCGCCCGAGACTTTCCCTCATGATCCGGGTCAATGCCATGCGGTCCAATCCACACCTCCACGCTGGTCCACCGACCAGGCGACGGCTCACGGCACTTCCATCTTGTGAACGCCAGACGGAGTCGTACTAGCCGCCTACTGAGATCCGGTCGCGGTTGGCCAGCTACTTCGGAGTCGGGGTGGTCCGCCGCCACCGGGGAGACGGGGTGGCGGAGGCGCTGGTAAATTCTTGGTCTATTCCGATGCCTTCCCGCCGGCGTGCCTTCCCACCAGGTGTCTGACGCTCTGGGCGCCCCGGAGGACCCGCGGGTGACGCGGCGCCGACGCTTGACGCTGGTGGCCATGTGCATCGCGCAGGGCATGACCCTGCTCGACGTCACGATCGTCAACACGGCGTTGCCATCGATCCAGCGGGAACTGCACATGACGGCCGGCCAGCTCGAGTGGGTCATCAGCGCCTACGCGCTCAGCCTTGCCGTGTTCATTCCCCTCGGCGGGGCCCTGGGTGACCGCTACGGCCGCAAGCGGTTCTTCCTGGCGGGCATGGTCGTCTTCACGGTGGGGTCGGTTGCCTGCGCGCTGTCGACCTCCGATGTGGCTCTCATCAGTTCCCGTGCGCTGCAGGGTGCGGGGGGCGCGTTCATGTCCGCCCTAACGCTTGCCATTCTCAGCGAGACCTACCCCCTCGAGCGCAGGGCTGGAGCCTTCGGGATGTGGGCTGCCATTTCGGGACTCGGCTTCGGGCTCGGACCGGTCGTCGGCGGCGCCCTGCTCTCGGTCTTCAGCTGGTCGTCGATCTTCTGGGTCAATGTGCCGGTGGCGGTGGCCGGGTTCATCATCGCCGCCGTGGCCGTGGCCGAGTCCCGCAACCTCGAGGCGCGCCGACTCGACGTGGTGGGCATGGTTGCCGTCGCGCTCGGGCTCCTCGGCATCACCTTCGGCCTCATCGAGTCGTCCAACCATGATTGGCTGTCGCCCGATGTCGCCGGATCGCTGGCAGTCGGCGTGGTCCTGGTCGTGGCGTTCGTGCTGTGGGAGGGCCGGACGTCGTCTCCGATGCTGCCACCGAGCCTGCTGCGGGCGCGCAGCTTCGTCTCGGGCTGTGGCGTCTACCTGCTGACCTATCTGGCGCTCGCCGGTGTCATGTTCTACGTCACCCTTCTGTTCCAGGATGTCGAGGGCTGGTCGCCCTTCCGCACCGGCGTCTCGTGGTTGTCGATGAACATCCCGTTCATCGTCACCGCCCAGTCTGCCGGAAGGCTGCGGCGCCGCTTCGAGCCCGTGGTGATCGTCGTCGGCGGTTGTCTGGCCGGCGCGGCAGGCGTAGCGGTCCTGGGTTTGCTCACGAGCACTACGTCGTTCACGGTGGCCTTTCTCGGCTACGTCCTCGTCGGGGTCGGCTGGGGCGCCCTGGTGCCCGGCATCGTCAACGTCGGGATGCGCGATGTGCCCCGAGGGGTCTCGGGTGGCGCGGCGGGCCTCCTCAACGCGGCCCGCCAGATCGGAACCTCGGTGGGCTTGGCCGTTCTCGGGACCATCGGGGTCCATACCGCCACCTCGGCGTGGAGTGGCCGCAGCGCCGGCGTGGCGGGTGCGGCCAGCCAGGCCCAGAATGTCGCGGCGGGACGGATCGACGTCGTGACCGGCGCGCTGGGCGCGCAATCCCGGGCCGATGCGGTGGCGTCCTTCGTTTCCGGCTACCACGTGGCTCTGCTCGTCGCCGCGGGCTCGACGCTCCTGGCGGCCGCGGTCGCCGCGGTGGGCCTGCGTGCGGGGGCTGGTGCCGCGCTGCCGGCCGGGGAACCGGCCGGTGTGCTTCCGGACGTGGCGGGAGTCCAAGCCGCGGACTCGCGGTCATAACCTGGAGCGTTCATCGGTGCCGCGTCGCTGCGGTTGTCAGCGCGGCGGCGTCACCCGCCGCAGGACGCGCAAGCTGCCGCAGGCGCCGTCGTCGGTGAACTCGCCCGAGTCGAGCGCGGCGCAGTAGAGCTCGTAGGGCGGACGTCCCCCGTCGGCCGGGTCGGGGAACACGTCGTGGATGGCGAGCCAGCCCCCGAGCGCCACGTGCGGAGCCCAGCCCCGGAAGTCCGCCCACGCCGGCTCGTCGCCGTGTCCACCGTCGATGAAGCAGAAGGCGAGGGGCCGGTCCCAGCGCGCCGCCAGGGTGGGGGAGTCGCCGACGATGCCCATCACCGAAGTCTCGAGGCCGGCATCGGTGATGGTGCGGCGCCAGTGGGGCAGCGTGTCGAGGCGACCCGCCGCGGGATCGACCAGATCGGGCTCGTGGTACTCCCAGCCGGGTTGGTTCTCCTCCGAGCCGCGGTGATGGTCGATGGAGAGCAGAGCCGCACCGGTGGCCTCCGCGGCGGCACCCAGGTACACCGTGGACTTCCCGCACCAGGCCCCGATCTCCACGAAGGTCGCGGGCGCCGCCGCTTCGATCTCGGCCTGGCCGGCCCGCAGTGCGGCACGGAACAACGCCTCTCCCTCGTCGTCCGGCATGAAGCCCCTGGTACGACGGGCCGTCTCGAAGAGTGCCTGCACGCGTGCAGAGTGGCGGGCGTCGGCCGCGGGTTCTGCCCGGACCATCAAGAGGTCGGTGTGACGGCGGCCCGCAGCGAGTCCGCCAGGCCGGCCTGCTCGCGGGCACCGAAGGCGACGTTGATCCGCAGCCGCTCAATCGACTGGGCGATCCGGCGGGGGCCCGAGGAGAGTGGGTGCTCGTCGAGGAAGGCGATGGCGCCCTCGGCGAACTCGGCGTCGCCGCACAGGGCGGGGAGCGACTCGATGATGCGCGGCGGCGCGTTCTTCGGGAAGCGGTCGAGCACGGCGTTCCAGCTCTCCGTCAGCCGCGTCCATACAGCCTGGTTGCCGACGGGGTTGGCCAGGAGCGCGCCGATGACGGCAAACCCGTTCTGGGTGCGCACCTCGGTCATGGCCAGGTCGAACATCCGGAGGCACAGGTCGGCACTTGGGAACGAGGCGAGCGCTCCGAGGGAGCGCATCTCTTCCTGCGGCGTCGACGCGGTCCGGTAGCGCTCGAGCAACGCGTCAAAGTCACCGGGCCGCAGCAGCTGCGCCACGACGGCCAACGTGGCCGACTCGATGTCGGGCGGGATCGCAGCACCGGAGCCACCCCCGATGGGTGAGGCGTCGAAGCGCAGCGCCGCTTCCGCCCGGACCGCGGCGTCGGCGCCCACGGTGCCCATCAGGTTAATGGCAAGGGCGCGCAGCGTCGGCGTGCGCTCGCTCTCGCCCGGCATCGCGTCGAAGCCCAAACGGCGATGCGTGGGACCGAGCAGAGCGGCCACCGCGTCGTGGAGTGCCTCCGCATCATCAGCCCGGGCGATCCGCTTGGTGAGGACGAGCGCACCACCGACGGGAGACCACGCCGCGGGGTCGGGTTCCGAGCCGAGCCTCGAGGCCAGGACCAGGAAGTCGCGGAGAGGCGAGTGGCCCCCCAGGGTCGTCGCCCACGTGTCGGCGATCAGGTTGGCCCGCTCCAGCGGGGTGAGCTGCGGAAGGTGTTCGGCCAGGGCCGTCCGGTGCGCGGTCTCGTAGCCGACCCGGAACATCCCCCAGCCACCGGCATTTACCACGGCGAGCCCGCGTCCGGCCTCGGCAATCGCCTCGGGCTCGGCTTCGAGGACGAGGTGGCGCACCGGCGCCCCCGGCTCACCGTCGACGGCGAGCGCCCGGACCGCGACCGGCACGCGCCATTCCGCCCCGATGGACGACGTGGCGCCCGGCGGGACCGGGCCCAGGGCGAAGGGTTGCTGGCTGAGTGCGTCGCCGTGGAGCGACACGAGAGGGTGCCCGCCCTGCAGAATGTAGGTGTCCATGACATCGCGCACCGGCGCGCCGCTGGCGTTCTCGAGGGCATCCCAGAGATCACTGGTCACCGTGTTCCCGTACGCGTGCGCCTTGAGGTACGTGCGCACGCCATCGCGGAATACGTCGGCCCCGATGTGCTGCTCGAGCATGCGCAGGACCCCGCAGCCCTTCTCGTAGGTCAGCACGTCGAACATGCCCTCCGCCTCCTTGGGCGGCCCCACCGGGTACTCGATCGGGCGGGTCAGGTGCAGGGCGTCGACGGTCAGCGCCGCCTCGCGTGAGGGGGCGAATCCGATCCAGCGGTCCCACGAGGGCCGGAAGGCGTCCACACACAGCGTCGCCATGAACGTGGCGAAGGCCTCGTTGAGCCAGATGCCCTCCCACCACCCCATCGTCACGAGATCGCCGAACCACATGTGGGCCAGCTCGTGCGAGATCACGTCCGCCACGCGCTCGAGCTCGGCCCGGGCCGCCTCGGCCTTGTCGACCAGGAGGGCGGTGTCGCGGAACGTGATGCAGCCGAGGTTCTCCATCGCGCCCGCCGCGAAGTCCGGGATGGCGACGAGGTCGACCTTCTCGCCCGGGTACGGGATGTTGAAGTAGTCCGTGAAGAAGCGCAGAGCGAATGCCCCGACCTCGAGGGCGAAGTCGGCCAGTGGGATCTTCCCGGGTGTGCACACCACCCGGAGGGGGACGCCGTCAACGTCGACCATCTCGCTCGTTTCGAGCTTGCCGATGACGAAGGCCACCAGGTAGGTCGACATCTTCATGGTCGGGGAAAAGCGGATGCGCCGCTTGCGACCCACCTGGTCTTCCCCGACGACGGGTGAGTTCGAGATGGCGTCGACGTCGGGCTCCACGATCAGGGCTATCTCGAAGACGGCTTTGCGGTCCGGTTCGTCGAAGCAGGGAAAGGACCGCCGCGCGTCCACCGACTCGAACTGGGTCGTCGCCATCGTCTGGATCTCGCCGTCCGGGCCCGCATAGGTGGAACGGTAGAAGCCGCGCAGCTTGTCGTTGAGGGTGCCGCTGAACCGGCAGCTGATGGTGCAGGGTCCGGGGGGGAGCAGATCGGCAGGCAGGAACGTCACCTGTTCGAGCTCGTCGTTGAAGCTCACGCTGCACAACACCGTCATCCCGTCGGCGGTCAGGACCTCCACGTCGCTGATGGCCAGCTCGACTGCGTTGAGCACGATCTCGTCGGCCGTCTCGTGGACCTGGGCTTCGATCCTGACGGTGCCCGAGAAGGTGGCGGAAGCCACGTCCGGCTCGATCTCGATGTGGTAGATCTCCGGCTCGATCGTTCGCGGCAAGCGGAACGGCTCCGAGCCGGACGCGACGGCTGACGTGGGAGCTGAAGGCATCCGTGAAGGCTACCCGCGGTGCCGCGGTAGGTTCTCGGGCCGTGCCCGCTGAGGATGCCATTCCCGCCAACGCTGCAGACGGCCGCCCGCTCGACGTCGTGGCCATCGGTTCGCCGCTGCTCGACGTGATCGAACTGACGACGGACGAGCAAGTCGCCCAGCTCGGCCTGGAAAAGGGGTCGATGACCTTGATCGACCTGGCGACCGCCCAAGCGATCAAGGACTTCATGGGCGCGCCCCGCTACGTCTCGGGGGGATCGGTGGCCAACACGGCGGCGGGGATCACCGTGCTGGGAGGCAGCGCCGGTTTCCTGGGGGCCGTCGCCGATGACGAGGTCGGCCGGACCTATGCCGAGAACCTGCGGGCGGCCGGAGTCGAATTCGAGCCGCATCTGAGCGAGTCCGCTGCGGGGGACGGTCTCGGCACCGGCCGGTGCATGGTGCTCATCACCGAAGACGCCGCCCGCACGATGGGGACCTACCTCGGCGCCGCCGCCACGCTCTCCCCCGAGGGCGTCCCGACCTCCTTCGTGGCCCGGGCCTCGGTCGTGCTGCTCGAGGGCTACCTGTGGGACGTGCCGGCAGCCAAGGAGGCCATGCGCCATGCCGCGGCGACGGCTCACGCCGCCGAGGGATCGGTCGCGCTCTCGCTCTCGGACCCGTTCTGCGTGGGGCGCCACCAGCGCGAGTTCCTCGACCTCTTGCTCGACGACGTGGACATCCTGCTCGGCAACGAGGAGGAGGTCACCATGCTGTTCGGCGTGCACTCGTACCCGGACGCGCTTGAGGCGGCCGAGGAGACCGGGCTGCTGGTGGTCATCACCCGGGGGGCCCGGGGCGCCACGGTCCTGACCGCCCGGGGGCCCGAGGAAGTCCCGGCCGCCGCCGTGAAGCAGGTGGTCGACACGACCGGAGCGGGTGATCTGTTCGCGGCCGGGCTCCTCTACGGCCTGACCCACGGGATGGGTCCGGTCGAGAGCACCAAGCTCGGCTCGCTCTGCGCCGCCGAAGTCATCTCGCACACGGGCGCCCGGCCCGAGGCCGACCTCAAGAAGCTGGCCACCGACGCCGGCCTCCTGGCGGGCTAGCCGGCGGCCGCGTGAGCCTCTCCATCGGCATCGTCGGGTTGCCCAATGTGGGCAAGTCCACCCTGTTCAACGCGCTCACCAACAACGAGGTGCTGGCGGCGAACTACCCGTTTGCCACCATTGAGCCCAACGTCGGTGTCGTGGCCGTGCCCGATCCGCGGCTCCAGCAGCTGGCCGATCTCTACGACGGCGCGCCGGTGGTGCCCGCGGTGGTCACCTTCGTCGACATCGCGGGACTCGTGCGCGGCGCGTCACAGGGGGAGGGACTGGGGAACCAGTTCCTGGCCGCCATCCGCGAGACCGATGCCATCTGCCAGGTGGTGCGCGCCTTCCACGACGACGATGTCGTCCATGTCGACGCGCGGGTGGATCCAGCGGGTGACATCGAGACGGTCAACACCGAGCTGATCCTGGCCGACCTCCAGACCGTCGAGCAGCGCCTCCCGCGCTTGGTGCGCGAGGCGAAGGGAGCCCCTGCGCTCAAGGCGACCGTCGAGGCGGTCGCCGCGGCCGAGCGCATCCTCGGCGCCGGCCGCACCATCGCCGAGGCCGCATCGAAGGGCGAGGTGGACCCCGCCCTGCTGCGCGACCTCCACCTGTTGACGGCCAAGCCGTTCATTTACGTCTTCAACGTCGACGAGAGCGCACTGGGCGACGCCGGCCTGGCCGCCAACCTCGCCGAGAGCGTGCGTCCGGCGCAGTCGATCGTCCTGTGCGCGCAGATCGAGGCGGAAGTCGCCGGCCTTGACGCCGCCGATGCCGCCGAGTTGCTGCGCAGCTACGGGCAGGAGGAGTCGGGGCTCGAGCAGCTC
>OUNO010000138.1_pt1 | contig 12563 bp, 12 predicted proteins | sample 1779811 | NCBI WGS metagenome assembly OUNO01 (sample SAMEA3914804, study PRJEB12502) | metagenome | biome: forest; material: soil | place: Canada | collected 2010-06-25 | depth 0.3 m | reverse complement strand
CGGGCGGCGCGACCGCGGGCGTGTGCGGCCCGCGAGAGCGACCGCAGGCGTGCGTCGCGGCCCACACGCCGGTGCTCCACGGCCGCGCCGGCGACATAGCGGACCCGAGCGCCCGGCTGCCGTGCGCGCATCCGTTCCTGCCACTCCTGCTCGTCGCCGCCGTGCTCGAGTGAGACGTCGAAGCGCCCGACGCGCTCGAGGGCGCTGCGGCGTATGGCCATGTTGGCGCCCCACGCGAACGGCGCGTCGGTGTCGCGCGAGCCCAGCTCGAGCGTCGTTATCGGAGGGGCCTCACGCCCGCAGGAGCGCGGCGGGTGGCCTTCGAGCTTCGCCCTGATCGGGCCGGTGAAGACGTCGATCTCGGGGTGTTCGCCGGCTGCTCGCAGAATCGCTTCCAGCCACGTGTCGCTCACGCGGACGTCGTCGTCGACGAACACGACGATCTCGCCGCTCGTGCGCTCGACACCGGTGTTGCGGGCGACGTTGAGGCCGAGCGGCTGCGGATGGGGCTCGTAGCGGGCGCCGAAGCGAGCCGCCAGGGCGCGGGCCTCCGACGAGGCGCCGGCGTCGTCGACGACGACGATCTCGGCGCCCTCGCGCGCGGCGGCCGGGGCGATCGACGCGAGGGCGACCTCCAGATAGGAGAGTCGGGAGCGCGTCGGAATGACGATCGAGGCGGGTGTCACGTGGCAGACAGTCTAGGTTTGCGCCCGCCGCCGGCAATAGGCTGGGAGCGGAGTGGTCCTGTTCCTGCACAACCGCTACCGCAGCACCGGCGGCGAGGAGCGCGTCGTGGCCGACCTGAGGTGGCTCGTGCAGGAGCACCTGGGCGAGCCGGCCGAGCTGCTCAGCCGCGACTCCGGCGGCCTCGCGCGCCGGACGGCCGCGGCCGGACTGCTGCGCGGCGGCCTGGATCCCGGCGAGGTGGCACGCAGCGTCCGCGAGGGCGGCGCGCGGGTCGTCCACGCCCACAACCTGCAGCCGTCGTTTGGCTGGCGCTCGCTCGCGGCCGCGCGCTCGGCCGGGGCGAGGGTGGTGCTCCACCTCCACCAGTACCGGCTCGTGTGCGCGATCGGGGTGTGCTTCACCAAAGGCGCTGAGTGCACGCGCTGTCACGGTCGCGACACGCTTCCCGGCGTACGGCTGAACTGCCGGGGCAGCGCGCCCGAGGCGCTCGCCTACGGCGCCTCACTCGCGCTATGGCAGCGGCGCCTGGTCGAGCAGGCAGACGCGATCGTCGTGCCGAGTCGCTTCGCCCGCGAGCGCCTGCGCGAGCTGGGTGCGCAGCTGCCGTGGGAGCGCGTCAGCGTCATCGCCCCGCCGATACGCGTGTCGCTCAGCGCCCCGCCCGTCGACGCCGCCGCCGGCGGCTATGCGCTGCTCGTCGGCCGGCTGTCGGTCGAGAAGGGCGTCGACGTCGCAATCGACGCCTGCCGCATCGCCGGCCTGCCGCTGGTCGTGGCCGGCGAGGGCCCCGAGCGCGAGGCGCTCCAGCGCCGGGCGCTCGGCGCCGACGTGCGCTTCGCCGGCCGTGTCGCCGACGCGGAGCTCGCGGAGCTGCGGGCGGGCGCGTCGATCGCGCTCGCGCCATCGCGCTCGGCCGAGACGTTCGGCGTGGCCGTCGCCGAGGCGATGGCGAGCGGGCTCCCGGTTGCCGCGAGCCGGGTCGGGGCGCTGTCGGAGCTGCTCGAGGACGACGCGCTCGTGGCACCCGGCGACGCCGGCGCGCTGGCGGAGGCGATCGAGCGGCGTGCCGGCGACCGGGAGGCGGGAGTCCGCGGACGCGAGCTGGTCGCCGCGGTGTGCGCACCCGAGGTCGTCGCGCGGGCGCTGGCCGAGGTCTACGACGGCCGCGACCCGCCGCCGTCGAGCCCGTAAGCTGGCGCCGTGCCCTCCACGCCGCGCGCCCTGATAACCGGAGTGAGCGGCCAGGATGGGTCGTTCCTGGCCGAGCTGCTGCTGGAGAAGGGCTACCACGTGAGTGGCCTGCGCAGGGCGCCTGCGGCGGGCCCGCTCGGGTCCAGCGAGCACCTGCGCGGACAGATCGAGGTGCTCGAGGGGGACCTGCTCGAGCCCGACAGCCTGAGAGCGGCGATCGAGCTGGCCGAGCCGAACGAGCTCTACCACCTGGCAGCCCCGTCGTTCGTGCCGGCCTCGTGGGAGCGGCCCGGCGAGACAGTGAGGGCAATCGTCGGCTCGTGCGCGGCCATCCTGGAGGCCGTCCGCGACGGCGGCGCGGGCGTCCGCGTGTTCGTGTCCGCGTCTGGCTCCATGTTCGGCGAGGCGCCGGAGAGCCCCCAGCGCGAGGACACCGTCTGCCGTCCGACGACGCCCTACGCGATCGCCAAGCTTGCGGCCCATCAGCTGCTCGGCGCGATGCGCGAGCACAACGGCTTGTTCGCGTGCTCGGGCATCGTCTACAACCACGAGTCCGAGCGCCGGCCGGAGCGCTTCGTCACGCGCAGGATCACCCGCGGCGTCGCGGCCATCTCGCTCGGCCTGCAGGACGAGCTGACGCTGGGATCGCTCGACGCGATCCGCGACTGGTCCTTCGCCGGCGACATCATGAGGGGCGCCTGGCTGATGCTCCAACAGGACACGCCCGCGGACTACGTCCTCGCCAGCGGCGTGCCCCACACGGTGGCCGAGTTCGCGCGGACGGCGTTCGCGTGTGCCGGCCTCGACACCGACAGTCACCTGCGGGTCGATCCCGCGCTCGTGCGCGCCGGCGAGAGCACACCGAGCGTGGGCGACCCGACCAGGGCTCGCGAGCGCCTGGGCTGGCTCCCGGAGCTCGACTTCGAGGCCCTCGTCCAGCGGATGCTCGACGCCGACCTGCGCGAGCTGAAGGCCGGCCTGGGCGCTCCCGCCGGCGGAGGCGACGCCCCGGGGCCCTAGACTGGCGGCCTGCATGACCACCGTCGGCGTCATCGGCCTGGGCTATGTCGGCTTGCCGCTCGCGGTGGCGTTCGCCCAGGAGGGCTGCGACGTCATCGGGGTCGACATCGACGCCCGCAAGGTCGAGGCGATCGGCGCCGGGCGCTCCTACATCGAGGACGTCTCCGACGAGGCTCTCGGCGCGGTCGCCGGGCGCATCAGGGCATCGACGAGATACGTCGACCTCGCTGAGGCCGACGCCGTGCTCGTCTGCGTGCCGACGCCCCTGACGCGCAACCGCGAGCCGGACCTCGGCCCCCTGATCGACTCGACCCGGGCGCTGGCGGGCGTCCTGCGGGCCAACCAGCTGGTCGTGCTCGAGTCGACCACCTATCCGGGAACGACGCGCGAGCGCGTCGCGCCGCTGCTCGAGGAGTCGGGGCTCGCGGCGGGCAGGGACTTCCACCTCGCGTTCTCGCCCGAGCGCGTGGACCCGGGCCGGACGGACTTCACGCTGCGCAACACGCCGAAGGTGCTCGGCGGCCTGACCGACGCGTGCGCCGACCGCGCGGAGGCGCTCTACGGGCTTGTGTGCGACCACGTCCTGCGCGTGTCGACACCGGAGGCAGCTGAGCTGACGAAGCTGCTCGAGAACATCTTCCGGTCGGTCAACATCGCGCTGGTCAACGAGCTCGCGATGCTCACCGACCGTATGGGCATCGACATCTGGGAGGTCGTCGACGCGGCGGCGACCAAGCCCTACGGCTTCATGCGCTTCGACCCGGGGCCGGGGATGGGCGGCCACTGCCTACCCGTCGACCCGTTCTATCTGAGCTGGCGGGCGCGGGAGTTCGACATGGCGACCGAGTTCATCGAGCTGGCCGGCAAGGTCAACCAGCAGATGCCCTACCACTGCGTGGCCAAGGCCCAGCGGGCGCTGAACGACCGCGGCCTGTCGGTCAAAGGCGCCCGCGTGGCGGTCATCGGTGTCAGCTACAAGCCCGGCGTGGGCGATGTGCGCGAGTCGCCGGCCCTGAAGATCATCTCGCTGCTCGGCGACCTCGGCGCCGACGTGCTCTACCACGACCCCAACGTGCCGAGCCTCCCCGAGTTCGACCTCACGAGCACGCCGTTGGAGCAGGCTCTCGCCGACGCCGACCTCGCGCTAATCGTGACGGCGCATCCGGGAGTCGACCACGAGCTCATCGCCAGGCGCGCCCGCCTGGTCGTCGATCTCCGCGGCGTGACCCGCTCCTCGAGCGCGGCCAACGTCGTCCGCCTGTGAGCGCACCTCGACCGGCTGAGGGTCCCGGCGCGACCGGGCCACTGCTCGGCGCGGGAGTCAGCATCGGGGAGGGAGTGTCGTTCGGCGCCCACGTGGTCGTCCACGACGGAACCGTGATCGGCGAGCGGTGCTCGATCGAGGATCACGCCGTCCTTGGCAAGGCCCCGCGCCTCGCGCGCCACTCGCAGGCGGGCGGCGAGGTGGGCACCCTCGAGCTCGGCGCCGGCGCGAGCGTCGGAGCCGGGGCGGTGGTGTTCGCCGGCGCGAGCATCGGCGCCGATGTCATCGTCGGCGATCAGGCCTTCGTCCGCGAGCGCTCGTCGATCGGCGAGCGGTCGGTCATCGGGCGCGGCAGTGTCGTCGACAACGATGTCCTCGTCGGGCGCGGCGTGCGCGTCCAGAGTGGCGTGTACCTGACCGCGTTCACCGTCGTCGAGGACGACGTCTTCATCGGACCGGGTGCGCTGACGACGAACGACGACACGATGGGCCGCCACGCTCCCGAGGAGCGCCTGCGCGGCGCCGTCCTCAGACGCGCCTGCCGCATCGGCGGTGGCGCCGTCCTCACGCCGGGCGTCGAGGTCGGCGAGGAGGCGTTCGTCGCCGCCGGCGCCGTCGTCACGCGCGACGTGCCGGCTCGCGCCGTTGTCATGGGCGTGCCCGCCCGCGTCGTGGGCGAAGTGGCCGACGAGGACCTGATCGAGCGCTGGCGCTAAACGGCGGAGTGCGTCGCCGGCCTACCCGCTCCCCCGTAGCGCCGCCACGACCTCCTCCGCCTGCTCGGCGGTCAAGTTGGGGGACATCGGGATCGCCAGGTGACACCGGGCCGCGTACTCGGTCCCCGGCAGCTCTACCCCCTCGCCCCAGCGCGCCATCGCCGCCTGGCGGTGGACGGGGGTGCGGTAGTACGGCTTGCAGCCGATTCCCGCCGCGGCAAGCGCCGCTTCGGATCGCTCGACCTGCGCGTCGCCGATCACGTACAGATGCCACGCGGGTGAGGAGAAGGCGACGGGGACGGGTAGTTTGACCAGCTCGCCCAGGCCCGCCTGCTCGTAGTGTCGCCCGGCGGCGCGGCGGCCGGCGGCGAAATCGTCCAGGTGCGGTAGCTGCACGCGCAGGATCGCCGCCTGCAGCTCGTCCAGGCGCGAGTTGTAGCCGATCTCCTCGTAGGTGACCTTGTCGTGGGAGCCGTGGAAGCGCAGCGTGCGCGCGCGTTCAGCCAGCTCGGCGTCAGACGTCGTGATCGCGCCGCCGTCGCCGAAGCAGCCGAGGTTCTTGGAGGGGAAGAACGAGAAGGTCGCGGCCGTGCCGAGCGCGCCGGGGCGGCCGGCCTGCGAGGTCGACCCGGCCGCCTGGGCGGCGTCCTCGAGCACCGGCACGCCGAGCGTCTCGATCTCGGCGATCGGCGCGAGGTTGCCGAACAGATGGACGGCGATGACGGCCTTCGTCCGCGGCGTCAGCACCGCGCGGACGGTCTCGGCGGTGACGCAGTAGGTATCCGGGTCCACGTCGCAGAAGACCGGCGTCGCCCCCGTCGGCGGGATCGCCTCGGCGGAGGCGTAGAACGTGAACGACGGCACGACGACCTCGTCGCCGGGGCCGACACCCATGGCACGGAGGGCGATCGTGATCGCCTCGGTGCCGTTGGCCACACCGATGGCGTGCGCCGCGCCGCAGTAGGCGGCGAACTCGGTCTCGAACGCGCTCACCTGCGGGCCGAGGATGTAGCGCTCGGAGTCGAGCACCCGCTCGATCGCCTCGCGCAGCTCGTCGCGCAGCGGGGCGAGCGGGCCGGCGGTGTCGAAGAGGGGGACGCCCATCGCGCTCAGCGCCGCGCGAGCGCCGCCATGTCAGCCTGGGTCATCAACCTGATGAGCTCCTCGAAGGAGGTTTCCGGCTTCCAGCCGAGGTCGCGCTCGGCCTTCGCCGGACTCCCGATCAGGTGGTCGACCTCGGCCGGGCGGACGAAGGCCGGGTCGATCGTGACGTAGGACTCGAAGTCGCCGAGGCCGGCCTCATCGAAAGCGACCTCACAGCATTCGCGGACCGAGTGGGCGGTGCCCGTGGCGATGACGTAGTCCTGGGGATCGTCGCGCTGGAGCATCAGCCACATCGCCTCGACGTAGTCCTTGGCATAGCCCCAGTCCCGTTCGGCGTCGAGATTGCCGAGACGGATCTCCTTGGCCAGGCCGTGCTTGATCGCCGCGGCGTGCCAGGTGATCTTGCGCGTGACGAACTCGAGGCCGCGGCGGGGGCTCTCATGATTGAACAGTATCCCCGACGTCGCGTGCAGGTCGTAGGACTCGCGGTAGTTGACGGTGATGAAGTGTCCGTAGGCCTTGGCAACGCCGTAGGGCGAGCGCGGGTAGAACGGCGTCGTCTCGGTCTGCGGGACCTCGAGGACCTTGCCGAACATCTCGCTCGAGGAGGCCTGGTAGAAGCGCGCCTCGGGGCAGACTTCGCGCATCGCCTCGAGCATCCGCGTGACGCCGACGCCGGTGAACTCGGCTGTCAGCGTCGGCTGGATCCACGAGACGGCGACGAAGGACATGGCGGCGAGGTTGTAGATCTCGCTGGGCTCGGAGGCGCGCAGGGCGTCGACGAGCGAGCGCTGGTCGAGCAGGTCGCCCTGGTGGAGGGTGATGCGGTCGCGGATGTGCTCGATGCGGTCGAACTTCTCGGTCGAGGCACGGCGGACCATGCCGTGGACCTCATAGCCCTTCTCGAGCAGGAGCTCGGCGAGGTAGGAGCCGTCCTGGCCGGTGACGCCGGTTACGAGAGCTTTGCGGGCGGGCATGGGGCGGGAGCCTATAGGCCGCCGGCGATGGGCCGCCGGGCCGACGCGCGGACGTTCACGACGGCGCCGGGCTCGCGGTGCGGTCTCCGGCGCGCCGCTCGCGCAGCCAGCGGACGGTGGCGGCGATGCCGTCCTCGACCTCGATCCGGGCCTTCCAGCCGAGCAGCCGCTCGGCCTTCTCGACCGACGGCCAGCGTCGCTGGACGTCGACCGCGAACGTCGGCAGGTGGGCGAGCTCGAAGTCCTCCTCGTCCCGGCCGCAGGCGGTCCAGATGACGCGTGCGATCTCGGCGATCGTCATCTCGCGCGCAGCTGAGATGTTGAAGTCCTCGTTCAGGCCGGCCGGCGAGCCCATGGCCGCGACGACGCCGTCGGCGATGTCGTCGACGTGTGTGAGCGTCCGCGTCTGCTCGCCCGAGCCAAAGATCTCGAGCGGGTGCTGGCCGGAGAGCACCTTGTTGATCAGGTCGGGCACGGCGTGGGCGATGCCGGGCTCGTCGTCGGGCATCTCGCCCGGGCCGTAGGCGTTGAACGGGCGGCAGATCGTGTAGGGCAGACCGTGCTCTTCGTGGGCCGCGCGGCAGTAGACCTCGCCCGTCAACTTGGAGAACCCGTAGGCGGATACCGGCACCGGACAGCGTGGGAGATAGTCCTCCGGCGTCGGGAACAGCTCAGCCTGCTCGAAGACCATCGAGGAGGACACGTAGACGAAGCGCTCGACCTCGACGTCGAGGGCCGCTCGGATGACGGCGTTGTAGAGGGCGTTGTTGACTTCGGTGAGCGTGTGGGGCAGGCGGTGGAAGTTGGCGATGCCGCCGACGATGGCCGCGAGGTGGATGACGTGAGTGCAGCCGGTGGTCGCCCGGCGGGCCTGCTCGGGCACGCGCAGATCGCCCGTGTGGACCTCGCAGCCCTCGCGCATCCACTGCGGCGCCAGGCGCTGGTCGGAGACCCGGACCTCGAAGGCGGGGTCGGCGAGCAGGCGTTTGACGACAGCGGCCCCGATCGTGCCGGCGCCGCCAGTCACGAGCACGCGGCTCATCAGCCGACGGCTCCGAGGGCGGCGAGCTCGGACGCGTAGGCGAACACCTGGGCTGCGCCCCAGCAGTTCCACGGATCGACGAGCAGGCAGTCGTCGGCGGCGTGCTCGGCGATGCGGGCGAGCGCCTGTGGCCGGCGGAACTCGGTGTGGTTGGCGGCGACGAAGACGAGCTCGGCGCCCTCGACCGCCTCGTCGAAGCCGGCCGTCGGCGTGGCCACGTGGGGGTCGTGGACGACGACGTCGGCGAGCTCGCGCTCGAGCAGCCTGACGAGCTTGTGGGCGAGCGAGTCGCGCTCGTCATCCGTGTCGGCCTTGAACGCGAGGCCGAGGACGGCGACCTTGCGGTTGGCCAGCGTCCCGGCGCGCCTGCGGGCGCCCTCCAGGAGGAACAGCGGGACCGACTCGTTGACGCGCGAGACGGCGAGCAGCATGCCGGGAGCCGCCGAGCGCTCCTCGGAGAACGTGAAGTCCTTGCGCAGGCAGGTGCCGGCGGTGAAGCCCGGCTGGGCGATGCCCCCGCGGGGGTAGTCGCGGTTGATGAGGTCGATCACCTCGAAGACGTTGGCCTCGTTGCGCTCGCAGTCCATCATCAGCAGGTTGGGCAGCGCGAAGTGCGTGTAGCGGATGATGTTGGCCCAGATCTTGGCGAGCTCGGCCTGGACCGGCGTGGTCTGGACGATGGGGGCGCGGAAGGCGCCGAAGAGCTCCGCCACGACCTCGCCGGAGCGAGCGCCGACGCCGCCGATGATGCACGGGAGCGTGTCGATCTCCTCGAGGAACCGCCCGGCCGCGATGCGCTCGGGCGCATGGGCGACGAAGACGTCCTCGCCGATCGTGAAGCCGCGGTGCTTGGCGAGGTAGCCGGCGACGAATTCGGTCGTGCCGGGTGCGACGGTCGAGCGGAGGATCAGCGAGTGGCCCGGCGCGAGCACGCCGAGGAGGTCGTCGAGAGCCGAGCGGATGTCGCGCATGTCGATCTCGATGTGCGAGAAGGACGGCGTGCCCAGCGTGATAACGATGTGGCGGGCGCCGGCGGCGTTGGCTACGCGCTCGCTGAGCGAGAGCCGGCCTGCGGCGTGCACCCGGTCGAGGAGCTCCTGCGCATCGGTCTCGGCGAAGGGCATCCGCCCGTCGCGGACGGCGTCGAGCCGATCGGCGTCGTTGTCGACGCCGATCACCGTCAGGCCGCGATCGGCGAACGACAGTGCCAGTGGCAGCCCGACGCGGCCAAGGCCGACGACGGCGACGTCGGCGGTGCTCTGCGAAGCGTTCATCGGAGGCAAGAGGTTAGCGGCGGTCGCGCACGTGGCGGACGTACTGGCGCAGGAAGCCGGCCAGGAACAGCGGGTTGTAGCGGGCGTAGCGTCGCCACAGGCGCCGCGGCTCGCGCGAGAGGCGGTAGAGCCACTCCAGGCCGCTGCGCTGCATCCACGCCGGCGCCTGGGAGACGAGACCGGCGTGGAAGTCGAACGCGGCGCCGACGCCGACGAGCAGCGGCGCGGCGAGGCGGGGCCGCATGCGCGACATCCACAGCTCCTGCTTGGGCTGGCCCGTGCCGACCCAGACGACGGCGGCGCCGGATGCGTCCAGCGCGCGGACCACCTCGTCGTCCTCGGCGCCCGTCGGCTCGCGAAACGGCGGCGAGATGCCGCCGGCGATGACGAGTCCCGGAAAGCGTTCCCGAAGGCGCTCTTCGAGCAGACGCAGGGCGTCGGGCGTGCGGCCGCCGTAGAGGAAGATCGGGGTGCCTGTCGCGGCGGCGCGCTCACAGAAGCGGACCATCAGGTCGGGTCCATAGACCCGGGTGGCCCGCCGGTGGCCGAGCGCGTGCAGCGCCCACACCAGCGGCTGGCCGTCGGGCACCGCCAGCGTTGCGCCCCGGACGGCCTCCATCACGGCTTCGTCCTCTCGCGCGGCCATGACGAGGTTGACGGCCGCCGCGGTGACGTAGCCGCGAGCTCCGGCGGCGATGACGGCGTACATCCATTCGACGACCTCGTCGTAGTCGGACACCGCCAGGGGGATGCCGAGGATCTCCTCTCGTGGCGGTGGCTCGGGGACGCTCGGCAGTGGGGGAACGGGTGGGGTGCGGGCGGGCGGCGTGGCGATTGCGTGAAGATACCCGCCCTCGTGATCGACGCCGACTTCTGGAATGGCCGGCGCGTGCTCGTGACCGGACACACTGGCTTCAAGGGGGCCTGGCTGTCGCTGTGGCTCCAGTCGCTCGGCGCGCGCGTGAGTGGCATGGCGCCCACGCCGCCGACACAGCCGAGCTTCTACGAGCTGGCCCGGGTCGGCGAGCACATGGACGAGCACGCCGTCGATGTCCGCGACGGGCCGGGCGTGGCCACGGCCCTCGCGGCGGCGCGACCGGAGGTCGTCTTCCACCTCGCCGGCCAGCCACTGGTCAGGCGCTCGCTGCGCGAGCCGGCCCTGACATACGAGGTGAACGCGATGGGCACGGTGAACGTGCTCGAGGCGGTGCGCGGGGCGGCGTCAGCGGTGACGGCGGTCGTCGTGGTGACCTCGGACAAGTGCTACGCCAACCCGGGGGCGGCGGGCAGGCCGTTCGTGGAGGGGGACCGACTGGGCGGCGCCGATCCGTACTCGAGCTCGAAGGCGTGCGCCGAGCTCATCTCATCGGCCTACAGGCGCTCGTTCTTCTCCTCCGACGACGGCCCGCGCCTGGCGAGCGCGCGAGCCGGCAACGTCATCGGCGGCGGCGACTGGGGCGAGGACCGTCTGATCGCCGACGGCGTCCGCGCCGTGCAGGGCGGTGAACCGCTGATGATCCGCAACCCGGACGCCGTGCGCCCGTGGCAGCACGTCCTCAATCCGCTCGCCGGCTACCTCGCTCTCGCCCAGGCCCTGTATGACGGACCGGCGGCGGCGCGGGCATGGAACTTCGGGCCACCGGCGCACCAGGCGAGGACCGTCAGGTGGATCGTCGAGCACCTCGTCGAGCTCTGGGGCGGGCTCGACTGGCGGATCGACCCTGCCCCCGCCCCGGCTGAGGAGGCGCATCTCTCGCTCGACTCCGGAGCCGCCGGGCGCGAGCTCGACTGGCACCCCGCATGGGATCTGGCCGACGCGCTGGCGCTGGTGGTCGAATGGCACGACGCCCACGCGGCCGGACGCGACATGCGCGAGGTCAGTCTCGTGCAGATCGCCAGCTTCGGCGAGGCCGCCGTGCACGGGTGACAGCTCTCCCCCCGGCCGGAGTCGCGGGTGTATGTTTGCGCCACCGAACCGAGGAGGTCTCATGTACGTGCGTGTCGTGAGGTTCACCGACGTGAACGCCGAGCGGATGGAGGCGATGTTGGCTCGCATAAAAGAGTCCGACGGGCCGCCGCCGGGCGTGCCGTCCACCGGGCTGAAGGTGATGACCGACGAGGAGCAGGGCACGGTGGTCGTCCTCCAGGAGTTCGCGACGGCCGAGGACATGGCGGCCGGGGCGAAGGTGATGTCCGCGATGGACGCCGCGCAGACGCCGGGCAACCGCGCGTCGGTCGACGCGTGCGAGGTGAAGCTCGAGGTCGAGGCCTGACGCGAGCGCGGCGGCGCCGGCTGTCGGAGACATCGAGGCCGGCGCGGCTCGCGCCGTAGCGGGGTCGGAATTCGACCAGCTGGCAGAATTCGTCAAACAGACAGGATCGCTCTAGGCTCTCGTCGATGAGCCCCGTGAACGTTCGCCGCTACCGTGCCGAACGGCTGCTGCGGGCGGAATTCGAGTCGCTGCGCGCGCATGTGCTCGCAACCGTCACGCGGCGTCTCGCCGCCAGCGGCGTGGTGCTCGACGAGGGCGATCTGGAGGCCTGCTACTCGCAAGCCTGGCAAGGGCTCTACATGGCCGTCCTTGACGGCCAGGACATCGCCAATCCCGTCGGCTGGCTCGTGCTGGCGAGCTTTCGCAGGGGCATCGAAGAGCACCGCTCGCGTCGGCGCCGGGGCGAGCCGGACCGCTGGCGCGTGGGAGATGGGCGTCCGAGCAGGGCGTCCGGCGCAGCCTGGCTGGAGCGGGATCTCGCCGGTGAGCTCGACGATCGCATCAGGTTGCGTCAGCTGTTCGAGGGCTTGTGCGGGCGGCTGAGCGCCCGTGAGCGCGAGGCGGCGGTGCTCTGTTACCTGCAGGGCATGACGCGGGCGCAGGCGGCCGTGAGGATGGGCGTCAGCGAGCGGCGCATGTGCAAGCTGATGGAGGGCCGCTCGGACCGACCCGGCGTGGCGGCGAAGGTGGCGGCGCTCGTGGCGACGATCAGGGACGGCCGCTGGTGCGAGGAGCAGGGCTCGCTCATGCGCGGCCTCGCCTTCGGCGTGCTCGACCCCGACGGTGAGCGCCACAGGCTGGCGCTGGCCCACAGCGGCGAGTGCCCGGCCTGCCGCGTCTACGTCGCATCGCTACGCGGCGTCGCGGTCGTCATGCCGCCGGTCCTGCTCCCATGGGGCGTCGGCGCGGGCGTGGTCCTCGGCGGCGCCGGCAGTCTCGGTGCCGCTGCCGGTGCTGGGAGTGCCACGGGTGTCGGCGGCGCCGCTGGTGTGGGCGGCGCGGCGGGCGCCGGCGG
>OUNO010001095.1_pt3 | contig 12568 bp, 13 predicted proteins | sample 1779811 | NCBI WGS metagenome assembly OUNO01 (sample SAMEA3914804, study PRJEB12502) | metagenome | biome: forest; material: soil | place: Canada | collected 2010-06-25 | depth 0.3 m | reverse complement strand
CCGGTGATCGCCGCCGTGCACGGCGTCGCTTTCGGCGGCGGCTTCCAGCTGATGCTGGGCGCCGACATGCGCTTTGTCGCGCCGGACACACGCCTGGCGGTGCTGGAGATCAAATGGGGCCTTATCCCGGACATGGCCGGGACCTTGCTCATGCGGCATCTGGCGCGCGAGGACGTGGTGCGCGAGCTCACCTACACAGGCCGTATCTTTTCCGGGCGCGAGGCGCTCGAGCTGGGCTTCGCCACCCGGGTATGCGACGACCCGCGCGCCGAGGCCCTGGCCCTGGCCCGCGAGATCGCCGGCAAGAATCCCGATGCGGTGCGCGCCGCCAAACGGCTGCTCAACGCGGTCGCCCAGGTCACCGATCCTCTCTCCGGCCTGATCCAGGAAACCGAGGAGCAAGTGGCTCTGATCGGCAGCCCCAACCAGGTGGAGGCCGTCAAGGCCAACCTGGAAAAGCGGGCCCCAGCCTTCACCGACCGGGCGCCGACTTAGACACCAAGTCTCGCCTGTAGTCCTCGATCACGTAGCTGAACGCCGCGCCCGTCGCCGACACCAGCACCGCCGTGACCTCCAGGATGTGATCGGCGTCCGGCGCGCGCCTCGCCTGCAGCGTGCGGCGGATGAAATGCAGCGGGCGCGCCACCAGCCCGAAGGGCGCGTCGGTGCTGTCCAGCTGGCGATTCATCTGGCGGGTGAGGCGACCCGGAACATACCAGTTGTCGGCCTCCGACAGGATGACGGTCCCGCAGGCAAGCTTCACCCGCCGGTAGCCCACCGGTTCGCCCGGCCGAACGGCAAGGGGCGCCAGAGCGGCCGCGGGCGGCGGCTTTTCGACCCCTCTGACCCGTCGGGCGAGGAGCGGAGGGAGGCCATGATCCACGCACCAGCCTTGAAGGACGATGCTGGCGCTCTCCCCGCCTACGATCGCGGCCACGATCCTGTCGGCGGACGGGGCCTGCGCGCCCAACAAGATTGGCGTGGCCACGACGGCCAAGCCCTGCAGCGCGCGCCGTTTCATCTTGTGTTCCGCGCCACTTGGCGCTCAAATTCCCGCCGCCAGGAGGGTCCGCCATGGCTTACGCGCAAGGACGACTGATTCACGACGCCGACTCCCACCTGATGGAGTTGGACGGCTGTCTCGATCCTTGGTTCGAGGCCAGACATCTGACCGCCTTCCATGCACTATCGATCTATCGCAAGAAGCTCGAGCCCAAAGGCTGGGCCGACCCGTACCGGCGCATGCATGAGGATCCCGCGTTCCGCGCCGGCGACGCGGACAATTTGCTGCTGCGCAAGAACTATCAGGCTCTAGGCGCCTTCCGCCGCGAGGATCGGCCCAAAGCCTTGGACCTGTTCGGATTCGCCAGCCAGCTGGTGTTCACCACCTTCTGCCTCGGCAACTTCGGCCTGGACGAGCGCGGCGACCTGGATCTTTGCTACGCGGCGGCCAGCGCCCACAATCGCATGATGACCGATTTTTGTTCGGTCGACCGACGGCTGCTGGCCACTTGTTATGTGCCGCTGGCGGATTTCGAACGGGCCCGGCGCGCCGCCGCCGAAGCCGTTGAACTTGGCGCCAAGGCCCTGCTCATCCCGTCCCGCTGTCCGCCGGGACATTCCGTAAGCCACGTGGCCTTCGATCCGGTGTGGGCGCTGGCGCAGGAGGCGGGCATCCCTATTCTGTTCCATGTGGGCGGTGAGCTGAAGCTGCATCCCGACTATTTCGAGAACGGCTTGCCGCGGGTGAAGGACTTCCACGGTGGCGAGGAGAATTTCACGTCGGTGAGCTTCATGGCCATCCCGGGCTCGGTGATGCAGTCCCTGGCCTGCCTGATCTTCGACGGCGTCATGGACCGTTTCCCGCGGCTGAAGTTCGGGGCCATCGAACTGGGCGCGTCCTGGCTGCCCGGATGGATGCGCTACATGGATAGCGGCCATCAAGCGTTCTACAAGAACGAAGAGCGCCTTCACCGTCTGTCGGCGCCGCCCAGCGAGATCGTTCGCCGTCAGGTGCGCGTGACTCCCTATCCGCACGAGGACGCGGGGTGGATCATCCGCAACAGCGGCGAGGAGGTTTGCCTGTTCTCATCCGATTTTCCGCACGTCGAAGGCGGTCGCAATCCCTTGAAACGCTTTGACGATTCTCTTGGCGGCTCGTCGGCGCCGGCCATCGGCCGGTTTTTCGCCGATAATTTCGTCGACCTGATGGGCCAAGGCCTGGCGAAAGACCTGCGGCGTCCGCAGACGGCGAAGGCCGCCTGACGACGTCCGAGGAGGGGCCTCGCCCTCGCCCGGCCCCGGCGGGGTTCGCGGCGCTGCGCAACGCCGCCCTGTTCATGGCCGTGGTGCTGGCCCTGTCGCTGGTGCGGTTTTTTCAATCGGTCCTGTCGCCCCTGATCGTGGCGGCGTTCATGATCGTCCTCGTCGACGGGGTGTCGCGGTTCCTGCAGAGGCGCTTGCCGCGTGCGCCCGCTTGGCTACGGCGCGGGATCGCCGGGGTCATGATTCTGGCGGCGTTCGGTTTCGTCGCCGGCCTGATGGTGCTCGAGGCGCGGCCCTTCGCCATCCAGCTGCGCGCCCTGGTTCCCAAACTCGACGCCCTGTTACTGAAAGCGCTCGGCATGATCGGGGCGACACCCACGACCCTTGAGGAGATATTCAGCGGCATCGACCCCGGCCGCCTGGCAGGGATCGCCTTCTCCACGGCCCGCCACCTCACGTCCTACGCCGCTTTGGTGCTGATCTATTTTGGCTTTCTCGCTGTTTCGCGCGCCGCCTCCGCGCGCAAGTTCGAGCGCCTCTATTCCACGGCGAAACAGCGCGCCTCGGCGTTACGGGTGATCGAGAGCGTCGGCCACGCCGTCGAACGCTACACTTGGCTGCAGACGGTCAAGGCGCTGCTCATCGCCTTCATGGCCTGGATCCTGATGACCCTGCTCGGAGTCCACGACGCCATGTTCGCCGCTTTTCTGGTGTTCCTGTCCGCCTATGTGCCGATTGTGGGCGCTGTGATCGGGTCGGTATTTCCGGGATTGCTGGCCTTGGCGCAATTTGATGATCTGAGCCGCCCCCTCCTGTTGGTGGGAGTTCTGGCTTCGACGGTGTTCGTCATCGACAACATCATCATGCCCAAGCTGCAGGGCGACGAGCTCAATCTCGACCCTTTGTTCATCCTGGTTTCCCTGGGCTTCTGGGCTGCGCTCCTCGGCGCGCCAGGGGTGCTGCTGGCGACGCCCCTCACCGTGACCGTCATGGCCATCGCCGATGAGTTCAGTTCCACCCGCTGGGTCGCGGTGCTCCTGTCCCGCGACGGCAGGCCCAGCGGCGAGCGCGAGGGCTAGACTGCCGCCAGCCCCTGGGCGAGATCGGCGATCAGATCCCTGGGCGATTCGATGCCGACCGAAAGGCGAACGAGACCCTCGTCGATCCTGAGGATTGCCCGCTCATTGGCCGAAACGCCGGAGTGGGTCGTGCTCGCCGGATGACAGGCGAGGGATTCGGTGCCGCCCAGGCTGACCGCCAGCTTGAATATTTCCAGAGAGTCCAGCACCCGGAACGCGGCCTCGCGCCCGCCGCGCAGGACAAAGGAAAACGTGGAACCGTGCGCCACGCATTGCCGGGCGACGACTTCGCCCTCGCGCGTGTCCACCGCGGAGAAGCCCGGGTAATCGACGCGCTCGACTTGGGGTTGTTCGCGCAGCCAAGCCGCGACCTCCTCGGCGTTGGCGAAGGCCTTGTCCATGCGCAGACGCAGGGTCTCCAGCGACCGCGTCAGCATCCAGGCGCTGTGCACGTCGAGCTGGTTGCCGATGAGATTGCGCAGCGAGCGCACCTTCTTCATCGGCGCGGCCCTGCCGGCCACCGAGCCCGCGATGAGGTCACTGTGCCCGCCCACGTATTTGGTCAGGGAATAGACCACCAGGTCAGCGCCGTGATCGAGCGGCGATTGATAGAGCGGGCCAAGCAGGGTGTTGTCGACGATGATCGCCGGCCGAGCGCCCTGACGACTGCCGATTGCATCGGCCACCCGGTTCAGCAGGTCCAGATCGACCACCGAGTTGGTCGGGTTGGCTGGAGTCTCGGCGTAGATGGCCGCGACCCGACCCAGCGCTTCGGCCTCCCCAGCGGCGGCCTCCACGGTCGCCGGATCCACTCCATCGAAGAAGCTGACGCTCCGGATGCCGATCCTGGCCAGCAGGGTGTCGAACAGCGTCTCCGTGCCGCCATAGAGGGGGCGGCTGCGCATGACGACTTCACCGGGCTCGGTCGTAGCCATTAACGACGTGAAGATCGCCGCCATCCCGCTGGAGAACACGGCGCAGGCATCAGCGCCCTCGAGCACCGCGAGCCGCTCCTCGACGATCTGCAGATTGGGATTGTTGAAGCGCGTGTAGATCAGGCCGGCGCTGATGCCTTCCGGGGTCGGCTCGCGCCCGCTCATGTAGTCGAACAGGAGCTTGCCTTCCTCGCAGGTGTCGTAGGCGAAGGTGGAGGTGAGGAAGATCGGCGTCTTGACCGCGCCCTCGGACAGGGTCGGGTCGAAGCCGAACCCCAGCATCAGGGTCTCCGGCTCGAGCTTACGCGCGCCCACCGATGAGCGACGGAAATTGCGTATTTTGATCATGGCGCCTGCGTTTCCTCCCGAACAATCGATTGTCTAGCAGATCGCGCCGACAATTGGCGGCCGGCATGCCGCAGACGGCTCGCGGAGGCGACCAGGCGTTGCTAGGTTCGATACCAGGATGAGCAACGCCGCCACCAAGACCGACCACAACCACGCCGCCCAAGGCCACCATGGCCACAGCCATGCGCCGACGTCCTTCGGACGCGCGTTCGCCATCGGCGTCGCGCTCAACAGCCTCTATGTGATCGCCGAGGCCGCTTGCGGCGTCAGGGCCAATTCGCTCGCTCTGCTTTCCGACGCCGGGCACAACCTCGGCGACGTCCTGGCCCTCGCCCTGGCCTGGATGGCCTCGCGGATGGTCCGCCGGGCCCCCAGCGCGCGCTACACCTACGGTCTTCGCGGGTCTTCGATCCTGGCGGCGCTCACCAACGCCGTAGTGCTGCTGGTGGTGACCGGCGGGATAGCCTGGGCGGCCATCCTGAGGTTGACCCATCCCGAGCCCTCAGCCGGCGTCACCGTGATGGTGGTTGCCGCGATCGGCGTGGCGGTGAACGGCGTGACTGCCTGGATGTTCGCCTCCGGCCGGGGCCGCGACATCAATGTGCGGGCAGCCTTTGCCCATATGGCGTCCGACGCCCTGGTGGCGGCCGGGGTCGTCGTCGCCGGCGCGGCGATCTATTTCACCCATTGGCGGTGGCTCGACCCGATGGTGAGCCTGCTCATCGGGGCGATCATCGTCGCCGGAACCTGGTCGCTCCTGCGCGAATCGCTCGATCTCGCGCTGCAGGCGGTGCCCCTCGGCGTGGATCGCGCTGCCGTCCACGACTACCTCGCCAGACTGCCGGGTGTCGCCGAGGTGCATGATCTGCACATCTGGGGAATGAGCACGACGGAGACCGCGCTTACCGCTCATCTGGTCCGACCAGGAGCGCCGATCGATGACGCCATGATCCATCAGGTGTGCGTTGAGCTGAAGGCCCGGTTTCGGATCGACCACGCCACCTTGCAGGTCGAGGAAGGGGCCCTCGACCATCCCTGTCACCTGGCCGACGCCGGCGTGGTCTAGATCAGGCCCGCCAGCGGCGAGGAGGGATCGGCGTACAGGCGCCTGGCCATCCGCCCGGCGAGATAGGCCTCCCGACCGGCGATGATCGCATGCTTCATGGCGTTCGCCATCCGCACCGGATCCTTGGCGGCGGCGATAGCGGTGTTCATGAGCACGCCGTCGCAGCCGAGCTCCATGGCCACGGTGGCGTCCGAGGCCGTGCCGACCCCGGCGTCGACCAGCACCGGAACGCCTGCCTGTTCGACGATCAGGCGCAGATTGACCTTGTTCTGGACGCCCAGGCCCGAACCGATGGGAGCGCCAAGAGGCATGATCGCCGCCGCGCCCGCCTCCTCGAGCTTGCGCGCATAGACGATATCGTCGGTGCAATAGACCATCACATCGAAACCGTCGGCGACCAGGAGCTTGAGGGCTCTGAGGGTCTCCTCCATGTCGGGATAGAGCGTCTTCGAATCCGACAGCACCTCGAGCTTGACGAGGGTTCCGGCCCCGGCCTCGCGCGCCAGTCGCAGAGTGCGCACCGCCTCCTCACCGGTGAAGCAGCCGGCGGTGTTGGGCATGTAGATGAACCGGTCCGGCTTGAAGAAGTCGACCAGCATCGGCTTGGAAGGGTCGGTGAGGTTCACCCGGCGCAGGGCCACGGTGACGATCTCGGCGCCGGAGGCCTCCGCGGCCCTGGCGTTCAGTGCATAGTCCTCCATGCGCCCTGTGCCGACGATGAGCCGCGAGGTCAGGGTGCGCCCGGCCACCGACCAGGTGTCGTTGGGCATGGTGTGCGCGTCCAACCTAGCCGCCTCCGACGAAGTGCACGATCTCTATACGATCCCCGTCGGCCAGAGCCGTGGCCGACCAGAGCGAGCGAGGCACGATGGCGAGATTGCGTTCGATCGCGATCTTGCGTTCGTCCAGGCCGAGCAAGGCGACCAGGGCCGAGATGTTCCTCTCCGCCTGGACCTGGCGTTGTTCTCCATTGACGGTCAGCCGCACGCGGCAAGCTTGTGACGCTGCCCGCGCGACTATACAAGACTTGGCAAGCGGGCCGGGAACGGAATGTCCAAACCGATCTATGTTCTGAGCGGGCCCAATCTCAATCTGCTGGGCGTCCGCGAACCGGATGTCTATGGCGAGGAAACCCTGGACGACGTGCGCGCTCTGGTCGAGGCCAGAGCCAGATCGCGCGGCGCGGTGGTGGTTTTTCGCCAGACCAACCATGAGGGTGAACTCATCGACTGGGTGCAGGAAGCCAGGGAGGCGGCGCGCGCCTTGATCATCAATCCCGCCGCCTACGGTCACACCTCGATCGCCTTGCTGGACGCCCTGAAAACTTTGGATATTCCGATCGTCGAGTGTCATCTCTCCAATCCAGCCGCGCGGGAGCCGTTCCGCCGGTCGAGTTACGTCTCGCTCGCCGCCACCGGGATCGTCAGCGGTTTCGGCGCGGCGAGCTATGAGCTGGCGATCGACGCGGCGTGCGATCTGACCGCCGCGCCGCGCAACTGATCCTCACCACGCAAGGCCGTTCGCCGCATGCCCAATCCCAAGGCTGAAGCCGTCACCCCAGCTACAGCGCTGGTTCGCGAGCTGGCCGAAATCCTCAACGAAACCGGACTGTCGGAAATCGAGGTCGAGCGTGACGGCCAGCGCGTCCGGGTGGCCAGGGCGCCCGCCCCCGCCGTGGTCCAGACGATCGCGAGCGCCCCCGTCCCTGTCCCGCCCCCGCCCCTCGCCCCTGTCGTCGAGCCGGAAGCCGGGCGGACGGGCGAGGTGGTGACCTCACCCATGGTCGGGACCGTCTATCTGCAGTCCCAGCCCGGCACGCCCCCCTACGTCAAGGTCGGCGACAGCGTCGCCGTCGGCCAGACCTTGCTCCTCATCGAAGCGATGAAGACCATGAATCCGATCTCGGCCCCGAAGGCCGGGACCGTGCTTGAACTGCTCGTGGTCGACGCCCAACCGGTGGAGTTCGGTGAACCGCTGGTCGTGATCGGTTAGGTCTGATGTTCCAGAAGATCCTCATCGCCAACCGCGGCGAGATCGCGTTGCGGGTCCACCGGGCGTGCAAGGAGATGGGGATCTCCACAGTCGCGGTGCATTCGCAGGCCGACACCACCGCCATGCATGTCCGCCTGGCCGACGAGAGCGTGTGCATCGGTCCCGCTCCCGCCGCCAAAAGCTACCTCAACATCCCCTCGATCATCGCCGCCTGCGAGATCACCGGGGCCGAGGCGATCCACCCTGGCTATGGGTTCCTGTCAGAGAATGCCCGGTTCGCCGAGATCGTCGGCGCCCATGGCCTCACGTTCATCGGCCCGCGCCCCGAACATATCCGCATCATGGGCGACAAGATCGCCGCCAAGAAAGCGGTCCGCGAGGCCGGCATTCCGGTCGTCCCCGGGTCCGAAGGCGCGCTGGCGAGCGAGGCCGACGCCCAGGCGGCCGCCGATTCCATCGGCTATCCGGTGCTGATCAAGGCCGCCGCGGGCGGGGGCGGTCGCGGCATGAAGGTGGCCAAGACGCGGGAGGACGTGGCCGAGGCCTACGCCACCGCCAGGGCCGAGGCCCGGGCGGCGTTCGGTGACGATCAGGTCTATATGGAGCGCTATCTCGCAACGCCACGGCATATCGAGGTGCAGGTGATCGCCGACGCCTTCGGCGCCGTCTGCCACCTCGGCGAGCGCGACTGCTCTCTCCAGCGCCGCCACCAGAAGCTCATGGAGGAAGCCCCCTCCCCGGCCATCGACTCCGAGACGCGCACGCGCATCGGCAAGGTGGTCGTCGATGCTATCGGGGCCATCGGCTACCTCGGCGTCGGCACTGTCGAGTTCCTGTACGAAGATGGCGAGTTCTTCTTCATCGAGATGAACACCCGCCTGCAGGTGGAGCATCCGGTCACCGAGGCCATCACCGACATCGACCTCGTCCGTGAACAGATCCGGGTCGCCGCGGGCCTGCCGCTCTCGTTCACCCAGGAAGAGATCGCATTCACGGGCCACGCCATAGAATGTCGGATCAACGCCGAGAACCCGCGCACGTTCATGCCCTCGCCCGGCCTGGTGACCGACTTCCATCCGCCTGGCGGACTAGGGGTCAGACTCGATTCAGCGCTCTACGCCGGCTATTCGATCCCGCCGTATTACGACAGCTTGGCCGCCAAACTGATCGTGCATGGACGCGACCGCACCGAATGCCTCGCCCGGCTGAGACGCTCTCTTGGAGAAATGGTCGTGGCCGGGGTCGAGACCTCGATCCCTTTGTTCCAGGACCTGCTCAACGAGCCGGATATCCTCGAAGGTCGATACCATATCCATTGGCTGGAGCGGTGGATCGCCGCGCAGGGCTGACACTCCACGGAGCGGCACGTGTACGGCTTTACGGCCGATGACCTGATCGATTGTTATCGGCGCGGCGTGTTCCCCATGGCCGACGCTCGCCATGACGAACGCCTGTTCCTGGTCGATCCCGCCAAGCGCGGCGTCATTCCGCTCGACTCATTCCACGTGCCGCGCAGGCTAGCGCGCACCCTACGCTCGGGACGCTTCGAAACGCGCATGGACTGCGCCTTCGAGGCTGTCATCGAGGGCTGCGCCGCCCCACGCGCCAACAGGCCGGAGACATGGATAAATGCAACAATTCAAAGCCTTTGCTCAGAACTCTTCAGACGCGGGATGGCGCACAGCGTCGAGTCCTGGCGCGATGGGCGTCTCGTCGGCGGGCTCTACGGCATCGTCGTCGGCGCGGCCTTCTTCGGTGAAAGCATGTTCTCGATCGAACGCGACGCAAGCAAGATCGCCCTCATTCACTTGGTGGACGGGTTGCGGGCCGGAGGATTCCTGCTTCTCGACACCCAGATGATAACCGATCACCTGCAGACCTTCGGAGCGATGGAAATCCCCCGTGCCGAATATCAACGCCGCCTGGCCTTGGCGCTGGCGAGGCGCGCCAATTTTCGGTGTCCGCCCGTCTACGGAGGCGGGGTGTCCGAGGTGCACGATTCCAGCCAGGCGTCATAGACCGGGTGCTCGAAGGGGTGGAGTTCCGGGGCCACTGCGAACATCCAGCCGCGGTAGATCTCCTTGGCGTCGGGGGCCGCGCGCCCCGGCGGCGCGGGCGGCTCCGAGTCGATCACCACATAGGCTGACGGCCGCGGCTGGGGGTCCTTCAGTCCGCGAGTCTCGCAAGCCTTCACCATGAAAATCAAGGTCTTGTAACGCACTCGTTTGCCGACGGGGGCCTCGAAGCGCAACGTCTCAGCGGTCACCTTGTCGAGGACCCGGAGAACGGCGGTCGGGCTGCGCAAAACCGGGGGCGGTCCAGGCGGAGGTGATGGCGGCGGCGGCGCCTCGGTTCTCGGCGGCGGCTTGGGCGACGCGGCCTCCGGCGGCGGTGCGATCACTTCGGGCACGGCAGGTTCAGCTTCGTTTCCAAGGATTTGCCCAGGCGATGGCGCCGTGGGCGGCGCGATCGGCGGGGGCGCATTCTCCGGCGTCGGCTGGGCGTGAGCGAGGGAAACAGCCAGGATCGCGGCGCCCGCGAGCGCCGGCCAGGCGCGACCTATTCGGGGGTCCACGGTTGATAATCCCCGGTAGCCGCCGCGCGCTCGCCCCCACGGGCGATTGAACCCTTAGGGCGCCATGCCCTTAGCGTGCCGGTGAGATTGGGCAGGTGATCCTTCTCCCACGACCGACGCGTCAACGGCGCGCGCGTTGGCGGGTCCTCGAAGGTGTGGTGCAGCCAGCCATGCCAGTCGGGACTGACCTTCGAGGCGTCCGCATAGCCGTTGTAGATCACGAACCGGCGGTTGCGCCCGTCATAGTCCCAGCGCTTGTCCCTGGTCTCGAAATAGCGATTGCCGGTCTCGTCCTCGCCGACGAACACGCCGCCCTTCTTGATCTGAAGCGTCGCCCCGATGGTGGCGCCCGTCCACCAGGTGAAGATCGCCTTCAGGAAGTTCATGCGTGACTGATCCCGACGCGGCGCCGCCCGGACCGCCGCCCGCTTATAGGTTGGCCCCAATCCTCCGTCCAGACACGGCCACTGCCGCTCGCCCCTCAACATGTTGTGGATGGCCCGTCTCAATCCCCAAGATAAGGTTGCGACTGCGCCGCGGGGAGCCTAGCCTCCGCTGAGGTCGTCGCCCGGAGGCCATCCATGCGCATTACGCCCTGTTCCGCGCTTGTGGGCCCGGCCGTCGAGGTCCAGGCTAGGCGCCTCGAACGCGGCGATCGGATCGACGAGGTGCTGGCGCCTCGGGAATGGCCAAACGCGCGGGTCGAGGCGTGGCTCGACTGGGCGGCCACACTGCCGACGGACTATCCGGCTGGCGATCTCCCGGGCAGTTTGTCGCCGGAAGGTCCGCTGGACCCGCTGCTGGGCGGCGGCCCAGACCGTCATGCGCGCCGGCTGGCGGCCTGGGGCTGGACCCTGGGCGTGTTCGACGCGATCAGCGACGCAGAGACCTTTCGCGCGCTTGTCTTTGGGCTGGTGGCCCGCGGCGCGGTCGCTCCGGGCCTGACGCTCGAATTCGGGGCCCGGGCTCATCCCCTGGCGCACGATCCTGCCCGGGCGCGCGAGAACATGCCCGCGCCGGTCGGTTCCCCCGCCTTTGTGCAGGCTGTGACCGCAGCGGGTGGCGACGCCCGCCTGTCAGCCGTCGCCAGCGCCATCGCCCGGTGCGAAGGCGACGCAGCCGCCTGCGCCGATCCCGCGGCCAACCAAGCGCTGGGCCGGGCGATCGTGGATGCGCGGACGGCGGGCGCCACTGAAGCCGACCTGGCCGACTGCATGATCCTGGCGCAAACACGGACGGCCGGGGCGGCGCCCAGCCTCGCTGGGCCGATGATGGCGCTGGGGGATCGCGCCGCCGCGATCAACGCCGATGAAGCGCATACACTCGCCGCCCTGGTGGGCTGGAAGACGAGCCGACTGACGCTCGCGTTTTCGCCTCTCGACGCGCGCGCCCTGATCCGGGCTGGGATCGCGCCCGCTGCAGCGATCGAGGTCACCGCGTTCGCCGAACCAGCCGAATTCGAAGCGGCGGTGCGGCTCATGGTGATCGCCCTCGATATCGAGGTTTCCGTCGGCTTTGTGGCTGAGCCCACAGACGCCTACCGCCGCCGCGACGCTCGCCCGCTTGCCGTTTGTCTGGGCGGGGTGGCCGAGCACCTGGTGAGCCAGGGCCTGGCGTTCGGCGACGCCGCAGGCCGCGCCCGCGCCGCCGCCGTGCACGCGCTCGCCCAGGGAGCGGCGCTGGCTGCATCGGCCGAACTCGCGCGAGGCCTGGGCGCCTACCCGGACTTCGAGGGCGAGCGCGGCTCGGTGCTGCAACACCTCGACGACCTGACAGCGGCGACACAGCGGCTGCAGGATCGGTGGGCGCACCGCGCTGCGGACCTGATCGTCACGGCCAGAAAGAGCGCGAACGAGACCGGGCTTCGCAACGCTCAGGTGACATGCGCCGTGGCTGATCCCGAGATCAGTCTTCGCCTGGGGGCGCTCTCCCTGGGGGCGGCGCCCTGGGCCGGGCCACGGCGGTTTGCCGAGACGGCCGATGGTGAAGTGTTCCAGGTCCTGGACCAGGCCGCGCTCGCCGGCCTCGCCCGGCTGGGTCTCGACGTTGACGTCGCCAGGGCTCACGTGCTCGGCGCAGGAACTCTCGATGGCGCGCCGGGTCTCGAGCGTCTGGCCGCGGCCGGCTTCACTGACCACGAGATCGGCGCGGCCGAAGCCGCCCTGGCTTGGGCCGCCAGCCTGCGCGAGGCGTTCGCGCCGGAGGTCCTGGGAGAGGGTTTCGTGCGCGACGTTCTGGGCGCCGGCGCCGACGCCCTGGCCAATCCGGCCCTCGACTGCCTCACCTTGGCGGGCCTGACGACGGCCGA
>OUNO010059165.1_pt1 | contig 12578 bp, 6 predicted proteins | sample 1779811 | NCBI WGS metagenome assembly OUNO01 (sample SAMEA3914804, study PRJEB12502) | metagenome | biome: forest; material: soil | place: Canada | collected 2010-06-25 | depth 0.3 m | reverse complement strand
GCGGCGGTCGAGGATGGCGAACAGACCGATGTCCGGATCATTGCGCCAGGCCTCGCCTTCGACCCAGCTGTCTTCCTCGAAGTTGGCCGGTTCCAGATCGAGTCGCTCGGCGATGCGCATCGTCCCGGCAAGGCGCCCCGAGTCGTCGACATACAAGGAGAAGGGCTCCCGCGAGCCGAGGTGCAGCTCCTTGGTTTGCTCGGCGAACGGCACGAGCAGCTCCTTCGGCATGCCCCAATCCACGAACGCACCGAAGCTGGCCAACGCCGTGACGCGCAGGAACGTGACCTCACCGAGCGCCAGCTTGGGGGTGCGCAGCGTGGCGATCGGACGGTCCTCCGAGTCGAGGTACACGAAGGCTGCCAGCTCGTCCCCCACCTGGCAGCCGATGGGGATCTCGCTGCCAATCAGCAACAAGCACGGCGCGTCCGGTCGCGTATCGGCGGGATCCGCGAGGAAGGCGCCCGATGGCGTGAAGCGCCGCACCACGAGTGTGGCCGCGCGTCCGAGAAGCTTTCTAAAATCCATGAGCGGCATAAGCGACAGAACGACAGAGCGACAGAGCGACAGGGCGAGATGAAAAGCCCGAACGCCGGCGACTCTGACACAAGCCGCGGAGGAGGAGTAGGCGGAGCGTACGGTCTTGAGCTACCGTTATGGGTCAAGCCATGGCCTTCGGACCCGGAGACATCGTCAACAACCGCTACCGGATCCTGGACAAGCTGGGCTCGGGCGCACACGGCATCGTGTTTCGGGCCCGCGACCTGGAGACGCGCGAAGAGGTCGCGCTCAAGTTCCTCGGTGACGGGAAATCTCTGGATCCGGAGTACAGCCGACGCATCGAGCGTGAGGCGGTGGCCATGGCACGCTTGCGGGGCACGAGCGCGGTCTACGTGCACGGCTTGAACGTCGCGCAAGATGGCACCTTGTACTTGATCATGGAGGTCCTCGCGGGGCGCGACTTCGAGGAGTACCTCGGCGAAGCGGAGCGCGTCGGTGGCCGCCTGAAAAAGCCGAAGTTGCTCGAGCTCTTGCGCCCGATCGTCGACACGCTGGAGGCCGCGCATCGTCAGGGCATCGTGCATCGCGACTTGAAACCGAGCAACGTGTTCATCGTGGACCCGGCGCGCGGCGGCGGCGTGCGCTTGCTCGATTTCGGTCTGGCGAAAATGCTGGATGCGAGCGCGCTCACGGCCGACGGCATGGTCGCGGGCACGCCCAGCTACATCGCTCCCGAGGCCTGGAGGGGCATCTCGCGCATCCTCGATCATCGCATCGACGTTTACTCGCTGGGCGTGCTGGTGTTTCGCGCGCTCGGCGGGCGCACGCCCGCACCGAAGGGCAACGTGCTCGACGTGTGCAGCTGGGCCATGACCGGCGAACGCCCCAGCCTGCACGCCCTCCGCCCCAGCCTGCCGCGCTCGATCGACGTTTGGGTCGAAAAAGCCCTGGCAATCGAGCCGAACGACCGTTTTCAGAGCGTGCGCGTGATGTGGACGTCGCTCGAAGGGCTGCTCGCCGAACAGGCGAAGAGCCCGTTCTGAGCGGCTCGTTAGAGAGTGCCGAGCTTGCGGCGCAGCGCGAGCGCCGCATCACTGACCCAGAAGCGCAGTAGGTCTTGCACGCCGCGCATGCCCTGCGCGAGCGCGGGGCCCGTGAGCCCTGCCAAGTCGCCCTCGGTCTGACGCAAGAGCGCGATGCTGCCCGGCAAATCGTCGCTGACGATCAGGGCAGCGCGGGCCGCCGTGAGCCGGGCGCGGAACTGCCATTCGACCGGATCGAGGCGCGGTGCAGCAACGTAGGCACGCGCAGCTTCTTCGACTGCGCCGCGACCGAGCCAGGGCAGCGAGCGCGAGACGCGCCTGGCATGGCCGTTCAAGTACTCCTCGTCGGCGAGCCCAGTGCCGAACGAAGCGTCCACCGTGCGCGCCGCAGCGGCGAGCAAGAGCGCGATGGCCTCTGGGGTGAGCTTGTCGACCGCCTGCAGGTTGCGCGCAATGTTCGCCATCACGCGGCCGAGCAGGAACACTTGCTGTCCTTCGCTCAGCTTGGCGAAGCCGTTCGGTACGAACAAGGACACGGGCGCCGAGAGCTCGACGTCGATCGTCGTCCCCTGCCCCTGGTAGAAGTAGAGATCGAACTCTTCGACTCCGAAGACGGTGGCCACGCGATCGGCCAAAGCGCGCAACGGATGGCCCGATTTGGCGCTGATTCGGTCGCGCGAGCCGACCCCGAAACGGTCCAGCTCGGGCGGGTAGACCTTGCCCAGACCCTCGGCAATTTGGGCCAAAACGCGGGTCGCCGGATCGTCGACGGGCAGTAGATCGATGGCCGGGAACTGGGTCGCGTCGAGCGCGCCCGCATGTCCCGCGCCGGCGCGCGGCGCGCGTGCGCTGAGCGTTGCGCGCTCCAAATCGTTCGCGGCATTGATGGCCACCAAAGGCGCCAACGCGAGCGTCGATTCCGCGGCGCGCCCGAGGCCTTTGAACGCCGCAGACAGCTCACGCCACGCCGCCGGACGCATTACGTCCAGCTCGAGCACGCGGCGCGTCGCCGCGAGCGCGGGAGCGAACTGACCCGCCCTGAGCAGGCGCGTGGCCAGCTCCGCTTGCAGCTCGGCTTTTTCGCCGGTCTTGCCCAGGCCGCGCGTCAGCGCTTGCACGGCTTGCTCCGGCTGCCCCATGTCGTCGGCGAGCACGCGCGACAGCTCGAGGTAGGTCGGGATCAACGCGGGCGACGAGGTGCGGGCTTCCTCGGCGTAGCGTGAGAGGGCCTGCGCGTAGCGGCCGTAGTTCGCCGAGCCCTTGCGGCCTTCGCTCGCGACCAACTCGCGGAACTCGGCCGCGGCCGCGCCGTCGACGCCGACCAAGGCCACGGCTTGTTCGTAGGCTTGAACGGCAGCCGCGCCCTGGCCGCGCGTGCGTTCCAAGCGACCGACCTCGACCAGCGCGCTGACACGAGCCGCGAGCTCTGGCGAGACTTTGACCAGCCGACGCGCGGTCTCGGCCGCGTCATCGAGCTGGTTGTGCCGACGCTGCAGCGACAAGAGGCGTTCCAGCGCGGCGCGGTGATTCGGATCGCGCGCCAACGCAGCATTCAGGTTGGCGAGCGCGCGCTCGGCGTCGCCCAAGCGCTCGTCCAGCACCGAGGCCAGGCGCACGTGCGCGTCGATGCGCACCTCATCCGGGGGAGCCTCCGCGATCACTTGGTTGTAGCGGTCGACGGCTTCTGCCCATTGCGCGTCGCGCGTGTACAGCTCGGCGAGCTTCATCAAGGTCGGCACGTGACCCGGCACCAGGTTCTTGGCGCGGTGCAGCGCAGCGAGCCCGGCCGGGACGTCGTTCTTCTTGTCCGCGTACAGCTCGGCCACGCTGACCCAAATCGAAGCGATGCGCTCCGGCTTCTTGGCGGCCGTCGCGGCCTGGCTGAGCAGCGCGATCAGGCGATCGACCTCACCGCGCGCCAAGAGCAGCTCGCGCACACGGCCGGCTGCCCCCTCGTGCTCGGGGTGGATCTCGAGCGCGCGCGACAAGCTGTTCACGGCTCCCGTGACGTCACCGCGATCGGTGCGGCAATTGGCGGCCTTGAGCAACAAGCGCGCCGCGACGCTCGTATCGAGCCCCATGCGCGCCTCGCCCTCGGCGGCTTCTTCCAGCAGCTCAGGCGTTTGGCTGCGCTCCGCAATGCGCGTCAAGCCGCGCGCAGCGGCGATGCTCTCCGGATCTTTGCTCAGGGCCGAGCGGAACACGTCGAGCGCCGACGGATCACCGAGCTCCTCCAGCGCTTCGGCGAGACGAGCGTGGTAGAGCGCGATCAATTGCGGCTCTTCCACGAGCGCGCCGAGCTTGGCGTCGATGTGTGCGAGCAGCTTCTTGTCGCCCTCGCGCAGCGCACGCTGTTCGAGCGCGCGCAGGGCCGCCAGATCCGTCGGTACCAGCTGCAAAATCGCAAAATAGCTCTTTTGCACCTGCTCTGGCGAGGCCGCGGCAAAGTCTTCTTGCACGCGCGCCAGCTCGCGCAGCGCGCCGACGCGTGGGATCGGGTCGTTGAACACACGCGCTTCGGCCGAGAGCACCTGACACAACAGGTCCCAAGCGCCGCGCTCCGCGTACAGCGGCTCGAGCGCGAGCAAGGCATCGACGTGCCCCGGGTCACGCAGCAAGACCGCTTCGAAACAGGTGATCGCGCGCACCGGCTCGCCGAGCTCGTCGCGCCAGACCTCGCCTTCGCGCAGCAAGGCCGCGACGGCCAGCTTCGGGTCCTTGGCCGTCTCGGCCTCGCGCGCGAGCTCTTCGACCAAGCGCTTGAAGTCGCGCGCGTCGGTCAACAGGCGCAGCCGTCCGTCGCGCGCGGGGCGAAAATCCGGTTCCACGCTCAGCGCCTGCTCGTACGCCGCCAGCGCCTTTTCCGAGGACTTCAGACGATATTCATAAACCTCGCCCAGCCGGAACGAGGTGCGCGCGCGCTGCGCCGGATCTTTCAAACTGCTCAGCTCGAGCTCGAGCAGCTTCACGTACTCGTCGAAGCGATTGCGCTCGGTGAGCTTGCGCCCGAGGGCGTGCAACGCTTGCTGGTTGAAGGGATCCATCTCGATCGCCTTGCGGTACGAGATGATGGCGTCTTCGTCGCGGCCCACGCGCTCTTCGTACAGCTCGCCCATCTTGAACAGCAGCGCGGCCGACTGCGGGTTCTTGCCCGAAATACGCAGCTCTGCCTGGTACGTCTCGAGCAGATCTTCGTAGCGGCCCGCCTTGTAGTGCAGGCGACCGAGGCTCGCCAACGCCGGCGCGTACGTGCGATCGAGATCGTAGATTTTTCGAAACAGCGCGAGCGCCGCGTCGTCGTCGCCCAGCTCGACCTCCGAGACCTCGCCCGCGCGGTGCAGAATCGCGAGCCGCTGGCGTTTGTCCGGGATTTTTGCGGCTTCCAGCTCGAGCGCCTGAACCAAGTCTTTGTAGCGGCCCGCGCGCTCGGCCGCGCGCTGCAAGGCATGAATCGCCCCCAGGTGCTGACCGTCGACGTCGAGCACTCGGCGATAGGCCGTGAGCGCTTGCGCGGGTGCTTGCAGTGCGTCCTCGTACAGCCGCCCGACCTTGAACAAGAACGTAATCTTGGTCTCGTCGTCGGCTGCGCCGTCGACCGCGCGCTCGTACAGCTCGGCCAGCTCGGGGAAACGCTGGGCTTGCGTGTACAGGCGGGTCAGCGCCTTGAAGGACGGGGCGTAGCCGGGCACGACGCCCAGCGCGCGCGCGTGATGCTGCACCGCTTGCTCGACTTGCTTCAGCTCGATCTCGTAGATCTGAGCGATGCGCGAATGGGCGGACGCGCGCCGCAGCGGGTCGTTCGTGGCCTCGGCTTCGCCGCTGTGCACGTTGACCAGCTCCTGCCACTGCTTCCTGCGCGTGTAGAGCTTGCACAGGGCCTGAATCGCCGGCACGTAGCCGCGCTCCGCGCCGAGCGCACGTTCGTACCACTCGACCGCGCGCGCCTCGTCGTTCAGCTTGTCTTCGTAGAGCTGCGCGATGCGGTGAAAAATGCCGACCCGCTCCGTGGTCGACTCGATTTTCCCAGCGATGCGCTCGAGCACGCGCACGAGCTCGGCGTGGCGGCGTGACACCTCGTACACGCGCGCCAGCTCCTCCAAGATCATCGGCTCGTCGCCGACGTGGCTGAGCGCGCGCTCCAGCGCATCCGCCGCCGCTTCGAGGTTTCCGATGCGATCGGCGTACAACCGCGCCACGCGGTACAAGGAGAGCGCGCGCACGCCGGGATCGGCCGAGAGCGTGGCTTCGCGTTCCAAGACCGTGATCAGGTCGTGATGACGTTGATGCGCCGAATGCAGCCGCTTCAGTGCCAGAATGGCCGACGGCGCGCCTGGATCGGCCTCGAACGCAGCCTGATACAGCTCGGTCGCGGTGTGGTTGTCGCGCTTGTGGGCTTCGAACAAACGCGCGCGCTCGGACAGCACGGCCGCGCGATGCCGACCGTCACCGGTCAGGACCAGCGCCGCACGCTGATAGGTCTTCTCGAGCGCGTCCCAGGCCTTGGCGCTCAGGGCCGCGCGCTCGACCGCGCGCAAGGCCGACGAATTGGTCTCGTCCAGATCGAGCGCGGCTTCGTAGGCGTCGCGCGCCTCGCGCTTCTGGTTCAGCTTCTCGTCCAGGATGCGCGCTTTGTCGAGCGACACGAGCGCCTTCTTGGCGGGGCTCGCGGTCAAGCGCAGCTCGGCATCGAACAGCGGCAACGCAGCGGTGTACTGACCAGCGACCAACAACGCGCGCCGCGCACCCAAGATCGACGGCAAGTGATCGGGCATCAAGCGGTACGCCTGCTGGTAGTGCTCGGCGGCGCGTGCCAGGTCCCCGAGGCCGCTGTCGCACAGGCGCGCGATCTCGAAATGGAGGCGGCCAGCCCGTACCGGGGTGGGCGAGGGCTTGCGCGCGAGCTCTTCCTCGCAGGCTTGAATCAGGTCTTTCGCGTTCTGTACGCGGGTGACTGCGGCTTGATTCTTGTCGCCCGGCAACGACGCCTTGAGCAACGTGGGCGCGTCGCTCGCGGTCTCGTCATGCGTGCCAAAGGGCAACGTCTTGATCACCGCGGCACGCCCCGCTTGGCTCAGCTCGCTCACTGCAGCCGGCACGGGCGCATGCGAAATCGATGCGCTGGCAGGGGCTGCGACAGACGGCGGCGCCGGCGAAGCGGCTGGCCCCGATGCAGGCGCGGCTTTGGGTGACGACTTGGGCGACGCCTGCGAAGGCGGCTCCGGCAACGACGGCGCGGGTAACGACTCTTCCCGAACGCGGCGCGGCGCCGGGGGCGGCGCGGCGGAGCGCACCGGTGGCGCGGGCGCCTTGCTGCGCGCCGGCTCGGGCGCCTTGGGGGCTCGAGACGGCGGAGGCAGCGGCGGTGGAACTGAGCGCGGCGAAGTGCGCGGCGCTGGAGCGGGCTTTTTCGGAGAGTTCGGTTCGTCCGCCATGGCCGGAATTAATCTAACACGCCCTCTGGGTACGGCGCGGACGACGAACCAAAAGGCCGCGCGGCCGGACCCCTGCCCCGATGGGCTGCGGCGTGCTATCACCCGCCGCCGTGGACGCCCCCCCCGACCTACTGATCCTTCGCGACGTGCGCGCGCTCGACCCGAGCGGCAACTTGGACGTTCAGGGGGACGTCGTTCTCGAACGCGGCCGCATCACCCGCATCGGACGAGACGCGGCGCGCGGCCTCGAGGGCGTGGAAAAAGCCCGCGTGATCGACGGTCGCGGCAAGCTGCTCCTGCCTGCATTCGTTGATATGCACGCTCACTTGCGCGAGCCGGGGCAGGAATACAAAGAGGACATCCGAACGGGTCTCGCCGCTGCCGCTGCCGGTGGGTATGCGCATGTGTGTGTGATGCCCAACACCAAACCGGTGAACGACAATCGCGCCGTCACCGAGCTGATGAAGAGCCGCGCCGCGGAAGTCGGTGGCCCGAGCCTGCATCCGATCGCCGCCATCACCATGGGCCAGCAAGGCAAAGAGCTGACCGAGATGGCCGAGCTGCGCGACGCCGGCGCCGTCGGCGTGAGCGACGACGGCGTGTGCGTGATGTCCTCGGCCGTGATGCGACGCGCCCTGGAATACGCGAAGAATTTCGATTTACCGGTGATCCAGCACGCCGAGGATCACGAGCTGACCGCGGGCGCCGACATGCACGAGGGCGAGGTGTCGGCCAAGCTCGGCTTGCGCGGTTGGCCGCGCATCGCCGAGGACGTGATCATCGCGCGCGACGTGCTGATCGCCGAGTACACCAAAGCTCGCTACCACGCCGCGCATGTCTCGACGCTCGGCGCAGTGCGCATCATCCGCGAAGCGAAGTCGCGCGGCATCGACGTCAGCTGTGAGGTCACGCCGCACCACCTGCTGCTCACCGATCGCGCGGTGCTCGGTTACGACACCGGCTGCAAGGTGAACCCGCCACTGCGCGAGGAAGCCGACATCGACGCCCTGCGCCGCGCGCTCGCCGACGGCACGATCGACGCCATCGCTACCGACCACGCCCCGCACAGCTCGCTGGAGAAGGATTGCGAGTTCTCCGAGGCCAAGCCGGGCATGATTGGCCTAGAAATCTGCTTCGGATTGCTGTTCAAGCTGGTCGGGCAATCTGGCCTCACCCTGGCGCGCCTGATCGATGCGCTGTCCACACGCCCCGCGCGCATCATCGGCATCGAGCCGCCGCGCATTCGCGAGGGCGCCCTGGGCGAGCTCGTGTTGATCGACCCCGAGGCGATGCTCAAAGTCGAGCAAGTTCCGTTCAAGTCGAAGAGTCGAAATACCCCCTTCATGAAGCACGAGCTCAAAGGAAAGATCATGCTCACCCTGGCCCGAGGCTCCATCGCCTTCGAAGCCGACGGAGGTGTGCTGTGAGCACCCGCCGCGCTTACCTCGCCCTCGCCGACGGCACGGTGTTTCCCGGCAAGGCGTTCGGCGCCGATGCCACGTCGATCGGTGAGGTCGTGTTCACGACCGGCATGACCGGCTACCAGGAAGTGCTCACCGACCCGTCCTACACCGGGCAGATCGTGACGATGACGGCGCCGCAAATCGGCAACACCGGCATCAACAGCGACGACCCGGAGAGCGTGAACGACAAGCCGCAAGTGGCCGGCTTCGTGATCCGTGAAGAGAGCCCGATCGTCTCGAATTACCGGTCCCAAGAGAGCCTCGACGCCTACCTGGCCAAGCACGGCATCATCGGCATCTCCGAGATCGACACGCGCAAGCTGACCCGTCACCTGCGCGACAACGGCTCGCAGAACGGTGCCATCGGCCTGGAAGATCCGGCAACGCTGGTCGACCGGGCGCGCTCCGCCCCGAACATGGAGGGTCTGGATCTGGTCGCGCGCGTCAGCCCCAAAGCGAGCTACGAGTTCAGCGAGTCGCGCAAAGAGTGGAACGTGAGCGCGCTCGATCCGCGCGACGGCGGCAGCGCGCCGAGCGACCGTAATTTCCACGTCGTGGCCTACGACTACGGCGCCAAGCGCAACATCCTGCGCTGCTTGGTGGATAGCGGCTTCCGCGTCACCGCCGTGCCCGCCAACACCTCGGCAGAAGACGTGCTCGCGCTGTCTCCCGACGGCGTGTTCCTGTCGAATGGCCCGGGCGATCCGGCTGCCCTCCCCTACGCGGTCGAGAGCATCAAGGGCCTACTCGGCAAGAAGCCGATCTTCGGCATCTGCCTCGGGCACCAGTTGCTGGCTCGCGCCCTCGGCGCGAACACCTACAAGCTGAAATTCGGGCACCGCGGGCTGAACCAGCCGGTGAAGGATCTCACCACCGGCCGCGTCGAGATCACCACGCAAAATCACGGTTTCGTCGTCGACGTGGAGTCGATCAAGGGCGTTGCCAAGTCGACGCACCTGCACTTGAACGACGGCAGCAGCGAGGGCCTCGAGGCGCCCGAGGCTCGAGCGTTCAGCGTGCAGTACCACCCCGAAGCGGCCGCAGGCCCGCATGACGCGCTCTACTTGTTCGACCGCTTTCGCCGTTTGATGGACCGATGAACGAAGTCGGCGGCGGCGAACGCACGATTCACTTCGTCAGCTTGGGCTGTCCGAAGAACCGCGTCGACAGCGAGGTGATGCTCGGCGTCGCCGAACGCGCCGGCTATCGCCACGTGCCCGACGCGGAAGACGCGTCCGTGATCGTGGTCAACACCTGCGGCTTCATCGATGCTGCCAAGAAGGAGTCCATCGACACGATCTTGGAGCTGTCCGCCTACAAGGACAGCGGCTCGTGTCAGAAGCTGGTCGTTTCTGGCTGCCTCAGCCAGCGCTACCCGGATGATTTGGCCGCCGATTTGCCCGAGGTCGATCACTTCCTCGGCTCGAGCGACATGCTCAAGCTCGAGACGGTGCTGAGCGGCAATGCCGCGCGCATGCTGGTCGGCAACCCGGCAGATTGGGTGATCACGGCCAGCGATCCGCGGCGCGTTTCCACGCGCGGTCGCAGCGCGTACGTGAAGCTCGCCGAAGGCTGCAACCGCAGCTGCTCGTTCTGCGTCATCCCGGAGATGCGCGGTAAGCAGCGCTCACGCCCGACGGACGACATCGTGCGCGAGGTCGAGAGCCTGGTCGCGGCCGGCGTACTGGAAGTGAACTTGGTCTCGCAAGACACGGTCGCCTACGGCCGCGATTTGAAGGACGGCTCGAACCTGGCCGACGCGGTACGCCGCATCGCCGATGTGCCCGGCCTGCGCTGGGTGCGTGTCTTCTATCTCTATCCGGAGAAGCTGACCGACGAGCTGATCGATCTGATCGGCAGCCACCCCAAGGTCGTGCCGTACGTCGACATGCCGCTGCAGCACGCGGCCGACGGCATGCTGCGCCGCATGAAGCGCGGCCACGGTGGCGAGCGCTTGCGTGAGCTCGTGTTGCGCCTGCGCACACGCATTCCGAATCTGTTTTTCCGCACCGCGTTCATCGTGGGCCACCCGGGCGAGACCGAAGAAGAGTTCGAGGAGCTGTGCGAGTTCGTGCGCTTCGCCGAGTTCGATCGAGTCGGCGTATTCCAATACTCCGACGAAGCCAGCGCGCACTCGAGCACGCTGCCGGACAAGGTGCCACAGCGCACGATCGCGGCGCGCGCCAAGAAGTTGATGAGCATCCAACGCCGCATCAGCAAGAAGAAGAACCGCGCCCTGGTTGGTCAAGAGCTGGACGTGCTCGTGGAAGGCCCGAGCGAGGACAGCGAGCTCGTGATGATGGGTCGCCACGCGGGCCAAGCGCCGGAGATCGACGGCTGCGTCTATCTATCGGGCGGCAGCGCGCTGCCCGGTGAAATGCGTCGAGTGCTGATCAGCCAAGCGAGTGACTACGACTTGGTCGGTGAGCTCGTAGACGAAGACAGCGCGGATGCGCCGGTGGTGCCGATGGAGATCCCGCTGTCTCATCGCGCGAGTGACGGCCGACGCGTCCTTCGCACGTACAAGTAAGCGCCTCGAACGCGACCGGCACTCAAGGCGCTGGCGCTACCGGCAGCTTGATGAAGAAGTCCGCGGACGGACTCTCGATTGTGCGGTTCACGTACCAGAGCGACATCGAGTCGTGCTCGAGGGCTTCGATCGTGAACTTGTAGGCGCCGGACTCGGTATACTGGCCGGCGATCACGTTGGTGTTGTGATTGAGGGCGAAGACTTCGCTCTGCGGAGGGACGGAGCCGCTCAGTTGCACCAGGCCCTGGGTGTCGGTCGCCGCTATCTCCGGGCTCGTCGGAGGCGGCAGGGGCAGAGTCGGAGAGAGGCACCCGGCGACAAACAGCGCCACGCCAACCAACCAGCGGCGCCGAGAGCGAGGAAACATCGTTAGCGAGCGTAGCATGCGATGTGCCTCATCGCGGGCCGGGGATCCCGACATATAAGATCTCGAAATCTATGAACAAATTATCACAGAGTCGACATTCGAGGCGCGCCAGAAGCAAACTTGGTTGCGGAGAGCGCCAATTCGGTTGGCAGTCCATCCAGTGAGAAAAGTAGGCCACGAGCGGCCGAGGATGATAACGCCCAGGCCTGGCGTAGTGGGTTGATGTCTCGGTTGATGTCTGCAGGGACGAAGCGAAGCACGGTCGGAAAGCTCGGAGCCATCCGTGGCTGGTAATGCTTGGGGGCCGAGAGCCCTCGCGGCGACGGTGCGCCGCCTGCACCTGCCGCATCTACCGCCGCTGCCGCACATCGGGCGGGAGGCGCTCGAGCCGCAGCGCTTGCTGCGCGGCTTGCGACCGATGCCATTGCTCTTGTTGCTGACCTGGGCCTTGCAGAGCACCGACGGCGTCCAAGCGAAGACGCGCGCGGAGAGCGACCTGACCCGGGCGATCGTACTCGCGCTGGCCGAGCGCGGGCTCACGAGCGACGCCAACGACGTGCATTTCATCAGCGACACCGCGACGCTGGCGCGCTCTCCGGTGCGGCGACCGCGCGCTGTGGCCTTGGCCCAACATGGCAGCGATCCCAGCGATGTGTACGTGGTCGAGACACGCGTCTCGCCCGAAGGGCACCTGATCGAGCTGACCGACGTATTCAACGTCTCGGATACGTCGGCCGCGGAAGAGCGTGGCTTGATCGTCAATGGCGACCGCGCAGCCTGGTTGATCGGTGAAGACAACGCCATCGCCAGCGTGCAGTACGCCGACTTGCGAGGCGAGCCGCGCCCGTCGGGGCGCAACTGGACCGGGCTGTCTCGGCTGCAGAACTCGCTCACGAATCTTCAGGAAACCGGCCAACTCCACGGTTTTGGGCGCCGCTCGTTCAAGCTCGATCCGCCGGGCTATCGCGTGGTGCTCGGCTTCTCCAACAACGCGCTGTTGGTCGACGCGGACTCGCACCGCGTGCGCATCCAAACCGATCCACCGCTCGCGCTCGACGAGGCCGCTTGGTTGAAAGAGCAGACCGCCGAAAAGGCGCGCCCCGGCAACCTGGTCACTTGGGCGGTGGATCGCGTGCGCGCCCTGCCCTGGTTCGGCGACGATCGCATGCAGTGGTTGAAGGCCGTGGCGTTCGACGGGGTCGATCACTTCAATCGCATCGTGGGCAGCGTGACCGGCGACGA
>OUNO011322986.1_pt1 | contig 12593 bp, 10 predicted proteins | sample 1779811 | NCBI WGS metagenome assembly OUNO01 (sample SAMEA3914804, study PRJEB12502) | metagenome | biome: forest; material: soil | place: Canada | collected 2010-06-25 | depth 0.3 m | reverse complement strand
CCTCGCCCGAGATATCCAACTGGGCCGAGATCAATGCCCGTGTAGCCCGTCGCTTCGAGAACCGTGACCATCTCGTCTGGCGTGACCAGGGAGGCCATCGAATCCGTAGGCGTCAACTCGAACACGCCGAAACTCACGGGTGCGCCCGCTACCGAAATCGTCATCGAGGGTCTTCTCCTTCGTTGCCGACCAGCGGCCGGGTTGCGGCGACGGCCGACTCGTAGGCGCGTCGTGCGGTCATGGTCGACTCGACGGTCGAGTCAGCGGCGACCGGGACGTTCCACCAACCGCCACCGTCGGGGCCTGCGATGAGAGGATCGCTATTGATGTGGATCAGCGTCGCGTGCTTAGACTGCTTCGCAGCACGGAGCGCGGCGCCAAGGTCGTCAATGGCGTGGGGAGTCTGTTCGATTCGGATCACCTCGATACCGAGCGACGCCGCGTTCGCGGCGAGGTCGACTGGGAGATATGCATCTGGGAGTACGTCATTCGCTTCGGCCTCTTGGAAGCGAAAGCGAGTGCCGTAGCGCTGCGATCCAACGGTCTGCGAAAGGTTGCCGATCGACGCGTAGCCGTGGTTCTGAATGAGTACCACGATGATCTTGATGCCCTCCGCGACGGCTGTAACCAACTCCGTATGCATCATCAGGTATGAACCATCGCCAACCATGACGAAGACATCCCGCTCTGGCGCAGCGCGGCGAACTCCAACACCGCCGGCGATCTCATAGCCCATGCAGGAGTAGCCGTATTCGACGTGGTAGCCGAGATCGCTTCGCGCGCGCCAGAATTTGTGCAGATCGCCCGGAAGCGAACCCGCGGCCGAGACCACGACATCCTGCGCCTCCGCCGCCGCCTGCACCGCGCCGATGATCTCTGCCTGCGCCGGCAGCGCGAGCCCGCTGGGCGCCATCGCGGAATCGACGATCGCGTTCCACTCGTTCTTTTGCTGGGCGATTGATTGCACTCCGGCGACATTCGCGTGGATTGGCGACACTGCCCGCGTTAGTGCTTCGAGAGCGACTCGGGCGTCCGCGACCAGCGGAAGTTGGCTGCCGTGCTTGGCAGCATCGAATGACGCGATGTTGAGGTTGAGGAATCGCACATCTGGATTGCGGAACGCTGTACGGCTGCTCGTCGTGAAGTCGCTGTAGCGCGTGCCGACTCCGATGATCAGATCAGCCTCTGCCGCCAACGCATTCGCGACGGAGGTTCCGGTCGCTCCGACAGCGCCAACCGCCAGCGGATGACTCCACTCGATAGACCCCACCCCGGCCTGCGTGGTAGAAACGGGGATGCCAGCAGCTCTCGCGAACGCAACGAGCGCAGCCGTCGCGTCGGAATAAAGTACGCCGCCTCCCGCGATGATCAGCGGCCTTTTGGATGCTCGGATGGCGCCGATGGCGCGCTCGAGCTCACCCGCGTCCGGGGCCGGCCGCCGAATGTGCCAGTCGCGGTCCTGGAGAAACTCCGCCGGAACATCCACCGACTCTGCCTGCACGTCCTCAGGCAACGCGATCGTCACCGCGCCCGTCTCAACCGGATCGGTCAGCACCCGAAGGCCGCCCAATAGCGCCGCGAAGACCTGCTCGGGTCGCTGAACCCGGTCGAAGAAGCGCGACAGGGGCTTGAACGCGTCATTCACACTGATGCTCGCGTCGTCGACACGCTCCAGCTGCTGGAGCACGGGGTCTGCGACTCTCGTCGCAAACGTGTCGGACGGAAGCAGCAGTGCGGGCAGCCGGTTAATCGTCGCAAGCGCAGCGCCCGTGAGCATGTTGGTCGAGCCCGGCCCGACGGATGCGGTGCTCGCGAAGGTCGCCCGCCTGCGACGCATCCGCGCGAACGCGACAGACTCGTGCACCATCGCCTGCTCGTTGCGCGCCTGGTGATAGGGCATCAGGAGAGGGTCGTCGATGGCGGCCTGCTTTAGCGCCTGGCCAATACCTGCGACATTTCCGTGACCGAAGATGCCGAACATCCCGGGGATCGTCCGTTCCCGGATCTCTCCATCCACCGTCCACTGGTGCGCCAAAAACTCGACAATCGCCTGCGAGACGGTCATTCTCCTGGTCGTCATCGATCCTCCGTACTTTCTATGCCGCCAAGTGGCAGACGGCTGTCAACGTTTTGATCGGCCCAGGTCGCGCGGATCCACGTGTGCCGAGGATCATCTGCCGCCAGCCATACCCGCGTGGGTCCTGCCATGACGTTCAAGTAGTAGAGGTCGTAGCCGGGAGGCGCGGCGGCCGGACCGTGGTAGCCATACGGAACCAGGGCGATGTCACCGGTGCGCACCAAACCAGCGAGGTCGATGTCACCGGCCGGTGAACTGTATGCCGCGAACATTCCGAATGGATCGGTCGGCGAGCCGTCTGCTCCCCCTGCGGCTACTACGGCCTCGAAATAGTAGACCTCTTCGAGCTGGCTCTCTTCGCCGGGCCGTTCGGAGTCGTGCTTGTGCGGCGGGTAAGACGACCAATTGCCAGCCGGCGTGATCACCTCGCAGACGATGAGACTCTCGGCATCGAGCACACCCGGCGTGCCAAGGTTGCGCACCTCTCGACTAGAGGCACCCCGCCCGCGAAGTTCGATGGGTGCGTTCTCGCGCCGCGCGATTGCGGGCGGAGCTCGACGAGAGGCAGGTGCTTCGGCGACGGCGACGCGGCCGGGGCCCCTCAAGACAATGCTCGTGTGAGCGTCGAACGATGCGGCGTCGCATGCACCTGCGAACACCGACGCACGCCCCCGGAGGTCGATAGTTCCATGCGCGTCGTCGTTGGTCCAGTCGATCGTGACGTCGCCTTCCAATGGGACGACCACCCGCTCGAGCCCGACCGCTGCCAGGCCGAGGTCGCCTTTCGCCAGCGACCCGACCCTGAGCAGCGCACTGTGCCAGAGCTGCGGACGTGGGGCAACAACTGCATCCCAGCCCTCAGCGCGCAGCGAGTCGCGCGCGAAGATCCACTGTGGCATTTTCCCGACCTCAGTTCTGGGGGAATCCGAGGTTGATGCCGCCGTGGGACGGGTCGAGCCAGCGCGACGTGATGGCCTTCTGGCGGGTGAAAAAGTCGAATCCCTGCGAGCCATACGCCTTCGCGTCGCCAAAAAGAGATGCCTTGAACCCACCGAACGAGAAATACGCGACCGGGACAGGGATGGGCACATTGATGCCGACCATTCCCACCTCGACCTCCCGCTGAAAGCGACGAGCGGCGCCGCCGTCGTTGGTGAAGATCGCGGTTCCGTTGCCGTAGGGCGATGTGTTGATGAGGTCGATACCGGCGTCGAAAGTTGGCACACGAACGACAGACAGGACGGGTCCGAAAATCTCGTCGATGTAAGCGGACGAGGTCACCGGAACCTGGTCGAGAAGAGTCGGGCCGAGCCAGAATCCGTCAGCTTCACCGTCAGGTGCGACATCCCGCCCGTCAACGACGACCGTCGCACCATCGCCAACGGCAGCGTCGATGTATGACACCACCTTGTCGCGGTGTGCGAGGGAAACCAGCGGCCCCATGTCGCAACCGCGGCGGCCATCGCCCACCCTCAGCGTCGACATCCTCTTTGCGATCTTTTCGATCAGGGCATCGGCGATCGGCTCGATCGCCACAAGCACGCTGATGGCCATGCAGCGTTCACCGGCAGAGCCGAAGCCGGCGTTGATGGCGGCATCTGCCGCGAGGTCGAGGTCGGCATCCGGCAGCACGAGCATGTGATTTTTTGCGCCGCCGAGCGCTTGCACGCGCTTGCCATGAGCCGCTGCCGTCGAATAGATGTATTGCGCGATCGGAGTGGACCCGACGAAGGAAATGGATGCCACATCCGGGTGCGTGAGGAGGGCGTCGACCGCCTCCTTGTCGCCGTGCAACACGTTCAACACTCCGGAGGGCAGACCTGCCTCTGCGAACAAGCGGGCGAGCCACAACGATGCGGATGGGTCCTTTTCGCTCGGTTTCAACACGACGGTGTTGCCCGCTGCGATTGCGACCGGGAAGAACCAGAGCGGGACCATCGCGGGAAAGTTGAAGGGGCTGACGATCGCGACGACGCCCACCGGCTCGTTGGTGGAATACACGTCAACCCCCGTCGACACGTTTTCTGAGTACTCGCCCTTGATATGGCTGGGGAAGGCGGTCGCGAGTTCAACCACCTCGAGCCCGCGGGCGATCTCGCCCATCGCGTCGTCGAGCACCTTGCCGTGTTCCGACGTGATGATGTTCGCCAGCTCGGATTTGCGTGCGTTCAGCAGTTCCCGGAACGAGAACATGATCTGCTGGCGACGCGCCAGCGACATGCCCCGCCAAGCCGGAAGCGCAGCTTTTGCCGCTGCGATTGCCGACTCGGTGTCGTCCCGGTTAGCAAGACGAACCGTCTTCGTTTGCCGGCCTAGGGCCGGGTCGTAGATGGGGGCGGAGCGCTCGCTCGTTCCGACAGCGGATGCACCGTCGATCCAATGGTCAACGGTCGGCAACGGCAATGTGGTCATGGTGTTCCTTTAGTTCGCGTGCGGGAGGATTGTCGTGCTTGGGCCGTGAACCAGGCGAGCGGCGCGGTCGACTGCTGCCGCGACATCGCCGGTCTCCGGATAGAGGATGCTGCGACCAACCACGAGTCCGCGTACCCCGGGCAGTACCAGCGCGTCTGCCCACGATGCGAATACCTCGTCCGGCTCCTTGCCCGTGTCTCCGCCGAGGAGCAGAACGGGAAGAGTTGTCGCCGCCAGCACCTGGTCCATCTGTGCGACGACGGGGAGTTTCAGCCAGGTGTACGCGCTCGTAACGCCGAGCCCGGATGAGATCGCGACGGACGCCGTTACGGCATCTGTCGTGAGGATGTTGCGCACCGCGTTGTCAACGCGCTGGCTCAGGAATGGCTCGATCATGATGGGAACCTGCGCGGCCGCAGCCCGCGAGACGAGCTGAGCCGCCCGCTCCAGCGCCCCCGCGGTTGCGGGATCGTCGAGGTCGATGCGCAGCAATATCTTCGCGAAGTCCAACCCGGCTGCGACGATGCCATCGATGTCGTACGCGGTAACCCTGTCATCCATCTCGAATGTCGAACCAGCGATGCCGCCGCGATTGACGGACCCTACTGCGACACGGTTGTCGAGCATCCCCAGCGCCGCGAGGTCTTCCAGGATGTCCGGGGTTCCCAGCACGCCGTCGACCCCCGGCCGCGACAACGCAATCGCGAGTCGCTCCAGCAGGTCATAGCGATTTGCCATGGCGATCGGATTCGAGCCGACCTTCAGCGCTCCGCGAGCAGGGTGGTCGGCCGCGACGATGAAGAGCCGGTTGTCGCCGCGCAGCAGCTGCCGCCGCGATCGGGCGCTCACCGCCGTGATGAGGGACGTGGGATCGGATGCCCGCCGCTCTCGCAACTCGGCGAAACGTTCCGGGGTCAGGATGTCATCCATTCGATGCCTCCTCCAGTTCAGAATTGACCTCGGCGGTTGTCGGCATTGCCGTGGAGCATTCACGACGACCCGCGACTATCGCCCCGGCCACATTGGCGAAACGGATCACCCGATCGAGCGGCCAACCCGCCAGCAGCGCGAAGCAGAGCGCGCCGCCGAATCCGTCACCGGCGCCCAGCCCGTTGACGACGTCGACAGCGAACGGGGCGATCTCGACCACCTCCGTCCGCGTCTTCGCAAGTACGCCTTTCGGCCCCAATTTCACGACGGCCAACTCCACTCCCCGCTCGAGCAGGGCATCCGCAGCACGCACAGGATCGGTCTCGCCCACCGCAACGTCGCACTCTTCACGATTGCCGACAGCGACCGTGACGTGCTCGAGAGCGCGATCGACTTCAGCGGATGCCGCAGACCGGGAACTCCAGAACATGGGCCGATAGTCGAGGTCGAGGATGGTCAGTGGTCGCCTGCCTCGCGCTTCCCAGGCATGGTGGTGGGCCTGTCGACTCGGCTCGCGAGAGAGGCCGGTGACAGTTGCCCAGAAGATGCGCGCCTCTCGCACCGCGACGGCATCGATTTCGCCTGGGGAAATGACCAGGTCCGGCGCGATCGGTTCCCGGTAGAAGTAGAGCGGGAAGTCGTCGGGCGGGAATAGTTCGCAAAACGTGACCGGCGTATGCAGCCCGTCGACGGCCGCGACAAACCGATTGTCGACGCCCAGACGCGCAAGTTCATCGCTGAGGTAGCGACCGAACGGATCATGACCCGTTCGGGTAATCACTGCCGAGCGAAGGCCGTGTCGCGCAGCTGCGACGGCGACGTTGCTCGCGCTTCCGCCCAATGATTTGGTGAACGTCTGGACATCCTCCAACCCGACGCCGGTCTGCAAGGGATAGATGTCGACGCCGATTCGGCCGATCGTGAGCACGTCGAACGGTGCGGTGACGTCGTCGTCCATGCATCCGTCCTCTCCACGCGCGCAATCACGGGCATCCCGGCCGTTCCATTATGGACCGGTCCAATCAGTCATCACAGTGTCGCCGAAGACCGATCGGCTGTCAATGGCGCTATAGCGAGCGCGGCGGGCTCGATGTCGATCCGCGAACCTGCAATGCAGGCTGGATGGACTCGTCTTTGCGCGGAGAGTGCGGGCTGCTCATGCGCTTCAGGAGGCTCATTCCCGCCCGCTGGCCCACCTCGAAGCTCGCGTTGTCAACGCTGGTCAGCGAGATCTGGCGGACCTGCGCGAGGAACGTGTTGTCATAACCGACCACCGACACGTCCTCCGGTACGCGTATATCCAGCTCCTTCGCTGCTGACATCGCGCCGATCGCTGCCACATCGTTCACCGCGAAAATCGCCGTCGGCCTTGTTTCGGCCTCCAGCAGCTTCGAGCCGGCGCGATACCCGCCATCTTCGGTCATGTCGGACGGCTCGACCTGCACAAATCGCTCAAGACCGTGCTCCCGCATCGCGTCTCGGTAGCTCGCCTGTCGCATTGCAGCGACGTTTCCGACGAGTCCAGACACGTGGGCGATGCGCGAATGTCCCAGCGAAACCAGATGGTCGATGGCCATTCTGCTGCCAAGCCAGTCATCGTTCACCACGACGTCGACCTCTGGCATGTCGATGTCGCGACTCGAGGCTACGACAGCGGGGATCGCGGTGAGTGCGGCCAGGGTGATGTCGCTGGGTGGCATCGATCCGAGAATCACGATGCCGTCAACCCGAAGCTCCAGGAGTGACTCGATCAGCGCGTCATCCGTTTCGCGGTCCACGCGGCCATCGGCCAGAAGCAGTCGAAAGCCCTTCGGGTGCAGCACGGATGTCAGCCCGTCGAGGGCGGCGATGTACCAGGGGTTTCGCAGGTCGTTGAGTACCACTCCGATCAGGTGACTTTGCCGCGATGAGAGGTTTCGCGCGATTGCGTTAGGACGGTAGCCGAGTTCCGCCATGGCCGCCTCGACCGCTGCGCGCTTACCCGCGCTGACGTGCGACGACCCGCCGAGCACAAGCGAAACCAACGATTTCGATACCCCGGCACGCTCCGCGACCTGTCGAATTGTCGGCAACCGCGAATCCGGGGTGGTCATGTCGAAACCCTACCAAGCGGCCATCCGTCCGCGGCCTCGATTGACAGCCGGTGGCCACCTGGGACAGAATGATCGAGAATTGGACCGGTCCAAGACTCGTGCAGAGGCTCGTCTGGTCAGCACCAACTGCCAATGGAGGTCGACATGCCCACACTCGTCACTGCGCCGCGAACGGGCATCGACCGATGACGGCCGCGCGTGAAACCCTGGGTGTCGGCATCTCGGGATTCGGCTGGATGGGCCGCGTGCACACCCAGGCCTACACGCGAGTGCTGCACCATTTCCCTGCGCTGACCATTCGTCCGCAGCTGATCGCGATTGCCGACGAGGTTGTGGATCGCGGAGCGGCGGCGGCCGCCCAGTACGGGTTCGGGCGCGCGACGGCCGACTGGCGCGACCTGGTCACCGATCCCCTGGTCCAGGCCGCGAGCATCACAGCCCCGAACTTCCTGCATCGGGAGATGGGAACCACATTCGCCCGCGCGGGAAAGCACATCTGGATCGAAAAGCCGGTCGGTCTGACGGCCGACGACGCGCGCGCGGTTGCCGGCGCAGTTCGAGCGGCAGGAGTCCAGGCGACGGTTGGGTTCAACTATCGCAATCCGCCCGCCGTCGAAGCCGCCCGCCAACTCATCGCGTCAGGCGAGCTCGGCACGATATCCCATGCCAGGTTTCGCATGCTCAGCGACTATGCGGCGCATCCCGAAGGCGCGCTGTCATGGCGGTACGAGTTGGGGCGGGCCGGGCACGGAGTCTTCGGCGACTTGGCCACGCACGCTGTCGATCTTGCCATTCACCTTCTCGGCGACATCACATCGGTAATTGCGGACAGCGCGATCTTCGTGAAGGAGCGCGCGAAGCCCGACGCCGCAACCAGCGGGCATTCGCGCGCAGCCGGTGGCGATATGGGGCCTGTCGAGAATGAGGACTATGGATCCAGCCTCATTCGGTTCGCCTCCGGTGCTCACGCGACTCTCGATGTCAGCCGCGTTGCGGTTGGCGAACAGAATTCGTACGGATTTGAGATCTACGGATCGCATGGATTCGTGTCGTGGGACTTCCGTCGCATGGGTGAACTGCGGGTAAGCGTCGGAACCGATTACCAGGACCAGCCCGTCAGCACGATCTACGTCGGCCCGGGCGACGGCGACTACGCGGCGTTCCAGCCGGGGTCGGCAATCAGCATGGGATACGACGACCTCAAAGTGATCGAGGCATCTCACTTCCTCGAATCGATCGCGTCTGGCAAGCCAGTCGGCGCCACCATCGAAGATGCCGTGCGGGCTGCGGTTGTACTCGACGCGATGGGCGAATCCGTCAGCGCGGGCGCCTGGACTCGCGTGGACTACTAGGGAAACATCGTGGCAATCAGAATTGGGGTAATCGGGGCCGGCATCATGGGTGCGGACCACGCGAGACTCATCGCCGGCTCCGTCTCGGGTGCATCGCTCGAAATGATCGCTGACGTCGACCTGGCAAGAGCATCCGCGGTTGCCGATTCGGTAGGCGGCGCGCGAATCACGACGGATGCCCGCGCTCTCATCGACGATTCGAGTGTCGATGCAGTGATCATCGCGTCTCATGACTCAACCCATGCCGAGTACGCGATCGCGGCCATCCGGGCAGGCAAGCCGGTGCTGTGCGAGAAACCGTTGGCGCCGACAATCGACGAGTGCCTCCCCATCATCGAAGAGGAGCGCCGCGCGAGGGGCGGCACCGGCCTCCCCCTCGTCTCGGTTGGCTTCATGCGCCGATTCGACCCTGCTTACCTCGAATTGAAGGCGGCAACGGGCGCGTCTATCGGTCGTCCCCTGCTAGTGCACTGCCGGAGCAGAAGCATCTCATCGGCGACGGGCAGCACGTCCGAGGGCAGCATTTCGGGCTCGGCGATCCACGAATTCGACATCGTTCCCTGGCTGCTCGACAGCCGAGTCACCGAGGTCAGCTGGCACGCCCCGCTGTCTGCGCTCGACACCATGCAGGATCCGCAGGTCATGCTGCTGCGTACTGAGGATGGCGCTCTCACCACCGTGGAGACCTTCCTGAACGCCCGCTATGGCTACGACATAATGTGCGAAGTGGTTGGCGAAAGTGGCACCATCGCGCTCAAGAATCCCGCAGCGACGACAGTAAGTGTGTCGGGGCGAGAATCTTCCAACTATGCGGCCGATTGGCGGCCCCGCTTCGCCGAGGCATATCGCCTTGAGCTGAAGTCCTGGATCGACGCACTAGTTGCGGGAGAACCCTCGCCGCTGGCCACAGCACACGACGGACTGGTTGCAGTCGCGGTGGCGAGCGCGGCAATCGACTCGATGCGAAGCGGCGGCAAGCCGACGGCCGTGCGCCTCGACTTCGAGGACGCGTGATGGGTGGCTTCCCCGGTGCCCTTCCCGACGCCCGCACACCTCCGCCGATGGATGCGCCGCCCCTTCGCTGGGGAGTGCTCGGCAGCGGTTGGATCGCGGAGCGATTCGTTGCCGCGTTGCACTCCAGCACGCGGCAGCGGGTGACGGCGATCGGATCCCGGGATGCTGCCCGCGGCGGCGCATTCGCGGCGCTTCACGGCATCCCCCGCTCGTTCTCGTCGTACCAGGAGCTGGTCGACAGCGACGAGGTCGACGTCGTGTACGTCGCCACCCCGCATCCGTTCCACGCTCCTGATGCGCTGCTCGCGCTCGATGCAGGCAAGCACGTGCTGGTCGAAAAGCCGCTCGGTCTCAGCGCGGTGGAAGCCACCATGATCGCCGACCGGGCACGAAGCCACAACTTGTTTTGCGCGGAAGCGATGTGGACGTTCTTCCTGCCCAAATTCGATGTGATCCGACAGCTCCTCGACGACCGGGTGCTCGGCGAGGTCCTCACGGTCAACGCTGAGTATGGCGAGTACCTGCCGCCAGACCATCGAATACATCGAGCGGATCTCGCGGGTGGGCCGCTGCTCGACCTCGGCACGTATCCCTTCGGGCTTGCCACGTGGGCGATGGGAAAACCTGAGCAGATTCAGGCGGCGGGACGGATCGGTGCCGCCGGCGTGCACACGCAAGCGGCAGCCATCCTTACCGATGCGAGGGGTAACGAATGCGTGATCCACACGACCATGCGCAACTCGACGCCGACCATCGCGACGCTCATGGGAGCCAAGGCCACGCTGACGATCGACGGCCCCTTCTATCAGCCGGGTGATTTTCGCCTCGACAGCCTCGACCGCGCGCACGTACTTCACTATCGGGAGCCCCGAGTCGAACACAAGGCGCTCTATTTCGAGGCGGCTGAAGTGGCGCGCTGCATCAGCGTCGGTGCGCTTGAGACTCCACTGCGGCCCCTGGCGGACTCCGTTCTCGCACTGACCGTCATTGACGAAGTTCGCAGGCAGATCGGCGTCGTGTTTCCCGGCGAGGACGCGTAGCCCGCGGGCGCGGGGATCGCCTCACTCTGGCTTCGGTGGCAACGTGCTCTCGCGCACAACCAGCTCGGTCGCCAATTCGACGGCCGCCGTTCCGGGGAGCCCGTTGACCTGATTGCGCAGCAGCCGCACGGCTTCTCGGGCCATGTCTGCGATCGGCTCCCGCACGGTCGTGAGTGGTGGGGACGCCCACCGAGCGATGGGAACATCGTTGAATCCGATCACGCTAAGGTCGTCTGGAATCTTGATGCCTTTGAGCCGCGCAGCCTCGTAGACGCCGAATGCCTGCTCGTCTGAGGCCGCAAAGATTGCGGTCGGCGGCACATCCAGCGCGAGCAGTTGGGCTCCAGCGTCGCGGCCGGATTCGTACCCATATTCGGCGTGGATGATGTATTCCGGGCCGACGCTGAATCCTGCAGCCGCCATCCCGGCGCGGAATCCGTCTGCTCTGGCCTGACTGAACAGCATCTCGGGCGGCCCCCCTATGAGAGCAATTCTTTGGTGGCCGAGGCTGAGCAGGTAGTCCGTCGCCTCTCTGCCGCCGCGCCAGTGCGCGATACCAACGGTCACGACATCCGTCGACTGCATCGCCTGAGGGTCGATCACGACGAACGGCAGATCCAGCTCTTTCAGGCGAGTACGCTGCGACAGTGTCATATCGACGACCGCACAAATAACGCCGTCAACATGCTTGGATGCGATGGCGTCGAGCCAGTGGTCGTTCGTGCCCGGCCGCACTCGGGTAAGCAGAATGCCCAACGACTCCTCGAACGCGGCCTCCTCGAGTGCGCTGATAAGCGCGACGGCCCACGGGCTCTCAAGCTCGCCAAATACGAGCGCAACCGAGCCCGTTGTATTTGAGCGCCTTGGCTCGTATTCATGCTCCTGGAGCAGATCCGAGATTCTCGCGCGAGTGGCGGGTGAGACGCCGGGTTTGCCATTCAGCACCTTGGAAACCGTCGGGACAGACACTCCCGCGAGAGCCGCAATGTCAGCGATTGTGACCCGCGTGGCTGGCACAGCGCTCATTCAACTATCCCCTCAGACAGGAGCAAAGTGGACTCACGCCCCATGTAACTCCCCGCATCTCGCAGCGATGCCAGAAACTTTCGCGAAATAAGCATATCGCGCCCTCGTATACACATTGCGAAAAAGGGGGGCCGACCCCGAGAAAGTGTGTTGGGAAACCGCGGGTCCAGCAGTCGGCGTATGGGCGGAGTGCTGCCCCACGATCGATTCTCTGGGGAAGCATGGGCAGGGGTCGCGCCCGGTGGAGTGGTGTAGTTCTCGGGTTGTTGAGCGTCGTTTTGTCGACGAGGACTCATCGTGCGAGGGTCAGCGAGCGCGTTAGTTAGAGCCTTATTCTCAAACAAGACGTTTTAGAGCCGCTGACCACAATTCGGGGAGATTGGCGTGATCGGGCGAGATCAATAGTGGTCGAAATGTGGTCAGATCCGCGTGGTCACGTGACCACAGTTGCGTTATTTCTGAGTAAGTAAGTAGTCGTTGACCAGCACTTTTGTAGCGAGGGCGGGACTCGAACCCGCGACACCACGATTATGAGCCGTGTGCTCTAACCACCTGAGCTACCCCGCCGGGCGCATCCGAGTGAGGGATGCTGGAGCCCCCTGTGGGAATCGGACCCACTACCTCTTCCTTACCAAGGAAGTGCTCTACC
>OUNO010004877.1_pt1 | contig 12602 bp, 3 predicted proteins | sample 1779811 | NCBI WGS metagenome assembly OUNO01 (sample SAMEA3914804, study PRJEB12502) | metagenome | biome: forest; material: soil | place: Canada | collected 2010-06-25 | depth 0.3 m | reverse complement strand
TTATTACCCTGATATTTCTGGATTCACTTCCGGCATTTACCTGAATCACATATACTCCTTTGGAAAGATTTTCTCCTAAGATAATATCTTCATTTGAATAATATGCTTCACTGCTATATACTTCTACGCCGATCACTGAGAATATTTTCAAAGAAATTTTTTCTTTATCTGCAGTGTTCACGATCAGTTTTATATTGTCTTCAAAAGGATTAGGGAAGACTACTACTTTTGTTTCTGATCCTGAAATGACAGTCTTCACATCGCTGTATGATGCTTTGCCATTGTAATCATACTGCACCAGTCTATAATAAACCGTTCCTGAAAAATTTGTATTGTCAGCATAACTATAAGTCTTTATTGAATTGCTGTTGCCAGCACCTTCTACTTTTCCTATTGCTACAAAATTACTTCCATCTGCAGAACGTTCAATGATGAAGTGGCTGTTGTTTTGCTCGCTGGCCGTTGCCCAGTTTAACAGAGCTCCTGTAGTAGATTTCGTTGCTGTAAAGTTCAACAAATCCACAGGTGCAGGACAGCTTTGAGTAGCACAGATAAAGATTCTTCCGCATGAATACACATTTCCAGCAGTAAAATTCCAGTTCATTGCATTGCCATAATTAGTAGTTTCGTTGCCATAACTGTATGACTTATTTATCCTGATCGCATTATGTCCTGTACTTTCTATATAAGGGAATGAACCGGCACAACTCATATACATAAAATTACCTCCGCTTATTTCAAGCCAATAAATAGTACCTCCCGCTACACCTGCCAGGCTGGCATTTAGCAGCAGTGTTCTGACAGTAGCAGAGGCCGGATATCCATATGAAGAAACGGATGAAGTAAATACTGCCGATCCCTTTGTATTTAAATTACAACTACATGTGCCGTTGTAAGGACCACCCGTAGGATTATTTGAATAGACGGTTACAGTATAATTATCTGTTCCTGCATAACCATATCCTGGTTGTATGATATCGACAGAGTTTAACGTGATGTTTTGATAAACGGTAAACATCATAGAAGAAATATTGCCACTTGAAGAAGAACCTGCACAAGGAGGAGAAGTGGAAGAAGCTCCTACCGTTCCGTTAAAACTGGATACATCTTCTGCAAACAAACCTGATGTACATCCTGGAGTAATGGTATCAGTCTGTTTGTAAGTAGGCGATATGGAAGCATTGGTGTTGCTAGGATTTAAAGCTGTGCCACCACTTGCTACGGTATACCATTTTACCTGAGTTGTACCTGTCACTGAAAACGTAGAAGTATTATTGGTTTTACAATATGTACCTGTTCCTGTAAAACCTGCAGGAGGAGATGAAATGATCATCTGGTCTGTAGCCGATCCACATCCAGTCCTTGATACCAGTACATCATAAGTACCTGCCACTACAGCAGTATAATTTGTTGCGGTAGCTCCGGAAATGGTGGTTCCGTTTAATTTCCATTGAACGCTGGCTGGTGGTGTAGATACTCCAGAAGTAAGCACTTCATTCACCGGAGCACAACGAACTCTGTCGGGGCCAAGATTAACAGTAATTGGCTGTGTAATGAAAATTACTGAATCCGTTCTTGGACAACCTGCAATGGTATCATAACATAAAAAATATTTTGTTCCGCTGGCAGGCTGAGTACTTACATTATAAGTAGTTCCTGTCCCCTGTGTTACGCCTGCAAGTTTCCACTGATAACCATACCCTGCGCCTATAGAAGGATCCAGCGTATAAGGAAAAGCTGAATTACAATTATAAACTGTATCAGGCAAGTTCGATGTTTTTCCCAAAGTAGCCAGGTTGGTGATATTAGCACAGCTGGTGCTGAAAGAAATGTCATCCAGTCCTAGGTCATTTCCATTGGAAGAAGAAGTATTAATATTCTGAATGCGGATGGGTATAGACCCTGTAGCGGCACCGGAATTCCAGGAAACGAAAAACTGAGTCCAGCCATGGCTGTTGGCTGCCGGGTCAACATTGACAGTCGTTCCAACTTGCACCCCATTGATGGAAAATTTCAATTGAGGCGGATTTTGAAAAGATCCGTTTATATCGGCAAACCAGGCTGAGAAGAAATAAGTTGTACTAGGTATAACGGTAACAGTAGTAGAATAAGCATTTGCATTTGACGTAGCATCCACATCGACAATCAACATTTTTGTGCCGCTGTGGGGAGCCATGGAAGCATAGTAACTGTTGAGCGTATTTGGATTTGCGCCTACCGAATATTGGCCCGGACTCATACTGCTCGTGACGTAGGTATAACTGGTCGTAAATCCGCTGTTGCCAGATTCAAACCCACTGTTGGTGATCATTTCTCCGCCTAATGTTTTAGGGCAAACCTGAGCCGTAGCTGTAGTTGCATACATCAAAATTCCGATGACGGAAATTAAAAAGCTGGATGTAATATTTAGGGCCTTATTCATATAAATATTTTGATATTTTTTATAATCCAAGTTATTTATGAGATTTATATTGAAGTTTAGACTTTGTTTAATTGAGAAATAACCTTTCTTCGTTATGCTCCTTTGTGTTAATTAAACAAACTGTATGCCAGTGCTTTAAAGGATTAAAATCTTTAGTATCAACTCCTATATTTTAGTCATATAGTATTTATACGGACCACAAATGATAAGGTGACCTTAGAATGGGAACATATTATGTACTTTAATTCCTATTAAACAATATATTATTGGAATAAATACACTTAGTAAAGAAGGGGGGTTAATTTTTTACAGCTTTGAGTACTATTGTACCCAATATTGAAGAAGAAAAACTGATCAGATAAATTCCACTTTCGAAATTTTTACCTAAAATAAAAGGGGCATTTTCAGTGTATGAAATAAAGAAAAACTATTGGCATAAGTTTTTTATAGGCACCAGAATCATGATTTGATTTATTCTTTTAAAACTCTGAGCGTTTGTATGTTCTCGTCCATCATAACCTTTATGATATACACACCACTGCTGTAAGGCCTTCCGAATGTAATGGCCTCATTTGTATTACACTCAGTATTGCTATATAGCTCTTCGCCCAAAACCGAAAATATTTTTACACCAAATTTATTTTTACTTCCTTTCACCAGAATATTTGTTTCCTGCGTGAACGGGCTTGGATAGAGGATTACAGAAAACTGGGCATTCATATCCACTTCTTTTATCTCGCTGTATTTTATCGTTCCATCGTAATCGTATTGCGCAAGCCTGTAATAATTGAGACCCTCAAAAGGTTGTTTATCTATGAATTGATAGGTGATAATTTTTGTAGAATTTCCATTTCCTTTTATTGTTCCGATCTGTTCGAATTTTTTTCCATCAGCCGATTTTTCTATTCCAAAATGATCGTTGTCTTTTTCTGAAACAGTAAGCCAGCTCAGGTTTACCTGTTCACCTTTTTTCTCAGCACTGAAATTAATAAGCTCTACCGGCACAGTAGTCAGACAATTCACCACATTTTGTGAAGAGATGTTGCCCACTCCATACACTGATGCATATCCGATATTGGTAATAAAGCTAGAACAGGAGCCTACTGTAGCCTGAAAGGTTCTTACAGTAGAAACACCTGCAAGTATTGGCCCTGGTACTGTAGGCCAGGTGATGGTACCCGCTGCGAATGTTCCTGAATTTGAAATCGCTGTCGGATTTGAAAGTTGTGCCGGAAGAGGATCTGTAATCGCCAGATCAAAGGAAGAATCAAAATGAGCCTTCCAGGCTGAAATACTTTGCTGCGAACTATTGCCGTATATTCCTGTATAACCAGGACTTAATTGTGTAATGCCTGTGATCACCTGTAAAGGCGCACCTGCATAGTTGTTGATCCATATATATAATTTATCATCGACCAATTGTGTTCTGATGTTGATTGGATTTGCGCTTCCGCCATAAGAGATATTGGTCAGGGTAGCAAGCGCAGTAGTGTTGTTGTATAAAGTAAAATTGATGGTATTGTTTCCAACAGGATTAGGAAATATGTCCAGGCGGACACCCTGAAAGCCTGTCTGTCCGGGGGTCCCAGCAATATACCTGTATATAAACGACAACATACTGGAATTTGTAGGATTGAGCGTTGCTTCAATCCAGCCATTTTTACCATGCACTTTTTTCGGACCGAAAGCATAACCTGTACCGCCGGGACTAGGATTCCCGGTGCCATTCTGATCCAGTGAAATCACTGAACCATTAAGTTTTGGTATTACACCTGTTCCCAAAGCCTGCCAGTCTGCAGCCTGTGTGCCGGTGCCAGCCCATGTGGCAGTAGACCCGCTTGAATTCGTAAACGTGAGCGTATAAGTGATGACATCGCCAATACTTACTGTTGTCTTATTAGCCGTTTTGTCGAGAGACGTTTCCGCTGGCGCCGTAGGAGGCACGGGATTACAGGTTACTTTTAAATTTACCCTGGAAGAATCTGGAGAATCTGTTTGTGATTGTATCCAACCTACATTCATAAAACTCACGTCTACACCAGGACAAGTGCCGGTGGCAATGGCCTGGTAAGCCAAGCTACCCGTATCACCCACGAGCATGACAGGTATCGTCCATTTTACAATACCAGAATAAGTAGCAGTTGGCGCAGCGGCCGTATACGTAGCGGTAACCCCTATGGCCACAGCATCAGTAAATCCATTCCAGGTTAAATTTTTAGGAATGGTATCGAAGACGGTTACATTATACGTTTCTCTTCCTGGCAACGGACCTCTTCCTGCTATTCTTCTCCAGGTATAACCGTCAAATTCCTCTACCAATAACCTGTCATAATTAGGGACGTCCGCATCACACACGTCTTTGCTATAATTAGTAATAGGTACATTTAAGTTTGCAGGATTCGCCCAGCTGTTTGTAATAGGTGTAAATCTCAGCGCTTGTCCGTTTATATTATTTGTATTTACTGAAGTACTGTATGACCAATCATCCAGAAGCCTTGGTGCAAGCGGTGAAGGAGGTGTTGATTCCATTCTTGTTCGTAGAAAACCCGGACCTACCACGCCTTTGTGTATCAAATAAGGACTGTCCAGCTTGTCATAAATATGCGTAGTAGGCGCAGTGATGACACTGGCAAATCTGGTAATGATCCTTTGGTTCCAACTGCCATTGGCATCTGATCCCCATGGGATAGCCTGATAAGAAAATGTAATCGGACCAGTAGAAGGATTATATAAATATTTGTCAAGATCACTTTGGTTGTCTACTGCGAAAAACCAACCTGTAGGATTAGTAGTAGCATCGTATATCCCTATCGCTGCTGCATCATTTAAGAAATAAGAAACGCGGTAATTATTTAAATTGATGTATGCTTCATTGGCCGAATGCCAGATGCGGTAGAAATGATAAAAGGTATTACTTGGTAAAAGATAATTTCCATAAGACATAGTCACTCTGTCTCTTCCTCCATTCAGCCATAGATTGGCTGCAGATTTATTTCCAAACGACAATTTAAAATTTGCAATATCACCAGGATTCATCAAAGCCCTGTCTGTAGTCTTATCTATAAATAGAGATCTGTCTTGTAATAGATCAACGCAGTTTCTTTGCATGGTATAACTAGCATTGTTTGGAAATTCATTGCTTGTCCAGGAAAGAGAATTGGTTGCTGTTAAAGTACTGGTCAGGCATACCCTGGAATGCACCGGAGGTGTTTTTACTCTTACTACAAAAGTCAGTTTGCCTGTAGTAGGGTTGATGCCAGTTGCCGATTGAAACCCGGGAACAGCACCGATGCTCCAGGTAATGGTACTTCCCGAAAGTGCACCACCATTGGAGGCAGAAACAAACTGGTAATCACTGTCCAGTAAAGTAGAAATAGAAACGCCGGTAGCTGTTACAGATCCGTAGTTTCTGTAGCTAACAGTATAGGTAAGTAAGTCTGCTGCATAAGCATATGTTTTATCGACCGACATATATACTTTCATATTAGCTCCTGCGGTTACATTGGCCGGAGGATGCAGGTTTCCTGAGGTAGTAAGCATGCCCAGCAACCTGAACCAGTCGTGAAAATATTTAGGCGTTCCTTTCTGATATCTTCCTAAAGTATCTTCTTTAGTCAGGGCGGTATTTACATCGTCCCAGAGAATTTCGTTCTGGCGATATATTTCAGCCGTGAGGTCAACATCTCCGGAAGCTACGGCTGCCGGGGCTCCTGTGCCTACAGTATAATTTGTTCTGTAGAAATCACCTCCTACAGCACCTGTTACCGTTTCCTGTTGTCTGATTTGCACTACGCCTTTCCAGTTGGGACAACTCAGATCAGGGGATGCGCCAAGTGTGGTACACAGAGCGGCATTGGTATTCGCAGGTGTCGGGTTTGTACGGGGGAATTTTAAAAAACTAGCATGCCTGACCGCCATATCATATTCATAAGTATTGCCACCAGCAATTTTTTGGTGTGTCACGGGATTCCAGGTAGAATCAGGATTTCCATGCCATACATAGTTTAATATAGTTCTCCAGGCTGCTCTGAAATCTTCACCGCCGGCAAACTGACCAAAAGTAGTGGTGCTTCCATTTGCATTGACCTGATAATTTCCTGTGCTGGCAATATAGCCTTTGCTATACATCTGCCCGATCGTCCAGTCAGAGGAAGCTTCAGCTCTTCTGTATTGATTGATCTGCCAGGATGTACCGCCGTTGGCAATCAGGAATTTTGAGAATTCATTAAAATATCCCGGAGACATATAATCGGGATACACACTGGTAGGGCCCAATGGGTCTGGTTTTGGGATGGCCCAAGGATAAGCGGTATTGGCTGCTGAATATCTCCAGTTGGTCAGTTCATCCCAGGTATTGCCACTTTTGATGTATCCATCTATTCCTACATCACCGGACAAATAACCTTTGACACCTGCACCAGCGCCAGAAGATGCTTTGGTATAATACAGTGTATCGACCAATACCTTGATCATTTTCAACGCTTCATTTTTATAACTGATGGGATTTCCGCAAGCATCACTGATACCCATATTATCTCCCCATTGTTTGTAAGCCAGCAATAAACCCATGGCTATATCAACATCTCCATCAGTAGCAGAATTAATGGTGGTTGCACCAGCATTGTCTGTTTGAGTATCCTGCCAGCCTGGTATTCCGGCGCCATGCGGATAGGTAGGTCTGAGGTCTGTGCAATTAAAATATTGTTTTACTTTACTAAGCCTATTGTCATGGACCCACATCCACAGGCCGTCAAAAGTTTCTTTGTCGCCAAAGTATGCTGCTGCGATCAAAGCATATCCATCTCCTTCCGATACAAACGTTCCATAGTTGGAAGGGACGGTAGAATAATTATATACGATATATTTTTTACCTCCATAAGTCTGGCCTGTATACAAGGCTCTATGCATCATAATTTTGTATCCCTCCTTCATGGATTTCTCCATGTCTGCATGTGTCACGCCTTCACCGTTGTATTTGGCAAGCGTCTTTCCATTGGCATATTCATTAAACTGAGGAAAAGGAAAACTGGGGTTACCAGTATTCATACCAGTATTGATGGTATCTGCAGGCCAGTTTTGTGCCGCTATATTTTTATTTAAAAAAATACACAACAAAAATAATAGTGCTCCGTATATATACTTAGACAAATTTTTCATCTGATATTTCAGTTTTAATGTCAGAAAACTCTTATGCATCTCCCCCGATTGTATAAGAGTTTTTTTATTTATATGTAAAATGCAGGTGTTGTTATTGCTTCATGACCCTGATATTTTCGTGGTAGTTTTGTCCTGTTAATTCTACCACGTACATTCCTGAAGCCAATTCTCCCCCTATATTTATATTTTTATTTAATTCTACTTTGACAATAGAATATACTTCCTTGCCAACAGGAGAAATAACTTTCACTGATATCGATTCGCTCTGTACCCCTCTTATAATAAGGATGGCTTCATTGGTAAAAGGATTTGGATATATCTCTGCGCTAATGGATACTGGATTAACAGATCTCACATTACTGTAATTAATTTTTCCATCGTAGTCGGTTTGTGCCAGGCGATAATAAGAAGTTTGATAAGCATCAAATGAATAATCTATGTAATCGTAATGGAGGATTGATTTACTGTTTCCATTTCCTTTTACTTTTCCGATGGTTTCGAAATGAATTCCATCATACGATCTTTCTATTCCGAAATAATCATTGTTAATTTCTGTTGAAGTAGACCATTGCAAGAATACTGCATTGTTTTCCGGTGATGCTTGAAAATCAAGCAAACTCACTGGTGCGGCTGCAGTGCAGTTGCTCGTAACAGATGCTGAAGGAGCAGGACTGATTCCTTTTATAGCGATGGTGGCAACATTTAATATAGTAGCTGAAGGACATGAAGATACTGTACCGGCCCATACATAGGTCAATGAATCATTGGCCAATACAGGACCAGGAATATTTTGCCAGGTGACAGTTCCCGCAGCATTAGAGCCTGTATATGGACCCGCACCACAGGAAGCACAATTGGCAAGGGATGCATTGTTTGCAGAACCAAAAGTTATTCCTCCAGGAATAGGATCTGTGAGTTGAATGTTAAAACCTGAGTCAAGGTGTGTATACCAGTTTGCCAATGAACTCGCACTTCCCTGAGAAGTCCTGATTCCAGCGTAACCAGCCTGTACTGGTATGGTACCTTGCGTAATTGGAGCAGAGCCCGAAATGGTTGCACCAGCATTCACCAGCCATACGCCTACTGTAGCGCCTGTTAATTGAATCTGAAAATCAAAAGCTCCTGGCAAAGCCCCATAAGTAATGGTTTGTGTGGATCCGATCTGAGTATTGGCAGGCATGCTAAAGAACGAAATCTGTACGTTTGCATTCTGTACATTGAATCTTGTTTCTACCCAGGTAGTCCCATTATACCTCATGATGACGGCATAAGGAGATTGGTACTGAGCCAGTGTCATGGTACCTTTTATAAATCCATTTGTACCATGCGAGTATTTGTAAACCATACCCTTGTTGACATTGGAAGGATTCAGGTCTATGGTTCCTGCGGTAATGGCAAGTTTTCCGCCACCGATCACATCGTTCCAGTCTGCAGCCACTGTGGCTCCGCTTACAACGGTACCGTCAGTGTTTTTGTATTTGATGGTATAAGTAACAGGACTGCCACCACTATAGCTGGCAGCATTTGCCAGCTTCTTCATATTGGCTACTGCAGGCGGTGGAATGGCATTGCAGGTAACGTTGGTCACGCTGGTAGCTGTTACCAGTGCTTCATTGTCGGCTTTGCCGGTAGAAGTATTGGTAAAGTAAGAAGGCGTAGGTGTACCCGGACAACCGAAAAAAGCATTATTTTTTACAGTAACCCAAATTTTATAAACAGCAGAATCATTTATTTTCAACTGTGTAATGTTAGGCCAGGTAATTGTGCTGCCAGCCATGATTCCTGTTGGCGTACTGCCAATGTACCCACCGAAAACTACTTCTGGCGGAAGGATATCTTTTATAGTAATATTATTCAGGTCTCTCCCTGATACAGGCGCATCACCGCCTACTCTTCTCCAGGTATAGCCATCCCATTCTTCTACCAATTGTTTTTTAGCTGTAGTCGTTACATTGTTCGTGCAATTATTCGGATGATATTTTAACACAGGTTTATTCGGAACAAGCGGATCTGTCCAGTCATTGGCAATTGGCCAGTATGGATCTCCATCCGCAGCCATGATTCCTGGCTCTGCAGACCAGTCAGTAGACCAGTTAAAATTCGGATATCCCGCCGCATGTATGTTAGATACCAGTCGTTGAGGCATAAGTGCTCCTTCATGAATAAACCTTCCCAGTCCGCTATAGAAATATAGAAACTGAGTGATTGTTGCTATCTGGTTTGGAAACTGTAATATGAACCGATGATTCCAGGTGGCGCCAGGAGTAAGCGTTTGCTGGGTTGGAGTAGGCACTGTAGCAGAACCTTCATTCACTGTATTGGTAAGAATCCATGTAGGCGGACCTGGTTTATTTAAGAAATAAGAAACTCTGTAATTCTGATAATTAATATAAGCCTCATGAGCTCCATGATAAATTCTGTATTTAAATGAAAGACTGTTTGCACTGGTAGAAACGCCATCATGTGCTGCTGCAAGCAAGACTCCCTGACGGCCTCCATTTAAAAAAGCAACTTGTCCGTTTTTTACAGTAATGGTATACGATAAAGTATCTCCAGGATTCACAAGAGATTTGGAAGCAACTTTTGTAATGGTCAGAGGATTCACTGTAAGAATATCCACACAATTTCTCTGCATGACATCTGAAATATTATTTGGATATTCATTGCTTACCCAACCTGATCCATTGGAGCAGGTGATGTTGGCAGTATTGCATATCCGCGTAGCTGCAGAAGAAGTAACTTTCACTTTAAGTGTCACGCTTCCCTGAGTAGCGGCCAGTCCACCAGTAACGAACCCGGGAACAGTTCCGATGGCCCAGGAAACCACACTGCCTGCTGCGCTGCCTGCATTGCTGGCGGAAATGAACTGAAGTCCTGCAGGAAGGTTGTCGGTGATCAATACATTGTTGGCAGTCTGCTTTGCATAGTTTCTGTATGAAAGGGTGTAAGTAATGGTATCTCCCACATAAGCATACGTTTTATCTACTGCTTTGTAAACTTTCATATTGGCAATGGTTGGATCCATATCCAGCGGGTCGTGATAGTTTCCTGAAAGAACCAACATTCCCAGCAGTCTGAACCATTCATGAAAATACCTTGGATTGGATGTCAGGTATTTTTGTGTCGTATTGTTATACTGATCCCATTCGATTACACACTGACGGAACATTTGTGCCATCAGGTCTGCATCTCCTGAAATGACAGCTGAAGGAGCGCCTGTGCCCTGTGCCCAGTTTAGAGGAAATGCACCTCCGCCTGTTCCATCCATATTATACTGAGACTTCACATTTGGTGGGCCGCCATAGGCAAGTGTGTTATTCACTTTGCATGTGTTGTTATAAGGGGCTGCTTCTGGTGCTTTAAGAAAATTGGCAAATCTATTCGCCGCATCTGTCAGATAAGTATTGGTGCCTGCTACATCCTGGTGTATAGTGGGGTTCCAGGTTCTTGCAGGAGAACCGTTCCATACCTGGTTCAAGATGGTTCTCCATCCAAATCGAAAATCTTCTCCATCTGCAAAAGATGAAAAAGATGCGGTAGTTCCCGTCACCGAATATTGACCTGCCCATGGCAACAATCCCTGGGCGTATGCTTGTCCTACCAGCCAATCATCAGAAGTTTCTCCTCTTCTATATTGCTTAATGCACCATGGAGATTGGCCTTCCGCTTGAAGCATGTCACCAAAGCTTCTGAAATATCCTGAAGCTGCATAATCTACATAATTGGTTTGCGGACCACCTTGTGAAGGATTTAGTCCTAAATAAGTTCCACCTGAAGCCCAGTTGGTTGTTTCCTGCCAGGAATCGCCTCCTTTGTGATAACCATCTAATCCGATATCGCCACTCAGGTATTTTGCAATAGGCAATGAAGGAGCATACTTCAAAGTATCTACCAATGTTTTGATATATTTTATTGCTTCCTGTTTGTATGAAATTTGTCCACCAGTGTAAGGGGCCGGAGGGGTAATTCCTGAAAGGTCTCCCCATTGTTTCCATGCCACCAGCAAAGCAAGGGCCACATCCACATCGCCATCAGTAGCAGAGTTTCCGCCTAAAGCACCTCCCAGTACATCTGTAGAAGCACCCGCACTGCCAGCTCCGGATATTCCAGGACTGTATGCATAGGCAGGTGAATTGATTACTCCATCGATGTATCTTTGTGTTTTTTGAAACTGTCGGTCATGCATCCACATAAAATATCCGTCGAAAGTCAGTTTATCTCCCATGTAAGCTGCTGCCAGCAAATAATATCCATCTCCTTCTACGCAAGTACAATGACTGATATCTGTGCCCGCGGCTGCCGTAGTAGGACTGATGTATTTGACTCCTGCCACCGTTACCGGAGCATAAGCGCCTCCTTTATTGACGTTGTATGTCATGTTGTTGCATACAATTCTATAAGCATCTCTTGCCCTTTGCTCCATTTCTGCATGAGGCACTCCTACCGGATTTAAATTTGCCAGGGTATTTGGGGCGCCGGTATAACTTTTAAATTGAGGGAATGGAAAGTTTGGATTGTTAGAATTAATGTTCGGTGGAACTTGTGCCCGAACACTAAAAAATATCAAAATAAATAATACTGATAAACCAACTTCAAATTTTTTCATGAATTCCCTGAAATGAATATTTTATATTGAATTAATACTAAATATCGCATAAAGTAACCTATTTTCAAATAAAATAAACAAAAATATCACAGTTAAAATATTGATAATCATAGAAATGTCTGACACACACTGACATATAGTACACAGGAAAATACATGCCTTAAAACGCCTAATTAATGATGATTATCTCCTATAAACAGTATTTAGCCCAGGCGAGTGATAGTGTAAATACTAGTTATAATGATAAATATAAAAAACCAAGATTTGCCGATAAATCGGTTATAAACTCAAATAATTGAGCTTTTTGAGTCTATTAAAGCTTTGTAAAAGATTAAAATAGTTATAGTTGAATGAGTATATTTTTCTTTACTTTTGTTATAATATTTTAAGCCCAAAAGTGAAGGCAGAGGAGTTGAT
>OUNO011322990.1_pt1 | contig 12612 bp, 16 predicted proteins | sample 1779811 | NCBI WGS metagenome assembly OUNO01 (sample SAMEA3914804, study PRJEB12502) | metagenome | biome: forest; material: soil | place: Canada | collected 2010-06-25 | depth 0.3 m | reverse complement strand
CGAGCAGGACCTGTTCGAGGAAACGCCCGATGTCTTGACCGATGTCACCCTGGTCAACCGACTGTGGGTCGACACCGTGCGCCCGGTGGCCGAAGCCTTGAAGGCGGAAGGCATTCGCGTATGGTTCCTGCCGAGCGGTCAGGCCAACCCGGACGGTTGCCGAGAACTGCCAAACTGGGCCTTTACGCCTGATACCCCGCCGGGGGAAATCGAGGCGGCTACCGAAGCCTTCGACGCGCTCTGGCGAGTGGCGCAGGCCGCACTTGAGGCTGGCAACGTTCAGGCATGGCAAGAAGCTGGTCAGCCTTATGTGGTCCAGGGTCTGGCACGCTTTCGCCTCCGCTGCGCGCCTCTGGAAGCCGTAGGCTGTACGATATGTGCCGGAGGCGGCGCCGGTTTGAACCTGGTATTCTATGTGGACAGCGATGAATATGCTGAGTGGGAAAAAGCCAAAGCTAAGGGTTCGGAAAAGCCAGAAACAACGTCTACCCCTGTCGTGGCGACCCGCATCGACACGGACGGCTACCAGAACGGCCTGCACGAAAAGGTCACCCGCATCGCCGGCCAGGGCCTGGCCTTTTCGCTGTCCCAAGACGCGATCGCCGCCTTTCACCTGCAGCTGGCCGCCCAGTTCATCATGTGCGCCGTCGAAAGGTACACGACCGAGGACAAGCTGTTGCAGATATCGGTGCGCAAGCATGGTGCCCATACCGACCCGCTGCTCAAATCGATGATCGATGATCGCCTGCAGGAATATGTCGAAGGCTGGAAAGAAAGCGGCATGCCCGTCTTTACCTGGGTCGAGGCCCTGGAAGGCGACGACAAGGGCGACCTGTTCGCTCTGTTGACGGCGATCCAGATCGACACGCGCGAAGCCAAGACCAACATGCTTCGCCCGAAGACACGCGCTGAGGCTGCCCTGGTGGCCGAGGCCATCGGTCACGACATCGCCGACTTCTGGCTGCCCGACGCTGCCCTCTATGCCGAGTTCGGCAAGCAGCAACTGCTGGGCTTCCTGGACACGATGAAGGCCCGCAAGCCTGAGCATGCCAAGATGAAGCGCGAGGAACTGGCGCCCATCGTTGCCGAGGCTGGCAAGGCCGTCCGCTTCGTCCCCGCCGCCTTCAATTTCGAACTGGCCGATATCCGCGAGGTCGACGGCGTCACGGTCCGGCCGGACGCTACTATCTACCGCATCGGCTTCAACAGCCAGAACAAGCCGATCTACCCCAGAGGCCTGACCTGGCGAACCGACGGCACCTATGCCCACGTCCAGGCCGGTGGCGGATGGGGCGAAGACGACCTCTTCCAGACCGAGGCCGACTTCCTGGAAAGTCTCGTCAAGAATCCGCTGCCTGAAGGCTATACCCGCTTGGTGGCCTTCATTCCGGCCGCAAAGCAGGTGGCGTGATGATCGACACCAAGACTCTCAAGTTCTCCGCCATCGCCGCCATGACGGTCGCCCAGGACGTCGCCGACCTGGTCGAAGTGCTGGCCCGCGATATGAATGGCATCGAAGCCCAACTGGACTTCCCGACCGACGACCAGACAGATGAATGGGAACGCCGCGCCGTCACCGCCCTGGGCCATAAGCGCGCCCTCCACGGCTGCGCTCTGCGCCGGCTGCACCAACTGACCCGTGGCGCCGGCAATGCCGCACGGATCGACGACAGGCAGCTGGCGGCAGCAATCCATGCCGAGGCCAAGGCGAGGGACCGCCAAAGCCGCGCCGAGAACCGCAAGGCCGATGCCATCCAGCTGCAGATGGCCCAGGCCGAACGCCTCGCTCGCGAAGCCGCCCACCGCGCCAGCCAGGTCGGCGCCCAGGACATGGTCCTTAAGCGCCAGACCGTAAAGGCCGCGCGCGCCTTCTATGCGGACTCCATCTGGAGGACGGTCGCCTATGAGCTGGTGGACCGTGAAACCTGCGATCGCATTACCGCCCGGATGCTGGAGCGCGTGGCCGAACGCCTGGACGCCCTGACCGAGGAGAAGGCGGCATGAGTGGAAATGTCTCAAAAAAATGGGCGCAGCGCCAGGCCCTCATCGTCTATCAGCTCACTACAAAACTGAGTGTGCGTGGCAACGACGTCATAGGGTTGACCGTAGATGTCAGAATAATGCGCCACGATGTCGATATGGAGGTAGTAACTCCCCAGTTCCACAAGTTTCAAAGCATCGCTGTCTTCGATCGCGAAGGCGACGGTAAGGAAGGTAGGACCAACCGGGCTGACACCGCCGAGAACAAAGTCCTGGGCCATAACACTGGTGATAGGTTCAGCCGGATCGAATGCGGGTGGCGCTTCGATATAGATACGGCACGATCCCGTGACGCCGAAGGCGTGCGTCCTACCGGAATTTGTTGCCGAAATGCGGACATAAATGCGACGCCCACTAGAGTTCACTCGCGCAACAGAAGGCGTGACGATCGCCCTGTGCTCCGCGCGCTGGCCGTCCCTGGTCTGACGATAGCCCCAAAGCCCGAGCAAAATCGCAGCGCAGGTTGCCAAGGCGCCGACCATCACCCAGCGACCGGACCATCGCACTTCATTCAGTTCGGCTTCTTGAAAGCATCGATCAGCATTGGGCCGCATATCGCAACGCGAAAGCTCACCCAGGTGAGTCAGGTCAACGTGAGAGGAAAGCAGGACTGCGGTCAGGCCCAGCGCGATGGCCAGACAGACGGCAATTTCCTTCCAATATTTCATCACCACACCCCCCATCTGTTTGCAACCGCCGATATGTCGTTCGTTTGCGATGGTGAGTCAACGAGGATTGCGGCATGAGCTTTGACGCCACCACACCTCTTTTCGCAGGCTTGGCCGCCGCCGCACTCATTGCTGGCGCGGATCTCGACAAGCCCGGCCTGGTCATCGACAACTTCGCCGGCGGCGGCGGCGCGTCGACGGGCATCGAACGCGGCTTGGCCATGGCCGATCTGGCGCGCGAGATTATGACCGGGGTAAAGCCCGCCCCTCGCAAGGTCGACAAAGCCGTCAACCACAGCCCGACCGCTATCGCAATCCACAAGGTCAACCACCCCGGCACCGAACACTTCTGCCAAAATATCTACCAGGTCGACCCGCTGGACGTTACCCAGGGCGCCGAGGTCGATTCCATCCACTTCTCTCCGGACTGCACCGACTTCTCGCTAGCGAAGGGCGGCAAGCCCAAGGCGAAGAACCGTCGCGACCTTGCCTGGACGATCCCGCAGTGGGCCGAGCGGGTGCGCCCGAAGCTCATCACCATGGAGAACGTCCGTGAATGGCTGCAATGGTGCGATATCGACGCCATGGGCAAGCTCATAGGCCCGGACGAAACCGAGCAGCTCGATATTCTGCCCGAGACCCTGCCAGCTAAGAAGCTGCCGAAGCGCGGCGCCCGTGCACCGCTCGGCCCTACGTTCCTGAAGTGGCGCGGTGCCATGGTCCGACTGGGCTACAAGGTCGAATGGAAGCTGCTGCGCGGTCGAGACTATGGCGACCCGACAACCCGCCTACGTCTGTTCATCATCATGCGCTGCGACGGCCGGCCCATCGTTTGGCCACAACCTACCCACGGTGATCCCACGTCCGAAGACGTCAAGGCCGGCCGCCTGCTGCCGTTCAAGACGGCCGCCAACGACGTCATCGATTGGTCGATCGAGTGCCCCTCTATCTTTGACCGGGCCAGGCCGCTGAAGGATGCGACTTGCAAGCGCATCGCCGCGGGCATCGTCAAGTTCGTCTTGAACAATGCCCGGCCATTCATCATTCCGGTTTGCCACACCAAGAGCCAAAGCCGGACTGCCCATAGCATCGACGAAGGCCTTCCGACCGTCACGACAGCCAAGGGCGGCGAATTCGCCCTGGTCACGCCGTACATGATCCCGTTGACGCACCAGGGCGGCCAAGCACGTGTTTTCGATATCGAGGGCCAGGCGCCGACGGTAACCGGTGCCAACCGGGGCGAACTGGGACTGATCACCGCGCACATTGCGCCGATCATCGACAGCCAATACGGCAAGAGCCAATGCGCCAGGGCGGACGAACCCCTGCCCGCGGTCATGGCCGGCGGAGGAGGCAAACAAGCCTTGGTCACCGCAACCTTGGAAAAGGCCCACTTGGTGGCTGCGTTCATGGCCCAGCACAATGCCGGCTTCTACACCGGCGCAGGCCAGCCGGTCGACGTGCCCCTGAGTACCATCACCTCCAGCGGCTCGCACCAGCAGCTGGTGACGGCCAACATCATCAAGTTGCGCAACAACTGCATCGGCCAGGAAGTGACCGAGCCACTGGACGCCGTGGCGGCCAAGGGGACGCATTTCGGCTTGGTCAGCGCCTTCCTGACCAAATACTACGGCAAGGACGAATACGGCCAAGCCGTCGACCGATCCCTGGACGCAGTCACCGGCGCCGACCGCTTCGGCCTGGTGACCGTTATCATCGACGGCGAAACCTATGCCGTCGTCGACATCTGTATGCGGATGCTGGTGCCGCGTGAACTCGCCCGCGCCCAGGGCTGGCCGGAAGACTACGTCCTGGATCCCGTCTGCGATTACCAGACGCCCAGCGGCAAGTGGAAACACGGAAAACTGCCCAAATCCTACCAGGTTGACGCGATCGGCAACGGCGTCAACCCCGGCCCCATGTCCGCGATCTACGCGCTAAATGATCCCCAGTTGCCCTACCCTCAACAGGAAAGGATGGCAGCATGAAGATCGCCGAAACTTTAAAAGACTTTGCGCCGACCAAGGAACAAATCACCTTGCATGGGCTGGGTTTCATCCAAGTCAAGCTGCCGAATAACAGCCGCATGCACGTATGGCACCCCGAATTGCCGCGTCGTAGCTGCTTCGCGCATAGTGCGATCCACAATCACCGGTTCTCGTTTCGCTCACGCGTCCTTGTCGGCCTGCAGATCAACCAGCGCTACCATGTCGAAGCTACGGAGGACGGCACCCACGACCTTATTTCGCATGATGGGCCGCGAAGCGAAAAAGGTGGTAGGCTTTCGTTCGTCGCCGGCCGCGCCAACTTTTTGCCTGCCGGCCGCGAAGTCGTGCCGGCCGGGGCAAGCTACGACATGGCTGAATTGGAGTATCACGAAACACCCAACAGCGGCGTCGTGGTCACCATCATGGACAAGCTGAGCGAGGGCACGACGCACGCAAACTCAGCAATTACCCACGGCCATGTTTTCGATCAGGAGTTCGATCGCTACCTGCTGCCAGAGAATGTGCTTTGGAAGTACGTACTCGAGGCCCTTCGCTGTGGCGAATCAGGACCTCCCGGCCGCAGCGGCTCCGGGAATGCTTATGATGACTATGTCAGGGAAAACCTCGACAACCCGGATGCCATGCCGGGCGTTCAACCCAGCAAGCCGTGGCCACGCCGATGACCTGTATTGTCGGCCTCATCCATGATGGCAAAGTTTATATCGGTGGCGATAGCGCCGGTGTGGCCGACTATTCGCTGACGATCCGCGCCGATCCGAAGGTATTCCGTAACGGGGAATTTATCTTCGGATTCACATCTTCTTTCCGCATGGGCCAGCTGCTTGCCCATGCCCTGAGACCGCCGCGTCGCAATCCAGCCGACGACATATACGCCTTTATGGTGACGGACTTTATCAACGCCGTCAGGGATTGCCTCAAAGCCGGCGGTTTCAACACCCGCGTCAGCGAGGCCGATGTCGGCGGCGACTTCCTGGTCGGCTATGCCGGCCGCCTGTTCTATGTCGGCCAAGACTACCAGGTCGGAGAGAGCCAGGACGGATTGCTGGCCGTCGGCTGCGGTGACCAGATCGCCCTGGGCGCCTTGATGGCCACCCCAGACATGCCGCCCGAAAAGCGCATCAACAACGCCCTGACCATCGCCGAGCGCCTGAGCGCCGGCGTGCGCGGCCCATTCAAAATCGAGGTTCTGTAAACATGACCCACATCCAATGGACCGACGAAACCTGGAATCCCGTCGTCGGGTGCTCAATCGTCAGCAAGGGCTGCACGAACTGCTACGCCATGAAAATGGCCGCGCGCCTGGAAGCCATGCACAACGCGGGGCAGACCGGCCTGGCGCAGTATGCCGGCACGACGCAGCCCAGCAAGGCCGGGCCTGTCTGGACGGGCAAGATTGGTATTGCACCGGACAGCGTCATAACCAAGCCGCTGCGCACCAGGCGGCCGACCAAGTGGTTCGTCAACTCGATGTCCGACCTCTGGCACCCGGACGTGCCGGACGCCCTCATGGACCGCGTCTTTGCAATCGCGGCCCTGACGCCGCAACACATCTACCAGATCCTGACGAAGCGCCAGGACCGCATGCGAGAATACCTCACAAACCCTGCGTTCGCTGGCCGCATTGCGCGGGTGATCCTCGACATGGTGATCGCAGACCCGAAGGCCATGGGGGGCATTGTTGAAGACCTGATGAATTCCGACCGCTGGCCAGTCGTGTCTATTGGCGATCCCGAGGACCCAAGCGACATCCTGCTGGGCCAGACGACACTGCCGAACGTGTGGCTGGGTGTCTCTGTTGAGGACCAGGCCACCGCCGACGAACGCATCCCCGTCTTGCTCAACACGCCGGCGGCGCTGCGCTGGATCTCGGCCGAGCCGTTGTTAGGCCCGATCGACCTCACCAGAATATGCCTGCTTCCGAAGGTCGAAGGCTCAATTCGCGCCGGAATCCACATCGATGCCTTGGGCGGCAAGTATGTCGAATCTGGCCTGGCGTATATCGGCGATTGGGATGTCGATGGGCCTTGCCCGGTGGGCGCGCCGGCGCTCAAGCTGGATTGGGTCGTTGCCGGCGGCGAAAATGGCCCTCGGCCCATGCATCCGAGTTGGCCCAAAGCTCTTCGGGACCAATGCGCCGGCGCAGGAAAGCCTTTCTTTTTCAAGCAATGGGGAAGCTGGAAGCCGATCTGCGAAGGTCCGAATGATTGGTCCGCCAGGTATTACCGTTCGAACCGCAGAGCCAGGGCCCATCAAGACCAGGACAACATCGACGATGTCCACGGGAAAACCTGCACCGTCCCGTCGACCACGCTTCACAATGACGGCGTGACGCACGGGCCCGCCGACCGCTGCGCCTACGCGGCAGGCAAGGAAGGCATGCTGATGTTCAAGATCGGCAAGAAAGCCGCCGGCGACCTGCTGGACGGCGTCCAGCACCACAACTGGCCAGAGGTGGCGACATGACTCAGCAATTCCACCCAGCGCCTCTCAACGATCAAATCTTTCACCAGCCTTCACGTTACCGCTTTTGCAATGACAAGTTCGAAGGCTCGGACCTGCCATGCCTGGTGATCGAGGCGGAAGAGGTGACCGGCGGCGGAGATGCCCACGTCCTGGGCCAGTTCAAGCGCATCTACAATCCTGATGAACTTTACGAGTTGGTCAACCGCGCGAATGCCGTCGGTCGCATGCGCGACTGGTACGACATGGCCTACGCGCCCAGGGACCGAGCTATCGCCATCCTGTTCCGCCACGACCAGTTCCAATATGCCACCACGCCGGAAGAGCGCGCCAAGTGGCAAGAGGTCTGCACCGCCAGCTGGGTGGACCATAACGGTGGCGGATGGATGTGGCACGGCATCGCCGGCGCCCCGATCGCGTGGACCGAGTTCCCCGACCTGCCCGAAAGGTTGCAGCCATGACAGCCCGCGTCCGTCAACTCATCGAGCCACGCGGCCTCGATCGCGTCCAGGCCGCCAGCTATATCGGCGTCAGCGCATCGAAGTTCGACCAGATGATCGACGACGGCCGTATGCCGCAGCCCCGCCGCATCGACACCCGCAAGGTGTGGGACCGCCTCGCCCTTGACGACGCCTTCGAACTTCTGCCATGTGACGAACCGGAAAACCCTCTCGACAAGATATTCCTGTCCAAGGCGTCGTAATGACCACGTTCAAACTGGCCTATATAAAGCGGATGACGGACCGCCACGACCACGTCCGCCACTATTATAATCGCAAGGGTTATGCCAAGGTGGCCCTGCCCGGCGCACCAGGCTCCAAGGAATTCATGGCGGCATACAACGCCGTTCACACCGGCACGCCGGCAAAGGTCCAGCCCGGCGCCGGCCGGGTGAAACCGGGCACCGTCGCCGAGCTGCTGGTACGATACTATCAATCGACCGACTTCGGCGACCTGAAGCCCCAGACCCAGAAGAATTACCGCTACCTGCTGGAACGCTTCCGCGACATGAAACTGGGCGGCATGGACACGACGTGCGGTGAGAACCTGGTCAAGAACTTCCGCCGCGGTCACATCGCTGCGATCATGGACAGCCTGCAGGACACACCAGGCGCTGCGCGCAGCCTGCGCAACCGCGTCCGCACTCTGTTCCGTTACGCCATCTACGCCGAATACCGCGACGACAATCCCGTCGCCGAGGTGCGTGTCGCGAAGCCGAAGAGCCGCGAAGGCCATATCCCATGGAGCGATGCCGACATCGAGGCGTTCAAGAAAGTGTGGTCGCCCTTCGTAAATCCAGAAGTCGACCCCCGCCCCTATATCGCCATGATGATTCTGCTGCGCACGGCCGTCAGGCGTAGCGATGCCCACCGCCTGGGGCGGCAGCACCTGGTCACCACGGATATGGGTGACGAATTGCAATTTCGCTCGGTCAAAGGCGATATCGAAATGGCGATACCAGTCGACGGCGAACTTAAAGCGGCGCTTGAACTTGTGCCTAAAAACCAAATGGTATTTATCCACACGGAATACGGCAAACCCTTCTCCGCGGCGGGCTTCACCAGCTGGTTTGTCGAGCGTGCGAAAATGGCCGGCCTGGTCAAGCGCACGCCCCACGGACTGCGCAAAGCGGCCGATCGACACCTGGCCGAATCGGGCAATTCCGCACACGAGATCATGGCGATCGACGGTCACCAAACCCTGGCCGAGGTCGAGCGCTATACCCGCAGCGCCAACCGGCGCGGCCTCGCCTGGTCCGCCGTCGGCAAGCGCGAGAAGGCTAAAAAGTGAACAAAAACGTTCAACCTTTTCACAAGGGTTGAACGTTTCCAGGTTTTTCTCTTTGAAATCATACCCTTACAAATGGGGTGGTAGGCGAGGAGGATGTGCATGAAGCCAACCCATTCAAAAGCTTAGGCATTCAACCCACTACTTTCGCCATCACTGTTTTCTAAGGCTTTCTTTCCCCGACTTTCAACCCTTTTTTCTACCTCTTGACTCCCCGCGCCCGTTAGAACAAATTAAGAACATCTTAACGGGAGGCCACCATGGGCGCGATGCTAACCGACATCCGATGTCCGCACGACTGGAACCTGAAGGACGGCGACAGCGTCGATCTGGACGGCGGCGGCTGGAAGGTCGAGATAGTCACCTCACATCCCATTCTGGTCAATGTCGTCGTGATAGCCGGCAGGAAGTACACGAAGGCCGGAAGCCCCCTCGAGGATGGCGCGCCGGCCGTGGTCGACTCATGGAACATCGCGACCGAAGGCAGCGGCCATGCCAAGGCGCGACGCCGGCGCCTGCAGGACGCGCGCGATATCGCCGCCCTCGACAAGATGACGGCCGTGGCGCCGCGGTGGCAGGACACGGTCCAAGTGAAGTCAATCGAACGGCACAAATATCTCCAGTTCGATTGCCAACGCTGCGAAAGAAAGTGGCTAGACGCGGTCAGCCTGGTCGTGGGCGAAGGGCGATTCGGTGAGCGCACCGTCGCGGATCTCGAGCGCGTGACCCGCTGCCGGCGCGGAGACTGCGGCGGCGCGATTGTCATCACGATAGACGACGGGATGGTAGAAATTCCCTATTTCGATGTTTCCAAGATGCCCGCAGGTCGACCATGACCCACGATCCGCGCTTGACCGTCAAAGACATCGATTCCGCCATTAAGGCATGTGTTGCCGACGGCCTGACGGGAATCGAGGTTGCCCTGCAGTGGAACCACTACCAGGACCTGCTCACCGTGAAAGGCCTCGACGCGTCAAACGAGGCGAAGGCAAGCTGGGGTTACGATAATGAGGGGCGACCTCTCAAGGAATTCCAAGGCTACCCCCTCCACCTGCGCGCTGGCGGTAGTAGCGTAACCGGGTCCCGGCCAGACCGTAGCATCATCGGCCGAGCTATCATCATAAGGTACGAACCATGAAGATCACGACAGACACGCGCGACGCCTTGCAGGCATACTTCGCGGCCTTAACCGACAAGGTCGCCGCCGGCACAATCGATCCTGCCACCGCCGGCGGCGATGTTGAGCAGGCTTTGACGGCCTTGGTCAACAGCGACCCCGATCTCCTCGAGCTGCTGAAGCTTCCGGCTGATGAATGAAACGAAAAAGCCCCGGCAGGTGATCCTGCCGGGGCTTTTTACTTAAGTTTGCGCGCCGCTCACGGCTTATCGGCCTTGCCATCGAGCTTTTCGGAAATCGCCTTAAGATCGATCTTGATGTCTCTACCGAGGTTGTCGATTTTGATGTCGGTATGTTGGCGGTAATCCTCAACTTGCTTCTGCGTCGCTTCATCGAACTTGATCAGCGCCGCAACAGCCGTATTGAGCTTGTCATTGGTATTGACGAGTTGGACGGTCTGAAGGTTTACCTTGCCTTCCAGTCGGACCGCCCAAACAATGACGCCAGCGACGGTCACCAGCCAGGTGAACCCCAGGCCGACGATGGCCAGAACGACGCCCGCGATATCACTCACCTCTCACTCCTTTCACCGCCTCGACCAAGGCCGCCCGCTTCGCTTCGCACGCCTCGAGGGCCGCCTCCTGCTGGATCGAGAACGCCGCCAGGTCCTGGACCGTTTGCACTTCGTCTGGGTTTCCGGACAGGCATGGCTCAAGGCTCGACGGCGGCAGCAGAATCGCCGGCCGTGGATGCGTTGCGCACCCCGTCAAGGCCAGTGCGCCAAGCAGCCACCAGAGCGGGGCCGTTCGCGCATTGCGGATCGATAGTCTTGACATGGTCGGCGGCCTCCTGTGCCCTGATGTAGACGCGCTTGGTAACGGTCTGAATCCGCGTCTCGATCCGGACCGATTTTAAAGCCGCCGTATAGTTCGCCGCCGCCACGGCCGCATCGCGCCGCAGCTGAACGATCTCTTCGCCACGATGACGCTCGAAGGCATACAGGCCGACGAACCCCAGGAAGGCCGCCAGGACGGCGCCCAGCCTAATCCAGCCCATCACAGCCCCCACACGGCCTTAAGCCGCTCGAGGATCGCCAGGCGGTCGGCCAGGCCGTTGATGCCGCCATTAATCGCCTTGGTGATGCCGGCGAAGTCATCCTGGTCAGCCTTTTCGTTGAGATGGCGGCTGACCCAGTACTGCACGGCAATCCGGACGCAGACGTCGGGCTGGGCGGCCGTGTCGGGATGGTCGACCAGGTTGAGCCCCAGCAACCGGCCAAACGTCACATAGTTGGCGCGGCCCGTCAGCTGGAAGATGCCGCGGCCGTGGTACCGGGCGCCGTCGCCGGGTTCGGTATTTCCAAGATCCGCGCGGCCTTCATACAGGCGGGTGAAGTAGTCCTGGCCGCCACGCTCCTGAAGGTCCACCCAACCACGGCTTTCATGGCAGGCCTGGGCGATGAAATGGACGATGCGCAGCGGCATCGTGATGTCCTTGCCGACCATGGCCCCGATCGCCGAGCGCGCCAGTTCATGTACCGTGTCGGTCGCCTGGTGCTGGGCGGCGAAAGCCATCAAGGCCGCGAGGGTCTGAGCGCCCCAGCGACCGTCCAGCGGCCCCGGAGAATAACCGGCGGCGGCCAGGTTGGCTTGCAAAACGGCGTAGCTCATGACTTCGCTCCTGTTCCGTCGACGGTCACCTTGTCGGCCGTGACGTTCATCTGGTCGGTTTGCGTCGGCGCTGCCGGCGCCGCTGCTGGCTTGCGCGCCATGTCGTTCACGGTCGCCACCGCTTCATTGCTGGCCTTCGATCCGCCGAAGAGGAACATCAGCACCAGGCCGAAGCCACCGACGCCGGCCAACTGCTTGCAGATGTCCTTGAAGAGATCGTTGGTCGCCAGCTCGGGATGCGTGGCCACCAGGTGGAGGATATAGAACAGCATGACGACCATGCAGACGACGACGAAACCGCGAATGTCGGCAACATCGGCCAAGGCCCATTTCGATTTGAGAGTCATGGCGAGCCCCCTCCTATGGGCATGGCAACGGGCGCCGTGGCGACGGCGTAAAAGGCAAGAATTTAGAGTGTGGCTTTAGCCGAACGGTTCGAAGATCGAACCGTCAAGGCCGTCATCGGCTTCGTCCGCCCGAGCGACAAAGTCGCTGACGGGAGTTTCTTGGCGAAGCGCCGAGAGAGCTTCGACGATCAACGGTTTAGGCGGCCCATAATGCCCCGGCCCCCAGGCTCCAAAGTAGATGGCGGCATTTCTGTCGCTGGACGCAAATGACCTTCGGCCGACCCGTCGCCAGGTTCCCGACTGCATGAATGGGACCGAGTGCGGCTTTATGTGCCAGGTGTTAGGAACATTGCTTTCAGGTCTCGACGTTTCGCGCCGCCCAGGTCTAGCGCCATAATCTGTTCCACCACGAGCCGCCCGAAGGCCGGGTTCATGTGGATGAAATCACCACGTGCGAACCACGACCCTTCCGACTGGTCATTGATGTCACACAGGCCATATTCTCCCTTGGTC
>OUNO010005154.1_pt1 | contig 12625 bp, 7 predicted proteins | sample 1779811 | NCBI WGS metagenome assembly OUNO01 (sample SAMEA3914804, study PRJEB12502) | metagenome | biome: forest; material: soil | place: Canada | collected 2010-06-25 | depth 0.3 m | reverse complement strand
CCCGGCCCGCAGGGACACGCCCTTGTTTATAAATCCCAAATCACAAAAAAATAAAAGTAGATCTCCTGATAAGCTCAATTCTCAACAGCCAATCATAGTAAATCATAAAATCAGGTAAATCAACGTTCGCCGTGGCGAACAGACAATTTGTTTATTCCCCTAAAAAAGCTACTTTTACAATGCATTTAATATCATGCTGTTAAATGCGGAATAATACATTTTGTTGCTCTAACCGGCAGTATATTGATCTTTTGCCCGAATCCGAATTTCACAACCATCCGGAATGCTGTATCCCGGATAAACAATACAAAATACTACATATAATGATCAGACGTATCATCTGGGGTTTCTGTTTCTGTATCCTGACAGGCTGCCTCGTTTCATGTTTTGAAATCAAAGAAAACATCCACATCAACGACGACGGCTCCGGGTCGTATTCGTTTCTCATGGATCTTTCTCAGATGAAACCTCTTTTCGCAATGAGCCGCAATCTTCAGCGCTCCATGAGCGATACATCCGCGCGTATAAAAACAAGCGCACCAATGCCCAATCCGATGTTGCAGATGCGGGTAAAGCTCGACGAGCTTCAGTCGAAGCTCCAAGCCGTAGCAGGAATATCAGAATACAAAACCATCTGCGACACAACTGCTTTTATGATAGGTGCAACCTATTCGTTTGCAAACATAGAAGCGCTGAACAACTCCATCAATGTACTGCGCAACTCCAGCAGCAATCCAACTGCTCTTGAGATGACGCACTACTCGTATGCAAACAAACGCTTTGAAAAGATCAACGACATTTCTAAAGCGAATGTATCCGGCTCTACAACAAAGAACGACAGCCTTACCAATGAACTCTTCAGAGGAGCACGTTACACACTGACATGCACGTTCGACAGAAAAATAAAAGAGGTGAGCAATCCATTGTATTTTATCAGTGTCGATGGAAAAACACTGTTGTATACAGGATCTCTGCTGGACATCATGAACCAGAAAAACAACATTGGCAGTACAGTCATTTTACATTAATCCATAATGAGCAACACGTTCTTGCGGTATCTTTTTATACTTATCCTTTGCAGCGCGTTTGTACAGCGCACGAACGCGCAATGGATCAGGATCGGGAATACACGGAGTATTGCATTAGGAGAATCGATTGCCCGCGATGCATCGGGCAATGTATACGGCACAGGAACGTTTACCTGCGACCTGGTCTTTCAGAATGATACGTTGCACAATCCATCCTGCGGTTCAGGAACAACGCTGCCGCTCCCTGTATCACGCTTTGATGGATACATTGTAAAATATACGGCAACCGGATCACTTCTCTGGGCAAAGCAAATTATAGGAGATGTTGCAAATGCCTTGTTTGAAATAAAAGGAATTTCTGCTTCTTCTTCCGCCATAGTTATTACGGGACATTACAAAGGCTCTCTCACCTTTGGAAGCACCACGATTACCAATACAACTGCTGTAAGCGACGCGTTCATTGCCTGCTACGACATGAGCGGAAATGTCCTCTGGGTGAAAACAAACTTCGCACGCACCGCGGCAGACGAAATAACCGCGGCATCCGTTGCTTCAGGTACAGACGGCAGTGCAGTATTTACAGGAAAGTACAAAGGTTCTGTTGTTTCTACAGATGACCAGGATACGATTACTTCTGCAGCGTATACCTTTTATCTGATCAAGTTCAATAGTACGGGCACCTATCTCTGGATGAACACATCCAAAGGAAAGAACTCGGGTTCACGGGCTGAAGGCAAAGGGCTGTGGCAGGATACAAACGGAAATATTTTTTTAACAGGCAATGCAGGCGATACTGTTTTTGTTCAGCAGGACTCCATAAATTTTGCAACCGGTGCTTCCGGTATTTTCATTTCCAAATTTAATTCTTCCGGAAATCTGCACTGGTTGAAAAAAGGAAACACGGCGCACGTAAATACGCTTGAGCTTGAAAAAGATCAGAAGTATATTCTATTGGGCGGAGATTATAAAAACAACAATAAGTTAGGTGGAACAACATTAACAACTGCTGCAAGCTACGGAGGATATGTTGCGCGCTACGATACATCGGGTGTCATGCAGTGGGTGAAAACACTCACGGTTCCGGCAGCTGATTCCGCAGCTGTTGTATATGGTGTATCGGGAGATACAGACGGCAACGTATATGCCACAGGGATCTTCGGAAAGAAAACATCATCCGCTGCCGTACTTACAACAGGTGCTGAAAGCGTTAAAGCAAAACCGGGCTTTACATTTTTTGTAGCCAAATACAAATCAGACGGCACCGCGCAATGGCTTCAATCCTATGCAGACGGGCCCACAGATAAAAGCAGCGACATCGTTGCATACGATTCTTCACAGGTATTCATTACCGGATACTTCGCTTCATCCATCCAGGTCGACAGTACTGTTGCAACCAACAGCAGTGTAGGTCTGAATTCTTTTGTAATCCGCATCGATGATTGTCCGTTTATTAAAGCAGCGATTAAAACACCTGCAAAAGTTGTTGCCTGCAAAAAAGATTCCATCCTGCTTCAGGCCGTTACCGGATCCGGAATACTCTATCAATGGCAGAAGAACGGTGTAAACATCAGCGGCGCAACAACACCAAGTTTATATGCAAAAGATTCTGCCATGTACAGAGTAGTGGTACAATCTACCAATCCTGCCATAGGCTGCATCAAATATTCTCCGGGAGTTTTTATTACGATCAATCCATTACCCGATACATCCATTCACTACAGCGGCAAGCTTGAATTCTGCGAAGGATCAAGCGTGACACTCAACGCAGCCTTTGGCTATACATACAAATGGATTGTTTCCGGAGCTGCGCCTCTTGCAAAAGATACCCTGGCCGGCTATAATGCTACACTCTCCGGCACATACCGTGTAGCGCTCGTAAGCAACAAGGGCTGTCTCGATTCTTCACGTACATTCACCGTTATTACAGAACCCATTCCGGCACCGCTTATTACACCTGCAGGAAAATTTACGATCTGTGAAGGAGACACAATTGTTATGAATACCATTGTGAATGCTACCTATAAATATCAGTGGTATAAGAACAGCGCGCCAATACTGAACGATACACTTCCGGTTTATAAAGCATCTACAACAGGCAGATTCAACGTGTTTGTAAAAAACAGATTGGGCTGCGGTACGTTTTCACCGGAAGATACTGTGTCCGTTAATTCGTCGCCGGTTGCAAACATTGCAAGCAGCGGCAACCTGAATGCCTGTTCCTACCTGCTTCCTACGCTTTCTACTTCTGCAAATCCATCCAACAATACCATTCAATGGTTGAAAGACGGAGTTGTACTGCCGTCAGCAACGGGCAATTCATACATACCAACACAAAGCGGTATCTATAACATAAAGCTTACAAACGCCATTAATTGCAGCAGCGAATCAGCGAAGCTCAATGTAACCGTATATCCTCAACCTGTTGCTGCTGCTGCACTTGCCGGCAGCAGCAATTTCTGCTCGAATGATTCGGTGCGCATCAATGCTTCTGCCGGTGCTTACACGTATGTATGGCAGCGTAACGGAACAAGCATGTCAGGCGCGCAATCTGTCACATATTACGGCAAGCAGGCCGGCACGTATCGTGTCATCATTTCTGATCTCAATCAATGCAGCGACACTTCGAATACGGTATCGCTTACTGCCTTCTCTGTTCCGGTTGCAGCCATTCAGGCTTCAGGAAATTTAACGTTCTGCACGGGCGATTCGGTAACGCTGAATTCTACACCCGGCAGCGGACTTGCATACGAATGGTTTGTCAACGGCACAACGGCACCTGCCATGACTGCACGTACACAGACAATCAAAACAAACGGCGATTATGCCGTGCGTGTATATAACAGCATTGGCTGTGCAGACACATCGGGCATATTGAACGTGCATGTGTATTCTGTTCCGCCCAATACCATAACTGCATCCGGACTATTGGAATTCTGCGCAGGCAATCAGGTAACGCTTTCTGCAACGCAGGACCCTGCCTTCCTCTATCAATGGAGAAAAAATAATGTTGCTATTCCATCCGGAGGAAACAATGCAGATTATACCGTTACTTCTGCGGGCAATTACAACGTCGTGATCTCCATCAATGCAAAATGTACCAGCACATCTTCTGTTTATGCAGTGAATGTAAAACCGTTGGTCAAACCTGTCATAACAGTCGACAATGAATTCATTTCAACAGCTGCTTATCTTTCGTATCAGTGGTATAAAGATGGTACCTCTGTTTCAGGTGCAACAAATCAGATCTATGAAGTAACGGACAACGGTTTGTATTCGGTGCAGGTGGCTGATCCCAGCGATTGCAGTGTGCAGGCTGATCCGGTGAGAGTCTGCATTCCGGTGCCGCATATACAGGCAAATGGAAGCCAGCTGACTTCTACATCCGGCAGTGCCTATCAATGGTATGTAAACGGTGTTGCGATATCCAATGCAACAAGTCAGTTTTATCTGGTGAATGCAACCGGTGATTATAAAATACAAGTATCACGCAACGATGGCTGTGTCTCGTTCTCCAATACCATTCGTGTCTGCATCCCGCCACCGGTAATTACAATCGGTGCAAACAATGTGCTTACTTCTTCTGCAGGCTTGAACTATCAGTGGTTCCTGGATGGAGCAACGGTTCCGAATGGAGATACCCGTATTATTGTTGCTGCACAAAGCGGTGCATACACGGTTCAGGTGGAAGATCTTTCCGGCTGCATTTCTACTTCAGCACCTGTATCCATAATTGTATTAGCTGTTGCAAACGGATCAAAAAATACACCGATACGCTGTTACCCGAATCCGTTTGAAGACCTCATTAACATTGACATACAGTCAATGTCTCTGCTTCCGGCCAAAGTATTTGTATACGACATGAAAGGTGTGCTGCTGCTGGAACATACCATCAACAGTGCCGAAGAGAATCTTTCAACAGATCAGCTTGCTCCGGGTTCCTATGTATTGCTGGTAACTACGGGATCAGACAGATTTTATTATAAACTTATTAAGACCCCGAAATAATGTACAGAGTTTTATTTCTTACGGTTTTGTTGATTTCTGCTTCTGCTGTACATGCACAGAACAACGCTTATTTAAAACCGGAACGGTATACATTTCCTGAAACCGGATTGAGCATGAACGCACCGCAGCATTTCGATACAACGTATCTCTACAAAGGCCTGCTGCACAAAGCCACTTCGAGCTCACTGGTATCAACAAAAGCAGCCGACAGAAATCCGATTGCTTTTAACAAAGGACTTACAAAGGAATATTTCAGCACACAAAATCTCGTGCTTTTAAAATCTGAAAAATTAACAACACCTCATTGGGAAGGTACTTTGTATTATCTTTCATTTGAAGTGAAAAATGTAAAGATGCAGCGCATGATGCTGGTAACGGGCACGTACAACGACACCTATATTGTGATGGCAAACTTTCCCGATATGTTCTCTTCTCAATTAATTGTACCGATCAGAGAAAGCATGCTTACTTTATTGTTTTAAACATGAAACGTTTTATAAAACATATCAACCGAATCCTCCAGGGTTTTCTTTGTTTAGCAAAGACTGCTGAATATCCAAAACCTTGGAGGGTTTCTTTGTACAGGAAAGCACCATATAAATCACATCCCTTCAACATATCTGTTTTACAATCCTTGAAGGGTTCGATTATGAAGGGTTCCTTCGTAACAAGTTTTTTCCTGAGCACTATATTATTCAACATCAATACAACTGCACATGCACAAAGCAAAACAGTTGTACATGATGTCGTCTTTGAAACAGATTCGCAATCCATGTGGGGACCGGGAGATGGTTTCAGCATCAATCGTACTACGAATTTGTTCGACCGTTTTGAAAGCTCTTATCCGTTTGATACACGTCCGGGTTCCATCTTTTCTGTTGCCGGTTTTAAATTCGGTGCCGGTATCTGGGGCCGGTTTGCATTTGGCATTGGCCCGCTGGCCTTTAAGGTAAGCGGCTTCGAAGGCGGCGACATCGCCGTTAAGTATCCGATCGAAGTCAATCTTGTGCTTCCCGACGATTCTACTTTTAATGCGGGTGAAACCGTTACCATTGAAACAGATTACACCGTACAGGACGACTTTGAGCTCAATACGCTCTATCCTGCATCGGGAGAAGTAAGCATCGATATGCCCATCATGTTTGACATGCGTGTAGGTATTGATGTGTGTCTGTTTGAATGTTTCAGTGTACAGATTTTCCCGCCTGATATTTCAGGTATTCCTGATCCGCTGGTGGATGTGAATTGGGTAATTCTTAAAGTGAATAAAGATGAGATCGTATATCCTTGTCTGAACTTCCCTCCTGTATGCAGCTTTCCGATTCCTGCAGGTTCTACTTCCGGTGTAATACCGGCAGGTTCTCCATTGAGTGGTACTGTAAAAATTCCGAATGTAGAAACAACTGCATCCTTATCCGGAAAAGATCTGTTAGCGAGCGGCGGTGATCCGTATCTCATTCCGAGTCTTGATATCATGCAGCTGTTGAGCTTTGCGCCACCACCGATAGGTACATTTTTCGGAATCCTTAGTTCGAGCTTAGCCATCCCGCCTGCCGGAATCAGAGACTTTGGCGGTACTCCGCGCTCGATCCGGTTATCGTGGACCTTGTTTACAATGAGCATGAACATGCCTGTTTCGCAGTCTCAACAATTCCGGTTTCATCCTACTGTCAATCTCAAGCTGCGATTGCCTGTGGACGTAGGCTACAGCTACATCAGTGCTACAGACGGATTGTCCTACGAAGGCCGCGATTCCATCATTGATGTTCCCCTCGGTACAGATCTGAAGATCGCATATCCTTGTAATATGTCGCACATGGACATGCACGCCAGCTATGTGATTTCTACAAATGAATTTTCAAACCGCACCTACGACCACGTAGATGTTGAACTGGTATTTACCGCATTTGAATTCGGTATTGAATTTCCGGACTTCGATATTATTCCCCGCTTCTGTATTCCCATTCCCTTGATCGGTGATCTCTGCTTTCAGCTCACTGTACCGGGTTTCGAAATTACCATAGGCCCGCTTGTAACACCTCCGCCTGTGCACCTTGCAGGATTTGACTTACCCGATTACGTAAATAAAACCTGGGAGCTCGGCGGCTTTACGGAACAGTTTATTACAGACCCGTTCCGGCTTGTGCCACGAGCGCTACGGATGAATATTGTCGCCAGCAGTGCCGTCTGCTACGGATCATCTACAGGCAGCGCCACCTTTGACGTTACGGGAGTCACTGCTCCGGTGAGTTATCAATGGTCTACCGGACTTACGTCGAAAGATCTGAGCAATGCACCTGCAGGAAGACAATATGTAATTGCTACAGACGTGAATCAGTGCCGCGTGCATGCAGATGCATTCATCACACAACCCGATCAGATCAAAACAGCTGTGTCGGCTACAAATCTTTTTTGCTACAACGATTTCTCCGGAACTGCTGCTGTAACAGCTTCGGGCGGTACTCCTTCTTACACCTATCAATGGAGCAACGGACAATCGTCTGCTGCACCAACAGCACTGGCTGCGGGAAGACACATCATTACAGTAACAGATGCCAGTGGCTGCGCCAAAGCGGATTCCATTACGCTTACACAACCCTCGGATATCCGTCCGGTAGTGCTGCATGCTGCAAACCCAACCTGCTTCGGAAAATCAGACGGTGCTATTTCACTGGATGTAAGCGGCGGCGTACAACCGTACTTTTATCAATGGACCAATGGTGCCGTGGAGAAAGACATCCGTCTTGTACCCGGCGGTGCGTATACAGTAAATGTAAAAGATGCCAACGGCTGTACACGAAACCTCAGCACCACACTTGCAGAGCCGGCACAACTGGTGATCGATCTTTCGGTACTGAGCGATGTGGCCTGCCTTGGAGATAAGAACGGAAGCATCCTTGCAAATGTAACAGGCGGTACAGTACCATACCGATACACATGGAAAAATGCAGACCTGCAGTTAAGCAATACATCCAACCTTGTAAGCGGATTACCTGCAGGCGTCTATGCACTGGCGGTGAAAGACAACAACAATTGCATCGCGGATAACAACATTGAAATTACTGCTCCGCAGTTTTTACTGGAAAGCAGTGTAACCAAAACAGATCCTACGTGTTCGTACAAAACAGACGGTACCGCACAGGTAAATGTAACGGGTGGTACAGCGCCTTACCTGGTGAGCTGGTCGAACGGAGCAAACGGAGCTGCTGCAGCCGATCTTGCAGCGGGCACCTATACCATCACAGTACAGGATTCTAAAAACTGCATCACAATTAATAAAACGGTGATCGTTGCTCCTGCCGCTCTGGTTGTGGTTCCCACTGTAAAAGACATTTCCTGCGCGGAACAACAGGATGGAGAAATACATACTGCTGTAAGCAAAGGTACACCTCCATACACGTATCTGTGGTCTACAGGCTCTTCTGCACCTGACATCACGGATCTCGCGGAAGGCACCTACACCATTACTGTTACGGATCAGAAAGGATGTGTAAATACCACAGACGCTACCGTAAACGCGGGCAGCGGAGATTGTCTCTTTATACCCAATGCGTTTTCTCCAAACAACGACGGCATCAACGATCGCTGGGTATTGCGCAACATCAAATTATATCCGAACAACACCATGCAGGTATTCAATCAGTGGGGACAGCAATTGTACAGTGCTTCGCCATACCTTGACCCATGGGACGGCAGGCACAACAACAATCTGCTGCCTCCGGGTACCTATTATTTTATTTTCAGCAGAGGAGATGGATCGGCGTCTTTCACAGGTCCGTTAACCATCATAAAATAAATTGACTATGATCTACGCAAACCCAATAAGGGTGCATCATATATTGATTTTCTATTTTGAATCAAAAAATCTCTTTAAGAGATTTGATTTGCAAATAACTACAGAAGTATGAAAAAGATCTTTCTGTTCGTATGCATGTTGTGCTGTATTTCCTTGAGTGGGTATGCAGACTACGTTCCATGCAGCTTCACCGTTTCCTTCGACAAGCAGGCTGTACGCTGTCATGGAGAAAGCAGCGGCTGGGCACAGGTCCGTGTGAACATTCCTACAGATGTCGGTTACAGCATTCAATGGTTTGATGGTGTTACAACCGCGATGCATACGGATCTTCCCGCGGGAACATTCTTTGTAAAAATTACCGATCAGACCGGTTGTCTCGCAAATTACTTCGTTACTGTCACCGAACCGGATCCGCTGCTGGTAACGTCGGACGTAACAGACTTACTGTGTTATCAGGTACCGGAAGGAAAAATCAAGATCAATGTAACAAGCGGTACAGCAGATTATTCGTATCACTGGAGCAACGGCGAAACAACAGCCGACGTGGAAGGCTTGCCAGCCGGCACGTACACCGTGCAGGTAGAAGATTCCAAAGGCTGCATCACACCAAACACAAGTATCGTTAAAGAACCGACGCAATTAAAATCTTCCTATGAAGTAAAAAATGTTTCCTGCTACGGAGGCAGCGACGGAGCCATTGATCTTACAGCCTTCGGCGGCACTCCGTATTACGTGTATAAATGGGACGACAACACAGCATTACAGGATGTCTACAATCTGAAAGCAGGGGTGCACGATGTAACCATTAAAGATGTGAACGGCTGCGCGCTGGTTACATCCATCATTGTTACACAGCCGGATCCCATCACGGCAGTGAAAAATATTACCGACGTAAAATGTTATGGATTCAAAGACGGCGTCATTGACCTTACAGTGAGTGGCGGCGTGATCCCATATACCTTCAAATGGTCGACACCGGAAATTGTACTCGGGCAAACGGGAGAAGACCTGACGGACATCCCTGTAGGTACATACTATGTATTGATCAAAGATTTTTTTCAGTGTGAATATTACGATACCATGACTGTGAAGGAATCATTTCTCTTGGTTACCAATCTTGACATCACAGATGCAACCTGCTACGACAGCTCCAATGCCGCCATCGATCTGAGTGTAACGGGTGGCTTACCTCCGTATAGTTATTTGTGGTCGGGCGGACAAACAACACAGGATATTGCTGCCGTACATGCAGGCATCTATAAAGTATTGATCGATGATGTGAACGGCTGTACAGCGCTTGTACAGGGCGAGATCAAACAGCCGGACAATCTTACCTTTGGTTTTTTAGTAAGCGAAGTTTCCTGTAAAGACAACGACGACGGAAGCATTGTAATGTCAAACAGCGGTGCTACTGCACCTTACACGTATGCCTGGTCGAACAGCGTGAATGCAAAAGATCTGTATGATCTGCTCGGTGATAATTATACCGTTACAGTAACCGATGCACAATCCTGTCCGTTCTCTGCAACCGTTACCGTTCCTACCAATCCCAAGGCCTGCATCAATGTCATTACGATTCCGAATGCCTTCTCTCCCAACGGCGACAACACAAACGATGTATGGATCATTCGTGATTCAGAATTGTATCCCGATATAAAAGTAAAAGTATTCAATCAGTGGGGACAGACCGTCTTCTCTTCTACCGGCTACACACAGCCCTGGGACGGCACCTTCAACGGTCACAACGTTGCCGGCGGCACCTATTATTATGAAGTGAATTTACATTCCGATGATGATCTACCCTTCAGCGGAACATTAACTGTGATCAGATAAAAAGCATTGGCTTATGAAACGCATATTAACAACACTTGTGATTTTGATACTGAGCCTTAACGTGCAGGCGCAGCAGTGGCCCTTATATAGCCAGTACATGTTCAATCAGTTCATCATAAATCCCGCAGTTGCAGGATCGGATGAACGTATTCCCATTGTGGCAACGGTACGCCGCCAGTGGCTTGGCATACAGGATGCACCTGTTACCCAGTCCATTTCTGCGCATGCTTACACAGGTCAATATGTAGGACTTGGTGTCAACTTCTTTAATGAAGTTGCCGGCCCGAGCAGAAGAACCGGTATGAGCTTTTCTGCAGCGCGCCACTTTCTGGTCAACAAAGCAAACGATACCTGGTTTTCATTTGGCCTCTCCGGAATTTTTTATCAATTCGGTTTTGATCCGACCAAGCTGCGTTTCGATCAGCCGGACGATCCCGTTATTACAACTGCCGCCATTTCGAAGTTCATTCCCGATGCCGCTACAGGCGTGTATTTATACAACTCACAATATTTTATGGGCTTCTCTGTGCAGCATCTGTTTCAGACCTCGGTTAATTTATTTGACATCCAGGACAGAAATCACAATCCTGCCAGCCGTGTGTATTTCTTATCTGCAGGGTATGAATTTGTAGTGAACGACAATTTAAGCATCCAGCCTTCATTCCTTGTGCGCAAAATTTTTGCAGCACCGTATCAACTGGATCTGAATGTTAAAGCAACCATTATGAATCATTTTACAGCTGGTGTATCCTACCGCAGCAGCGATGCATTCGTATTGATTGTGGGTGCAAATATCCCGAACGTATTTGTAGGCTACAGCTACGACATCACACTGAATCCCTTGAAGAGCTACAGCAGAGGCACACACGAGCTCTACCTGATCGTGAAGATGGATAATATTTTACACAAGAAAGGCGGACACTTTAACAACCACCAGAACACCAGAGGCCACGGCCATAGACCTGCAGGCGGTGGCGGTAAAAATCCATATCGGATGAGAGTGCTGTAATGAATGTCTGTTCGCCGCGGCGAACAGACATGTTGATCACTCATTATTCAGCCGCTGCCTTATTTCTAAATACATATCAAAAGCCGCTTCCTTCCAGTCGTCCACATCAGCAGGCAATGCACGTTCGGAGTATTCGTCAAGCACAGCCGTATACCATTCATACAAATCATCCGTCCGTTCTTCAAAGCCTGCCAGCGAAAGGATCAGTGCACTAAGATCGCAGGTGTGCGTAGCATCAAAACCCACCTCCATTAAACGGTTGATGTGACGTCTGTTTTTCATTTCTTCTGAAATAAGAAAAAGCATGATCTCCGCTGATTGCGGAAATTTAAAAAGCTGCAGGTTCGTTGGTAATTCCATCTTCATAGCTGTGTTGATTGAATGTCTTGTATATGGTGTAAGTGTATTTTCTAAAGCATCGGTTTCTTTTGTAATGAATTTGTATTATTGTCCATTTCTGCTACCTTTAATTTTGTATTTGCTAACTTACTAATAAAATTAGTAAAATATTGTCTTTGTCAATATTTTACTAAAAAATATATCAAATGAACAATTTTTCGTTGAATATACAGATCTTAAGAAAGTCAAACGGATTAAAACAATCTGATTTTGAACAAATTGATATAAAACGCACAACCTGGAACAATTATGAATCGAACAAGTCGGAACCTGACATTGACACGATTTTACGCATAGCAAACTTTTTCGAAGTCGATTTGGAAACGCTTTTGGTAAAAGATCTAAGCAGAAATCAACACCTCGTTTCTAAAATTGACATGCTGAAAAAACCTGCTGTCAACGCTGAAACTGATTTGAACTCAACTATGGCGATGGAAGAAAAAACACAATACCATACAAAGAACACCAAAAACATGCAGCAGGTAATTGACACACAAAAACAACTCATCGATAGCTTGAATACGAATGTGGAGCTTTTGAAAAATCATATAAAAC
>OUNO010004089.1_pt2 | contig 12674 bp, 11 predicted proteins | sample 1779811 | NCBI WGS metagenome assembly OUNO01 (sample SAMEA3914804, study PRJEB12502) | metagenome | biome: forest; material: soil | place: Canada | collected 2010-06-25 | depth 0.3 m | reverse complement strand
GCCGGCGGAAGCTCCCAGAACCGGGGGACCTGACTGGGCATGGGGACAAGGGCGTAGAGTTCTCGGCCGTTGGCGCGTCGCCGCAGTTTCAGCGCCAGTGAGAACCCGAGATTGGGGATGAACGGAAAGGGGTGAGCCGGATCGATCGCCAGGGGCGTTAGCACCGGGAAGATGCTGCTCTGGAAAATGGCCTCGGCGGCGCTCCGATCTGTCGCGGTCAGATCTTTGGCGTCGAGCAGACGCAGGCCTTCGGTGGCTAGTTCGCCGCGCAGCCCCAGCCAGAGCCGCTGCTGATCGTGCATCAGATGGTTCGCTTCGGCATTGACCTTGCGTAGCTGTTGGCTCGCGGTCAGACCGTCCTGACTGACCACACGCACGCCCTCGCGCACCTGACCCTTCAGACCGGCGACGCGGACCATGTAGAACTCGTCGAGATTGTTGGCTGAGATCGACAGGAACCTCAGCCGCTCCAGGACCGGGTGTCTAGGGTTGCCAGCCTCCTCGAGGACCCGTCGATTGAAGGCGAGCCACGACAGTTCGCGATTGAAAAACCGTTCCGGCGAGCCGGCAAGGGAGGGCTGAGGGTCCAGGCGTCTGCCGGCGTCAACCGGCAGATTTTCGACGAGGGAAGACATCTCGGTCATGGATACCGGTGGCGTAGCTTGGGCGAACTGGGTGGTCAGGGTGTTGTGGCGCAGTCGGCCAGCACCCGCAAGGTTTCATCCGATCGGTTCGAATGGCTCGTCATCGATTTGGAGGATGCGTCTGACCAAGGTCAGAGTGACCTCGCGCTTTTCGGCCCCAGCCCATTCATCGATCCGCTTGACCAAATCTTGCACGCCCGGGACCGACCGTTCGATACGCTTGATGGCGTAGGCGGCGACGTCTGGTTTCGGGCGTATATTCCGTTCAATGAACAGTTTTTCCATGACGCCCAACAACACTGCGTCGTCAGGGGTTTCGAGAGGCGCCACAGTCATGGCCTTGAGGCGCGATCGCAGATCCGGCAGGCGAGCGGGCCAGCTTCCGGGAGGCGTTCTTCCGGTTATGAGCAAGGTGGCTCCGGCATCAACCCGATTGACTAGGTGGAAGAGTAATTCCTCGGAGACGCTCCTGTCGGCGTCTTCCACTAGGATCGCGGCCGCCGCGCCTGAGACGTTCGCCAAGTTGGCGGTCATGGCGCCCGCCCGGGTCGCCCAAATCTGGGCCAGGTGGGTTTTGCCGGAACCCGGTGGGCCGATGATCGCCAGCTTTCCCCCCGGCCAAACCGGCCAGGCGTCGACAGCGGCCACGGCGGCCTCGTTGCAGGCCGAGACCACGAAATCGGAGCGGGCGTAGGAAGTCGCCCTGCCCAGATCGAGCCGCATCTGGCGTGACAGATTTGTCGGCCGTGACAGGATTATCGTCCCTTTGCTTCCAGACGGACGGACCGACGATCAAGCCTACTAGGCCGTTGAACGCGCGGCGCGCTCATTCCGCTCCGGCGGGCAGGCGGCGCAGGTCGGTGACCGGGCCCGGCAGAGCCGCCAAGGCCGACAAGGCCGCGCGCCGACCCTCGGCAACGGCGGGTTCATAGGCTTTCCAGTCGCGGATTTCGATGTCGTCCAGTTGTGGCTGGATGAGCAAATCGGTGAGCTCATGCGCCGCAGCCATCTGATGGTAGGCGGTCACGGTGGCGGCCCGCATCAGCACCGAAACGATTGGCGCGCCATTGCGCCAACCCCCTGACATGAGCCAGCGCATGATTGACGTCGGGCCTGTCAGGTCCGCAGCTTCGATGCTTCGACCCCGCGTGACGTCGATGCCGACGATAGGTCCGGAATGAAGCGCGCGCATGACGTCGGCCGGGAAGTTATTCAGGATGGCGCCGTCAACGAGCACATCGTCACCGTCGGTGACCGGGGGAAGGACACCCGGAAGCGACAAAGACGCCAGGAGAACCTCGCGAATAAGACCTTGCCTGTGGACCTGCTGGACGCCCGTCGTCAGGTTGGTCGAAAGGCAGAAGAACGGCAGCCAAAGATCACAGATCGTGCGGTCTCCGAAATGCTCGGCCAAGCGTCCGCGCACTTTTTGGCCCCGGGTGATGGCGATAAGGGGCCAGGTGAAATCATTGACGGGATTGCTGACCACAAAAGCCTGGCGGATGCGCCGATCGAGCTCGGAGTCATCCCAGCCCATGGCGATGCCGGCGCCGATAACCGCACCCATGGAGACGCCGCCGATGAAGTCGATCGGCGCGCTATTTTCGCGTAAGGCCCGGATCGCCCCCAGGTGCGCGTAAGCCCTGGCCGCGCCCCCGGACAGAACGAGGCCGACAGCGCGCCCGGCGATAATGCGGGCGATACGGTCAACATCCCCCTGGTGAGCCCGCCGAACGTGGAAGAGCCGGGCGGGACTGAGCGCCTTCGTCCAGGCAGCCGACCCCTTGGGCTCCGCCGTCTCGGGCTCCTGGAGCAGGATGAGATCCCCGGGGGGAGCGCAGGACGCATCGATTCCGTTTGGCGGCTTGGGCGGACTGTCCCGACCGCTGGCGAGGTTGAATACGCCGTCGACCTGGCGAGCGACCAGAGCTCGCCAGCTGCCCTGACCATGCTCCACCCCGTACAGAACGAAGTCGTTGCGGCTCTCGATGGCTGAGAACCACTCGGGGGTGGCCGGCCCCTCCTCGGCGCCCAAGGTCGCCGTCTTGTACCCAAGGCGCCTGAGCGCCTCTCCGACGCCCTCCACTAGCGGACGAGCGTAGACGTCCGCGGCCAGGGCGAAGAAACCAAATACGCGCCGGGCGCTGGATACGGGTTCACTGGCGGTCTCGCGCACGCGTTTCAGGACCAGCCGTGACAGTTCCACCAACAGGTCCGGATCGGACCGAACAGCGTCGAAGAACGCCTCCCTTGGGAGACCCAGGAGCTCACTGTCCCTGAGGGCGAATACATTGGCGGAATGTGCAACGCCGGCGATCACCGCCATTTCCCCCACCGGTTCGCCGGGATTGATCAGCGCCAGCCTTGCTGGCGCGTCCATGTCACCAAGCCTGGCCGCGAGCCGGCCAGTCCTCAGGAAGTACAGCTGATCGGACTGTTCGCCGGCCTCGAACAGCGGCGTACCGCCAGCCAGGCAGAAGGCAACGGCCTCGCCCGCACTCGCTTGGCGCTCGAAGAATTGCGCCAGCGACGATTGCCGACTCGGCCTTGAGGGCTCGTTCACGCGAAATCCTAACGCCGGTTGTCGCCAGAGGCGATTCTTCCCACAGCCTCTCGGCGAGGTGTATGGCACAGGCCATGCCCAAGCTCGCCACCGCCATCGATCCTGACAGCGAAGCGTTTCAACGACTGAAGGCGGTCAACCAGGGTCTGGCGACGACCCTGCGGGCGCGCGTTTCCGAGGCGGCGCTGGGGGGGCCGGTGAGCGCGCGGGAGCGCCATGCAAGCCGGGGAAAGCTGCTTCCCCGGCAGCGGGTGGAGCAGTTGCTCGATCTTGGCTCGGCGTTTCTCGAGATAGGCCAGTTGGCGGCCTGGGATCTCTATGACGGCGAAGCGCCGGGCGCCGGCCTGATCTGTGGCGTCGGTCGCGTCTCCGGGCGCGAGGTCATGGTCATCGCCAATGACGCGACGGTCAAAGGCGGCGCCTATTTCCCGCTCACGGTGAAGAAGCACTTGCGCGCCCAGGAGATCGCGTTGCAGAACCGCCTGCCGTGCATCTACCTGGTCGACAGCGGCGGGGCGAACCTTCCCTTCCAGGCCGACGTCTTTCCCGATCGCGACCACTTCGGCCGTATCTTCTTCAATCAGGCGCGAATGAGCGCAGCGGGGCTGTCCCAGATTGCCTGCGTCATGGGCTCATGCACCGCTGGGGGGGCTTATGTGCCGGCGATGAGCGATGAAACCGTGATCGTCCGTGGACAGGGGACGATCTTCCTGGGCGGACCACCGTTGGTGAAGGCCGCAACCGGAGAGGTGATCACCGCCGAGGCGCTCGGAGGCGCGGACACCCACGGTCGAAAGTCCGGCCTTGTGGATCATGTCGCATCTGACGACGAGCATGCCCTGCGGATCGTCCGCGACATCGTCGACAATCTCAATACGGTCAAGACTGTCGGACTGGACATGCGCCCGCCGGAGTCGCCGGCCTATCCCGCGGAAGACCTTTACGGAATCATCCCCGACGATGTGCGGGCGCCCTATGAAGTGCGCGAGGTTATCGCCCGCATTGTGGACGGCTCGCGGTTCGATGAGTTCAAGGCGCTCTACGGGACGACTCTGGTCTGCGGCTTCGCCCGCATCTGGGGCATGCCCGTGGCCATATTGGCCAACAATGGCGTGCTCTTTTCCGAGAGCGCCCTCAAAGGCGCGCACTTCATTGAACTGGCCTGCCAGCGCCGCGTTCCGCTGCTCTTCCTTCAGAACATCTCCGGATTCATGGTCGGCGGAAAATACGAGGCTGGCGGCATCGCCAAGGACGGGGCCAAGTTGGTCGCAGCCGTGGCTTCGGCTGAGACGCCGAAATTCACCGTCTTGATCGGCGGCTCCTTCGGGGCGGGCAACTACGGCATGTGCGGCCGCGCCTTTAGTCCCCGTTTTCTGTTCAGTTGGCCGAACAGTCGGATCAGCGTGATGGGTGGAGAGCAGGCGGCCAGCGTTCTGGCCACGATCCGGCGTGACGCTCTGGAAGCGCGCGGAGAGGAATGGTCGCCCGAGGCCGAAGACGCCTTCAAGGAGCCGGTGCGCGCCCGTTATGAGGCGGAGGGCGATCCCTACCATGCCACCTCGCGGTTGTGGGACGACGGGGTCATCGATCCGGCCCAGACGCGCGACGTTCTGGGACTGGCTCTGAGCGCCGCCCTCAACGCCCCGATACCCGACACACGCTTCGGCGTGTTTCGTATGTAGGATTGTCAGGAGTTATCCATGCCTAATCCCATCGCCGATCCCCTCGTCGAGGGTTTGGATACCGACGCGCAATCCACCCTGGTCATAGTGGACGCCACCCCCGACGGTATCGCCACGGTGGTCATCAACCGGCCAGAGCGACGCAACGCCTTCAACGCCGAAGTGATAGGAGCCATGCGCAGCGCCTTCGACACCCTCGAAGGCGCCGACGGCGTGCGGGTGGTGTTCGTCACCGGCGCCGGCGAGGCGTTCTCCGCCGGCGCAGATCTGGAATGGATGCGCGATGCGGCCGACTACACCGAGGCGGAAAACCGCGAGGACGCCCTGGCCATGGCGACCATGCTCAAGCGTCTTTACGACCTTCCCGCCCTCACGGTGGCGCTCGTGGACGGGTTGGCTTTAGGCGGCGGGGCCGGACTTGCGGCCGCCTGCGACCTCGCCATCGCCACGGAACGGGCCAAGTTCGCTTTCTCGGAAGTGAAGCTCGGGCTCGTGGCGGCCACGATCAGCCCCTACGTCATCGCCGCCATCGGCCCGAGACGGGCGCGCAGTCTATTTGCGACTGGTCGAACGTTTGACGCCAGGTTCGCCGCCGAGATCGGTCTTGTCGATGAGGTGGTCGCTGATGCCGAGGCTCTGGCCGCAGCGCGGTCGCGGATCGCCGCCGAAATCCGGGCGTGCGGGCCTGACGCCATCGCCGCATCCAAGCGCCTCGTGGCCCACGTCGCCGGCCGCGAAATCGACCACGCGCTGATGGACGAGACCGCAAGGCGCATCGCCCGCGCGCGGGTTGGGCCGGAAGGACAGGAGGGCGTACGCGCCTTCCTCGAACGGCGTACGCCCAAATGGGCGCAAACGTGATCTCATCGATTCTGGTCGCCAATCGCGGCGAGATCGCCAGACGGATCATGCGCACCGCCCGACGGCTGGGCGTGCGCAGCATCGCCGTGTTTTCGGATGCAGACGCGGCCTCGGCCCATGTCCGCGACGCTGACACATCGGTGCGGATAGGCGGGGCCGCTGCGCGCGAGAGCTATCTGCGCCAGGATGCGATTCTGAGCGCGGCCAGGGATACCGGCGCCGAGGCGATCCACCCAGGCTATGGTTTTCTGGCGGAGAACGCCGAATTTGCCGAAGCGGTGATGGCGGCCGGCCTGGTGTGGATCGGCCCGCCGCCCGCGGCCATTCGCGCCATGGGCCTGAAGGACTCGGCCAAGCGGCTGATGCGCGACGCCGGCGTGCCGGTAACACCGGGCTATCTGGGCGAGGACCAGGACCCGGGACGGCTGCTGTCGGAGGCCACGGCCATAGGCTGGCCGATCCTTATCAAGCCTGTCGCCGGCGGCGGCGGAAAGGGCATGCGCAAAGTGACCCGCGCCACCGACTTTGCTGAAGCGCTGACGAGCGCGCGGCGGGAAGCCGCTTCGGCGTTTGGCGATGACCGGGTCCTGCTCGAAACCTTCGTAACCCGGCCACGCCACCTTGAGGTCCAGGTGTTCGCCGACTCACACGGCCAGGTCGCACATCTGTTCGAACGTGATTGTTCCGTCCAGCGGCGGCATCAGAAGATAATCGAAGAGGCGCCTGCGCCGGGCATGGACCTGGCGACGCGAGAGGCTCTGTGCGCCACCGCGGTGCGCGCCGCCATCGCCGTTCAGTATCATGGAGCGGGCACGGTGGAGTTTATCGCCGACGCGTCGAACGGCCTGGTGGCGGAGAGGATCTGGTTCATGGAAATGAACACCCGACTCCAGGTCGAACACCCCGTCACCGAGGCGATCACCGGCGTCGATCTGGTGGAGTGGCAAATCCGTGTGGCCAGCGGCGAACCGCTGCCGTTGTCTCAGGAACAGATCACGCTCAGCGGCCACGCCATCGAGGCCAGGCTCTACGCCGAGGACCCCGGCAATGAGTTTCTGCCTTCTACCGGCGCGTTGACGAGATTCGACCTTCCATCCGACACGCGGGTGGATTCGTCCGCGGAGCCGGGGGACGTGGTCGGCCCCTACTATGATCCGATGATCGCGAAACTGATCAGCTATGCGGCGTCGCGAGAGGCGGCGGTCGCCGGCCTCGCTCGTGCCTGTCGCGACGTCCGTGTCTGGCCAGTGAAGACTAACGCCTGGTTTCTCGCCCGATGTCTCACCGACGACGACTTCGTTGCCGGCGGGGTCGACACCAGCTTCGTGGACGCCAAGCTGACCGGGCTCGCAGCGCCGCCGGAGCCAACGCCCTGCGCAGTGGGTGCGGCCGCGGCGACCTTGGCCTTCAGGGACTTGGCGGCTCTTCGTTTAGGCCCTGGCGAGCCTTGGTCTCGTGGCCTGTTCGGCTTTCGACTGAACGGGGCCGCGAGGGCGCCGGTGCGTCTGCATCACGAAGGTAACGTGGTCGACGTCGTTCTCTCAGCCGCGAGCGAGAACAAGGTCTTGGTGGAAATCGGCGACAGGCGGCTCCTCGCCGAACTGACGGCCGCAGGCGTATTGAGCGTGGATGGCGCGGTCTACCTTGGCTACGATACCGGCGAAGGCGGCCAGGTGGTGTTCGAAGCCGGCGCGGCGTTCTTGTTCAGCCGCTACACGGCGGGAGAGGCCGACGCACAAGGGGGCGGCGACGGGACTATTCTGGCGCCAATGCCGGGCCGGATTGTCTCGCTCCCGAAAGCGGTCGGAGCGGCCGTGAAGGCGGGAGAGACCGTTCTCACACTTGAGGCGATGAAGATGGAGTACGCTTTGAAAGCGCCGTTCGACGGCGTCCTGGTCGAAGTTAACGTAGCGGAGGGCGCGCAAGTGGCGGAACAGGCCGTGCTGGCGCGGCTGGAGCCTGCGGGCTGAGCTGACGCGTCGCATGCCGCTCCACATGATCAAGCTGTGCGTTGGGTGCGACACCGTGGAGGAGTTGTTGGCTTGGCGCGCCCAGACGCAGTGCCCGTCTGAGCCGTGGATAATGCGCACGCGGCAGACGCCCAAGCGCGCGGCTGAGTTGCTTGACGGGGGGTCGCTCTATCGAGTGTACCGCGGACAGATCCTCTCACACCAACGGATCGTGGATGTGCGCACCGAAGGGAGCGGCGCGGCAGTGCATTGCGAAGTGACGCTGGATGAAGAGGTCGTGCGCACCGTCCCGACGCCCCGGCGCGCGTTCCAAGGCTGGCGATATTTGCCAACTTCAGACGCACCCGCCGACCTGGCCGTCTATGGGTTCGCTGAGTCCGTCCCCGGCGACCTCGCCCGGCGGTTGCGGGAATTGGGCGCCTGGTAGGTCAGACCGCCACATTGTCGATCAGCCGGGTTGCGCCCAACCTGCCCGCGGCGAGAATCCGCCCGGGCCCGGCAATTGGACCAGGACCCAGTCGCTCCAGGTCCTGCGGACTGCGGACTTCGAAATAGTCGACGGCGTCGAATCCCGCCGCGCGCAGGCTAGCCTGAGCTTCGTCTTCGGTTTCTGAAACCGCCAGGCCAGAGGCCAGCTGGCTGGCGGCGCGCTTCAGGGCGCGGTGCAGGGCGGGCGCGACCCGGCGCTGCGCGTCGGAAAGGTAGGCGTTGCGCGAAGACAGCGCCAAGCCGTCCGGGTCGCGCACGATCGGCCCAGCGATGATTTCCACCGGCAGGTCGAGGTCCCGCGCCAGACGGCGGATGACCTGAAGTTGCTGGTAATCCTTTTCGCCGAACACGGCGGCGTCGGGGTTAACCTGAATGAGCAGCTTGGCCACAACGGTGGCCACCCCAGAGAAGTGACTCGGACGAAATGCACCCTCCAGGGGAGCTGACACGCCGGCGACGCTGACGGTGGTGCTGAAGCCCGCGGGATAGATGGCCTGGACAGGCGGCGCGTAGACGAGGTGGCAACCCGCTGTGGCCAGTAACGCAACATCCCGCGCCTCATCGCGCGGGTAGGCCAGGAAATCCTCGCCAGGCGCGAATTGCGTGGGGTTCACGAACACGCTGGCGATCACGAACTCAGCGCGCGCCGCGGCGAGGGCGATCAGCGACAGATGACCCTTGTGCAACGCGCCCATCGTCGGCGCCAGCGCCACGCGCGATCCCGCGGCGCGCGCCGCCTGGACCTGGGCGCGCAGGTTTGCCGGGGTGCGAACGACGGGAATGGAAGTCATGCCTGGCCAGTTCGAACGTGAGCGCTGGGCCAGCCGCTCGGCCCCGCCAACGCCCCTTGCATGGCCAGCGACCATGACGCAATCAAATGCCATCGACGAGTCTCGGACATCGCCTGTGTGAGTCGGCGAGGGGAATTGAGTTGGCCAAAGCCCAGGTTGTCGTGGTCGGGAACGAGAAGGGCGGGGCGGGCAAGTCCACGGTCGCCATCCATCTCGCCATCGCCCTGTTGCATGAAGGCGCGGCCGTATCGGTGCTCGATCTCGATGTCCGGCAACGCTCGACGGAGCGGTTCTTCCTCAATCGCTATGCCTGGTCGAGAGCCCAGGGCGACGATGTCGATCTTCCCTCGCCGGTCAACCACATCTGCGTGGACACGCCCTCGGTGCTCGCGGCGGGACTGGCAGTCTCCGCCGACTTCCTGATCGTCGACACCCCGGGCGCGGACACCGAACTGGCCCGCGCGGCCCACCAGGCCGCCGACCTCATCGTCACGCCGATGAACGATAGTTTCGTGGACTTCGATGTCCTGGGGACCGTGGATCCCCTGACCCTGGAGGTCTTGCGGCCCAGCCTCTACTCAGAGACCGTGTGGGAGGCGCGTAAGGCCCGTGCGGTCCAGCGCGGGCGGCCGATCGACTGGGTTGTGTTGCGCAACCGCCTTGCGCCCGTCGAAGCGCGCAATCGACGCCGGGTCGACGAACGGTTGGCGACTCTCGGTCGTCGGGTCGGATTCCGCGCCATCGCCGGCTTGCGCGACAGGGTCATCTATCGCGAGCTGTTTCCCTTTGGCCTTACGGTCAGCGACCTCTCTCGCAAGGTTCGCCCGGTGCAGGTGTCCATAGGCCACGTCGTGGCGCGCCAAGAGCTCCGAATGCTGTTGTACGAACTGGGTCTGACGAGCCTGGCCACGGCCGCGGAATAGCGGCGGCCGTGCCACTTCTCGCTTTGGCGGTGATCGCGGTCGCGATCCTGATCATGGTCGGGCGCGGCGGGGGCGCCTTCCGGATCGATCGAAGGATGGGACCGGCTTTGCTGGCGCTTGCGGCCGCGGCCGTCGCCTTAGCGACGGCGCTGAGGGGTCAATGGATCGCGAGCGTCGCGCTGATCGTGGTGTCGGGCTATTTCGCAGCCGGCTTGCGGCGTGGTGCGCGGCGCAGGGACGTGGTCGAATCTATGCGTCCGGATGAAGCGCGCGAAATCCTGGGTGTGGGCGCCGCGGCCGATCGCCTGGAGATCGAGGCGGCCTACCGTCGACTGATGCTGCGGGCGCACCCGGATCGTGGGGGATCCACCGGCCTCGCCGCGAAGCTCAACGCGGCCCGCGATCGCCTGCTCAAGAAAAGTTGAACGCTAGGCCGGCCCGACGACGGCGCAGGCCAAGCCTCTGGACTTCACCGTGCTGCAAGCTTGATGCGCGGACGATTCGGTGAATCCCGAGAACCGCGCGCGGTAGGAGCGTCCGCGACCGTCCACCGAGCCTTCGGCATTGTCGAACACACCGGAGAATCGATGGGCGACGCGCGTGACTTCGGCCCGGGCCTGGCGCTGGTTGTGAAACTCGCCCACCTGGACCTTCCAACCCCTGGCTTCTCGGACATGGGTGGGCGCCTGGCGAACAGCCGCCATCGTCTGAGAGACCGCCACTGGCGAAGGGCTGGAGGTGGTTCGGGTCAGCACTACGCCGATAGGGTCGGCATCGCCCTCACCTTGCCAGACAGGAGGCCGCACTACGGACACGGACCCCTCATGCGGGGCGCCGAACATTGTCTGGGTCATCGCCAGCTTCTCGCCGCGATCGCGGCGTTCCAGGATGTCGAAACCAGTCAGAAGCAGGCCTTCGACGTTGGCGTTGCGCACCGCGCTGGAAGAGCTGCCCATCACCACCGCTATGAGTCGATGGCCGTTGCGCATCGCCGACGCGTCGAGATTAAATCCGGCGGCGTTGGTGAAGCCTGTCTTCAGCCCGTCAACTCCGGGCATTTTGCCCAGGAGGTGATTGGTGTTGTACATCGTCCTACCGTGATAGGTGAACTCCTGCTGGCCGAAGAAGCTGTAATATTGAGGAAAATCACGCAAGATCGCCTTGGTCAGGATGGCGATGTCGTGCGCTGAGGTGATCTGCCGGCTATCAGGCAAACCGTTTGCGTTGACATAGCGCGTGTTCACCATGCCCAGCTGCTGAGCCTTCAAGGTCATCATGGCGGCGAAGCGCGATTCGGTGCCGCCAATCCTCTCAGAGACCGCAACGGCCATGTCATTGGCGGAATGCACGGCCATGGCGTGCAGGGCGTTCTCCACCGTAATGGTTTCGCCGGCTCTCAGGCCCAGCTTTGTCGCTGGCTGGGCGGCCGCAAGGGGCGAGACCACAATGAGATCGTTGAGATGGAGGCGGCCGGAGGCCAAGGCCTCGAAGGCCAGGTAGAATGTCATCACCTTGGTGACCGAGGCAGGGTACCGCGGACTGTCGGCGCGTTCTGAGTAGAGAACCTCGCCGGAGTGAGCGTCCATGACGATGGCTGTATTCTTCGGCTCGTATTTCGAGCTCTGAAGATAAGGGAGTTGCGCCATTGCCAAGGTTGGCGACGAGCCGATGGCGGCGCCGAGCACTAATGCGGCGACGACGCGAGAGTTTCGGCGAACGGTCTGAAACAAGGGCTGACTCCGGGATCGGCGCACTAACTCGACATAGCTAATGCCGGTCATAAGTTAATCCCAGAATGGGTCTACCATCCTTTCGTTAAGGTAAACAATTCTTGACCGGACGCGCGGGCGACCGGCCCAGCGTGCCTGAGTGCGTGAAATGTTGCACTGCACAATTTTTCATTGACTTTTGCATTGCAGCATGCCACTTAAGCCAGGACGCGCCAGTAGGCCCCCGCTGGGCGCGCATCCGAACCAACATCCGCAGGCCCTGGCCTGCGCCATCATTTGAGGAGTTGATCATGGCTGCCAGCAGCACCGAAACGGCGAAATCCGCCGTCGAACAGTTCACCACCGTCGGTAATAAGGCGTTCAAGGACACCTTCGAGAAGTCGATGAGCGCGTTCACCGAACTGAACGCCGATTCGAAGAAGAACTTCGAGGCGGTCGTGGCGTCCGTCACTGCCGCCACCAAGGGCGCCGAGAGCCTTGGCGCTCACGCGGTCGCGTTCTCCAAGAAGGCCGTTGAGGACCAGGTCGCCGCCGCCAAGACTCTGGCGGGGGCGAAGAGCGTCCAAGAAGTCATCGAGCTACAGACCGGCTTCGCCAAGTCGGCGTTCGAGACCTACGTCGCCGAGATGAACAAAATGGCGGAAATCGTGGCGGCTTCGATGAAGGAATCCTCATCGCCGCTGAACGCGCGCGTCACTGCGTTGGTCGAGCGGGTCCAAGCCGCTCGCTGATTAAACGCCGGGCCGCTTTTCGCGGCCAGCAGAGTTTGCGGAGGCCCGGGCTGAAACGCCCGGGCCTTTTGCTTTTACGCGCCCGCCTGGCGCGCTATCAATGCCGTCGATGCCGACCCCTCATGAGCGCCTCGCGGCCCTGAACATTGTCCTGCCGCAGCCGGTCGCCCCGATTGCGAACTACGTCCCGTTCGTACGCGTGGGACGGAGCGTCTATATCTCCGGCCAGGTGTCGATCAATTCAGCCGGCGGATTTCGCGGCGTGGTGGGCGAGGACCTGGATTTATCCG
>OUNO010001200.1_pt3 | contig 12709 bp, 10 predicted proteins | sample 1779811 | NCBI WGS metagenome assembly OUNO01 (sample SAMEA3914804, study PRJEB12502) | metagenome | biome: forest; material: soil | place: Canada | collected 2010-06-25 | depth 0.3 m | reverse complement strand
TTCGTCCGCATGATCGACATCTCCCGTGCGCTGACCGAGCACAAGGCCGCGGGACTGCCGTACCTCGTCTACCTCCGCCATCCGACGACCGGCGGGGTCTTCGCCTCGTGGGGATCGCTCGGACACATCACTGTCGCCGAGCCCGGAGCGCTGATCGGCTTCCTCGGCCCCAAGGTCTACGAACTGCTCAACAACAGGGCGTTCCCACCCGGCATCCAGACCGCCGAGAACCTCATGCGCCGCGGCATCATCGACGCCGTCGTCTTCCCCGAAGAGCTGCCGATCATGATCGACCGGGCGCTGGCCATCATGGTCGACCCGCCCGACGAACCGACCCTCGTACGACGCAAGGGCGAACCGGCCGGCACGGGCACCGCCTGGGAGTCGATCGAGCGGACCCGGTCGGCTTCACGGGCCGGCGTGCGCGAAGTCCTTCGCTATGGCGGCACCGGGACGATCCGACTCAACGGCACCGAAGAGGGCGAGCGCGACACCGCGATGATCATCGCGGTCACCCGGCTCGACGGCCAGCCGTGCGTCGTCGTCGGTCAGGACCGCAAGACCCAGACCCCGGCGACCCCGATGGGGCCCGCCGCACTGCGCGAGGCCCGGCGCGGTATGACCCTGGCCAACTCGCTCAGGATTCCGCTCGTATCGTTCATCGACACCCCAGGCGCCGAGCTCTCACCCGAGGCCGAGCAGGGCGCCATCGCCGGTGAGATCGCCCGCTGCATCGGCCAGATGTCGACCTTGCGCGTGCCGTCGGTGTCGGTCCTCCTCGGCCAGGGCTGCGGCGGCGGCGCCCTCGCGCTCATGCCGGCCAGCCGGATCATCGCGACCGAGCACTCCTGGCTCTCTCCCCTGCCTCCGGAGGGGGCCAGCGCGATCGTGTACGGCGATGTCGACCATGCCGCCGAGATGGCCGAGGCCCAGCACGTGCGGTCCCTCGACCTCCTCGCATCCGGCGCGATCCACCACGTCGTACCCGAGTTCGACGACGACACCGCCGAGACACTGGCCTGTGCCGTTGCCGCCGAGTGCGGTGCCCAACTGCGCCTGTTGGCCGGGTCATGAGCATCCTCGACCTCGCCCGCCGCGTCGCCGAGTTCGACCAGGTCGAGCCGCTCAATGAGGCATCGCTCCTCTCTCTCCGCGACAAGGTCGAGCCGCGGGTCGACATACGCTTCGAAACCCCCGATGGCATGGTCATGGCACTCGCATACGCCGCCGGCGACGCGCCTGTCGAGGTCATGGTCGACCCTCGTTTCCGGCTCGGCGGCTTCGGCACGCGTATGGTCTCCGCCGCGCTGTCCGACGGCGAAACCGAGTTCTGGGCCCACGGCGATCTGCCCGGGGCCAGCCGGATCGCCACGAAGCTGAAGCTCGTCGCGAGCCGCACGTTGCTCATCCTGCGGCTCGAGTTCTCCGGGCAGGTTGCCCCTGAATCCGTGCCTCCGGGGATCACGCTGCGTGCCTTCAGGCCGGGCGACGAGGACGCGATCGTCGAGGTCAACGGCCGGGCCTTCGCCCATCACCCCGAACAGGGCGCGATGGACCGAGCCGATCTCGACCGCCGCATGAGCAGCGACTGGTTCGATCCGGCGGGGCTCTTCGTCGCCGAGCGTGAAGGCTCGATCGTCGGATTCCACTGGACGAAGATCGAAGGTGGTGTCGGGGAGGTCTATGTCGTCGGCATCGATCCCTCGGCCCAGGGCGGCGGACTCGGCAAGGCCCTCACGGCCCGCGGACTACGCCACCTTCAGGACGCCGGCGTCCCCGAGGTCATCCTCTACGTCGAGGGCGAAAACTCTGCGGCGCTGGCCGTCTATCGCAAGCTGGGCTTCACCGAGTTCAAGAAAGACGTGCTCTACACGACCACACGCTGAGGCGGGGCTAGGTTGGGTCAATGCCCCCTGTACTCCGCGTCGCCGAGCTCGCGAAACACTTCGGCGAGTTCGTCGTCTTCGATGACATGTCCTTCGACCTCGAGGCAGGGCGCGCCCTCGCCCTCGTCGGCCCCAACGGCTCGGGCAAGTCGACAGCGCTGAGGTGCATCACCGGCGCCGACCGTCCGACCAAGGGCACCGTCGAGCTCGACGGCAGCCCCCTGGACGAGCGCTACCCGGCGACCCGCCAGGGCCTCGCCGTCGTCATGGACGACCTCGACTTCTTCCCCGATCTGAGCGTCGTCGAGCACCTCGACCTCTTCGCCCGCGCCCACCGCGTACATGATGCGAACGACCTCGTCGACGCGGTCCTCGCCGATGTCGGGCTGACGATGCAGGCGGCCCAGTTGCCGGGGACGCTGTCCTCCGGCCAGCGGCGGCGCCTCGCTCTGGCCAGCGCCTTCGTACGTCCCCGCGTGCTGCTCGTCCTCGATGAACCCGAGCAACGCCTCGACCAGAGCGGGCTGGCCTGGCTCGCCGAGCGGCTCAAGGCCGAGAAGTCCCAGGGCCTCGCGGTGCTGTTGGCCAGCCACGATGCGGGCCTGGTCGAGGCCGTTGCCGACGACGTCTTCACCCTCGCATGAGCAGCGAAGCCCGCGCCCTCCGCGGCCAGATCCGCGAGTGGCGGAACGGGCGCGCGGAGATCTCGATGGCAGAGGCGCTCGGCGACGCCTACATCGCACTGTTCGCGACCGTCATGCTCGGGGCGATGGGCTTCAACGTCGTCCGGCAGGTCCGCGTCGAGGCCACAGCCGCCTGCTCGACGAATGCCTGCGAGGACGCGCGGCTGATCCTCCCGTGGGTCTTCGCCCTCGGCATCGTCGCCGCCACCCTGCTCGTTGCCCGCCTCTTCGGGCCCTCGCTCGCCTCGCCGGCCGAGGGTTCGTGGTTGTTGGCCTCCCCGGTCGACCGCTCGGCTCTGCTTCGACCCCGGCTCATCGCCGCGGCGGTTGTGTCACTGATCGGCGGAGCGCTGCTGGGGGCCGTCGACGTGACCCTTGGCGGCTTCGGTGTCGGTCCGGCGGTGGATTTCGGAGTCATCATCGCGGCGGCGGCAATGTGCGCGGTCATGTTCGCCTCGATCGACCAGGCCCGTGAGCTCCGGGTCGCCCGCCTCGTGACCTGGACCCTCGGTGCGGTCGTCTGGGCCGCACTCGTGTTGCTCGCGGCGGGGCGGGCGCCGACGAACCTGCCCCAAACCTCGACGCTCTCCATCCCGGCCATCGTTCTCGCCGGTGCCGTCGTCATATTGGCGGGGGTCCTGTTGTGGCGGGCGATCGGCGGCCTCGGCCTGATGCACGCCGATCGGCTGACATCGGGCGGCGCCCTGCTGTCCAACCTCTCCGGTGCCTTCTACAGCCTCGACACCCTCCTGGTCTACGACCTGCTGATGTCCCGGCGCTGGCGGGAGCGGGCAACGGTCCGGCCCGTTCGCGGCGGACCGGCCGGCGCCTGGGCGCTGATCTGGCGCGACTTCGTACGCCTTCGCCGTTCGGCCCACACGGTCCTGTTGCTCGCTGCTGCCCTCGTCGTTCCGTATGTCGCTGCCGAGCTCGATCTCGGCAAGGCCGTCATGCTGATCGGCGCTTTGACCGGGTTCCTGGCAGGCCTCGGGCTGTGCGCCGGCCTGCGTGTGCTGGCCCGAACCCCCGGCCTGATCCGGTGCTTCCCGATGTCCGGCCCGCTCGTCCGGGCAGCCGGCCTCGTCGTGCCCGCCGGCGTCCTCATACTGTGGGGCCTTGCCACTGCACCGGCGTTCCATCACGCACTCGCGCCGATCCCGTGGTCCACATCGGCCGGAGTAGGCCTCGCCGTGGGCATGGCTTCGGTGGCATCCGTCGCCCGCTGGATCATGGCGAAGCCTTCGGACTACTCCGCGCCGCTCGTGACTTCTCCGGCCGGCGCGATTCCGCCATCGCTGTTCGGCAACCTCTTCCGCGGCCTTGACGTGTTGATCCTCGTCACGGCCCCCATGTTGCTGATCCACTCCCCCGGTGGCGGCGCAAACATCTCGATGCTCCTCTCCGAGGCCGTCATCGCGATCCTGCTGCTCAGGAAGGGTCCCCGGTCCTGACCAAAGGCCCGGAGAGGCCGCGCTGGAGGGCGACAGCAGCCCGGCGTACGGCGTTGGGGGCGGAAGACCCGACGCCAACGACATTCGCAAAGCCGTGGATGAGCGCCTCTTCACAGCGGTATTCGACCGGCACACCCGCGTCGCGCAGCTTGTCGGCGTACGCCCTGCCCTCATCGAGCAGAGGATCGAAGCCGGCAGTGACGAGGTAGGCCGGGGCAATGCCCTTGACGTCATTGCGAAACGGGGAGAGCCGGGGGTCAGCGAGATCCTCATTGCCGAGCAGATGGTTTTCCCGGGAGAGACTCATGAAGCCCTCCGTGAGATAGAAGCCCTCGGCAAAGGTCTTGTGGGTCTGCCAGTCGTCGACGAAATCCGTCACGGGGTAGAACAGCAACTCGAACGTCGGCGCCCGGAACCCTTCGCGAACGGCCTGCTGACAAATCACCGTGGCAAGGTTGCCGCCCGCACTGTCGCCGCCGATCGCGAGTCGATCGATATCGATTCCGAGCCCTTGAGCATTGTTGACGATCCATTGCCAGGCCGCCCAGGTGTCATCGAATGCGGCAGGGAACGGTGCCTCCGGCGCGAGCCGATAGTCGACCGCGATGACACGGACCTGAGCCTCTTCGGCAAGGAACCGGCACGTCGCGTCATGGCTCTCGAGGTCGCCGTATATGAAGCCGCCACCATGGATGTAGAAAAGGGCCGGGGCGGTGCCGCGCAGCCCCTTCGGGGTGTAGAAGCGGAGGCTGAGCTTGCCGGCGGGACCATCGATCGTCCGATCCGTGACGGCGCCGATCGGCTGCGAGCCGCCGGTCAGCGTCGCGCTCGACACAACCTGCTTGCGACCGCGCGTGATGGGGAGTGTCTCAACCGGCGGCCCCTCGAACTTCTCCAGACGCAACATCAGCTGGATCTCCGGATCGAGGGTCTTACCGTCGATCACGATCGGCTTCCCCGCGAGACGCCTGATGACCGGCTTCGGTAGCTGAAAGATCGAACGCATAGCGATGCCCTTGGCTGCCGCGGCAGCCTGTTTCGGTGAGGCCATGCCCGCCAAGGTAGCGCATCGATGTTTCGCCCCGGACAACGATTCACCAACCGTTTACCTTTACCTGCCATCCTAGGAGTTATGGACACTCACGACCTGGACGTTGTCGACCTCGAAGCGCCCGCTTCGCCCGACTCCTTCGACGTGGATCCACCCTTCGATTCGACCGAGGGAGAGCTGCCGGCAGACCGATTCCTCGACCGTGAGCTCTCCTGGATCGCGTTCAATGCCCGCGTGCTCGAACTCGCCCAGGACGAGAACCTTCCGCTGCTCGAGCGGGTCCGGTTCATGGCGATCTTCGCCAGCAACCTCGACGAGTTCTTCATGGTCCGGATCGCCGGCCTCAAGCGCCGCCTCGCCGCCGGAGTCGCCGTCGCCTCGGCCAGTGGCCTCAACCCACGCGATGTCCTCAAGCGCAGCCTGGCCGAGGCCCACCTCCTCATGGAGCGCCACGGCCAGTACCTCAACGACCACATCATCCCGAGCCTCGCCGGCGAGGACATCGCGCTCCTGGCCTGGGACGACCTGACCAAGGCCGAGCAGACCGAGATCTCCGCCGTCTACAAGGAGCGCGTCTTCCCGGTCCTGACACCGCTGGCCGTCGACCCGGCCCACCCGTTCCCCTACATCTCAGGCCTCTCGCTCAACCTCGCGCTCGTCATGCGCAATCCCGACACCGGCAAGGAGCACTTCGCCCGCGTCAAGGTCCCGCCGATCATCAACCGCTGGATGGCGGCGTCGCCCGGGCGCTACGTCCCGCTCGAGCAGGTCATCGCAGCCCACCTCGACCTCCTCTTCCCCGGCATGGAGGTCATGGCGCACCATCCCTTCCGTGTGACCCGCAACGAGGACCTCGAAGTCGAAGAGGATGACGCCGAGAACCTGCTCAAGGCCCTCGAACAGGAGCTCCTGCGCCGCAAGTTCGGCCCGCCGGTCCGGCTCGAGGTGGAGCCCACGATGGACCCCGAGGTCCTCGACCTCCTCGTCGGCGAGCTCGGCATCCGGCCCGAAGAGGTCTTCCGGCTCGAAGGCCCTCTCGACCTGAGAAGCCTCAACGAGATCGCCGACCTCGACCGCCCCGAGCTCAAGTACGAGCCGTTCATCCCCGGCACCCATACGCACATCGCCGAGGTCGAGACGTCCAGCCCGGCCGATTTGTTCAGCTCCCTGCGCAAGCGCGATGTCCTCGTGCACCACCCGTACGACTCCTTCGCGACGAGCGTCCAGCGCTTCATCGACCAGGCCGCCGCCGACCCGCACGTCCTCGCGATCAAGCAGACCCTCTACCGCACCTCCGGCGACTCCCCGATCATCGATTCCCTCGTCGACGCCGCGCGTGCCGGCAAGCAGGTCCTGGTGCTCGTCGAGATCAAGGCCCGCTTCGATGAACAGGCCAACATCCGCTGGGCCCGCAAGCTCGAGCGCGCCGGCTGCCACGTCGTCTACGGCCTCGTCGGGCTCAAGACCCACTGCAAGCTCGCCCTCGTCGTACGCGACGAGCCCGACGGACTGCGCCGCTACGCCCACATCGGCACCGGCAACTACAACCCCAAGACGGCCCGCCTGTATGAGGACTTCGGCCTCCTGACGTCCAACATCGACATCGCCAAGGACCTCAGCGACCTGTTCAACAACCTCTCGGGCTTCGCGCAGGGGTCGACCTACCGGCGGCTCATGGTCGCACCGGCAGACCTCCGCAACGGCTTGCTCGCCAACATCGATCGGGAGATCGAGCACAAGCTGGCCGGGCGCGAGGCCCGCATCCGCATCAAGCTCAACTCGCTCGTCGACGAGGCGATCACCGACCGCCTGTATGCCGCTTCTGCGGCCGGCGTCCAGGTCGACCTGATCATCCGCGGCATCTGCGGCCTTCGGCCCGGCGTCCCCGGTCTCAGCGAGAACATCCGGGTCCGGAGCGTGCTCGGTCGCTTCCTCGAACACAGCCGTGTGTTCTGGTTCGCCAATGGCGGCGACCCGCAGGTATGGATCGGTTCGGCCGACCTCATGCACCGCAACCTTGATCGCCGGGTGGAGGCACTCGTCCGCATCCCGAGCGAGGCCCATACGCAGGAGCTCGGCGGATTGCTCGAGACGATCATGGAGGACACCACGACGTCGTGGCACCTCGACAGCTCGGGCGACTGGAAACGCCATGTCGGCGAGACCGATATCCAGCAGAAGCTCATCGAGCGCTCCAACGCCCGGCGCGGACGCTAGACCGAGCAGGCCGCGAACAACAGCGGCCCGACCCCCGTCATGAACGACTCACGATTCGGGGTGAAGCCGAAGTCGAACGTTCCGGTCGACCCTTCGACGTGGGCCGATCGGAGCTGCAGGACATCGGTCACCTGACCGGTCCCGCCGACATACGGCCCCCTCGTCAGCGCGGTCCTGAGCGCCATCTGGCGCGTGGCCTGCACGCCCGACGAGAACGTCATCGAGAACGCGAGATGCGCGTCATCGCCGTCGTCGAAGATCGCCCGACCTCCATAGCGATAGGTGGACAGCGTGCCCAGCGGCCGGACGACATTGCGCCCCTGGCTGCGGACCGAGGACGGCTGATCGGCGAGCCCCGTCGATTTGCAGGCGTCGGCCTTGACCGAGATCGCCGCCGACAACGAGCCGACCAGTGGCGCGGCAACATCACGGGCCGCAGCGACCCCGGCGAGCGTACGGCCGTGATGGCGATGCGCCGTCGCGATCTTCGCTAGGTAGTCGGCGTTGTCGCTGAAGGCGATGAGCCGATCGCGGGAGAAGTAGGCGGCGAAGCGGAACGTCCCCGGCAGCCCCGGAAGGACCGAGGTCAGCTTGCCGTCCGGGAGCGACCAGACGTCGCCGTCCTCGGCGTAGCCGAGTGACTCCAGCCCGCCGGTGACGGTCGACTTCGCCACGTTCGTGTCGAGGCCGGCGGTCAGCACTGCACCATGGGTGGCCTGCGAATACATCTCCCAGCGCAGATCCGCGACGGACCAGCCGAACCCCTTGTCCATGGGTTCGGCGAAGTTCTCCATGATCGAGCGGGACGACAGGTCGCGCTTGAACGCATCGCCGACCAGGGTGTCCCGGTCGGCGGCACTCGCGACCGGGTCGGAGCCCAGGAGCTTGCGGATGCCGGCCCAGTCGGTGAACCCGGCGACCCGGGCATCGGCCGGGACCGAGTCCATCGCTTCGGCCAGCGGTGTCCGGGCGTCGGCTCGTGTTTGTGAAACCGCCCAGCCACCGGCCATCATCAGAGCGATGGCAATAATGGCAATGGCACTGGTCCGAAGACGCATTCTGGCCTTGTCTCCTTCACCGGGCTTTCATCTCTGACAGGGACACTACGCACTATGGCAAGCGAACGGATCATCTCAGCCGCTGGCGGCGTCGTGTGGCGCAAGCGTACGAGCACGACCGGCAACGGCACGTCGATCGAGGTCCTGCTGATCCATCGCCCCAAGTATGACGACTGGACCCTGCCCAAGGGGAAGAGCGATCCCGGCGAGACGCTGGCCGAGACCGCAGTCCGCGAGATCCGCGAGGAGACCGGTCTGCGCGTCCGTCTCGGCATCCCGCTGCACCAGCTCGAATACCGGGTCGCCGGTGGCATCAAGCGTGTCAACTACTGGTCGGCTCGGCCCATCGGCTCGGCCGGGACCGAGGGATTCATCCCCAACGACGAGGTCGACGAGGTTCGCTGGGCCCGGCTCGGTCGAGCATCCGACCTGCTGACATACCCGCACGACCGGGACATCCTCGAACGGTTCCGCACGGCGCGCGAGACCAATGGGCACCGGTCCCGGACCCTCGTCGTACAGCGCCATGCCAAGGCCAGTCCCCGCAACGGCTACCAGGGCAAGGACGTCGACCGGCCGCTCGAGACCGATGGCGTCGATCAGGCCTCCCGGCTCGTTCCGATCCTCGCTGCATACGGCGTCCGACACGTCGTGAGCAGTCCCGCCCTGCGTTGCGTCCAGACCGTCGAGCCCTACGCCCACAGCATCAGCACCTTCCTCGAGATCGACGACCGGATGTATGAAGACGCCAAACCTTCACTCCAGCGTCGCTCGGTCGTCGCCCTGATGGATCGCAAAAAGCCGACCGTCGTCAGCACTCATCGGCCAAATCTTCCGTCGATCTTCGACGATCTGGGCATCGAATTCGTCGACCTCAAGCCCGGCGAAGCGGTCGTCGTCCACCACAGAAAAGGCGATGTTTGTGCGGTGGAGCACATCACGGCATAAGCCTGTTTGGGCATCGTTCACTTCGCGTTCACTTAGCCCCTCTCTTCGGTACACCTGCGCTGTTTAGCGTCGGCGCCGTAAGTGGAAAAAGCGTCATAAACCCCCTAGAGAGGGAACGCAAAGTGAACCGCACTTCTTTGACCCGCAGAGGCTTGCGCACCGCAGCTCCGCTGGCAGTAGCCGTCACACTCGCACTCGGCCTCAGCGCCTGTGGTGCCGCCAACGAAACTTCCGACTCGTCTGGCACGACCTCCAAGCTCACCGGCACCCTCAACGCCGGCGGCTCGACCGCTCAGCAGGCTGCGGTCGCGTCCTGGAAGAAGGCATTCCAGACCACCAACCCCGATGTCACGATCAACTACGACCCGGTCGGTTCGGGCGGTGGCCGCGAGCAGTTCATCGCCGGTGGCCTCGCGATCGCCGGATCCGACGCCTACCTTGCCGATGACGAACTGGCCAAGGCCAAGACGCAGTGCAAGTCCGATGTCGTCGAAGTCCCGGTCTACGTCAGCCCGATCGCCGTCATCTTCAACCTCGAAGGTGTCAAGGACCTGAACCTTGACGCCAAGACCATCGGCGCCATCTTCCAGGGCACGATCACCAAGTGGGACGACGCCGCGATCAAGGCCGACAACCCCGGCGTGACGCTCCCGTCCACCAAGATCTCGCCGGTGCACCGCTCCGACGACTCGGGCACGACGGAGAACTTCACCGACTACCTCGACCAGGCCGGCAGCGGCTCCTGGAAGGGCGGCAAGACCAAGACGTGGCCAATCAAGTCCGGTGAAGGTGCCGAAGGCACCTCGGGTGTCGTCTCTGCCGTGACCAACGGCAAGGGCACGATCGGCTACGCCGACGCCAGCCAGGCCGGCACCCTCGGTGTCGCCAAGGTCAAGGTCGGCGACAAGTTCGTCGGCTACACGCCGGAAGGCGCCTCGGCCGTCCTCGACGCCTCCAAGATCGTCGCCGGTCGCGGAACCAGCGACATCGCGATCGACGTCGACCGCAAGGTCACGACCGACGGTGTCTACCCGATCATCCTCGTCTCGTACCAGATCGCTTGCGAGAAGTACTCGGACAAGGCACAGGCAGCGCTCGTCAAGGCATGGCTCACGTACGTGGCCAGCACTGACGGACAGGCCCTCGCTGCCAAGGACTCCGGATCGGCCCCGATCTCGGCTGACCTGAGCACGAAGGTTGCCGCCGCGATCAACCTGATCTCGGCCAGCTAGCAGCACCCGGCCTGCCGGTCCGCTACCTCCATTGCGGGCCGGCAGGCCACCACCTTCCGTACGACTGCCGAAAGGTAAACACCGTGACCACAACCCAAACGCCTCGCAGCGAACGCCCCGTTCGCCGGCGCGGTGACCGGGTTTTTGCCGGGCTCTCGACGAGCGCCGGCATCTTCATTCTCATCGTCCTAGCCGGCGTCGCGATCTTCCTGACCGTCGAAGGTCTGCCCGGCATCCTGGCCTCGCCTTCGGAGGTCAAGAGCGGCCAGCACTTCATCCCGTATGTGTGGCCCCTCGTCTTCGGCACCCTCCTCGCCGGCACGATCGCCCTGGCGCTGTCTCTCCCCGTCGCAATCGGCGTCGCCCTCTTCATCTCCCACTACGCGCCACGCCGCCTCGGTCACGCTCTTGGCTACCTCATCGACCTGCTGGCAGCTGTCCCGAGTGTCGTGTATGGCCTGTGGGGCATCCAGTTCCTGTCCGGGCACATGGTGCCGTTCTTTGAATGGTCCGACAAGCACCTCGGCTTCCTGCCCTTCTTCGCCGGCCCCGCCTCGGTCACCGGCCGCACCATCCTCACCGCCTGCATCGTGCTCGCCGTCATGATCCTCCCGATCATGACGGCCATCTGTCGCGAGATCTTCCTGCAGACACCCCGGCTCCACGAAGAGGCCGCCCTCGCTCTCGGCGCCACGCGCTGGGAGATGATCCGTCTGGCCGTCTTCCCGTACGCGCGCTCGGGCATCGTCTCGGCCGCGATGCTCGGCCTCGGCCGGGCCCTCGGCGAGACCATGGCCGTCGCGATGGTCCTGTCGGCCTCCGGTGTGGTGACCTTCAACCTGATCAGCTCGACGAACCCCAGCACGATCGCGGCCAACATCGCCCTCGGCTTCAAGGAGTCCAGCGGCCTCAGCGTCAACGCGCTGATCGCCAGCGGCCTGGTCCTGTTCGTCATAACCTTCGCGGTCAACTTTGCCGCCCGCGCCGTCGTCAACCGCCGCAAAGAGTTCTCGGGAGCCAACTGATGACCACGACGCTCTCCCCTCAGCCGCCGAACTCCGACATCGCCTCGACCCTTCGCGGCGCGCAGTTGCCCACCTGGGCAGGTCGTGCTGCCCTGGGCGCCGGCGTTGCGGTCGGACTGCTTCTCTACTTCGCCGGCACCAGCACGTTCAAGTCGCTCCTCATCGGCTGGGCCGTCGTCGCGATCGCCCTGCCGGTCTGGTCGCGGATCGTCGAAGGCAGCCGCAAGGCAACCGACCGTCTTGTGACCGTCCTGGTCGCCACCGCCTTCGGCATCGCGTTGTTCCCGCTCTTCAGCATCCTCTCGACCGTCATTCGCAAGGGTGCGCCGGTCCTGTCACCTGAGTTCTTCAACAACTCGATGCGCAATGTCGTCGGACCCGGGGGCGGCATCTACCACGCGATCGTCGGCACGCTGCTCATCACGTTCGCCGCAACCGTCATCTCTGTGCCGATCGGCCTCTTCACCGCGATCTTCCTTGTCGAGTACGGCGACGACGGCAAGCTCGCCCGCAGCATCACCTTCCTCGTCGACGTCATGACCGGTATCCCCTCGATCGTCGCGGGTCTGTTCGCGTACGCGCTGTTCGTCGTCTTCTTCGGCGAAGGCGTACGCATGGGCTTCGGCGGCTCGGTCGCATTGTCGGTGCTGATGATCCCGATCGTGGTGCGCTCCTGTGAGGAGATGCTCAAGCTGGTGCCCAATGAGCTGCGAGAAGCGGCCTACGCGCTCGGCGTCCCGAAATGGCGCACCGTCGTCAAGGTCGTGCTCCCCACAGCCCTCGCCGGCATCGTCACGGGCATCACGCTTTCCATCGCCCGGGTCATCGGCGAGACTGCTCCGCTGCTGGTCATCGCCGGTATGACGGACTCGGTGAACTTCAACCTGTTCAAGGAGCGGATGGCGACTCTTCCGGTCTTCGCCTACAACGCGGTCAGCGATCCCGGCGTCCCGCCCGGGCCAAGCATTGACCGCGCATGGGGCGCAGCGCTCGTGCTGCTGCTCATCGTGATGCTGCTCAACCTCATCGCCCGCCTCGTCTCCTACTACTTTTCCCCCAAGGGCGAGCGCTAGAGTGCTCGGAAGGATAAATCATGGCTAAAAGCATTGATGTCTCAGACCTCAACATCTACTACGGCGACTTCCTCGCCGTCGAAGG
>OUNO010002689.1_pt2 | contig 12711 bp, 6 predicted proteins | sample 1779811 | NCBI WGS metagenome assembly OUNO01 (sample SAMEA3914804, study PRJEB12502) | metagenome | biome: forest; material: soil | place: Canada | collected 2010-06-25 | depth 0.3 m | reverse complement strand
CTCCCGCGGCGATCATCACCGAGATTCTGATCCCTCGTCTGGACGGACTAGCGCTCTGTCGCTCGCTCAAGGGCGACGCCGCCACCCAACAAGTCCCGATCCTCGTCATCAGCATGCTCGCCGCACAAGAACGCGCGCGGCTGTCAGGCGCCGACGCCTTCCTGAAAAAACCTCTCGAGAAAGCTAGTTTCATCAGCAGCGTCCACGAACTAATCGGCGCAAAGCAGCGGCACAGCGCGCCTCCACCTCAGGACACAGCCAACTCATGACACGAGTCAGCACAGGCAATTCGCAAGCCGACGAGATCCTGAGCGGGGGATTCCCCAAAAATTCGATCAATATCGTGATGGGACAACCCGGCACCGGCAAGAGCATCTTCGCCGAGCAGCTCGTGTTCCGGAACGCCAGCGACGATCGGCCGATCCTCTATCTAACGACGCTCTCGGAGCCGCTCGCGAAGATGGTGACGTACCTGCAAAGGTTCGCTTTCTTCGAGGAGGACAAGATTGGTAAATCCGTCGTCTACGAAGATATCGGACCGCAGCTCGTCGCTGGCGGAATTCGCGCTCTGCTTGCGTGTGTGGAACAAGCCATCGAAGCATCGGCGCCCAAGATCATCGTGATCGATTCGTTCAAGGCCCTACACGACCTCTCGCCTTCGACCACCGAGTTGCGTCACGTACTCTACGAGCTCACAGGCCTACTCACCGCCTACCAGACCACCGTGTTCCTGGTTGGCGAGTACACGGACGAGGAGGCGCAGCGCTTTCCGGAGTTTGCCGTGGCCGATGGCATTCTACAGTTCATGCGAAACCCGCTCAGCACACGGGACGAGCGTTTCCTTCGGGTCCTCAAGCTGCGAGGGAGCGCCTACCTCGAGGGGTTGCACGCGTTCCGTATCGGAGCGGGAGGGCTGGAAATCTTTCCGCGCCTCGTCAGCCCAGAAATCCCTGAGAGCTACACGATCGTCGAGGAGAGAACTCCGACCGGCATTCAGGGGCTCGATGACCTCATGGGAGGGGGCCTCTGGCGCGGTAGCACGACCGTGCTTGCGGGCCCGACGGGGGCCGGTAAGACGACCGCCGGTCTGCAATTCGTGCTCGATGGGGTGCAGCGCGGTGAACCTTGCCTGTACGCCAACTTCCAGGAGAACCCGATGCAGCTCGCCCGCTGTCTGCGGAGCCTCGGAGCGGACGTCGAGGATGCCAAGCGTCGTGGGCTTCACCTCATGTACGCTTCGCCCGTCGAGCTACAAGTCGACAGGATCATCGTCAGCTTGTTCCAGCAGATCCAGCAGACGGGTATGCGGTGGGTGGTCATCGACGCGATTGGTGATCTCATTACCGCGGCGAGTGACCCGCAGCGCCTGCACGACTATCTTTACGCGCTCGTCCAACATTTCACCGTCAAGGGCGTGACGAGTATCCTTACGTTCGAGACCGCGGGCCCAACGCCCGAGTCGTGGTTTAGCGGTGGCCGATTTTCGTATATGTCGGACAACATCATTTTCCTGTCAGCGGACATCAAGGACAAGACACGACGCAGTATCGCGATCATCAAGGCCCGAGCAAGCAAGCATGACCTCGCGATCCATGAGATGGAGATCACCGAGAAGGGCCTCCGGGTGCTTTAGGTTGAGACCGGGACGTCAAGCCAGTGGATACCATGACGTCAGATCAAGTCTGGGCTCGGACTCACGTGACCGACTGCCTGCGGTGGCGTGCCGGCCATGACGATCGGCGACGCGATCAGCTCTGGGCATTCGCGCGCGCCCGCGCGGATCTTCCCACGACCGTGGACGCAGGCGACGTTGCAGACGCCGCCGCTGCTTTGGTGTGCGAACGGATCATCACGCGCAAACCACCTCCCGACGACGACTGCTTCGAGCTCTCCGACGACCAACTGCTCGCGCTCGGTGGCGTGAGCCACCCGTTGTGGGCGCCTCGCTGACAGCAACGTCTAGCCCGCGCCCCTGCCAAGCAGTCGACCCGCGGCCTGGGTTTTCTTGAAACCAAATTGCGGTTCATGTCACTCGTTACCGCATGAGGATCTCTCGGCTCAGTCAGGCCGTACCTTTCCAGATACAAGGCAAGCGGCACGCAGTCAGCACTCTCCAGCGAGATCCTGTCGAGGCTGAGAAAGTCGCCGCGCGGCACTACCAAGAGGCCCTCTCGGGTCGCGTGACGGTCGTGAACAAGAGAAGCCACGGGGAAGGAAGCTAACTGCATGGCTCGAACCGCTGAGGGATGGAAACTAAGTTGGCGCCGCGGCATCGCTTGCTGCCCTGAAGAGCCTAGGCACGCTCGAGGCAGCCGAGCCGCCGTTCGGTGAGCACGACTATCGGGCCGTCTTCCGGAAGGCCTGCGTGAGGGCGCTAGGCGCCGAACGCGGCGCCCTAGTAGCGCCTTACGACTTGACGGCACGCCCGGGTCACTCGCCGGCTGAAGAGTGGCGCGCCCACGCCGGCATTCGCTCATGACGGGCACGGACGTGGCGCTCGACCAGTGCATGCAGCCGAGCCGGCGTGCCGCCGAAGCGGTTATCGGGGGCATACCGGGGACGCCCCCAAAAACCGGTCGGCTCGTCACCCGAGAAATAAAAAACAGCGGTGCGAAGGAGAGGACTTGAACCTCCATGGGAGTTACCCCGCTAGCACCTCAAGCTAGTGCGTCTGCCAGTTCCGCCACCTTCGCGAAGTGGTCCGAGTCTCGTTCGGCCGAGGATTTGCGCCGATTTCGCCGGTTCCTGGGTGACTCGATGCCGAGCCGCTCGGGGACCGCGAAGGGGTGAGGGTCTACATCAGCCGGGGCGAGGGGCGCAAGCCTAGAAGCGTCGATTTCGGCTGGAAACGGCCGGACGGGGGGCCGCGGAGAAGCCGCGAATGGCCAATTCAGGGAGCGCGGCGAGCGAGGGCGCCCGAGACAGGCGCCAGATGGGCGCCCAGCACGTCGATCACCTCGCCCATCTCGAAGGGCTTGCGGACCCAGGCGGTCACGCGGTCGATCACTTCGTCCGGCATGCCGCTGGCAACGCCGCTGATCAAGATCACCGGGATGCCCGGGCAGACCGCCTGCAGGCGGTCGAACGCCGAGCTTACATCGCCCGCGAGCGGTGACAAGTCGATCAGGGCGGCGTCGAACGGGCCGGCAGTCTCCAACGCTTGGGCGAAGGCAGCGCGGGAACCGGCGAGCACGACCTCGGCACCGCGGGCGCCGAGCGCGAGCTCGACCAAAGAACAGACTGCGGCGTCGTCTTCGACGACGAGCACGCGGGCACCGCGCACGAGCGACTTGGCTTGGCCCGACGGGCGAACGCTCGAGCGCGCCTCGGCGATTGGCCAACGCAGCTCGAAGCAGGCACCGGGATTGGCGCGCGCTACGCTGAGCTCACCGCCGTGCTTGCGCGCGAGGCTCGCCGAATGGCGCAGGCCCACGCCGGCACCGCCACGACGCGTGGACTGTGGAGCACTGAGCAGCGTCGCGACGCGCTCGGGATCGATACCCGGGCCATCGTCGGCCACGGAGAACACGACGCTGCTACCGATATCGCGCACGCTCACGATTACTTCCCCGCCCTCGGGCGAGAAGTCGATCGCGTTGAGCAAGAGGTTGGTCAGGATCTGTAGCGCGCCACTCGCGTTGCGCACGAGCGCGTGACCCGGATCTTGCGAATCGATCAGCACGCGGACGGAGCGGGTGTTGGCCTGCGGCGAGACACCGAGCGCGGCACCGGACAACACCGAGCGCGCGGAGCGCTGCTCGTTCTCGCGCTCCGGGACTTCCGCCCCGATGGCAGCGCGTGCGATTTGATGACCCAAACGAGCGTGGAGCCGCGCCACTTCAACGGCCTCACGAGCCGCATGGGGGTCGTTGCGGTTCGAAGCGACGTCGAGCCAACCGAGCACTACGGTCAGCGCATTGGACACTTCGTGCAGCGCGCCGGCCAAATCGACGTCGCGCATCGAGCCGCTCGGAGGCGGAACGCTCACGGGGGAACCCGAACGCTTCACGCGAAAACCTTATTATGCGTGGGCAACAATCGCCAGTTCTTTCCCAAGAGTGACTGAGCAAAGTCGGCAATTCCAGTGCGGCGGCACCCTCGACTCGAGCGCGTTGCGCCGTGTCTGCGACATCGACTCCGTCTCGGTTGAAGGTCCGTTCAAGGAGTCACGGTGTCCCAGCGATTCAACGAAGCTGGAATCAGAACCTCGAAATTGCCCGCGGTGTCGCTGCGTGTTTCGGCGACTTGGAGCACGGAATCAGCCTTCGTCGAGTCTGCGACGTACTCGCCAGCACTCATGTAGACGTAGGCACGGATGAGGGCACCTGAGACATTTCGGCGCTCCGGAGTGCCAGGCGCCGTTACCGTGCCGCGGTAGGAGACGGGCAGCGGCGCCTCTTGGCGCAGTAGGCTCACGCCGGCGCTCGTTAGGGGCGTCATCCCCACCGGCACGCTGGGCAGCACGAGCCAGCTGAAGCCGGTGCTGGTGAGCGGGCGGACCGAGATGTCGAACGAGCCCGAGTCCGAGGTCAGCGCGAAGTTTCCGGAGCTGGAAACGTTGCTCGCCGAGGCGCGCGGCACGAACAGCGCTTCGTCAAGCGCCTCCTGCAGCACGCTACTCTGTACGGACGCAGGCGAGCTGACGGCCAAAACGTCCGCGGTCGCGAGCGCCGTCGAGCCCGAAAATGCCTGCCCATTGATGGGCAGCGTGTGACTCAGAGCGATCACCTTGCCTGCTTGGACGCTCGGTTCGCCGGCCACGATCCACGGTTGGCTGACGGCCGAGAAGCTATTGCCCGAGGAGCCGTCGCCGAGGCTCGCGCTGGGCACCGCGGTCACGCGGTACGTGCCAGGCAACAGCTCTTGCTCGAACTGACCGTCGGCCCCGACGTCGACCTTGCGCACGAAGGAGGCGAGCACCCCCGGGTCGATGCCCGTGATCTTGGTGGCAACGATCGTGACGCTCGCCGCAGCGGGCACCGGAGTGCCTTCGGTGGTCACTTGGCCTTTCACCGTCACCGGCATCGGCAACGTCTTCAGCGCATCGAACACGCCACGGTCCTTGTCGAACAAGCCGAGCGCGCTGCGCGAGAGCAGGATCGTGGGTGCGGTGATGGGCGGCGTGCGGTCCGTCGGGGGCGAGAGCCGCAGCAGCTCATCGGCCACCTGGGAGCTCGCGTCACCGGCCACGGGTAAGTAGGTGAGCGTCGCCACGTAGTCGGATTTGTCGATCGGCGTTCCCCCAGCCAAGGCGAGCGGTACGCTATTCGAGATCACCACGCCCGAGCGCGGGTCGAGCATGTCCACGGACCAGCCGTTCAATTTCCCGTCGCCCGGCGGCCACGTCACGTGCAGCTCGAACGTGGAAGGTTCTGGCATCTTGATTTCGAGATTGAACGCGCCAGCCTTCATCGTCTGCGCGAGCAGCAGCTGCGGGGGGATCACGCAGTCGGCGTCGGGCTGATGCTTGGGCTCGACGTAGATGTCGTAGGTGCCCGGCGCGATATTGGCCGAGAACTGGAACTTCTTCATGTCGATCAGCAGGCTATCGGCCACGCTGCGCTGCGAGTACAGGCCGAGCGCCGTAGTGGACGGCGTGAGCGTGACCAGCGCCGGGATGCTGCCGTCGGTCGACTTCGCAAAATCGAACACGGGCATGCAACTGCGGCCGCGTGCGGTCACCGTGCCGGACACTTGCGCCACTGAGCCCAGGTCGAGCGGCAGGGCGCCGCCAGCGCGCGATAGTGGGGCCGTCGGCGGTATCAGGAATTGGACGCCCTGGATGATGGTCGCGTCCGCCGGTGGCGTCACCTCGAACAGCACGTTGTCGAGTGTGCCGGCGTGACTGCGGCATTGGCCGTCGTCGCACGCGCCGCCGTGGCAATCGCCGTTGCTCGTGCACTCGTTCTTGGCGATCTCGCTGGGCGCCGGGTTGACCGTCGCCACGTCGCAAGCTGCGAGCAGCGACACCCCGGAAAGCAGTGAGAGCCAGCGTGTCATGGCGTGGGCAACAGGGGAACCGGGCAATTCTTGAGCGTTTGGATGGCATCGAGCGCCGGGTCGATGTTCACCCACCAATTCAGAAAGGCAGCGTCTTGCCCCGACTTCATCGGGTCGAGCAGCTCGAAATTGCGGTTCGTGAACGTGCTCTCGTGAGCGACGATCAGCGTGATGACGTGGCAATCCTTGAGGTTCGCCTTGGGGACCCAACCCGTGTACTTCGCGGAGCGACTGGTATCTGCATAGGTCGAGGCCGGGATCTTCTGGGGCAACAGCGTGTCTTCGGAGGCAGCGCCGTAGTCGAGGACGAAGCGCGCGAACAGGGTCTCGCCGGCATCTTCCGAGCGCACCGGGACGGTGAAGTTCACGCCGACCTTCTTGTCGCTATCGACGACCAGGACCTGCGCGGCCAGCGGCACGGCGCTGGCCGTATCCAACACCGGGCGCGTCTGAACCGGGTCCCGATACTGAGGCGGGTCTGCCACGATGCAACCAGTCGAACAGAGCATGGTCAGGAGGGCGATAAGCGACGTCCGTGCCAGCGACGAAATGTACGGAATTCGCGGCGTTTCACCGGCGCGCCGTGACAGCCATGTCGCGGGCCACGCCCCAGCGTTTGATCTCGACACCACCCTCACGCGACCTTCAAAACCGGCTATTACCGAGCCTGGGTGAGAACTGCCAACGGGTTTCGGCGTATTCGGGGCTGAGCGCGAGCGTCAGCAGGCTGCGCAGCGACGGCGCGCTGCGGCTGAGCTCGGCGAGGGCATTCGGATTGCGCAGCTGCTCGCGCGTCACGCCGTCGTCCGCCGCGGCTTCGTTCAGGGCGACGCTCAGATCCCCCGCCACGAACAGGCCGGCGCGGCGCACCGCAATACGCGAAGCCGCGAGCGCCGCGTCGTAGTTCAGCTGCTCGGGTCGATCGCACAGCTCGCGCAAGCGACGTTGGAAGCGCGCGGGGATGCTCTCCCAAAGCACCTCGGCGAGGTTCAGCACGCCGCCAGACTTGGTCTGACGTGGCGGACCGAAGGCGAAACCCAAGCCCTTGAGCACCGCGCGCGCCTGAGACTCGGGCGAGCCGAAGAGCAGAGCGTATTGCGGAATGGAAGCCGCCAGCATGGCACCCAGGTGAAAGCGTAGCTCGGGTGTGTCTTGACGCACGTCGCCCGACAAGATCACTGCGGGCGGCGAGAGCAGCGCGAGATTGACGGTGATGGCGCCCGCCGTGCGGCGCTGAAAGAGCGGCGTGCGGGTCAGTGCCAGCGCGCGCGCCGCGCCCGCGTACACGCGCGCCAGAGGCGCGGTCGAGTTGAGCGACACGCGTTCGAGCCCGGTCACGCCGTAGGTGCTCGCGTCACGCCGGAACACGTGCTCCGCGCCCTCCCAAACGATGGCCAATGCCTCTTGCACGGGGCCGATGCTGTCGCGGAACAACATGGCGCGCACGGCGTCGGGTTGCTCGACCTGATCGACCAGCGGCGGAGGCTCGATGCGCTGCCGACCGGGAACCAAGATCGCGAGCACGTGCTCGACCGCGCGCGCGTAGGTCACGTTGCGATCGGCGAGCGCGGCTTCGTGCAGCTTGCCCACGGCCCACGCGTCGCCGGGCGCGAGCAGCGCCACGCGCCGACACACCATCACCAGATCTTGAGTGCGGCTGGTACGATTCTCGAGCTCCTTGACGAGCTCGACGCCGGCTTCCAGCGAGCCGTCGCTGAGCGCTTGGAACAACGCCGATTCGCCCGCGCTAGCCGCCGGGAAATAGCCGCTCTGGCGCAGTGGATCGGCCTGCCGCGGTGAGGGCGGCTGGGGCACGCTCGCTACGGGCGGCGTCGCTTGACGCACCGTCGCCGGAGCCTGGGGGCGTACACTCTGCACGGGCTGAGGCCGAATGCTTTGCGCACGCGGCGGGGGCGCGCTCACCTCTTCGACCGCGGGCGGAGCGACGGAATACCGGCCGGAAACGTTGGGACGCGCGTTGGCCAGCGCCGGCGGCGTCGGCTTGTCATAGGTGGGGCTCGGCGGCGGCGGAGCACTGCCGGCCTCGCTCGCGACCGGGAGCTCGCGGGGCGGCGGGCTGGCGGCGGTCGCCGCCCAGCTCTCTTCCAGCACCGCGGGGCGCTGCGAAGCGCGCGCGGAATCGGGCGGCGCAGCGCGCTCGGTACCGTGCGCGATTTCGGCAGCAGCAATGGCCGCAGCGCGAATCGACCCAGAAGAGAGCAGCGTGCGGGGTGCGATGGGCGCTCCCGGCACCATCATCACGGGCGGCGGGGTCGCGCCCAGGCCGCGCTCGGTGAGCACGGACGACTCGGACACTTCGGAGAGCAGCGTCGAGGTTTGTGCGCGTTCGGGGCGATGCCGCAAGCTCTCCATGCGCGCCTGATCCCGCGTCTCGGGCTCGCTCATGGCGATCGCGAGGTAGCCGCGCGCGCGGTCGCTGTTCTCGACCTGAAATGCGACCTCTGCGGCGCGCAGCGCGACCCGGCCGCGCGTGCGGAATCCGTGCAAATCGCCGCCCAGCGCCAGATCGAACAAGCGCAGGGCATCGTTCGGATCACGCTCGGCGCGCCGTTCGGCCAAGCCGAGCGCGATCAACGCGCGCTCGCCGAGCTCGGGCAAGACGCGCTCGAGCTCCGCTTCGCCGGAACCGCCGCCGCTGGCGACATCGAGCGCCTCGGCGATCAGGAACGCGCACAGCTCGGTTTGATCGAGGCTGAGCGGCGTGCGAATACCGCGCAGCTCTGCCACCGTCACGCGCGCATCTGCGGCGTCACCGGGGCCCTGGCTGCGGTACTCGAGCTCTCGGGCGAGCAGCTGCGCCGCGCCCGATTCGGAGGCGATGCGCGCCGCGCGCGTCGCTAGCGAGAGCGCCAAATCGGGCTTGCCACCGGCGAGCCAGGCCCGCGCGCCTTCGACCAGCCAGTCGGCGCGTTGCTGCTCGGGCGCGCTGGACGCAGTCGCCAGCTCGTCGAGGGCCTCGGCCAGCGCCTGCGGACTCCCGCGCCGACGCTCGACCTCGACCGAGAGCTCCAAGAGCTTCGGGGACTGCGCCCAAGCGCCCATGCCCTCGAGCACGCGCCGCGCGGAGTCGACGTCTCCACCGTTCAGGTACGACTCGCAGGCGCGGCGCGATAGATCCGCCGCCTCTGCGCGATCTTGAGCGATGGCGCTTGCGCGCAGCCAAAGCGGCGCCGCGCGCAAGGGCGCGTCCAATCGCTCTTGCAGATCGGCCAGCACGCGCAGCACGCTCAGGTTGTCGCCGGTTGCCGCGGTCAGGGCCTCGAGCTCGCTGCGCGCTTCGTCGGCGCGCCCCAAGCGTTGCTCGAGCACGGTAGCGCGGCGCAAGCGAATACGGCGCACGTCATCCACCATGTTGGCCAGCGAGGCGCGGCGAGCAAGCAGGTTCACGAGCGTCTCGTAGTCGCCGTTGCGCTCGACGTTACGCTCCAGCGCAGCGAGCGCTCCCATGTCGTTCTCGTCGATCTCTAGGACCTCGTTCCAGCGCGTCAAAGCGCCCGCTTCGTCGCCCTGGTCTTCGAGCATGCCGGCGACTTGGCGGAGCAAGCTCAAGCGCTCGACCGGCTCGCGCGTGGCGTCCGCCAACCGCCCCAAGGCCTCGGATTGACGCTGTTTGTCGCCCGTTTGACGCGACAATGCCAGCAGATCGCCGAGCACCGACAAATCGTTCGGGCGCTCGGCGGCGATCGGAGCGAGCAATGCCAGCGCTGCTTCTGGATCGCCCCGCGCGCCGATCAGCGCCGCCAGCTCGGCGGTCAGCCGTGCGCGAGCATCGGGATTCAAATCGTCGGAGCTGAGCTCGGCCTCGATCGCGAGCTCCAGGTCGTCGCGTCGATTCGTTCGGCGCAGCACGTCACACAAGCGCTCGAAGATGCGCTGACGCGCGGCCTCGCTCAAGCCTTCGATGCCGCGCGCGCGTCCCAACGCCGCGATCGATGCTTCCGGATCTTGCGCAGCATCGGCGGCATCGGCGATGGCGAGCAAGGCGTCGACGCGTTCACGCACCGGAATGGCATCGAGCACGGCCTCGAGCAGCTCCGGATCGCCGAGCGCGCGGGCGCTCGCTTCGGCGCGGCGCACGAGGCCGGTGTTCTCGGGCTCCTTCTTGGCCGCGGCCACGAGCAGCTTGCCTTCGGACGAAGCATCGCCCAGGGCAGCCGCGATGCGCGCGCCCAGATCGAGCACCGTGGGACCCGCGCCACCGAATTTCTGCCCGGCCAAGTCGACGAGGCTCGTCACGAACCCGGCTCCGCCCGCACCCACCGCCGAGAGGCTGGGAGCGTAGGTGAACATCTGCGTGAACTCTTCGAGATCGCCGTCGCACAGAATGGCGCGCGAAAGCGCGGCGACCGCGAGACGCGCCGCTCCGAACGTCTCCAACGCGCCGATCGCGCAGGCAATGGCGATGCGCGCCCCTTCGGGGCCATCGATCTTCGGCAGCAGCTGTGTGACGGCCTTCTCGAAGCGCAATTCGAGCATCTCGCGGTCGTCGATCGACGTCGCGAGCAGCGCGCGCAGCGCATCCGACAAGGACTGCACGAGCTCCACTTCGGGGCGCACCGAGAGCGCGCGCAGCAGAACTTCGACGCGCTGGCGCTTGCCCTCTTCACTCGGTCCGGCGAACAGCGCGGCGCGACGCAGCCAGCCAGCGCGGGCCTCGGGCGTGCTGTGTTTGAGCGCCACGCGCTCGATGGCGCGAACGACCTCGGCACTCTGCGAGGAGCGCTCCGCCAAGCGCGCCATGATCACGAACGCGACGCCTTCCGAGGGCACGGCTTCGAAGGCGCGCACGGCGTGCGCGAGCGCGTTGTCGATCATGTTGCGTTTCTCGAGCTGGCGCGCAGCGCGGTAATGCACCGCGCGCTCGCCGTACGGGCCGAGCGACGCTTCCGACAAGCGCTGGTACAGCTTCTCCAGCGCGGGCACCTGCTCGTCGCTCGCGGTGCGCTCGGCGACCGCCAACACGTCGGTGCGCGACGGATCGAGCTCCAGTGCCTGCGAAGCGATGCGGAAGGCATCGTCGTTCCTGCCCGCCGACAGCGCCACGGTCGAAGCGATGGCCAGCACGCGCGCCGCTTCTTTCGATTTCGGTCGGCGCGCCGCGAGATCCATGAGCGCAGTCAGCGCTCCCTCGGGGCCGGCAAACGACACCAGGTCGCTGGCGAAGCACTCGACACCGCGCTCCGGATTGAGCGCAGCGGCGCGCTCCCACGCGCGCACGGCGCGCGGCATGTCCGCCGCCAAATCGAAGTACGCCGCGCCGACCTCACGCCAGGCGAGCGCAGTACCGGCCTGGTCGGCATCGACCGAGCCGCTCAGCGCTTCGGCACGCGCTTCCAAGATCGCGATCTCGCCATCCGAGCTCTTGGTCGGCGGTGCGGCGTCCAGCTCGCCGAGCAGTGCGCTCGGCTTCGCGCCTTCGCGCACCGCGCGCAAGAGCGCGCGCGCCGAGCCGTCCGCGTCGCCCGCAGTGCGGCGGCGGCGTGCCAAATCGAGCAGCAGCTCGGTGCGCTCGTCACCCGCGGCGCCAGCCGCCAAGAACCGTTCGATGGCGGCGATGCCGAGCCCGCGCTCGCCGGTCGCGTCGGCAACGGCCAAGACCGCTTGACGAAGGGCGACCGAACGCGGCCCGACGACGTCGAGCGCTCGCCGCGCAAGCCCGCCCGCGCGCCCCGGATCCAGTCGTGCCAGCTCACGCAGCGCGACGTCGAGCAGCTCGGATAGGCCGCCCAAAGGCTCCGGTTGCGACAAGAGCCAAGCCAGCGCGTCCGCCAAGCGTGAGCCGTCACCGGCGCGAGTGACGCGCTCGAGGCGTGCGCGCGCGGCTTCGAGATCACCCGGGCGCAGCGCGATCAGCCGCTGCGTGAAGGCCATCGAGAGCAGCGGCTCACCGAGCGCGTCGTAGGTTCGCGCCAGCGCCCGGCACAGCTCGGCGCGCGGCACGATCACGCCCATGGCGCGTTCCATGGCCTCGGCGCCCCAACGATCGGAGGTGACCAGCCCCACGCGAGCGCGCGCCGCGACCGGGCGCGCCAACGAGGGATCGGCGTGACACGCCTGGTCGGCGGCTTGCCGTGCGCTCGCGAGATCACCGCAGTCGAGCAGCTCTTCGGCCGCCACGCTGCTCAGGATGGCGCGGAACGGCGGCGCGAGCTGGGCCGCGACACGCAGCAACGCGCGCGCGTGCAGCGCGTGAGCACCGCGCTCGGCCGCCAACAGCAACGCCAAGCTCCAGGCCGCCGCGTGCGAGCCCGATTCATCGACGAGCGGCAGCAGCTCGGCCATCGCGCCGTCGAGATCGCCGCGCCGGCGCCGCACGTTCGAGCGCAGCAGGCCGAGCCGCGCGCGCTCCAGGGCCGAGCCAGCGCGCGCGCTCAAGCGTTCGAGCTCGGTCTCCAGCTCGGCGAGCCGCCCTTTGCGGATCAGGACGCGCTCGAGCGTGCTCTGGTAGCCGCGATCCCCCGGGACCAGCTGGCACAGCTCGCGCAGCACGGCGCTGGCTCGCTCGACGCGCTCCGGGCGCCCTTGCAGCAGCGTCGCCACGCGCGCCAAGAACTCGATGCGATCGCCGCCGCTGGCTTTTTCGAGCTCGGCCTCCGCGTTGCTCAGTGCTTCGAGCTGCGCCGTGACGCGCGGAGCGAGCCGCTCGCTGGCCGCGCGCAGCCCGTCGTCCGGCTCGGCCTGCAGCAGGCG
>OUNO010002372.1_pt3 | contig 12739 bp, 13 predicted proteins | sample 1779811 | NCBI WGS metagenome assembly OUNO01 (sample SAMEA3914804, study PRJEB12502) | metagenome | biome: forest; material: soil | place: Canada | collected 2010-06-25 | depth 0.3 m | reverse complement strand
GCGCGTGGAGCGTCGGCGGCGCCCACCACTTTTCGATTTGGAACAAGGCGGGCAGCCAGGGCGCTTTGCCGCGCCCGCCCGCCGCTCGACTCATTTGCTCGATCAGCATTTCGGCTCGGCCCAGCGAATCCGCGCTGTATTTCGCGGTTTTTGCGCGCGCGAGCCAAACCAAGAACGGGTTCACGTCCAACGTGGTGCAAGGGATGCCCCGCTCGGCGCAAGTGAGCAACGTCGTGCCGGTGCCGCAAAACGGATCGAGCACGGGCAAGTCGGGCTTGGCGCGCGAATCGAGGAGCTCGCGCACCAGGTGCACCGAATAGGCAGGCGTGAGGCGTAGCCAGCCGTAGCGCGTGTCCTTCACGTTGCCGTGGAACGTGAAGCGCGCGCGAGCGCTGCGCGAGGCCACGAGCGCCACGGGGCTGCTCACGGTTGGCGCGCGCTCAGGCTTGGATGGGTTCGCCGAGGTACGCTTCACGTATCCGTGGGTCCGTTCGCAGATCGGCGCACGCGCCGGACAAGACGACTTCACCGGTGACGAGCACGTAGGCGCGCTGCGCGACCTGCAGAGCGAGGCGCGTGTTCTGCTCCACGAGCAGGATCGTGATCCCAGTTTTGGCGATTTCTACGATGGATTCGAAGATTTGTGTGACCAGCTTGGGCGCCAGACCCAGGCTCGGCTCGTCCAGCAAGATCAGTTTCGGGTCCGCCATCAAGGCGCGCGCGATGGCCAGCATCTGCTGCTCACCGCCCGACAGCGTGCCCGCGTTCTGTTCCATGCGTTCGCCGAGCCGAGGAAAGAGCCGCACATTGCGCTCCAGGTTGCGCGCGATGCCCGCAGCGTTGCGATTCGAGAATGCGCCGAGCAGCAGGTTCTCGCGCACGCTCAGGTTGCCGAAGATCGCGCGCCCCTCGGGCACCAGCGCGACGCCCAGCTCGACCACGCGGTGCGTGGCCATGCCCTTCACGTCTTTGCCGAGCACACGCACTTTACCCGAAGCATGCGGCACGAGCTGCATGATCGACTTCAGGGTGCTGCTCTTGCCCGCGCCGTTGGCGCCAATCAAGGTCACGATCTCTCCCGGCTCGACCGTCAGTGAGACCTCTTTGCACGCGGAAATACCGCCGTACTTCACGCTGACCGAGGCCAGCTCGAGTGCCAGCTCGGTCATGCCGAAGCGGGCTCCGGTTGTTCTTCGCCGAGGTACGCCGCGAGCACCTTGGCGTCGTTCTTGATTTCGCTCGGCGGGCCCTCGGCGATCGTCTCGCCGTGGTCGACCACGTGGATGCGCTCGCACACGTTCATGACCACGGCCATGTTGTGCTCGACCAAAATCACCGTCAGCTCGAGCTGGTCGCGCAAGAAGCGAATTTGTTCGTTCAGCGTCCGCGCTTCTTGGCTATTCATGCCAGCCGCCGGCTCGTCCAAGAGCAGTAGCTTCGGCGACAACATCAGCCCGCGCGCGATTTCGAGCCGGCGCTGCGAGCCATACGGCAAGCTGCCAGCAACCTCGTTCGCGAGCTCCGCTAGGCCCAAGATCTCGAGCAGCTCGTGTGCGCGTTTGCTCAGCGCATGCTCGTCACGGTCGTAGCTGCGGGTGCGCAGCATGGCGTCGGCGATGCTGGATTTGTGCAGGTGATGCCCGGCGACCATCACGTTTTCGGCCACGGTCATGGTCCGAAAGATGCGGATGTTTTGGAACGTGCGAGCGATGCCGCGGGCCGCGATCAGCGCCGGCTTCAGCCCCGCGATGTTCTCTCCGCCGAACAAGATCTGCCCGTGCTCGGGCGTGTACACGCCCGTGATCACGTTGAAGAGCGTGGTCTTGCCCGCGCCGTTCGGGCCGATCAAGCCGAAGATGGTGCCTTCTTCGATCTGGAACGAGACGCCACGCACGGCGTGCAGGCCACCGAAGATCTTGTCGACCCCGCGCAGCTCGAGCAGGCTCATGTGCCTTCCGCGCGCGGCGTGGTCTTGCGCTTCCGGAACACCTGATACAGCTCGCGCGCGCCGAGCAAGCCCTGCGGCCTTACGATCATGATCACGATCAGCAGCAGCGCGTACAGCACGAGTCGGTACTGCTGTAGGTCTCGCATCAGCTCGAGCGACGCCGCCACGAAAATTCCGCCCAAAATGGCGCCCGAAATCGAGCCCAGACCGCCGACGATGATCATCACGATCATGTCGATCGACTTCTCGAAGCGGAAATCTTCCGGGCGCACGCCGGCTTGCATGTGAGCGAACAGGCCCCCAGCGATGCCCGCCGTCGCCGCACTGATCGCGAACGCGGTCACCTTGAGCCGCGTCGTTGGCGTGGCCATCGCTTCGGCAGCGATCTCGTCCTCACGGATCGCGACCAGCGAGCGGCCCGTTTGAGAGAACGTCAGGTTGTGAATCAGGATCACGATCGCCGTCACCCAGGCGAACACCCAGAAGAAATTGGTGTAGCTCGGCAAGCCCGATGGATCGTCACCGAAGTAGCCCGTAGCCGAGCCCAAGAAGGTCGCGTTGTTGAACAGAATGCGGATGATCTCGCCGAAGCCGAGCGTGACCACGGCCAAGTAGTCGCCGCGCAAGCGCAGGCTCGGGAGCCCCACGATTAGCCCGGTAATACCGGCCAAAAGCGCGCCCAAAACCAAGGCCACGTTGAAGGTCACGCCATCGGCGAGGGCGCCGGCACCGAACACGGCATGCGCCACGGGAGCGAGCTTCACGCCGATGAAGGCCGTGGCATACGCGCCCACGGCCATGAAGCCCGCATGGCCGATCGAGAATTGCCCGGTCGTGCCATTGATCAGGTTCAGACCTACGGCCAAAATGACGTTGATGCCGGCGAGTAGGATGATGCGCTGCACGTACTCGTTGAGGCCGGTTTCGACTCCGACCTGCAGCCCGTAGATCGCGAGCAGCGCCGCGGCAGCCACGGCGATGCGAATCACGATCCGCTTCATCACACCTTCTCCACGCGCACCACGCCGAGCAAGCCTTCCGGCTTGAGCAGTAGGATCAAGATCAGGATCACGAAGGTGATCGCGTCGCGGTACTCAGGAGACAGGTAGCCGGCCGTGAGCTGCTCGGCCAAGCCGATCAACAAGCCGCCCACGACTGCCCCCGGAATGCTGCCAATTCCGCCCAAAACCGCGGCCACGAAGGCTTTCAGGCCCGTCAACACGCCCATCAGCGGGTTGATCGTGATCTGATCGAGGCCGAACAGGATCCCGCCCGCCGCAGCCAGGCCCGAGCCGATCGCGAACGTCGAGCGAATCACGCGGTTGGTGTCGATGCCCATCAGTTTGGCGGCGTCGATGTTGAACGACAGCGCGCGCATGGCTCGACCCGTCCAGGTGCGTTGCACGAACAGATGCAAGCCGAGCATCAAGCACAGCGCGACCGCGAAGATCGTCAGCTTGATGTTGGTCACGATCACGCCGAAGAGCTCGAAGCGCACCTCACTCAGGATCGCCGGGTAGCGCTGCGGGTTGGGCGAGAACAGCAGCATGCCCGCGTTCTGCAGGAACAAGCTCACGCCGATGGCCGTGATCAGCGGCGTGAGTCGAGGCGCGCTGCGCACGGGGCGATAGGCCAAGAACTCGATCGTGACGCCCAAGAGCGCCGCTGCGACCATGGCCACGATCAGCACGAGCAGCGCCAAATACAGCGGGAAGCTGGTGTGTGACGCTTCGTAACCGGCCACGCCGAGCGCGCCCGCCGCATAGAAGCCCGTGTACGCCCCGACCATGAACACCTCGCCGTGGGCGAAGTTGATCAGCTTCAAGATGCCGTAGACCATCGTGTAGCCCAGGGCGATCAGGGCGTAGATCGACCCGAGGGAGAGGCCGTTGATGATCTGCTGGAGGAACTGAGTCACTCGAATTCTGGGTCAGCCCGCGACGCGCGGGATTACGGAGCGATCGACGCTTCGAACTTCGCTTTGCCGCCTTCGACCTTGAGCACGACCGCGCTCTTCTGCGCGTTGCGCTGGGCGTCGATCGTGATTTTGCCCGTCACCCCTCCGAAGTCTTTGGTCGAGGCGATGGCGTCGCGGATCAGCGTGGGGTCGTTCTTGCCGGCGCGGCGAATGGCGTCGATCAACACCAGAGCTGCCTCGTACCCGAGTGCACCGAGGCCCGTCGGCGCTTGCCCATATTTGGCCGTAAAACTGGCCACGAATGCCTTCGCCTGCGGGGTCGCGACGTCCGGCGCGAAGTGATCCGAGAAGTACGAGCCGTTGATGGCGTCCCCGCCGATCTTGAACAGATCGGGCGAGTCCCAACCGTCGCCACCGAGCAGCGGCACCTTGAGGCCCAAGCGATCCGCCGTGCGCGCGATCGAGCCGACCTCCGAGTAGTAACCCGGCACGAACAGCGCCTGCGCGCCGGTGCCACGAATGGCCGTGACCTGCGCGCTGAAGTCGGTGTCACCCTGCGAGTAGGACTGCTCGACCGCGATCGTACCGCCTTGTTCGATGAACGACTTTTGGAACGCCGCTGCCAGCCCGATCGAGTAGTCGTTCTTCACGTCTTTCAAGATCGCTACTTTGTCGAGCTTGAGGTTTTTGCGTGCGAACGTGGCCATGACCGCGCCCTGGAACGGGTCGATGAAGCAGACGCGGAAAATGTAGTCGCCGACCTCGGTGACCTTGGGATTGGTGGAGGTCGGAGAAATCATCGGGATCTTGCGGCGCTGTGCGACGCGGCCGCCGGCCAAGGACAGGCTCGACGCGACCTCGCCCAGCACCGCGCTCACGTGCTCGACGTCGATCAAGCGGCTGACCGCGTTGGCGGCTTCGGCCGAATCACCGCGCGTGTCCAGCGTGACGACCTTGATTTTCTTACCCAGGACGCCGCCCTTGGCGTTCGCTTCTTCGACCGCCATGCGCACACCGCGATCGGTGTCTTGCCCGAAGTGCGCGGTGCTACCGGTCATGGAGGCGTAGTGCCCGATCACGATCTCGGGCGCGTCGACGTTGGCGCTGCTCCCTGGCTTGCCCTCGTCCGTCGCGGGCTTTTTGCAGCCGACCATCGAGCTCAGCGCCGCGGCGCCCAAGCCAGAAATCAAGATTCGTCGCGGGATTCGCATCGCGGGCGACGCTAACACACCCGCGTTTCGGGTAGCGGCGCGCACGGGGCCAATCCCCGCAGGCCTGGTCGGGGGCAGCCGCTCTCTCGTGTCTGTCGGCCAGCTCGGGCGGCCCACGGGATAGGCTCCTACTTGCAGGCCCGCAAGATTTTCAGACCGTCGACCTCGACCTCGCACATGCGCTGGCCTGCTGGCTTCGGCGGTGGCGCCGCGCTCGGCGCGCTGAGCTTGATGGTGACCTTTTGGTCGCGCTGCGCGAGCACCTTGGCGGTTCCCTTGAGCGCACCCTTCAGCGCTTGAAATTCGAGCGTTTCCGCGGGCGCCGCGAGCACCTCACAGGGCGTGGCATCGCACACTTGGAAGCCATTTTTGAGCAACGTGGCCCCGGACGGCTCACTCGATACGTCGAGGCGGATGCCGCTGGTCGGGGCCACGGTGGCCTCTGCAGAATTTGCCGGTTCCTCGGCTCGGGAGGGCGCCGCCGAGGCGGTGGCAGACGGCGGTGGCGCCAACGGCACGGGGGGCGTTGCTGCTTGCACAGCACTCGTCTCGGGCGTCGGGCTGGTGGTCGCGTTGCGCTTGGTCATGAACCAAGCGCCGCCGCCGCCCAAAGCAATCACGGCCAGCAGTGCCGCGGCGATGCCGCCCTTGCCGCGCGTGGCCGGCGGGCGCGTGTTGGCTTCGGCGCCGATCAGCGTTTCAGCGCGCGCCGCATCCGTGTCCTTCTTGGTGAGGAGCGTGGTGCCACCGGGCTGCGGAGTCGGGTGCGCCGGCGGAGGAGGCGTGGTCGAGGGCGCGAATTGCTGATGGGTCGGCGTGCCCGGCGAATGCGGCACAAACGACATGGAATGCTCGCCCGGAGCAATCACCTGCGGCCGATAACCGAGGGCGGTGGCGTCCGCGCTGGCCGAGATCGCTTGCGCGAACTCGAGCATCGTTTGGTAGCGAACCGCGGGGTCCTTCTCCAGCGCGCGCATGATCACCGCTTGCAGCGAGGGCGAGATGGCGAGCTCCGGGAACACTTGGCTCATCGGCGGCGCGGGCTCGTTCAGGTGCTTCGTGAGCACCCCCAAGAACGTCTCGCCCGTGAACGGCACGGCGCCCGTAAACATCTCGTACATGATGATGCCCACGGCGTAGATGTCGGCGCGCAGGTCGGCGTGCTTGCCGCTCGCCTGCTCGGGCGCCATGTACTCGGGCGTACCGAAGATCATGCCCGTGCGCGTGAGCCGGCGCTTGGTCTCCACGACCGAATCGTCCTTCGAACGCAGCTGAGCGATGCCGAAATCGACGATTTTGACGATTTCTTCGCCGTCGGCGGTGCGCTGCAGGAACACGTTCTCGGGCTTCATGTCGCGGTGCACGACGCCATTGGCGTGAGCCGCGGCGAGCGCGCGGCAGATCTGCATCGAGACGCGAATGCCCATGGCGGCATCGAGCACTCGGCGGCGCGTGATCTCGTCGGCGAGATCGTTGCCTTCGAGGAACTCCATCGCCAGGAAAAAGCAGCCGTTGTCGAGCTGCCCGAAGTCGAACACATCCAGCACGTTGGGGTGCTTGATGCGTGAGGCGCTGATCGCTTCCTGTTGGAAGCGCGTGACGATCTCGCCCTTGGTGGCGTATTCCGCGCGCAAGACCTTGAGCGCCACGCGCTTCTCGATGGCGACGTGTTCCGCCAGGTACACCTGGCCCATCCCGCCCTCGCCGAGCAGCTTCATCACGCGGTAACGCCCCGCGGCCAGCGTTCCAATCATCGCGTCGTTCGGGTCGGTCATCGGCGCGCGGGCAGGGCAAGGGTCCACCCACTGAGCTTGAAACCATAGCGTTCCTTGTCATGAGCAGCCAAGGCTCTCGCGCAGCTGGCGGTAAATCTCGCCCTTTGATAGGCTTCGCAGCCCCAATGATCGTGGTGATGGAGCCCGATGCGTCGGACGCGGCGATCGAGAGCGTAATTTCTTTCTTGGTTGCCGCAGGTTTCGACGTGCACCGCTCGAGCGGTCAGTCGCGGACCATCCTCGGCGTGGTCGGCGACGTGAGCGCGAACGACGTTTCTGTCGTCAGTGAATTCGACTCGGTGGCGCAAGTCACGCGCGTGAGCGAGCCGTTTCGACTGGCCTCGCGCCGCTTCCGCCAACGCTCGACGGTGGTCGAAGGTCCGTGGGGCAGCATCGGCGGTGAGCGGCCGTGGATCGCGATCGAACCCGTGGGTCCGCTCGGCTCGGCGCGCAAGCGTGCTCTGGGTGACGACGACGCGCCGCCGTCGGCCGAGCTCCCGTACGCGGTTGCAGCCGGCCGCCCCTTCGACGCGGCCGTCACCCGCTCGCATTTGGCCTTCGATAACGTCGGCGCGCTGGTCTGCCTGTCGATGCATCCACAGCCGTTACAGCAGGCTTTTGCGGTCCGTTTCGTGGAGCGCCAGCCGAGCTGGGGCGCCAACTCGTGGATCGGGGCCGCCGAGCGCGAGCTGGAGCGCGGCTCGGATCAGGTCGTGCTGCTCGAGGCCGGCGGTGAATATCCGAACGGCGCGCGCACGCTCGAGATCGCCGCCATTGCGCGCGCCAAGATCCGCACACACCTGCCGATCGTCGTCGACGTCGCGAGCATCGCGCAGCGCGCCAAGTACTCGCAGGCCGTGGCGTGTGCCGCGATCGCGGGCGGTGCCGACGGTGTGATCTTGCGCACCTGGGTCGGCCGCGAGGGCGAAGTGCCGCGCGTGCCTGCGACCCTGCGCTGGAAAGAAGCGGTCGAGCTCGCCGAGCGTCTGCGCGAAATCGGCGCCGTCGTCCGCAAATGAAGCGCCTAGCGCTGTTCGGCTTCGGCCTCATTGGCGCGTCGATTGCCGCGGCCGTACGCAAAGCCGCGCCCTCGGTCGAGATCATTGCGCTCGATTTGCCCCTCGTTCTGGCCAGCAGCGAAGTGCGGGCGCTGAGCGACACGCAGGTAGATAGCAGCGATGCGCCGGCTGTCCGCGACGCCGTCGCGAGTGCGGATTTGTGCGTGCTCGCGGCGCCGGTGAGCGTGATTGCCGCGGCGCTGCCCAACGTGCTCGAGGTGGCACGGGTGGTCACCGACTGTGGCTCCACGAAGCGCTCGATCTGCGCGCAGGCCAGTGGCTTGCCGCGAGCTCGGCGCTTCGTCCCCGGACACCCCATGGCAGGCGGTCCGGAGGGCGGCGCGGCCCGCGCGAGCGCGACCCTGTTCGAAGGCCAAACTTGGCTTCTCTGCCCAGAACAGAGCGATGACGACGCGCTGGCGACGGTCGAAGCCTTGATCGCCCTGGTGGGGGCACGATGCGCGCACATGAGCCTCGCAGCGCACGACCGCGCGGTTGCTTACACGAGCCACGCGCCCCAGCTCTTCGCGAGCGCGCTGCGGGTGCTGGCGGCCCGCGCAGGTGCTTTGCCTGCGGCTGGCCCCGCGTTTCGCCGCACGACGCGCAGCGCTGGCGGTGCCGACCTGATGTGGCGCGACATTTTCGCCGCGAATGCAGACGAGATTAGCGTCGTGCTGCGTGAGCTCGCTGCCGAGCTGAGCGCGGTCGCTGCTGGGCTCGAGGCGGCGCCCGCCGATACGAGCGCTGCGCTGGCCTTGTTGGCGCAAGCCCGTGCCGTGAGCGGCCGTTGATTCCGAGCTGGCCGGGAACTTGCTACCTGTGCCCTGCATGAGCTCCCCCCCGCGGCGCGCGCGTTGGCTGATTTGGGCGGTCGTGGCAGTGGGTTGCACCCTCAATCCGGTCGTCCCTCCCCCCGGCGATGACGGCGACGACACGGCGAATCCTGGTGCCGGAGCTCCGGGCGCCGGCGGAGCTCCGGGCGGCGGGTCGAGCGCGGGTGGCTTCGCGGGTGCAGGTATCCCGGGCGCCGGTTCTGCTGGAATGCCTGTCGGGGCCGCAGGCAGCTCGCCGAGTGGTGGCTCCGGAGGCAGCGCAACGGGTGGCGCTGCCGGCAGCGCCACCGCAGGCGGCGTAGGCGGGACTTTGGGCGGCTCGGGAGGCGGTTCGGGCGTCTCTGGAGCAGCGGGTGGAGGGGGCATGCCGAGCTCGGCCGGCAGTAGCGGTGAAGGCGGGGAAGCCGGCTCGTTCGAGGAGAGCGGCGCGGGCGGCGAAGCCGGAATCCTCGGCGGCTGAGCGCGCCGCTCTGCCGGTGCGGCCCTGACCTCTGGGTCCGGATTTGTGCCATCCTGTGCCAGAACGGTCGACGGGTTGCAGCGGTATGTCCGCAGATCGCCCTGGCGCAGCCCGTGCTAGTAGCTGAGCGAACGAATGCGCGCGCGTTGGCACAAGTGGCTGCTGTTGGGATTGTCGGCATCCGCATGCCTGCTCAATCCGCAGCCCGAGCCCCCGCAAGCCCCAGCGGGGAACGCGGCCGGCGGCAGCGCTTCGTCCAGCAGGGCCGGCGCATCGTCTTCAGGCGCCGGTACCGGCGTGGTCCTCGGCGGCAGTGGCGGCGCTGCGGCACCGGCTTCGGGTGCCGGCACCGGTACCGACAATCCCGGCGCGGCGGGCGACAGCGCCGCCGAAGGGGGCTCTCCGAATCTCGGAGAGGGTGGCGAAGGCGGGGCCTCGGGTAGCGACGCGACCCTCGGCGGTGGCGAGACGAATTAGCTCGCGCCGGGTCGGACCAGGTACTGGTCGAGCACGTTCGAAATCAGGTCTGCCAAGATGCCGTCGGCGACGCGCAGGCGTCGGCTCAGCTCGCGCGCCAAGTTCAGAACGATCAGCGAATAGGAGCGCAAATCGAAGCGATACAAGGCGTCGAGATCCGCCGCACTGATGCGCAACAAGCGACCCGGCGCGAGTGCTCGGACGGTCGCCGAACGCGGTTGAATGTCGACGATGCTCATCTCGCCGAACCAATCGCCTGGGCCGAGCAGAGCAACGCGCGCTTCGGTGGCACGCTTGCTCTTCTTCAGCACTTCCATCTCGCCGCGTAACACGACGTACATCGCGTTTGCGTCGTCGCCTTCCCGGAACACGACGTCCCCGGACTCTGGCGTTTGCACGCTCAAGGTACTGGCGAGGTGCGTGAGCACGTCGTCGCTCAGCGCGCCGAATAGCCCGATCGCTCGCAGCTCCACCGGGGTGACGCCTTGGGGAGGATTGCTCATGTCCGCTCCCAGCAGCTTCTATCGCTCACGGGCTGCGCGTCAAATGGGAGGCGGCCCCCTGGCCAACAAAGGCTAGGAAAGGCAAGGCGCCTACAGGTTCTTGTTGAAGACCACGCGCGGCCGGGCCGGACCCGCATAGTCCTCGACGCTCGTGACGCCCCAGCCCGTGGCGCGATGAAACGCGATCGAGCCTTCGTTGCCGCTCGTGGTCACGGCTTTGAGCCGTGTGCAGCCCGCCGCTCGCGAGTCATCCTCGAACGTTTGATACAACACCTTACCGACACCGCGCCGCCGGTAGTCCGGGTGGATGCCGACCAAGTGCACGTAGCCCGTCTTCGGCGGTCCGGGCGCGACGAAGCCGAGTAGGAACCCGACCAGGATGCCGTCGTGCTCTACGACCCGCGCCATGGCGCCGAGCTCGTGGAAGAAGATCGGGTGTGCGAGCGCGGTCGTCGGACCGCCCCACCAGCGATCGATGATCTGAACGATGTGATCGTAGTCTTGCTTACCGAGTGGCCGAGTGATCATGGGCTCAGTCTGCTGCGACGAGAAAATCGGAAATCAGCGTTCCGTTCAGAATAACACGCATTCCCGAGTGGTCTTCCCAGAAACGCGGCGAGCAGTAGCCGCGCCGCGACGCGTCGGGTAACACTCGACGCAGCATGAGTATGAACCGAATGGTACCTCAGGCACGTTTGGCCGAGTTTCGAATTGCTCCGTCGATCCTGAGCGCAGACCTCGGACGGCTGGCCGAGGAAGTGCAAGAGGCGGAAGCCGCCGGCGCGGATTGGATTCACGTCGACGTGATGGATGGGCGCTTCGTGCCGAACATCACGCTCGGGCCGATTGTCGTGAACGCCGTGCGTCGCGCCACGAAAGTTCACGTGGACGTGCATCTAATGATCGTCGAGCCCGAGCGTTACGTCTCTGCGTTCGCCGACGCCGGCGCCGATTCGATCAGTGTGCACGTCGAAGCGTCGACGCATTTACAACGAACACTGCATCAAATCCGCGAGCACAAGGTGATGGCAGGCGCGGTTTTGAATCCGCACACCACCGAGGACAGCCTGCGCTACGTGCTTTCCGATCTGGATTTGGTGCTTCTGATGTCGGTCAATCCGGGTTTTGGTGGGCAAAAATTCCTGCACCAGGTGTTGCCGAAAATTGCGGCCGTGCGCCGCATGATCGACGAGGCGGGCCTGAAGATCGAGCTCGAAGTCGACGGTGGAGTCGCTCCCGACACGGCAGCACGCGTCGTCGAAGCAGGCGCGACCATGCTCGTTGCGGGGAACGCCATCTTTGGTCAGCCCGATCGCAAAGCAGCGCTCGAAGCGTTGCGCGCCGCTGCTGCTGCGGGTCGATGATAGGGCGGCACTACTGCACGTGGCTGCTTGGAGGCTTGGCGCTTTCCTGCGCGAGCCCCGCGACGCGCGTTCCTCCAGCACCGAGCTCCCGGTCCGTCGCGCCTGCAGCCAGCACTTCCCCGGTGAGCGCACAGCCCTCCACGGAGAAGGACGCTGCGGCCGAGGCCACCGTCGCGCGCGCGCTGAGCTTCGTTGCTGGCTTGCGTGAGCTCGAGCCGCTTGGGCCGGTCAAGGGCCGCGTCATCTCGCGGGACGAGATGGTCTCGCGCGTCGAGCACAGCTTGGACACCGAGATACCGCCCCAGGTGGTCAGCGCCTCGGGCGAGATCCTGTTCGCACTCGGCACCGTGCCGGCGTCGTTCGACTATCGGCGCGGGCTGTTGCAAGTGATGCGCTCGGAGCTCCTGGGCTTCTACGAGCCACACGACAAAACCATGTTTCTCGGCGCCGATCTGCACGGGCAGGAGCTCGACGCCACGCTCTGGCACGAGCTCGTACACGCCTTACAGGATCAGCATTACGGCCTGGAGAAGCTGCTCGAGTTCAGCGACGACGCGGGCGATTGGCAAGCGGCCGTCCATGCGCTCGCCGAGGGCGACGCGACGAGCGCGATGATCGACGCGATGTTCGCCGACAAACACGTGCTGGCGCCCGACGTGCCCGAGTCGGTGATGGACTTGCAGAACGCCCTCTCGGCAAGCTCGGTGCAGGGCGTGCCGCCGATCATCAAGCGCTCGGTGGTGGCGCCCTACCTCGACGGCTTGGCATTCGTGAACGCGCTTCGCCGTCGCGGCGGGTGGTCGGCGGTGACCGCGGCTTGGCAGCGCCGACCCGCGAGCACCGAGCAGCTACTCCACTTGGACAAGTACGATTCCAGAGAGGCCCCCGAGGCCCTGCCGGCGCTCGAGTCGCCGCCCTCTGGCCCGAGCCGGGTTACCTACAGTGACGTCTACGGGGAAGAGACACTGCGCGTGCTGTTCGAGGAGTGGATGCCGGCCAAGGTGGCGCGTGAAGCCGCGGCCGGCTGGGCCGGAGATCGCATCTCATCGTACGGAGATGCTGGGCTGACCAGCGTCGCGTGGCGCATCCGCTATGACAGCGATGCCGCGGCGCTCAATGCCCTGCATGCGTTTGCCCGGGGCGCGCTGGCACCCGAGGACCAGCCGTTGGATTCGCGCGGTCGTTTGTCCGA
>OUNO010001610.1_pt3 | contig 12780 bp, 7 predicted proteins | sample 1779811 | NCBI WGS metagenome assembly OUNO01 (sample SAMEA3914804, study PRJEB12502) | metagenome | biome: forest; material: soil | place: Canada | collected 2010-06-25 | depth 0.3 m | reverse complement strand
GTGCGCTGAGCGCGCAGATCTTCATCTGCGCCGGGCAGCGCGAACTGCACCCCGCCGTGCCCGGCGACGAAGTAGCCGCGCCGAATGCGCCCCGCCGCCTCCATGGCTTTCAAGATCTCGTACACCGCGCTAAAGCCGCCTTCCAGGCCTTCCGCGTGCGCGACCTCGCGCGTCACCACGCCGTAACGTTCGAGCAGCGAGCGCGCCAGTGCGGCGCGCCGATCGGTGTCGCTCGGTAGCTCTCCCCAACGTGCATTGCGCAGCGACCAACGCCCTTCGCTGCCGGGCAAGCGCGTCTGCGTGCTGCGCCGGCTCGCGCGCAGGCGTGCGCTGCGACCGTCTCGCTTGCCGGATGCCGGCTTCAGCAAGCTGCGCAACGCTTCCAGCGAGTCGTTGGTGACCTCACCGGACCACACCATGTCCCAGAGTGCGCTCAGCACGTCATTCGGGAAGCCGCCCGTCTCGCGCAGCAGCTCGGCGAAGAACACCGCGCCTCGGCGCGACAGCGCGGCGCGAATGGCGGCCGCTTGGTCGGTCGCCAGCGGTGTCACCGTGCGCGCGAGCAGCGCCTCGTGGTCGGCCAAATACAGCGCAATTCGGCCGTCGTTGCTGCCGATCGGCTCGACCCCGGCCCACACGACTTCGCCGCTGCCACAGAGCGCATCCAGATCACGCGGGGACATGCCGCGCACACGCGCCGGCAAGATGTCGTTCAGGAGCGCGGAGGCGGGCAGGGGGCAGCCCTCGAGCTGTGCCACCGCGTCGAGCAACGCGGCATCGCCGCGGCGCGGGTGCGTGGTGCCTTGGTACTCGGCGAGGAAGCGACCGAGCACGACGGGCTCGACCGGTTCGACCTCGCGCCGTAGGTGCGCGAGCGACCGCTGGCGCAGCGTGCGCAGCACCTCCGCATCGCAGAGCTCTTCGCCTTGCCCGCCTGCCAAGAATGCGCCCGAGACGAGCCGCCCGCTCTGACGCAAGCGGGCGATGGCTTCGCCATTGCTCTGCCCCGATAGGCCGTAGCGGTCGGTCAACGCGCGCTCGGGGAACGGACCGTGATTGCGCGCGTAGCGCGCAACGATTTGCAGCACCGCGTCCGGCACTGGCTCTAGGAAGGCGCTCGGGATGCCGGGAGCCGGCACGATCCCCAATGCGTCTCGGTAGCGGCCGGCATCCTCGGCCGCCAAGTAGCGGGCTTGGCGTTGGATTCGCACCTGATAAACGCGGTGCTCGCGCTCCAGCTCGGCGAGCCAGCGCGCCGTTTCGGCGCCATTCACGGAGCGCTCTTGCAGCTCGGCGAGCGAAAGGTCGCCCAGGCCGCGCAGTACGTCACACAAGCCGTCCGCGTCTTTGGCGGGGTAGCTGAGCTTCTGCAGGAATCGCTCGTGGTCGGCGATTATTTCTGGGTCGAGCAGGCTGCGTAGCTCGGCCTCTCCCAGCAGCTCACGCAGCCGCTCGTGGTCGATGGTCAGCGCTTGAGCGCGCCGTTCGGCCAGGGGTGCGTCGCCCTCGTACACGAAGTTGGCGACGAACGAGAACAGCAGCGAAGCCGCGAACGGGGAGGGGGCGAGCGTGTCGACGGTGCGCACGCGGATGCGCCGCTTCTCGACGTCGGCGAGTAACCCGACCAGGCCGGGTAAATCGAACACGTCACGCAAGCACTCGCGATACGTCTCGAGCACGATCGGGAACGACGGGTGGCGCGCGGCCACGGCCAGCAGATCGGCCGCGCGTTTGCGCTGCGCCCAGAGTGGCTGGCGGCGCGTCGGATGGCGCCTCGGCAGGAGCAGCGCGCGCCCCGCCGCTTCGCGAAAACGGGCCGCAAATAGCGAGGTTCCATCGATTGCGCGGCTCACGCGGTCTTCCACCTGATCGGAGGGCGGCAAAAACCATTCGCTGGGCGGCGGCTCGTCGGAGGCCGGGATGCGAAAAATCATCCCGTCGTCCGAATACACACTGTCGATGTCACCGACGCGGCGCGCGCGCAGCGTTTCGGTCACGGCGGTGGCCCAGGGCGCGTGCACGCGCGAGCCGAACGGCGTGAGCACACACACGCGATGATCGCCCACTTCGTCGATGAAGCGCTCGATCACGATCAAGCGATCGCTCGGCACGTCGCCTACGGCGTTGACTTGCTCGTGCACGTACTCGCTGAGCGTGTGCGCGGACGCGGCGTTCAGAAAGTGTTGCTCTCGAAGCAGGGCTTCGGCTCGCTCGGGCGTGGCCTGCGCGATCGTGCGCGTCAGCGCGCCCACCGCTTGCCCGAACTCGAGCGGGCGCCCAGGGCGATCGCCATGCCAAAACGGCATTTTTCCCGGCTCTCCGGGGGCGGGCGAGACGAGCACGCGATCGTGGGTGATCTGCTCGGCGCGCCAGGAGCTGGCGCCGAGCAAGAATACTTCGCCTTCGCGTAGCTCGAACACCATCTCTTCGTCGAGCTCACCGACGCGGCGCCCGCCCTTCGGGCCCTCCTCACCGGCGAGGAACACGCCGTACAGCCCGCGATCTGGGATGGTGCCGGCGTTGGTGACCGCCAAGCGTAGCGCAAACGAGCGCGCGCGCAGCGAGCCGCTGACGCGATCCCAGACCAAGCGCGGGCGCAGCTCGGCAAACTCGTCGCTCGGGTAGCGCCCCGAGAGCATGTCGAGCACGCCGTCGAACGCCGAGCGTGGCAGCTCCGCGAAGGGCGCTGCCTGGCGCACGAAGCGATACAGCTGATCGACGTCGTAGGGCTCGACTGCGCACATCGCCACCAATTGCTGGGCCAGCACGTCGAGCGGATTGCGCGGGTAAAACGTGGCTTCGACCTGGCCCTCCAGCATGCTGCGCGTCGCCGCCGCGGTGGCCAGCAAATCGGCCTTGTGTTTGGGCATGAGCACGCCCTCGGGGGTGCCGCCGACCTGATGATGAGCGCGGCCAATGCGCTGCAGGCCGGAAGCGATCGAGGGCGGCGCTTCGATTTGCACCACGAGATCGACCGCGCCGATGTCGAGCCCGAGCTCGAGCGACGAGGTGGCGACGATTGCCGGCAAGAGGCCAGATTTGAGGCGCTCTTCGATCACTTGGCGCTTCTCGCGGGCCACGGAGCCGTGGTGCGCGAGCGCCAGCTCTTCACCCGCCAAATCGTTCAGCGCGGAGGCCAGGCGCTCGGCGAGTCGCCGGCTGTTCACGAAGATCATCGTGGTGCGGTGCTCGCGGATCAACGTAACCAGCCGCTCGTGCACCCCGGGCCAGACCGAACGCGCGCCGGCCGGGCCGCGCGTGGCCGGCCCGCTCTGGATGTCGCGCAGGCGATCGGACCCTACCGTTTGCGGCTCGGGCTCGGGCTCCGGAAGCTCGACGCTCAGCCGGAGCGGCTTCTTTTGTGCGGCATCGATGATCGTGACGGGCCGCTGCACGAGCTCGCCATCGAACCCGCCCAGTAAGCGCGCGACCTCTTCCAACGGCCTTTGAGTGGCCGAGAGCCCGATGCGTTGCAGCGGCTTACCCGCGCGTAGCGCTTGCAACCGCTCGAGTGACAGAAACAGGTGCGCGCCGCGCTTGCTGGCGACCAGCGAGTGAATCTCGTCGACGATCAACGTCTCGACCGATTCCAGGATCTTCCGTGTCTCGGAGGTGAGCAGCAGGAAGAGCGACTCGGGCGTGGTGATCAGGATGTCGGGCGGCGTGCGACGCATGCGCGCGCGCTCGATCTGCGGCGTATCTCCCGTGCGCACGGCCAGCGTGGGGGTGCGTAGCTCCTTGCCCAAGCGCCGCGCGGCCTCCGAGATGCCCGCGATCGGCGCGCGCAGATTGCGTTCGATGTCGACCGCCAGCGCCTTGAGCGGTGAGACGTAGAGCACTCGGCAGCGCGCCTCCTTGGGCGGCTCCGGGCTGTTCATCGCGCGATCGACGGCCGACAGAAACGCCGCCAGCGTCTTGCCCGAGCCGGTGGGCGACAAGAGCAGCGTCGATGCGCCCGACATGATCGCCGGCAGGCCCAAGGCTTGCGCCCTGGTCGGCGTTCCGAGCGTGGTCTCGAACCACTCCCGCGCCGGGGCAGACAGCTCGCGCAGGGGATCGGCTGGCACGCGCCCAGTCTGACTCAGCCAGGCGACCGGGGCTGTAAAATCTCGCGCACTTTGCGCAGCAGCAGCGCGAACAGGAGCGGCTTGTAGAAGAACGCGGCCACGTTTCGGGGGCGCGGCACGTCTTGTCGGTAGGTGGCGCTGGTGAAGATGACAGGAATGCCGGCCAAGCGCGGATCGGCGAGCATGGCCAGGCACAGCTCACTGCCGTCTTTCTTCGGCATCTTGTAGTCGGTGATCACGAGATCGATCGGCTGCGCTGCGAGTTGTTCGAGCGCTTCCTCGCCATTGGACGCAGTGTGCACGCGGAAGCCTTCGCCAGTGAGCATGAGCGCCAACACCTCGAGCGACGCGTATTCGTCGTCGACGACCAGGAGGTTGTAGGGCGCGGCCGTCATGGCGAGCGCGTCAGACTCCTTCCGGAGAACGCGGCTTCTCGTTGTGCCGGCTCGAGTACTCGTCGGAGCGCGCCACGACCTCGGCGGCGCTGGCCGCATCGGGGGCGACTTCGATGCCGCGCCCGGTCAGGAAGAACTCACGGGCAGTGGTCTCGTGTGCGCTGGCGCGCTGTTTGACGATCGAAATCAGGCGTCGCAGCTTCGGCCCGACGGTCATGTATTCGAGTAGGAACAAATTCTCGACCAGGGCCGAGATGCCCTCGACGCGCATTTCCATCTCTGGGCCGGACGGCTTCAGCGTTTCGTCGGTCAAGATCGTGGTGATCTCGCGCGCACGCAGCTCGCCCAGCAATGCGGTCACGAAGCGAATGGTACGCATGGGGTCGATCGCGGCTTGCCGAAATCCATCCAAGCTGTCGATCACGACGCGCTTGGCGCCGATGCGCTCGATCTCGCCGAGCAAGCGCGCGCCCAGGCGATCCAAACCGAACTCGTAGGACGGCTGCCAAACGTGCGAGAACTTGGCGCGCGCGGCTTCCTCGCGCAGCGAAAGCCCGATGCGATCGGCGCCCTGACAGATCCGCTCGGGGGACTCGTAAAAGCCGAACAACACGCCGGGCTCGCCTTGCTGCAAACCTGCATGCAAGAAATGCATGCCGAGTGTCGTCTTGCCGCTGCCGGAGAAACCGAGCGCGACGGACGTGGTGCCGCGCAACAAGCCGCCATGCAGCATCGCATCGAGCTCGACCACGCCGGTGTGGTTCCGTTGCCCGCTGGCCGGCGCGGGGCGCGCAGAACCGTCGAGCACGTCCTCCAGGCGCGGGTGAACGGACACGCCGCTCGAGCTGATCTCGAGCTCGTGGCGGCCCAACAAGTGGTGCGTGCCGCGGAATTTCAGCACTTCGATGGTGCGCAGCGTGCGCCGCCGGTACTGCTCGAAGGCCAGCTCGATCAAGCCATCGACCATCGTGTGCTCGGGGTCGTTCGCGTCGGCGGCGGTCATGTTGGCCAGCAAGATCGTCGTGCAATTGGTCATTGCGCTGAGCATCTGCAGCTCGACCACGAACTCCTTCAGCGCCACGTCGTTATCGGCCATGGCGCGCGCCGGCGAAATTCCGTCGATCACCAGCAGCGACGCCTTTTCATCCAGGATCACGCGGCGCACCATCTCGAGCAGGCCGCGCAGCTTTTCGTCGCGCAGCGCGCGGTACGCGCCGACGTAGGACAGGCCATTGTTGATCACGCTCGGGTCGAAGAACGCCATCGTGTGCAGGTTCTTCAGCATCGAAGCGTGCGACTCGGCGAGCAACGTCATGTAGGCCGCGCGCCCGCCCTGTTTCGCGTGCTCGAAGCACAATTGATTGCCGAGCGTGGTCTTGCCCGTGCCTGGCCGGCCCATGATCAGGTAAATCGCGCCGCGCACGAGGCCGCCGCGCAGCATGGTGTCCAAGCCGGCCACACCCGTCTTGGCGCGCTCGACGAGCCAAGTGTTCTCGGGATTGAATTCGATCGTATCGGTCATGGAATTCGCGTCACGCCTCGCCGCCAGAGTTTGACCAAGCCCTCGAGCAACCGCGGCGGGTCCAGCGGTTTGCTCACGTGCATTTGAAAGCCGGCCATCATTGCCGCACGACTATCTTCGGGGCCGGCGTGACCCGTCAGCGCCAGCGCCGGAATGAACGCGCCCGCAGCCTCGCCCGAAGCGCGCAGCAGACGCATGAACGTGTAGCCGTCTTCGTCGGGCATGCCCACGTCACACAGGATGACGTCAGGGTGGCGCGCTCGGATCAGATCGCGCGCCGCGCTGCCCGATGCAACGAGAGCGACCTCCGCGCCTTCGCGCGCCAGCAAGATGGCGAGTAGCTCGCGCGCGTCGGGGTCGTCGTCGATCACGAGCACGTACGCGCCAGACAGTTTGCGCTCCGACGACGGGGGCGGCTCCGGTTCGGGGGGCACCGATGCGGGCTGAGACAGTTGCGGAAGGGTGACGGTCAACGTCGCGCCGAGCCCTTCGCCGGCGCTGTGCGCCGTGACCGTGCCGCGGTGAGCTTCGACCAAGTAGCGCGCGATGGCCAAGCCCAGGCCGAGCCCACTGCCGCGCGCGCGCGCCAGCGGCTGTCCGGCTTGGCGGAATCGCTCGAAGAGCAGCGGCAAGAACTCGCTGCTGATGCCCTTGCCGTCGTCTTGGACTTGCAGCACGAGCTCGCGCTCGTGGCGCTGCAGCCGGAGCACGATCTGCCCGCCGGGCTCGCAGAACTTGATCGAGTTGTGCAGCAGATTGCCGAGCACCTGTTGCAAGCGTTCGGCGTCGCCCGAAACCTCGGCAGCACCGTGAACGAGCTCCAGCTCGAGGCGCAGCTTCTTCGCGTCGAGCGCAGGCCGCGCGGCTTCGACGGCAGCTTCGACCACGTGTCGCAGGTCGAGCGGCGACAGATCGAGCCGCAATTTACCGCTGATGATGCGCGACACGTCCAGCAGATCCTCGATCAACCGCGCTTGCAGCTTGGCATTGCGCAAGATCGTTTCGATCGCGCGGGCTTGTTCGGGCGCGGCCAGGGTGCCCGCTTGAAGGATGTGCGCCCAGCCTGCGATCGCGTTGAGTGGAGTGCGTAGCTCGTGGCTCAGCGTGCCGAGGAACTCGTCCTTGATGCGGTTTGCCTCTTCCGCTCGTCCACGGAGCGCACGTTCCTCAGCCAGTTGACTGGCGAGACTCCGGACCTTCCCGTCGCTGCCGCGCACGCGCGGTACACTAGCGCATTTTGCCGGAGCCCGAGATGCAGCGAAGGCCGCTACCTGGAGAGGCGCGGCCTTCATCAGCGGCTCGACTCGCCCGAGCGCGTGGCTTTCTGCGACACACCCCGAAGAGTGTGACATTTGGGCACGCTCGTACGACTCAGCGTGCCCCGACGAGAGCGTCGCTCAGTCGTAGTATTCGTTACCGAGGTGGGTAATGAGCTCTTCGCCCATCATCCAGCGCAGCGTGTTCTTCAGCTTCATCGATTGGATGAACACGTCATGCTCCGGGTACAGGCCTTCGGCGGTCTGCGGCGACTTGAAGTAGAAGCTCAGCCACTCCTGCACGCCGCGGAAACCAGCACGCTTGCTCAAGTCGCCGAACAGCGCGAGGTCGAGCACCAGCGGGGCCGCCAAGATCGAGTCGCGGCACAAGAAGTCGATCTTGATCTGCATCGGGTAACCGAGCCAACCAAAGATGTCGATGTTGTCCCAGCCCTCTTTGGCATCGCCGCGCGGGGGGTAATATTCGATACGGACCTTGTGATACAGGTCGCCGTACAGCTCGGGGTTGAGCTCGGGCTGAAAGATCGACTCCAGCGCGCCGAGCTTGCTGACCTCTTTCGAACGGAAGCTGCCGGGCTCGTCGAGCACCTCGCCATCGCGATTGCCGAGGATATTGGTCGAGAACCAGCCCTTCACGCCCAAGCCGCGGGCCTTCAGACCGGGAGCGAGCATGGTCTTCATGAACGTTTGACCGGTCTTGAAGTCCTTGCCGCAGATCGGCGTTTGCGTCTCGCGCGCGAGCTCGATCGCCGCGGGAAAGTCGACGGTGAGGTTCGGGGCGCCATTGGCGAACGGCACGCCTTCCTTCAAACAGGCCCAAGCGTACATCATCGAGTTGGCGATGCTCGGGTCGCTGTCATGCAAGCCTTTCTCGAAGGACGCGATTGACTGATGCACCGGACCTGGCTCGAGATAGACCTCGGTCGAACCGCACCACACGCACACGGCTCGAGAACAGCCGTTGTCTTTGATGAAGTTGCGAATGTCGGCGCGCAGTTGCTCAACCATGTCGAACTTGCTGCTGCCGGTCTTGATGTGCGTGCCGTGCAGGCGCTTGACGAACTCGGGATAGAAGACGGCCTTCATCGGCTTGATCGCCGAGAGCTCTTCTTTGATCGGATCGAGGTCTTTCGCTTCCAGCACCTTGGCGTGCACGGCGGCCTCGTACGCGTTGTCTGCGAACAGATCCCAGCCGCCGAACACGATGTCTTCCAACTTCGCGAGCGGCGCGAAGTCTTTGATGCGCGGCACGCGATTGTCGGTGCGCTTACCGAGACGGATCGTGCCGCTCTGTGTGATCGACCCGATCGGCTTCACGAGCCCTTTGTTTGCGAGCAGAACGCCGGCCATCAAGGTCGTGGACACGGCGCCCATTCCCGGCAAGAGTACTGCGAGCTTGCCCTCGGCTTTTTGAACTTTCTCAGGTCGTTGCATGCGCGGCTCCTAGCAAGGTGCGTGCCCGTACGCAATGGGCACGAGCCAAAGAAGTACGGAAATTGTAGATGAAAACGACGACGGCAGTGATTTTGGTTGCGGGGATTGGGTCACGCCTTCGACCGATCACCGACGATCGCCCGAAGGCGTTGGTGGATCTCGGCGGGGAGACGATCCTGGGTCGAACGGTGCGGTTGCTCGCGGAGTACGGAGTGCGAAAAGTCGTGCTCGCCACGGGTTATCGCGAAGATGCGGTGCGGGCGGCCATGGAGGCAGCCCCCGATTCCATCGGCGCCATCGAGTACTGCAGAAACCCCGAATACGATCGCACTCAAAACTCCGTATCACTCGCTTTGTGCCGACGCGCTCTTGGCGACGGTAACTTCTTCAAGCTGGATGGGGACGTGGTGTTCCAGCGTCAAGTGCTGGAGCGGCTGGATGCCTCGGCGGCGCCGCTCGCGGTCGCGGTCGATGCCGGCCGTACGCTCGACGCCGAAGCGATGAAAGTCAGCCTCGCGAGCTCGGGCTCGGGCACCGTCATCTCGGCCTTTGGCAAGGAGATTGGGCTCGCTGAAAGCGCGGGAGAGAGCATTGGAATCGAACGGGTTCTGGCCAGTTCGACAGCCACTCTGTTCGACGCGCTGGAGCGCGAGATCGCCAGCGGCCAAACCGGCCTCTACTACGAGGACGTCTACTCACGGCTGATCGGGGAGGGTGCGCTGCATGCCGAAGCCGTGCCGGTGGCCGACCTGCCCTGGACCGAGGTGGACGACTTTTCGGACCTCGAGCGCGCCCGCGAGCTGGTCCGCGGCCTCGTCTCCTAGCTCCGCCCCGGCCCTGATCTCGGTGTCACTTCTGAGGCGTTACTGCGAAGTCTGTGACGCAGCGCGCTGATCTGCGAAATACTCGGGAAAAACGACAATTCGCGGACAATCTGCCGTTAATCGCGCGAAATGGTTGAGATTCTGCGTGGTCTAACCAGTGACGCCAGAGGCGGACAGTAGTGTCGTTAATTTGCAACACTGTGTTCGGCCGAAGACACCTCGAAGGGCCCCTAAGTTATCGAATCGAATAGGGTTTGCCCACTTGTCACGGCGCATGCTAAGGCCCATAGATGCTTCAGCCCGGGCTTCCCTGGGCCACGAAAGAGAGCCTTGAGATGAGTGAGCGACGCGTCACGCGGGCCATCGTACTTGCAGCCGGAACTGGGTCACGTTTGAGCGAAGGAGCCGACGTGCTCCCCAAGCCCCTACGTGTAGTGGGAGGTGTGCCGCTCGTGGTGCGCGTCCTCCGAACGCTGCGTAGCGCGGGCATCCAAGAGGCCGTCGTGATCACCGGCTTCCAAGGTGAGGCAGTTCGGAGCGCTCTCCGCGCCGAGAAGGACCTCGGCCTCAAGCTGTCTTTCGTCGACAACCCGCACTTCGACAAGAAGAACGGCGTGAGCCTGCTCGCGGCCGCTGCCTTCGTCGATCGCGAGTGCGTGCTCACGATGTCGGATCATTTGTATTCGCCGGAGCTCGTGCGCCGGTTGCTGGCTGCCGACGTGCCCGAAGGCTCGTGCGCGCTGGCCGTCGACTACGACATCGAGCGCTGTTTCGATCTCGACGACGCGACCAAGGTCGGCGTCGAAGCGGGTAAGATCAAGCGCATCGGCAAAGAGCTCGAGAGCTACGACGCGCTCGACACCGGCGTGTTCCGTATCGGCCCGGCGCTGATTGCGGAGCTGGCCGCCGTCGAAGCCATCTCGGGTGATTGCTCGCTCAGTGACGGCGTGCAGGCGCTCAGCCGGCGTGGCCGCTTCCTGGCGACCAACGTGGGCGACGTGCGCTGGGTCGACGTCGACACGCCGCAAGCCATGGCCTGCGCGGAAGCCATGCTGCGCGTGTTCGGTGACACCTTGGGTGACGAGCCGGGCAGCGGTCAGCCGCCCACCATCGATCCCGAATCGATCGAGTTTTACGCGCCGAGCTGGGTGCGCGCTGCCAAGCCGTACAACGAAGATCACTTCGCGATCGCCGAGCAGAACGACGTTCTGCGCATGATGTCGAACGAGAGCCCGTATGCGCCGAGCCCGCGCGTGATCAACGCCATCATCGAGGCGGCCACGCGCGGTAACTTCTATCCGGGGGGTGCCCCGGCGTTGAAGTCGAAGCTCGCGCGCCGTGATCAGCTGGCCGAGGGCAGCGTGATCTTGGGAGCTGGCTCCACCGAGCTGATCGATCTCGTGATCCGTACCTTCGTGGGGCCGGGCGAAGAAGTGCTGCTCAGCGTGCCCACGTTCAGCATGTACGAGGCGCGCACGCGCACCGTCGGCGGCATCCCCGTGCTCGTGCCGATGACCGAGGATCACGACCACGATCTGTCGGGTTTGATCCGCGGCGTGACCGAGCGCACCAAGGTCATCTTCTTGTGCACGCCCAACAACCCCACGGGCGGTCGCATCTCCGAGTCGGACTTGAAGCGCTTGCTGCGCCTCGGCCTGCCCACGGTGATCGACGAGGCGTACCACGAGTTCAGCCCTGGCGAGTCCTTCACTCGTCTGCTGGAAGAATTCCCGAACGCGATCGTGCTGCGCACCTTCTCCAAGGCCTACGGCTTGGCTGGCATTCGTTTGGGTTATGCGCTGGCGCACCCCGCGGTGGTGCGCCTGCTGTCCCGCGTGAAGGTGCCCTGGAACATCCCGGGCATCACGCTCGCAGCGGCCAGCGCCGCGCTCGACGACGCGGCCGAGTTCGACGCGCGAATCAGCGAGCTGCGCATCGCCCGCGAGGAGCTGACCGATAAGCTCCAGCGCATCGACGGCCTCGTTCCGGTGCCGAGCGAAGGCAACTTCGTACTGATCGACGTGTCTTCGACCGGTCAGAGCGCCGAGCGCCTCGTCGAGTCGATGCTCAAAGACGGCGTGCTGATTCGCTCGCTCTCGGTGCACCACGCCAAGCGCAGCTACGTGCGGGTGACGGTCGGCACGCGCGAGCACAACGCACGCTGTGTGAGCGCTTTCGAGCGCGTGCTCGGGGGCCGTGCGCGCCGCGAGGCATCGCGCCCGTACGCCACCGTCTCGAGCGTGGCCGCCAGCGACGCCGAGTGAATTGCGGCGCCGTGTTCCTTGCACGGCGCCGCGCCACGTAACGTAGCGCTGGGAGCACCGGATGAGCGAACGCTTCTGGGACGCCTATTTCCGGAGTTTGAAGCCACTCGAGGTCGAGGAACCGATCGACGTCTGGGTGCATCGCCCGCCAGCCTACGTGCTGGCGCGGCTGCTTTTGCCGACGCCCGTGTCGCCGAACGCGGTCACCTGCGCGTCGATCGCGTTCGGGCTGGCAGCGGGCGCTGCCATCTTCGCGAGCTTCCCGTGGCACCTAGCGCTGGCGGGCGTGCTCATCTTCAGCTCGGCAGTGCTCGACTGCTGTGACGGCCAGCTCGCGCGCTTGCGCAAGAGCTCGTCTGCATTCGGGCGCATGCTCGACGGCGTGGCCGATCTCGTGGTCTCTTCGGTCGTGGTGGGCGGAGGCGCCTGGCTCGTGCTGCGTAAATTCCACGACCCGCTGTGGCTGCTTGCGGTGTCGTCGGTGCTGACGTTCATCACCATCATCACCGGGTCGTTTCACACCACGATGTACGACCACTTCAAGAACGTGTTCTTGCGCATGACGCACCCGAGTTACCGCGAGGGTGAGGATCTGGAAGTCGCCGAGGCGCGCTACCGCGAGCAGCGCAAGGACATGACGTTCGGGATCGCGCTCGCCTGGGGCATCTATTTTTTCTACATGCGCAGCCAGGCCAACTACGCCGACGCGTTCGATCCGAACGCAAAGCGCGTACTCGCGGCGGCGCCCGAGTACAGCGAGCGCACGGCCGCCATCTATCGCAAGCACGCGGGCAAGGTGATGCGCGTCTGGCGCACGTTCTTCGGCTTCGGATCGCTGGTGTTCGGACTCGCCGTGTCGATCGGCTTCGACGTGACCGAGTATTACTTGTTGTTTCGATTGCTGGTGCTGAACGCTGGCTTCTACGGTTATCTGCGGCCCCAGCAGCGCAAGGCGTCGGCCAGGGCGCTGACGGAGCTCAGCGCCCTGACGTGAGGG
>OUNO011320265.1_pt1 | contig 12788 bp, 17 predicted proteins | sample 1779811 | NCBI WGS metagenome assembly OUNO01 (sample SAMEA3914804, study PRJEB12502) | metagenome | biome: forest; material: soil | place: Canada | collected 2010-06-25 | depth 0.3 m | reverse complement strand
AACCCGCCCCGAATGGACGGCCATCGAGGCGGGTTCATTCGGTAACGGGTTTTAAATTGAGCTTGCCGCCCCAGTCACATTGAAACGTATCCGTCGTAGTCGCCATCGGAGAGGTAGCGTGCTGACGTCAGGCAGTAATCGGCAACGATTGCTTCTGCTAGCGCAGCTAGATCGTTGCGGTACGCCTTGGGTTCTGGTTCACCCGATCGTAGCCACTCCAGCACTTCTCGCCGTAGCGTTGGGGTGGCGATGACGATCCGACGGCCCTTGGCTGCAGAACGGAGCATCGTGGGACCTCCGATGTCGGTCTTCTCGATGACCGATTCGGGCGTCGCATCTGACTTGGCGATCTCTTCCGCGAGCGGATACAGATCGACGCAGACCAGATCGATGAACGGAATGCCGAGCTGTTCGAGCTCGGCCAGATCCTCTTCGACCGGCCGTGCCAGTAGTGCGGCATGGATCTCGCGCGACAACGTGACGACACGGTGGCCGAGGATTGCGCCTCCACCTACCAGTTCTGCCACATCACGCACGGGGGTGCCCGCGTCCGAAAGTGCTTTCGCGGTACCTCCCGATGCGTAGATGGTCCAGTCGAGATCGACCAACCCATCCGCGAATTCGACGATGCCCGTCTTGTCATATACAGACAACAAAGCGGATCGTTTCATCTGATTTTCCTCTCAGTAAGTCTACAGGGACACTATGACTATAATATCTAATTAGCTTTTCTGCAAACAGTCACTCTTTATTGATCCTGTTAGCTACTTTGTCACTTCCTTTTCGAAGTTTCGTTTTGCCTGCGCCTGTACGAGGATCGTTAATACATTGGCAGGGATTTCTTGGTGATAAAACGGCGACCATCAGGCGCTTGGAACGCGGGATCGATAGGTTCCATATTCTTGAAAAACAGAAAACTCCACGACTAGCAGCCGGGAGCTTCCTGCTCGACCGTGCTGCTAGCGTGGAGCTACGCGCTCTTGGTTGAGCGCAGCGGTTCGATGACGATGCCAGCACCATTTGAGTAGTTGCACTCGAACTCGTACGTTGGTTGTGGCGGCCGCATGTTCACCATCATGATGGAGACCTTGCCCTGAAAGTACGGGCCCGACACGGCGCCAATGTGCGTCCGCTTGATATCGCATTCTGCTCGTACTTGCGTCGGCACGCCTTGGAAGGTTATCCAGAGGGTGTGGGAGGAATCACCCCTCTTGTAATGCTCGACCCTTTTCCACGTGCCGCCGAGCTGGTACGGGGTGTCTTCGTGCCAGAGTGCTTCATGCACCATGCCACGCGCCATTTCATCCCATTCGTTCGTGACGTTAACGTCACTGGTCATCTTGTCACCCTCTCTCGTGTAATGGACGCAGAGTACGCCCACCTTTCATCTATTCTATAACAACTTATTCGTTGTTATAGAATTCTACCTGCCGTCGTAATTCGTCCAGCCGGTCGCTAGGTCGATGGTTTGCCTTAAAGTAGAAAGCTCCCGTGTCGATCACGGGAGATTTCTACTTCTCGAGTGTCGACACGTGGAGCTGAGTCGCCTAGCGACGCTAGTCCGATTTGCCGCGCATCTTGCGAAGCACCAGATAGCCTACACACAGCAGCCCGCCGGCTACGGTGGCTATTGCGATGACTAGGCTTCCCCCGAGGGCTGAGCCGCTGTCAATGTCGTCGTAATAGCTTTCATCAACGTCCTTCATGACGTCGTAAGCTCCTGCACCCTGTGTTGGCATGACCGATCTCCTATCGATGGTGGGCTGAAAACAGCATCCGGACTGGCCGTCCAGGCTAATACTAATTATGAGGTAGTTATTATATTTTTGCTAATTAAAAGTGGAGCGCCACACCAAGTGGTCGTGCGGCCGGTCGCCAAGGCAAAGCTAGCACACGATAATAAATTACTTTTTATACTAAATAACATAAAAAATGTAATAGATTTGCAAAATAATACCGTTAATGCTAGTCTGGCTGATATATATAGGGGAAAATTGTGAAGAGACCCGAAGCAGCAGTTGACCGTGTTGATCAAAACAAACTTTTGGAAAGATTCCGTACCAGCGTCACTGAGCTCGGCACCCAAGCAGAGGTAGAAATACCAAATCCCAGAGAAATTGAGCCGACCCCAAAGCTCGATAAAAGATTCGCGAATACCGCGCTGCGAGCAGCCAACGAGTTGGAAAGAACAGACTATCGCCGTTCACACATGCTTCTGATTGGACGCATGCCAGCATTCATGGAAGCAACCAGGCTTTTTAGTACCGGAGGCACGGACCTCGAGCGCCAAAGGCTTTCCGCAATGAGCAGTATCCAGCAGAGTAAACTCGCCATCCGTTCGCTGGCAAACAATATACCAAATATGAGCCGGGGGACTTTTAGACGGATGACGCTTGAATCGGCATTTTTATTCACCTCCGATCAGGATATACTTCAGGATACGATCAGAGAATCTGATAATCATATGTGGAGTATTATGCACAAGCTTGGCGTAGAGGGTACGCTTGCGAGCATTGGTCTGCTGCCGGATGATGAAAGCGAAGCGCGTAAGAACCACCCTGGCGTCGTGGTTGGCCCGGGTACTGCTCGTATCAAGCCGCTTGCTGAATCGACCAATGGGGACGAGCGTATCCTCGATATTTGGTCAAACGATAGTCAAGCTATATCGAGTATTCGTAAAAGGGGCGGCCTGTCTCGAATACCGAGAAACGAAGTCACTTTTGCGACCAACTGGAGTGCGGCTGATTTCTCGCCCGACAGGCCTATGCGCGTTAAGGACACGTCCGTCATTGCCTTGCAAGAGCGGCTCGCTGACGCTCTCGATGCTAAAGCCGCCTAACTATCTTCCGTCGTAATTCGTCCAGTCGGTCGCCAGGTCAAAGCCTTGGGGGTATCGGGTGACGAAGCCGCCAGTGTCATAGACTTTGCCTGGCCCCATACTGGTTTCTACGACCGAACATCGCGGATAGATGCGATAGTTTGCTGCCACGAGGACGTAGCCGCCCTTGTCCACCTTGGCGCCGTCGGCGCGGACGGTATAGCCGCCCCCGCCGCAGGCCGTAATGACAACGTTCATCAGCAGATCATAATACGTTTCGCGGTGGGCTATGCCGTGACTGTCGGCGAATATCTGGGCGCTTTTTGCCCTGGTGAGCGCATTCGGGGTGGGTTGGAAGACAAGCTGCGCTGGAGCTGGTGCGGGCGCCGGTGCACGGCTGACCGTCAGGACTGTAGTGGTGCCGTCGGTAATAATGCTACCACTTTCGGAAAGTTTGGTGGTGTCTTTGTCGCCAAGCGCCGGGAGATCGGCATCGACCAGGATTTTGTCGGGTGTTTGGGCGGGCGTCATTACCTTTTCCCGCATGGCGCCGTCGGCAACGATTATCGGCCGGGCGCGGTAAATGTTCACGACGCTATCGGTTGTCGCCAATTCGCTGTCCAGCGCTGGTTCTATAATGTCCTGCGGTGCAAGGTTGACGTGCGCGTCTTTCAACGCATCCTGTACCGTCGCGGCGCGGGTCAGGATGACATGATTTCCACCGCGGTCATGAAACGTGACGAGTCGGCTGATAATTGTAGCGTGGGTATGGATTGCATAAAGATACCCCAAGAGCGCGAAGCCGATCACGGTAAGGATAAGAAGCGCGTATTTAGTTCTTAATTTCTGTCGTTTAAATCGGCGCAAATGTTTCGATAGCTTTTTCGACAGTTTTTTTGATAGCTTCATAGTAACCACATGTAATGGGTCAAGTTAAACATAAATAGGATGAAATGTTAATTCCGTCTCTCGTGGGGCAGGCTCAATCTCGTTATAGCGCAGGTCCCTACGTCTGTCTGCTAAACGATCGGCGCCAGGAAAATCGTGCAAAGAGTGTGCTGATAACCAGATATAGCGTGACGAATCCGTAGATATAGATACTCACCTGTGGTAACACGAACCCGAGCACGATACCGATCGTATAAAGTGCGGCAACCTTGATATATTGGTACCTCTGCGCTGCAAAAACTTGCGGCGTGTACTCGTCTTTGGCAAGACGACGGTGGCGGTAGAGATAATACATGACCAAAAAACCCGCAAAATTGACGACGATCAGATTGATACCGTATAGCGTGATTGCCCACGTTGTGAACGTAAACTTGCCGAGCACACTGGTTGTAAACGGAATGAGCCCGACGAGCATGATGTAGACGATGTTCAACCAGATAATCCGCGTATCAACAGTCTTGAAGAAACGCGATGCCGAATGATGAAAGACCCACTGCAGTCCGATGACCAAGTAACTGAGCACGTATGTGCCGAGCGCGGGCAGGATGTGGATGATATTGTCGCCCAGATTTGATGAGGTCGTGTTGTCCGGCAAGTGGATATCGAGCACCAACAGTGTAACGACGATTGCAAAAACCGCGTCTGTGAATGACTCGAGTCGTGACTTCTCCATGGAAATTACTATAGCAGAGACCGCTCGATCGCTGCCACTTAGCCGTCTTGAGATAGGATGTTGTCTATCAGAGCTGCCGATTCATGCGGCCTCGTTAGCAGGAACCCGTGTCCGCCGTTGAGTATGCGAATCGCTTTTGAGCCAAGAATGCGCGCGCCGGCTTCGACTTGGCGGTGAGGAATAATCGGGTCGTCATCGCCGTATAGGAATGTCGTTTCAGGATGTTCTGTCCCGGCCACCCTTTGGATCACCCGGCGCCATGCCAACGAGGACGACCATGCCAACGCGACTTGCTGCTTGGTATGCGATGCGGCGTCGATGGGACGCTCGAAAATATCTGTATATTCTTCGGCCAGTTCGGGATTGTTCCGAAAGTCGCCGCCGTAAATATTGCCCATCGCTTTTGCCGAACGATGCGGCGATGCAATGGCAAGTGCTGCCTTGTAATCGGGAATCCCAAGGGCTGGTAGTGGTGCGGCCGGTAGTGTCGCCGCCGCAATGACGCGCCGGACTTTATCGGGGTGGTCCATTGCAATTTGTTGCACGAGAGCGCCGCCCCATGACAAGCCCAGTAGGTGTGCGGGCTCGCCGATGACGCCGTCCATGACAGTTGCCGCATCGCGGGCATAATTGCCTAGCGTGGGTATGAGCCCATGGGTTTTTTCTGCCAAACCGATCGCCACCGTGCGATAGCCAAGGTCGCCGAGTTCATCCGGCAACTCGCCCCAATGCGTGTGCGGCATGCTGATACCGTGAAAAAGGGCTATTGTCTGCCCGTTCGGTCGTGTTCCGGGATCGTGAATCATATAGGGTGCGTATCGGCGCCCTTCTAACAAAAACTGTTCCGACTGGGGTGGCTGTTGAATATTCTCTATACTCATTGTCTAGCTAGCATAACATAATTAGCAATTCGCCACTTTATGCAAACCTGTGAGCGTCAGCTATACTAAATATATGAAGACAGCAACCGCGACAATTCATTTTGATGCCCCACTCTATGTGCTGGGCAAGTCGACTATTTTGCGATTGCCCGAGGATGAGAGCCTGAAATTGCCGTCACGCGGACAAGTCGCGGTAAAAGGAACGATCAACGGCCACGAATTCCAGACGGTACTGGAACCGGATGGATACTGGGGTCACTGGATACGTGTCGATAAAGATTTGCAAAAGCTAGCTGGCGTCAGCGCTGGCGATACCGCGGCACTGGAAATTGAATCGACCAAAGATTGGCCAGAACCAGTCGTGCCGAAAGATTTCCAGACTGCCCTGACGGTTGCGCCTGAAAAGATCCACGAGCTATGGAAAGACATCACACCGATGGCGCGCTGGGAATGGATACGCTGGGTCAACGCGACGACCAACATGGACACCCGGGCGATAAGAGTTGAAAAGTCCATATCGAAAATGAACGGTGGCACGCGCCGACCCTGCTGCTTTAATCTCGCTGCCTGCACCGATCCAGAACTATCCAAAAGCGGCAGACTGATGCAAGCGGCGTAGCTTGGTGGGCCACTTCGAGTTACACTAATGAGAAGTGCTTGGAAAAGTAAAATCATTACAACATAGTCAAAAAGTCGTTCTTGCGGCGGTCTTGTTGTCCTTGTCGTTTGCGTCGATGAGCATTTGGATACGTATGTCCGCGGAAGGTTTCGATAGTTTTCAGCAGAGTTATTTGCGCATCCTGGGTGCGGCAATCATCGCATTTATATTTTTCCGGCGTTATTTCAGCAAGAAATTACTTTCGTCCATCTCGTCGCATGAGTGGTCGATCTATGGGCTGCGGGCGATTCTGGGATATGTGTTTGGCACGGCCGTTTATACGATTGCCATCAATAACGCGAACCTGAGCGTCGTTGCCTTCATCAGCGCCGTGCCGACGCTCGGATTCATAGCATACGTGATGTTCCGTGAAAAAATACCGCTCATGTCGATCCCGTTTTTTGTACTTTCTCTCGTGGGCGTATTGTTTCTGACGGGCGCTTGTCTGAGTAATGTCCACTTTGGCATTGGTGAGATAGCTGCTGCTATATCCAATATTGGCTTCAGCGTGAGCTTTTTAATGTCGCGGCTTCACGACAAGAAACGTAATAATTTCGAAAATACCACCATCCTGCTGGCACTCGGCTGGATCCCTGTGCTGATCATATCCCTCGTCCTACACGAACACGTATTGCCCCACTCATTATCAGTCACATCTGCTGTCGGGCTGCTACTGGCTGCGGTGTTCAACGTTATCAACCTCTATGGTGCGAATTACGTTTTCACCAACATGAAAGCATATGTCGCTGGTAATGTACTGCTGCTCGAAACGATATGGGCATCTATTGTTGGCCTACTGATCTACGGCGAACCCGTCACGATCATTGTTGCTGCCGGTGGTATGCTCATTGTCGCCAGTGCTCTCGCAATAAACCGCATCGACAACAGGAACGAAGAACCGCCAATTTCTTGATCCTATTTTACCTCCGAGCGCAACCAGCTTTTCAGAAATTGAAGAGCCGCCCCGAGGGAGCCGGCTTCCCTGTGTAAAACAGGGGCGACTCTTCGGAGCGGCTAGGCGCGGAACCTGAACCTGTAGGCCTTGGTGTGGACAGCGAACGAGAAGAACTGGCGGACCAACCACGGCGCGGGCTTGATCTCGGTGATCCAGTGATCGCTGGCAAGTTCGTCGGACAGATTGTCCAGATCGGCCTTGTCTACACCGTGAACGTAGTACGCCATCCAGCCTGCCGGAGGCCCTTCCAGGGTCGCCAGATCCTGATGGATCTTCCTGCGGAGCTGTCCCAATTTGGAATTGTCGTGCGGCTGCTGGGCTTCCTGAATGACCTCGTCGAGCGTACGGAACGTCATGTTTCCTCCAGGTGTTGTGCAACGACGATCGTCGTTGCGACGGTTATCGTAATAATATTATAACAAATATTATATGAAAAGTCAATCACACTCGCGTAGAAGTGCTGGAGGCTTTCTTGAAAGTTTGATATTAGCAAGTCTCCGCTATAGGCAAGCTTGTGAGAGTCGGCCATATTATGATTTAATGTCTTTATCCTAGTAATTCCATCAGGCTCTCTTGCTCGGTGTTGAGTGAGCGGAGTACGAACCAAGGAGTGACATGACGACCGTTGTCCGAATAAGGCAACCCAGGCCCTTGATGAACTTCCCGTTTCCGATCGGCTCGCGGGCCGAAGGAGGCACACCGTTCCTGGTTATGGAAAAGTGTGCCAAGGGCGTAAGAATCAGACCATCGGCGAGGTACGGACGCAAGCTGAACCCGTTCTGGCAGGTTTGGATGCGTGATCTGCTGCGCAAGGCTGACGCCAAGTACCAGCTACGCATCAAGATCAACACAAGGGACGTCCGTGTGACGTCGAAACTGCCGGTTGATGACTGGATCATGGTGGTGTGGAATCTGGCCGCTAACGTGGTGCAGTTGCCGACACCGCCAATGGAAAGGGACACGAGCCGCGAGGATTTCTTTGACGGCGTGAAATGGATCGTCGATCCTGGCGTCAACCTTACGGAAATCGTCAGGAACGTTGAACTGCCGGCAGCGGTTAGCCGATTCTTCAGCCTCAGCGGGGGCATCGAAGCAATCTACCTGGACCGTCTGGGCAAGGGGCGTCGCAAGTGCATCTTCCCGCTGAGTGACGTTCGGCAGATGGTCGAGTGGCAAATTGCTCTCGCCTGTCACCGATATGGGGTCCCTGGGGTCCCGATAATCGAGACATCAACCAACCGTCGGCGCACGACAACCGCCCGACAGCGCGTATGGGTTACGGTTACATCACAACATCTATAACACCCTCAGGAAAGGAGTCATGACAGACCCTCGCCTGAGGGTGCTGTCATTTTTATGCGTTTATTGAATGCGCCTGTTTCTCTTGTAAATGTAGGTAGCGATAATGCCGATTGCTGCCAAGAGTCCCAAATATCCGAGAGGTAGATAGAACATGCTGAGGTAGAAGCTGCCGACTACGCAGACAATGACGAGAAGTATTACGATCCAAATATTATCCATACTGTCTCTTTTCTGGTTAGGTTGTATGAGAGAAGTATAGCATGAGCAAAATCTGGCAGGATGGTTCTATCAGAATTTGGTGATGGTCGGCACGGGTTGCAGGGGTTGTATGACGGACTGCAGGGCTGGCGCAGTGCCTTCTACTATTGATGGATCGAGTGTGACTTCACCTGCCGGTTGAGGCGGTACATCGATGAGAGGCTGTGGTTGTACATATACCGGTTCTAGGGGCTGCGGAGCTGCTTCGGGAGGTGCAGGTGCTGGCTCCCATGGGGCGGGCGTCAGCGCCGTAGGTTGGGCTGCGAAGGCTGGGATCGCGGGGATATGTGCCATGGCAGAGTCTGGTGGAGTTTCGATAGCCGATCCGGCGATAATGCCAGGTATTGTAATAGCCGGTGGCGCTGCTTGGCCGCCAAGGGCGGCTTCGGCGGCTTTGCGCCTCCGTCTGAGGATGAACACGCCTGCCGTAGCGCCAATACCTGCCGCCGTCGTCGCAGCGGCTGCACCTATGGTTATGGGATTCAACGTTTGCGCAGCTGCTGGCAACTTGATTGACTTGACTTCGCCGACATCCGCGGCGGTAAGACTAATGTTGCTACTTACTTTTTGGCCTTTGTACGAAACGAGCAGCGCATGGTTGCCTGTCAGCACATTAGAAAATACGACCCGACCGACGTTGTCGGTTATTAGTTTTTTCGAACCGTCCAGGGTTACCTCTGCACCTATGACCAATTTGCCGGTGCTATCTTTTACCTCGATGTTCAGCGGAATAACACTGACTGACTCTTCGCCAGGTTGTACTGCGGTGTCGGCGCTCACGATTTTCGGGGCATTGGCGGCGGTATCCTTTGTCGTGTCTGTACTTGGCTGCTGAGTCGTAGTGGCCGAGTGCGAGGTCGTCGAACTAGAGGATGTGGTAGTAGATGTGCCTCCCTTCGATGGTGAGGACGATGGTGACGATGATGGGGATACAGACGGTGATGGTGACGGCGAGGGCGGTGGCGGGGCTGTAATAGGGATACTGGCGAGCGTCTTGGTGAAATTGCAAGTTACAGGGCTACCGCCATAGCCTTGGATGACAGTCACGGTTTTTTTCAGCTTTATGGTGACGGCACCGCCAACGGGGCCGGCGGCATCGAGCGTCCAATTGGGGTAGAGGCCGACGTAGGTATTGTGGCCCGTCGTGGGGCTGGGATTGGTCGCGTAGAAGTCCTGGCTATACGTGGCTGACGAGGTATTGATCGCCGTCATATCGAAAACGGAAGATGTTACATTAAAACCGTACGTGCTGGCCGGCTGAACAGTGATATTAGTTACAGTAAAGCTTTTGCCCTGCTCGACGCTGTTCGGCACGGTTGCCCTGAAAGTAACTTGGACATTGCAGGTTTCAACCGCAGATACGTCAGCGGCGAATACTTGTGCGCACGGTGAAAGAAGGCTCAGTATACTGAAAGATGCAATACCCCCGATAAATATTTTGTTTCGCATGCCTCTTTTTATGCCTATGTTTATTGTAACATCACATTAATTTATTCCTCTTCGAGAGATTTAATGACTTTGTCCAGGTCTTTGGGTAGTATTTCGGCCTTTATGATAAAACCATCGGCACCGTTATCCATGGCATTGTCAGCCACGCTGCGCTGAGCCAGGTTGGTCAGTACGACTATTTTGGCGTTCATGCATCCATGGGCTGGATTGGTGCGTAATTCCTTCAGAATCTCTAGCCCAGATACATTCGGGAGCATGACGTCGAGAAATATACAATCCGGCTGGAAGAGGTCGAGTTTGGCGTACATTTCGTCGGCACTGTCCGCTACCTCCACAGAATACTGGGCATTGGCCAAAGCCATCCTATACATATCGCGGATACTTGGATCATCTTCAACTACTAGTATGTTTTTTAAACCAGCCACGTATTCCTCCTGATGTTTTCTTAGCTATTAGTTCATCGTCCCTGGCAGGGTCATAAATTGGCAACGTAAAGTAGAACGAGGAGCCCGTGCCTTGATCAGGTTCGATACCGATCTTACCATTCTGCAGCTCGATGACAGTTTTGGATATAAAAAGACCCAGTCCGGTACCGCGGGTGCCGGCGATCAGGCTGCGCTCTGCGCGGTAAAACTTGGTGAACAGCCTGTCGCGAAGTTCTTCAGGTACTCCGGGCCCGTTGTCCGTTATTTCGACGCGTACCTCATCTTTGTCGGCCACCAAATTGACTTTGACCTTGCTGTTTTTGCCGGTATATTTCAGGGCGTTACCGATGAGGTTATTCAGAACTTCGACGATAGACGCCGAGTCGGCCGGCACATAGACGGTCCTGTCCGTGTTGGCGCTATACGTCAGGGACTGCTCTTTTTGGGCGGCCACGGATTTATGCTGATCGACATTCTCGCTGACAAGCTTTGACAAGTTGAGCTTTTCAATGAATATTTCCATATCACCCCTTTCGATGCGGGCGATGTTCAGCAGCTTGTTGATAAGCGCGCGCAACTGGTCAGCACCGACGATGGCTTTTGACAGGTTTTCGAGGTTGAAGATAGACAACTCGTTGGCGGCACTGGTATTTAATATGTCCAGATATCCCCTGACGACCGTCAAAGGCGTGCGCAGTTCGTGGGCGGCAATAGCGACGAAGTCCAGCTTCATGAAGCTTAGCTCGCGACTTTCCGTCTGGTCGTGAATGGTAATAATGGCGGCGACATCGCTATCCTGGTGTTCTAGGACCGCGACCATAACGTCCATGTACGCGACTGTGTCCCCGCGGCTCAGCGTTAAGTCGGTATAACGGTAGATACCGCCCATTTTCAGATCTGGCGTGAAGGCGCTGCCCTCATGCTCCCAGGCGAACTGCTCGGATATCAACTTACCCTCCAGGACTGTCGGAGGTTGGTCAAGCAACATGGCGGCGGGCGGGTTGATAGACAGTATCTCGCCCTTGCTGTTGACGGCTACGACACCGTCACTCACGCTGCTGATGATGTTATTAAGCTTGATTTGTTCGACCTTGAGCCTCAGGTTGTTTGTCTTTAAATCGCTAATCAATCTTTTAATACTCTGAGCCATGCCGTTGAATGAATCGGCGAGCTCTTGCAACTCATCTTTGGTCTTGACGTTGATTTTTTGATCAAACTCACCTTGTTCCATGCGCTTGGCACCGAGAACAAGTTCTTTGATGGGGCGAATAAGTTGCCTACTAAAGTACAACCCAGCCAGGATAGACAGGACAATGGCACTGATGCCAACGGTGGCCGCTAGCCGTATGTAAGAGTCGATACCCGCATATATGCTGGATACTGGTTCTTCAACGATGACCGCCCAATCGGTGGATGTTTTTCTCGGCGTACTGATGACATCCTGTCCAGTTTCGGAAACGGATTGCTGGGTTTCGGTGTTTTTGTTCAAAAATTGGCGGACGGCTTGGACAGTTGACAGTTCCCTGTGATCGGCCAGGAATTTCTGGTCGGGGTGAGCCACGAGACTGCCAAGATCGGCAACGACGTAAGCATAGCCACCGTCACCTATCTTGGTGGATAGCACTGATTTCCATAGGTTGCTGATGTCGTAAGAACCGACGATAGCACCGATAATATTGCCGGCAGTGCCCTTCGGCGAAGCAAACAATTCATCAGTGGGCGGGCCGTAGTTTTTCAGTATTGGGATACCGATAGTGACCTGCGGCAAGTTTTTACCGTCACGCCCTTCCGAGATGAGATAAGGTTTGCCCACCATAAAGTCCAGCGCCTTTGAATTGATCAGATCCACGGGACTGTTCGTGATTTTTACCTTATTGCCCTGCATTGTATAAATCCGCTGAGTACCGTTAGGTGTCTGCAGCGTGACTTGCTGGAGGCTGGCGTTCTGATTGAATAATGTCGCCAAGCTTTGGTCGATCTGGTTTGCGCTGAAATTGGGAGCCGTATACAGCCTGGCCACAAGCGCCAGTTGGTTGATGTCATTGGCTAGATAGTTATCAACCCGTCGGGACAGATCAACTGCCACTGCTTGTTGCTTGGCACTGGCGTCTTGCAGCAGTTGGTCATGGGCTACGGTAACAAGCACGAAACTTACGGCTACCAGAGGCACAAGAGCGATAATCAAAAAGTAGATGAATATTTTTGCCGAGATTTTCGGCCTAAGCGCGCGCCCTGCTCTTTGCAGAAAACCTTTGCGGTCAGAAGCAGTATGTCCAGCACCCATTACCTTATATGCTAAAGCTTATCACCTCATATGTCGAGGGGTAACAGTCCTTGATCCGCCATATGATGGTTACAACAGATGTGACTGATCATGGTATTGGTCGTACGGCCCAAGAGAGCGATAAACTGTATTTATAT
>OUNO011295598.1_pt1 | contig 12790 bp, 6 predicted proteins | sample 1779811 | NCBI WGS metagenome assembly OUNO01 (sample SAMEA3914804, study PRJEB12502) | metagenome | biome: forest; material: soil | place: Canada | collected 2010-06-25 | depth 0.3 m | reverse complement strand
ATGCGAACGGTCAGCAAAAGCAAGACCTGACCTGGGACTGGTCGAAATTAACTGATTTTCGTATAGGACCGTATACGGCAAAACTGGTGGCAATTTATAGCGATGGTCAACGTGATGTGCCGATCGAGCGAGAAATTACTTTTTGGGTCATCCCTTGGCGTAGCATCCTAATCCTTACCGCAATCATATTGATTATCGTATACCTCCGACACAAGCAAATACAGCGCGGGACTCGCAAGGCTGTGAAGCGGGCACTCGACGAACGAGATAAAAAACAAGGTACGACTGATGCAAAGTAGGTCACTGATCACAAAAAAATGGGTTGCGATTACATGCGGTCTGATCGGTGGGATTATCGTCATTGCCAGTTTTGTACAAATCGCCCTGGCAGCGACACCAGCGAGTGATTTCTCGCTGCAAGTAAGCCCCTCGCCCCTTGTTACGACGATAAAACCAGGCACAACGACCAATCTGGAGTTGAAAGTCAGGAACACCGGTACGGGTACGGAAGAATTGAAAATAGAGCCTCGCAAATTTACGGTAGAAAAGGGCGGCCAGGTGAAATTGGACGATACAGCGCCTTCAGAAATTGCTCAGTGGATTAGTTATAGTGCCCCTAGATTCTCGGTCAAACCAGGGGAGTGGTTTACGCAGGAAGTACGTATCGCGCTACCCAAAGACACCGGTTTTAGCTATTCACTAGCACTGGTCCTTAGTCGAACGAATAACCCTGATGTTAAGGATGCCTCCGGCCGCTTGATCCAAGGTTCGCTGGCTGTCTTTACACTGATCAATGTTGACCGCCCGGGGGCAGTCCGCAAATTAGAGGTTGAAAAGTTCTCTACTTCTGCCGGTATCTATGAATATCTGCCGGCATCAATCAATGTTCAGTTCAAAAACAGCGGTAATACCATCATTCAGCCGTACGGCAACGTTTTTATCCAGCATACGTCTGATGATAAAACCCCCCTGGCAACACTGCCTGTCAACGACAAAAAAGGTTACATTTTGCCAGGGAGCGAACGGACACTGAACGCGCAGTGGTCGGACGGATTCCCGACCTATCAGACAACGACCGCCGCCGATGGCAGTCAAAAAACGACTGGAGTATGGGACTGGTCGCAGTTATCACATTTCCGCATTGGGCGTTATACAGCCAAACTTGTTGCCGTATATAACGACGGCCAACGAGACGTGCCTATCGAACAGGAAGTCACTTTCTGGGTACTGCCATGGAAGATTATCCTGGGCGCACTCATTGTTTTGGTGATACTGATCTTTGGAATTTGGACGATCCTGCGCAAGGTCTGGTCGATGCTCCGACGGGGAAAACGTCGAAAATCACACTCACACGACTCATAATATTCTGGGTAAAACTCTTGCGCCTATAGCAAAAAAAGTCTATAATTCATCCTAAGTACAAACGTTTTTAACACAAACAAATAGTTACCGAAAACAAACAATGAAAAATATACACGAATTAATGAATACGGAGATGCCGCGCCAGGATTTTTTGAAATTCCTCGGTATTTCTCTCATTTCGATTATTGGTTTTAGAAATATAATTACCTATTTGTCTCGACCAGACAGCCATGGCAAGGTAGCAACAACCACCCGTACTGTAGGGCATGGGTTTGGATCAAGTAAATTTGGAGTGTAAATCCCGCTTTTTCAGTGGTAACTGACGCTGAGATAGCATTGCTGTAACGCTTATCATACGATATACTGGCACTAGGCTCTAAGTGAGGGGCAATTTAATGTGTAGCGGGGGTCATGAAACAGATTAAAAAGCTGTGTTCTATCTGGATAACCCGTGCAGTTTCTCTGCATGCTGCAAGAGCAATATCGCCGATCTTGATCGGCTTTGCTGGATTTGTAATGAATTTGATCGAGGCTGATTCGAGAAGGGTCGGGGTAGAGTAGAATGGTACTTCATCGACTCCCTAACGTTAATGGTGACGATGGTGTCTGGGGTGATGAGCTCCTATGGTTCATGAACAAGGAACACTTTGATAACGGTACTGACGATATTATTAACAATGGTGGCCACCAGCATATTACCCTTCTAGCCAGCACTGGTGCAACTGGCACGGCACCAATCACGATGAAATCAGGTTCACTCCTGTCGACTATAGCGGCCGGCTCAATTGAGTATGATGGTACGAGTTATTATGTAACCGACTCCACTCCCACTCGTCATACTCTTGTAACCCTGGATAACTCTCAAATCCTCATCAATAAAACCCTCACCACACCGGTCATCAATGGTATACCAACTGGCACCGGTGTCGCAACCGGAGCCACCATCAATACACTCGCTTTGCGTGATGCCAGTGGCAACCTGACAGCTAACAACATCACCGCCAACGCTCTGTCCAATGGCTTCAGATCCCAAGCTACCAATAACGGCACCGTCACCCTTACCATTTCCGATACCGGCATCCAGGTATTCACCGGTACAACGAACACCCAAATAGTCAAGCTCCCAACCACATCAGTCCTTGCCGGTGGCCAGTATACAATTATCAACCAGAGCTCTGGTGCTGCTGGTCTTGTTACCGTTCAATCCAACAACGGCAGCACTATTACCATCCTGGCAGCCGGAACCAGCGCGACATTCACGGCAGTTATCGCGACGCCACTTACAGCTGCCAACTGGAACTCGCAATACTTTGGCGATATCATTTCCACCGGCAAGTCCCTCTCCGCCACTGCCAGCCTGACACTTTCCGGTACCGATGCTACCACGATGACGTTCCCAAGCTCGTCTGGCAATGTTGTAACGGAGGCTTTCAGCCAAACCCTGACCAATAAAACCCTAACCAGCCCCACACTGACGACACCAGCTCTAGGCACACCAGCATCTGGTGTCGCCACCAACCTCACAGGCACGGCCTCGGGACTAACGGCTGGTGCAGTGACTAATGCCACACTTACTACGGCGCTTACGGTCAATACGGGTACCGTTACTGTTACGGGAAATGCCGCGAATACATCAGTCCTGACACTAGGAGCTGGCGCAAGTTCAATTTCAGGGTCAAATACTGGCGACCAGACGATCACGTTAACTGGTGGAGTCACCGGATCAGGTACGGGTTCATTTGCGGCCACGCTTGCAACACCAGGAACCGTCACCGTATCAAGCACTAATTCAAATGCGACGGCTCATACTCATGCTGTCACCTCATTATCTGCCCCCGGTGCAACAGCATCACTGCTTGCGACAGATTCTAGTGGCATCATCGGTTCAACGGGAACACGAATTGTTAAGGGTTGGTTCACTGATCTGACCGTGACAAATGCTATCGCGGGTTCAGTAACCGGGAACGCCGCCAACTTATCCGGTACCCCAGCCCTGCCAAACGGCACTACCGCTACCACTCAATCTGCTGGCGATAACTCTACCAAGTTGGCTACCACTGCTTATATCGACAGTTCTTCGTCGGCTGTGAACGCCAAGCCATCAGTTCGTTTTGCAACGGTCGGTACAGAGACCTTTACTATCGCAGCTGGTTCGGTCACGCAGATCGCCGGTACGACTCTCGATGGCCTCTCACCCGCTGTTAACGACCGTATTCTTATCAAAGACGCGCCAGCCTCGACCGGTGTCGGTTCGGTTAACTCAACCCAACCTGGCAACGGTATATACACCGTGACCAACAATACGACCAACCTTACTGTCGCGCGGGCAACGGATATGACTGGAGCAACCAACCTGCCTACCGGAGCCTTTGCGTTCGTAGAGGCAGGGACCGCCAATGCCTCTGTGGTGTATGTTATCAGTACCCCAACCACTAATACCGGTTTTACTTATGGCACCAATAACATTGCCTGGGCTAGGAATTCGAGCGATGCAGCTACCGCTACGCTCACTAACAAAACCCTCACCACACCGACAATCGCCAGTTTCACGAACGCGGCTCACAACCACACCAACGCAGCCGGCGGCGGCCAGATCACAGATGCTGCACTATCTTCGGCGGTCACTGTTGCTAAAGGTGGAACTGGTCAAACAACCCTTACTACTGCTTATGGACTACTAGCAGCAGGTACGACAGCGACAGGTGTTGTTCAGACACTTGCGGCAGGTGCAACCACAGATATCCTCGTTGGTGGCGGTGCATCAGCATTACCTGCGTGGACAACTGCGACCGGTACCGGTGCTCCGGTACGAACGGGTACGCCAACCCTCACCACTCCAGTTCTCACTGGCTTGCCAACAGGTTCAGGTGTTGCTTCGCTCCCGACAGTCTCCACGCTGGCCGCCCGTGATTCTAGTGGCAACCTATTCGCTAACGCCTTCATCCCCGGCTTCCGAACCCAAGTCTCGAGTGCAACACCCCTCACCCTTGTAATAGGGGATAAACAAATTCAGGAGTTTACTGGCAGTACAGCACAAACCGTAGTGCTCCCAACCACGTCTATCGTCGCTGGCGCGCAGTACATAATTGTCAATAACAACAGTTCCAATGCTGTCACTGTGAATGCATCGGGTGGCACGACGATATCGACACTACCGGCTGGCACTACCGCAACCTTTACGGCCATGGTGGTTACACCGACGACAAATACCCAGTGGGACTCGACATATACTGCCGGAGGTTCAGGAACCGTCACCGCAACAGGCGGCGCACTGAACGCAAATGCAGTCGTCCTGGGCGCGGGAACAACCGATACAAAGGTAGTTGGCGGTATCATAACGGATGGAATCTCAAAAGTTACACTCGGAACCTCTGGCACAAATGTCGGATCGGTCAGCTTTAACAACGCCACCAGCGGCACGATTAACCTCGCACCGCCGACTGGCGCACTCGGTACATCCAACCTTGTTCTGCCAGTTGCTTCTGACACATTGGTTGGCAAGGCAACTGCGGACACCCTCACCAACAAAACCATCTCTGGCGCCAGTAACACCATCTCCAATGTCACAGGCATGTTGATGCCCGTTCAGGCGTGTACGCTGAACAACGAGACTTTCACGATTGCGGCGGGTTCGGTTACCCAAATCACGGGAACTACAATCAACGGCTACACGCCGAGCGTCGGTGACAGAATCTTGATTACTGGCGCCCCTGCGTCTTCTGGTACTGGCACGGCGTATATCAACACAACAAATCCGGCTAACGGTATCTACGTCGTCACGTCCAATACGACCAACCTCAGTCTCTCTCGATCTTCAGATATGTCAGGGTCGGTCAATCCTGCCGGTTTGAGCGTTCTTATCGAGGCTGGGACCTGGAACAGCGGCAATATCTTTTCTGTCCTGACGCCAACGGGATTGGGGGCGTTCACCTACGGCAGCGGCAACATGAGTTGGCAGTCAACTGGTGGCTATAATCCAACTTTTGGATATATCTTCATGGCCACTTCCACCAACAGCATTGGTATATACAACGGGTCCGGAAACACCTATGTACAGCCCTCTGCCAGCGTTGGCAACCAGACATTGACGCTACCTGCGACCGCTACCAGCGATACCCTTGTCGGCCGAGCGTCGACCGACACCCTCACCAACAAAACCATCTCTGGTGCCGCCGGCAATACCTTTAGCAACATCCCTGAATCCGCTGTCACTAACTTGACGACCAACTACTCCAGACTGGTCTGCACCACCGCGGGTGGTGGTATAGGAGGCAGTGACGGCCCGAATACGTGGGCGAAAATCGCGACGTTCAGCACTGGGACAAACCAGTTTTCGGAATGTACGCTGATTCTGAGCGTTACCGACTTTAACTCGGGATACCATGATTCGGCGATTGTGTCGGTGTGGTTTCGCTCCAACTCGACTGGCACAAACCCGGGTGTCGATGTGAGCATGATTGCCAAGGGTGGTAGTGGCTCTGAAATCCTCAGCGATTCCTTTAAGGTAATCAGTGGTGCATGGTCTACTGACATGGAGCTGTGGTTTAAGAAAGGACAGAATTATGGCGGCTTTAACTTCTATGAAACATCTCAGCATTATGCTGGTGGCACACTAACGTACACCACTACCCCCGCCTGGCAGTCGGCCACTCCGACAGGTGCTGTCAACAACGTCAGTAGCAACGGGGTCACCGCCTTCGGTACCCCAGTGGCCACCACCACCGATCTGGCTGCAAAAGTGACAGGTCCCGCCTCTGTGTCAGATATGGATATCGTTAGATATAACGGTACAACTGGGAAATTAGTTCAAGATTCAGCTGCTACAATCGATGGCAGCGGAAATCCAACATTCGGAGTAGGGAACACAGGCGCCTCAGCAACACCTACTCTTATTAATCTTGGTACTAGTTACGGTAGCGGTACCCCCGGAGTCTCGGCAAATCTCAAACTAAAGATTTTTGATGGCGGCTCCACTTCGTACGGTCTTGGCGTATCCGGCGGCCACCTAGAAATCACTTCGGGTGGGTCACTGGGCATATATACCAATGGTGGCTCAAGCGTTATGCAACTCTCCACCGGCGGAATCTTTATATCTGCGGTCGGAACAACAACTGGTGCTGTAGTAAGCGTCGACGGTACCCAAACACTAACAAGCAAAACTCTGACGAACCCTACTGTCAACAACTACACCGAAGGCGTAGTAGCTATCGGTGTAGTGACCACCTCCAATACGCTTAGCTTGACCAGTGGTACCATACAGACTGCGACATTGACTGCCTCGACCGCATGTACCTTTACGATGCCTACAGCTACCACCGGTAAATCGTTTACCTTGATGTTGAAGCAACCGGCAGCGACGGGCAACGGCAGCGCAACATTCACTAGCGTGAAGTGGAACGCTGGCGGTGCGCCAACCATTACGGTAACCGCGGGCAAAATGGATATCATAAGCTTCTGGTCTGATGGCACGAACTGGTATGGGTCATATTCCCAGGGATATACGTATTAATGTTTGCTTCTCGAAATGTTATCAACTTGAGTCCCGTTGTGTACGATACCTTCAGCAACAGCTCTACAATCACAGGGAGCAACTCGATCACCACGTCATGGTCGCACACCGCCAGTGGATCTGACAGGGTGGTAATTTTGATGCTAACGGTATTACAAACATCTGCTATCTATACCAGCCATACCCGCACTATTACATATGGTGGCGTAGCGATGGCATCGCTTGGGGGCATACACGAAAACAATAACAGCGCAAGTGCGTGGATAGAGTACTTTTATCTATTCAATCCTGCGACAGGATCTCAAACTGTCAGCGTCACCGTTGCTCGTGCCAGTACAACCTATAACCGAATGAACGCCGCAATTTTTTCCTACACGGGTTGCAAATCGGTATCAACCTTGAGTTCGGCAGCGGGCACAGGTGGCACCACGGCACTGTCCCAGACTATTACATCGGCACTTAGTGAAAGGGTCGTGCAGACCTTCATGGTGTACTCTGCGTTTCAATCTGGGTCGATCAGCGCATACAATCAATCGTCACGCTACTCACTTGCAGCTTCAGGCGGTAACAACGACAACGCGGTGGTAGTCGGTGATGCTGCGGGCGCCCCCAGTGTGACTTTTACAGCTTCAAAGATTATAAGCGGTGGCGACTACGCACAAATCGCCGTCAGACTCTCGCCAGTCTTTGTTCCGTTCACTGAAGAAAACGTAGCGCGCACCAACATACCCATTCCATCCGGTGCGTCGGGGTGTTATGTGACCCTTATCGGCGCCGGCGGAAGTGGTGGTGGTGGCACGAGCCCCGGTGGTACGGGAAACGGCGGCGCTGGCGGCGGCGGCGGCGGCAAGATCACTCGTACGTGGGTTCCAAGGGGGCTCCTAGGATCCACCTATTCGATTTCGCAAGGTGCAGGCGGTACTCCCGGAGGCGCTATCGGTGGCGGTAACGGTAACGCTGGCGGCAATTCAGTATTCAGTTCTGGATCTAATTCTTTAACTGCTACCGGCGGCGCTGGCGGTGGTGGCGGCAGCAATGCGACGCCGACTGGCGGCACGGGTGGAGCCCCCACTAACTCAGGCATAACACCTGCCAGTGTAGAAAATGGCCAAAGTGGTGGAAACGGAGGCTATAGCTCAGTACTCGCCGGGCAGACGGGTGGCGGTACCAGCACCACCGACGCGGGCGCCGGTGGTGCTGGCGGTGGAGCTAACATCACCACGGCCAATAATGGTGGAGCAGGTGGTCGTTCAAGGACCGTCGCCACTGGCGGTACTTTAGGCACCGGTGGATCGGGTGCCGCCGCCGGTGCGGGGGGCAATGCAGCAGTTACAGGTGACGCTGGTGCTGGCGGTGGTGGTGGCGGCGGCGGTACTGGCTTCACTAATGGTGGCGCTGGTGGCAACGGTGGTACTACTGGTGCCGGCGGTGGCGGTGGTGGTGGTAAACAAGGATCATTCGCCACCGGTGGCGCTGGCGGCGTAGGCGCCATCGGCTACTGCAAAGTAGAATGGGTGAACGCCTAGATAAGCCCCGACAATTAATTTCTTCCAGGTCTTCCCATTCATGTGAACCACTTACGCTGCATCGTCGATAGGCAAAACCTTAATCCTCATGTTATAATGCGGCAATAGTAGCATAGCGTAGGGCATATAGGGGATTCAGGAAATGCCACCAAGGCGAAGAGGGTAATCATCAATGTCTAGGCTTCCAATTCCAGGTAGCGACGATGGCACGTGGGGGGCTATTCTTAATGATTACCTGAACGCAACTCACAAAAGTGACGGTAGCCTTAAGGATAATATCGTTGCGTCTAATAATATTGCTCCTAATAGTGTGACCAATGTGGCCATCGCTGACAATGCAGTTAATACGACGAATATCGCCGACGGCTCTGTCTTAGAGACCAAACTTTCGTCGGCTGCCCAGATAAAATTAAATGGCGCTGCCGGTACCCCGGACTGGACGACTATCGTCAATAAACCAGCGGTTATTGCTGCCGGCGCCGATCAGGCGACGGCGCGCGCTTCTATTGGTGCTGGTACCAGTGATTTGACGATTGGCGTTACAGGTAGCACTGCCAAGGCTGGTGACTATGTACCGACCAAATCTGACGTCGGTCTAGCCAATGTCGACAATACGTCTGACGCAACCAAAAATAGTGCTGTAGTAACGCTGACAAACAAAACTATTAGCGGAGCCAGCAATACCCTTAGTAATATTCCCGAATCAGCCGTTACCAGCCTCGTCAGCGATCTATCTGGCAAAGCCGCGACGGTACACACCCACACCGCTACCCAAATTAGCGACTCAACCGCTACCGGTCGCTCTGTCGTCACAGCCGCGGATGCCGCAGCGGCACGCACAGCTATTGGTGCCGGTACCTCTAACCTCGTAATCGGTGTCACGAACATCACCGCCAAAGCTGGTGACTACGCACCAACCAAATCAGATGTCGGGCTGGGGAATGTTGATAATACGTCAGATCTTAACAAACCGATCTCGACCGCACAGCAAGCAGCGCTTGATGCCAAGGCTGACCTTGTCGGTGGGTTCGTGCCGACCTCGCAACTACCGTCACTAGCGGTGACGAACGCATTTACCGTTGCTAGCCAAGCGGCAATGCTTGCCCTTACCTCGGGCCAAGTCCAGCCTGGTGACCTTGCGATTCGTACCGATGGTGCTGGAACATTTATTCTCACCGATGTAGACCCCTCAATCCTCGGTAACTGGACGCTACTCGATTCGCCATCTGCCCCAGTCACTTCGGTGAATAGTCAGGTCGGAACAGTTGTTCTGGGCGGAGCCGACATAGGGCTGGGAAATGTTGATAATACCAGTGATATTAACAAACCAATCTCAAGCGCCACCCAAACCGCGCTGAACGCTAAAGCCGATCTTGTCGGTGGTCTCATCCCATCTGGTCAGCTTCCGGCTATTTCACTCAACACCGTTGTGACGGTCGCCTCTCAGGCGGCAATGCTTGCCCTCACAACAGTACAAGTCCAGCCAGGAGATATTGCTGTCCGCACTGATGGTGCTGGCAGTTTCATCTTGACGGCAACGGATCCCTCGATCCTCGGCAACTGGACACTTCTCAATAGCCCGACCGATGCAGTTATATCCGTGAATAGCCAGGTAGGTACGGTAGTCCTCAGTAAGTCTGATGTTGGTCTGAGCAACGTCGACAACACCTCTGACGCTACCAAAAACAGCGCGGCGGTCACCCTGACCAACAAGACCATCTCAGGTTCGTCCAATACAATATCCAACATCGCTGAAAGCTCAGTCACCAATCTCACAACAGACCTCTCAGCCAAGCCGGATAAATCCACCCTCACAACCAAAGGTGACATCTACGTTGCCACCGCAGCTAGCACGCCGGCACGCCTTGGTGTTGGGACAGATACTTTTGTCCTGACAGCTGACTCCACCCAGGCAACTGGCGTCAAGTGGGCAGCCGTTCCCGCACCGAGTAGCGGACTGCCATACGATCTGACCTATCTCTGGTCCGTCGGCCAACGCGCCACCGGTACCGGCGACAACGCGTTCGGTATCAAACTGCAACGCAATGTAACGTTTACGAGTGTTACATACAGATGTAGCACAGCAGACGGAGGCACAGGGCTTACGGTCGAGCTACGCAAAAACAATGCTCAGGTGTCAGGGACAAACACAACGATGAGCCTTGCCGAACAAGCATCAGGCAAAACGCTGACAGGCTCATGGGCGTTTAGTACTGGCGACATACTGACGGTGTACATCACCGCGGTCGGCTCGACGCCAGGCCTTGGGCTAATCGCGGATATTACAGGGGCAACGACCTAAATGGGGATAGTGGTAGCGACAGGTCACCAATATGTCAGGTCCGACATGTCGGACAACTTTAACAGGGCAAGTTTTTCAAACCCGGAATTCTGGACGGCGCTGACGGGTAGTCCGGCTATCGTGTCGTCCACCTATTGGCAGGCCGCCGGTATTTCAGCTGCAGGCACAATCTTTGAAATGCAGACGGACAATATACGCGGCGAGTTTGTGGTTGCCAACAGGCAAAGCTCCGGCAAAACGGTCGTCATGATTTGTTGCGGCCCAGCTTTTAATTCCGTCAATGTCGGCCTCGAACTAGAGACGGGGTTTTTCAACAATAACTATCACATCATTACGAACAACGGACTTTCCTTTAGCGACGGCAGCCGGGTGGATCACGGACAAACTGTCCAGTCCGTCGTAAACGGGGACACCATCGCCTTTACCTACACCGCATCGTCTAACACCTTCACGACATACTATAACGGTACCCAGGTAAGCACCTGGGTTGATAGCGGGAATCTGGTTTCACATGGCCCCGGCCGGCGATATTGCGGCATCGTACAATCTTCGGATTCAAATACAGGAGTAGGCGTTGACTCAGTTCGATTTTACAACTTCTGATATCCAAAAATGGCTTGACCGCTTTTCTTATAAATCCGGGTGGGAGTTTGAATTGCAGACGAAAGTCGGGGATACAGAGGACTCTGTTATCGGACTGTCGGTCATCATGCATGTGCTTGACGCCAGTGGCTCTGACAAAGTCATCCCGGTACAAATGGTAAAAAAGCTCATTCCGAGTCGGTATAAAACCGAAGATGAATTCTACGAGTGGCTAAAACGTACCATCTGGATCGCCGAAGACCACGAAATGATGGAATGGTTCAAAGTGGACGGCAAAAAATACGATGATCCGCACCTCAAAGACCTCGAAAAACTGGGCGAACTGGATACATAATTGACACTATTGGCACTCTTGACACCGGAGTGCTAATTTTATTACAATAAAGATATTGGCAATCTACCAAGTAGAGTGCTAAAATATGAAGAGATTACATTACAGATATGACAATACGAAAGGGTATATATTATGGGTAAAATCATTGGAATCGACCTCGGTACAACCAACAGCGCTGTTGCGTACATGGTTGCTGGCAAACCAGAAGTTATCGCGAATGCCGAAGGCAACCGTACGACACCATCAGTCGTGGCTATTAATAAAAAGGGTGACCGTTTGGTCGGTCAAGTGGCCCAACGCCAACGCGTGACCAACGCCGAAAACACCATTTATGGTGTTAAACGTCTGATTGGCCGCAAATTTGGCGACAAAGAAGTCCAAAAAGACCACGACATCATGCCATACGAAATCGTCAAAAAGGGCGATGGCGTTGCTGTCAAAATGGCGGGCACAGATTACACACCAGAGGAAGTGAGCGCTATGATTTTGTCCAAGATCAAAGCCGATGCCGAAGCCTTCTTGGGCGAACCAGTCACCGAAGCGGTCATTACCGTTCCTGCGTACTTCGATGACAGCCAACGACAGGCGACCAAAGATGCCGGCAAGATCGCTGGCCTGGAAGTCAAACGTATCATTAACGAGCCAACTGCCGCGGCATTAGCGTACGGTCTGGAAAGCAAAAAAGACGAAAAGATCGCCGTATTCGACCTTGGTGGTGGTACGTTCGATGTGTCTGTACTCGAACTGGGTGATGGTGTGTTCGAAGTCCGCAGTACCAACGGTGACACGCACCTGGGTGGTGAAGATTTCGATAACCGTATCGTCAACCACTTCCTTGACGTATTCAAAAACAACGAAGGCATCGACCTAAAATCAGACAAGGCTGCAATGCAACGCCTGAAGGACGAAGCTGAAAAGGCCAAAAAAGAATTGTCATCAACCAACGAGTACGAAGTCAACCTGCCATTCATTACCGCAGATGCCGAAGGTCCAAAACACTTCGAATACAAACTGACTCGCGCCAAAATGGAAGAATTAGTCAAAGATTTGATCGACGGCGTTGCCGGTCCTGTTGAAAAGGCGTTAAAAGACGCCGGCCTGACCGCCAAAGATATCGACGAAGTCGTATTGGTCGGTGGTATGACCCGTATGCC
>OUNO010000125.1_pt1 | contig 12791 bp, 14 predicted proteins | sample 1779811 | NCBI WGS metagenome assembly OUNO01 (sample SAMEA3914804, study PRJEB12502) | metagenome | biome: forest; material: soil | place: Canada | collected 2010-06-25 | depth 0.3 m | reverse complement strand
GGCCGCCGCCGGCGATCATCGCCGGCCCGCCCATCCCCAGCGAGGAGTTCTCGGTGGCGACGATCAGGTCCGAGCAGCCGGCGATCACGGCGTTGCCGGCGAAGCAGCGGCCGGAGACGACCGCGACCCGCGGCACGACCCCGGAGAGCTTCGCCCAGAGCGCGAAGGCGCGCGTCTCCAGCCAGGAGACGACCGGGTAGTCGGTGTCGCCCGGCCGCCCTCCCCCGCCCTCGGCGAAGAAGACGGTCGGCAGCCGCAGCCGCTCGATCAACTCGAAGAGCCGGTCCTTCTTCTTGTGGCCGAGCGCCCCCTGGGTCCCGGCCAGCACCGTGTAGTCGTAGGACAGCACCGCGCAGGCGGCGCCGTCGCCGAAAAGCTCGCCGTTGATCCGCGCGGTGCCGGCGACGAGGCCGTCAGCCGGGGTGCGCTCGATCAGGTCCTGGACCTCGCGGCGGCCGCGCTGGGCGGCGATCGCGAAACGTCCGTACTCGACGAAGGAGCCGGGGTCGACGAGGTCGGCGATGTTCTCCCGCGCCGTCCGCAGCCCAGCGTCGTGGCGACGCGCCACGGCCTCTGGCCGGGCCGCGTCCTCGGTCAGTGCCCGCCGGGCGAGGACCTCAGCCAGGTCCTCGCGCTCGGGACCGCCGGCGGGCATCAGGCCGGCCGCTAGCCGCCGAGTCCGCCGAAGATCGCGAACGGGTTCGGCGGCTGCTCGTCGCGGACCGCCTCACCGCCGCCCTCGACCGTGACCTTGCTGCCGGCCGGCGCCTCGCCCTCCAGGCGGGTCGCCAGCTGCTGGGCGCTGTCGGCGTCGGTGGCGCCGACGACGAGGTACTTCCAGCGGCGCACCGCCGGCAGGCCCTCGGCCTCGAGCATCTCGTCGAAGTGGACGGTGTCGCGATGGGAGGGCAGGTCGACCCGCACCTCGTACTGCGGCGGCGCCCCTGCTTCCACAGCTTTGCGTTCGGCGGCGACCAGCTCGGCGTGCTCGGCGGCGCGGGCGGCGTCGTCGTCGGGCAGCGGCTTGTCGGGGTCCTCCCAGGTCTCGGCATCGGGGTGCCAGTGGCTGAGGTTGATCTCCGGGCTCCAGCCGTTCTCGCTCGCCACCTTGGCGGCCTCCTCGCGGGCGGCCTCGGCCTGCTCGCGGGTGCCGGCGTAGAGGAAGACGCGCTCCTCTTCGCGCGAGACGATCACGCGGTCGTGGAAGGCGGTGCCGAGGGTGTGGCCCGCCCCCGGCCCGTCGAGGCCTTCGACCAGAAGCAGCGCCTGGCCGGGGTCAGCGGTATCGATCTGGAGTCGCCAATCGTCATTCATGCGCCCAACATAGAGTCTCCGGCTGATGAGCACCATCCCCGAGCCGGCCGGAAAGGATTCGCGAACCGGCGTCGCCGTCGTCACCGACAGCACCACCTACCTGCCGGAGGCTCTGGTCGAGCGCTGGGGAATCGCCCAGGTCAGCCTCTACGTCGGCTGGGAGGACGAGCGCCTGCCCGAGCAGGAGTACGTGCTCGACGACTTCTACACCCGCCTGCAGAGCTCGCCCAGCCTGCCCTCGACTTCCCAGCCGTCGGTCGGCGACTTCCTCGCCGTCTACGAGCCGCTCGTCGCCGCGGGCCGCGACGTCGTCTCGATCCACATCGCCGCCGGCCTCTCGGGCACCTGCGAGAGCGCCCGCGAGGCGGCCCGCACACTCGCCGGCCGCGATCTCCCGGGCCGGGTCGAGGTCGTCGACGGCGAGACCGGCGCCGGCGGGCTCGGCTGCCTCGTCCTCGCCGCCGCCCAGGCTGCCGAGCGCGGCCTCTCGCTCGAGCACGTCGCCGAGACCGTGCGCGAGACCCGCGCCGGGCTGGAGATCTGGTTCTGCCTCGACACCCTCGAGTTCCTCCGCAAGGGCGGCCGGATCGGCGCCGCCCAGGCCCTGCTCGGCTCGGCCCTGAAAATCAAGCCGATCCTCACCTTCGGCACCGAGATCGCCCCCGTCGGCCGCGTCCGCACCGCCAAGCGCGCCCACGAGCGAATGGTCGCCTACCTCGAAGAGCTCAGCGACCGCGGCGCCTCCGGCTGGATCGTCCAGCACGCTCAGTTGCCCGAGGAGGCCGCCTCGCTGGTCGCCGCCGGGGAAGAGATCCTCGGCACCGAGCCGCTCTTCTGCACCGAGGTCGGCCCCGTCCTCGGCGCCCACCTCGGCTCCGGCGTCCTCGTCGGCGGCATCGGCCTGGCGCCGGCCGCCGCCTAGCCCGCCCCGGCGTCGAGCGCTGCATTTCCCACGTATAACGAGGTAAATGCAGCTCTCGTCGAGCTCAGCCCTTTTCGAGTTCCTTGCCGAGGCGGCGCATGGCTTTGCCGAGGGCGCGACGGAGGAAGGCGCGGGAAAGGGGCGGGAAAATGCGTTCGGAGCGCGGAACCTCGGTCCAGGCGAGCTCGAACTCGATCTTGGTGCCGCCGTCGGGCAGAGGCTCGAAGCTGTAGGTGCCGCGGGTGCGGCGGTTGCCCTTGGCGCTGACGCCCTCCTCGACGATCCGCAGCGGTCGCTCCGACTCGACCACCTCGAACTCGGCGACTTCGCTGGAGCCGGGGGCGCTGACCACGGCCTGGCCCTTGGCGCCGACGCCGCGAGGCGGGCCGGAGTAGGTCCACTTCTTGTACATGTGATCCAAGAACTGCGCGTGGTTGGCCAGCACGTCGAGGTGGTCGAAGACCTCCTCGGGCGGCTTGGCGACGATGACGGATACGACGACGGGCTCCATCGCCCGATCCTAGAGGGCGCCCAGCGGATCAGGTCGAGGCGTCGGCCTCCGGCTCGGCCTCGTCGCCGTCTTCCTCGGCGACCTCCTCGAACTCCGCCGCCTCGAAGGCCGCGAGGCCGATGATCATCCGCGTCGCCTCCTCGTCGCTCATCTCGAGCCGCCCGCGGCACTGTTCGTAGATCGCCTGCAGCCGGGCCAGCGCTTCTTCGAGCAGTTCGGCCACCTGTTCCCAGCCGAGCCGGTCGACGGCGACCGTCATCCAGTTCAGCGTCGTGTCCTCGCGATCGTCGATCTTGCCTGCCTCCAGCGCCGCCACCGCCCGGCTCATGAAGCTCTCCAGCGAAGCGCCCGTCACCTCGCTGCGAACCGAGCGCGGCACCTTGCGCCAGTCCTGGTGGCCGATGTAGGAGCGCGGCACGGCGCGGAAGAAGTGCTCGATCGCCCCCCGCCGCTGCTCAGTGCGAACGACCTCGATGCAGCCGCACTGCTCCAGCACCCGCGAGTGGTACGCCGCGTTGCCCAGCGGCACGTCGAGCAGGTCTTTCATTTCGCTCGGGCTCGCTTCACGTTCGTTCAGCAGGTGAAGGATCTCCACTCGCAACGGGTGAACCAGAGCCCGGACAAGCCCCGGATCAATCCGATCTGGTCTGCGCTTAGCCACTGCTTGGTGATAGTCGCGTATTTCGGGGAGGCTGGCTCGACGAATCGTTGAATGAGCAATTTTCGCTGTGCATTAATACGCCCGGGGTACCAGGGGAGCGCAGCCCTCGAATCCAGCTCGAGGCCGTGATTCGAGGGCCGGCCCCCTGTCTTAGGACAGCTTCTTGATGCTGACCACAGGGATCACATGCTCATCACGAGCCATGCTCATCACGCCCCACCCCCTTCCCATTCCGCGTCCTAGTGCGGTTCGCGATTGGCGAACCGCCGCGTAGAATTGCTCAAATCCGCTCTCTCAATCGACGGTTTTGAGCGAAAAGGACGCAAGGAGCGCTGAGAAGTTCGATTAAAGTCCCTCTTGGTACAAACTCAGGACTTTTGGAGGATTAAGTGCCCCGTCAACGCCCGCCAGCACTGATAAACCCACGTCTCGCGAGCGCAATGACCCACCCGACGCGCCTACGCACCATGCGAGTGCTGTCTGAGCGAGAGGCAACGCCGCGGGAAATCGCGGAGGAGATCGGCGAGGCGCTCAACAACGTCGCCTACCACATCAAAGTGCTGAAGAAACTCGGGTGCATTGAGTTGGTCCAGGTCTCACCGGCCCAGGGCGGTCGAGTAACGGAGCACCTCTACCGGGGAGCCCAGCGCCCTTATTTCGAGCTCGAGGACATGAAGCAACTCAATGAGTCGGAGAAAGTGAATGTGATTTCAGCTATCACCCAACACATCTCCGAGGACATCGCAAAGGCGATGGCGCACGGGACTTTCTACGACCATGACGAGAGCCATCTCAGCCGGATGCCGATGGTTCTCGATCCCGAAGGATGGAACGAAGTCACCGAACTACTGGATGGCACTCTCCATGGCTTGACGGCTATCCAAGAAAAGGTGAACGAGCGCGCCGAGGCCAAGACAATGCTGGCCAAAGTGGCGATCATCCAGTTCGAGTCGCCACAGCCGAAGAAGAAAAAGCCGAAGCCCTAACCCCTCAGCCGCGGATCGCCTTGCCGACGATGTTCTTCATCCGCGTCCGGTCTCGCTGCGGCAGGGCGCTGGGGCGGCCCTTCGACTTCTTCGCCAGGTCCCAGAACTCGCGCTGCTCGGTCGCGGTCAGGTTCTGCTGAACCCGCTCGCGGCCTTTGTCGGCGAGCCAGAGGGAGACGGTCCAGACCATCTTCCAGGGGATTCGCTTCCAGATCGCGGGGGCGGCCTTCTTGCTGATCCAGAGGGGCATCGGGTCAGGCTACCCGCGATCGCGGCCGGGCAAGCGGGCGGCCGAAATGCGGTCGTCGGCCGCGGCTAGGCTTCCGCCGGTGCTCGCCTACCCGCCCAGGCAGTGACCAGGCGCTTCGCTGACGCCGTCACCGGGCGGCGTGGGCGCTGGCTGGTGATCGCGGCCTGGCTGGCGATCGGCGTCGCCGGCTTCGTCGGCCACTCGAAGATCGACGACGTCACCGCCGCCGGGCAGACCAGCTTCCTGCCGAAGAACGCGGAATCGACCCGCGCCCTCGACCTCCTCCAGCACAGCCAGAAGACCGGCGAAGAGGTGCCGGTGGTGATCGTCTTCAACCGCGTCGGCGGACTGACCCATGGCGATCGGGTGGCGATCGGGCGGATCGGCGACGGCCTCAACCGGCTGAAGATCACCGGCGCGACGCCGATCATCGACCCCTTCTCGGCCGACTCCGAAGCCTCGCTCGGCGACGTCGCCAAGATCGCCGACGGGATCGGGCCGATCTCCCGCGACGGCGAAGCGGCGCTGGTCGTGCTGGCGCTCGACGCCGGCGAACGCGGGGCGATCGTCGAAGGCGTGCAGACGATCCGCGACTACCTCGGCGAGCACCGGCGCCCCGGCCTCGGCGCCTACGTGACCGGGCCGGGCGGAATCGCCGCCGACCTCGAGCAGGTCGCCAACGAAGCCGGCAAGACGCTGCTGATCGCGACCCTCAGCCTGGTCCTGGTCCTGCTCCTCATCGTCTACCGGGCGCCGCTGCTGGCGGTGCTGCCGCTGGCGGTCGTCGGCACCGCCTACATGGTCGCGATCGGGATCTCCTACCTGCTGATCGAGGCCGGCGCGATCACCGTCAACACCGAGGGCACCTTCTTACTCCTGGTCCTGATCTTCGGCGCCGGCACCGACTACTCGCTGCTGCTCGTCCACCGCTACCGCGAGGAGCTGCAGCGGGGCGAGCCGCACCACATCGCTCTCCCCACCGCGCTGAGCGAGAGCATGCCGGCGATCGCCGCCTCGGGCGGGACCGTGATCGCGGCGATGCTGGTCCTGCTGGTCGCCGACCTGCAGTCGACCCACTGGCTCGGGCCGATCCTGGCGATCGGGATCGCGGTGATGCTGGCCGCCGCCTTCACCCTGCTGCCGGCGCTCCTCTCGGTCGCCGGCGAGCGCGCCTTCTGGCCGGGATCCGCCGCCCTCCCCCCGTTGCGTGGTTCCTTTGGCACGCATTCCGTGCAAAAGGAACCACACGATCTGTGGCACCGGGTCGCTGGGCTCGTCCGGCGCCGCTCGCGGCTGATCGTCCTCGCCGTAACCGCCGGCCTGCTCGTCCTCGCGCTCGGCAACCTCAGCCACCACGGCACGATCGGGTTCGGCCAGGGGGAGACGCGGCCGACCAACTCCAGCCGCGGCACCGCGGTCCTCAATGAACACTTCCCGCCCGGGATCGGCTCACCGCTGACCGCCGTCGTCAAGGCCGGCGAGGAGACGAAAGTAACCAATGCGATGGAAAAACTGGACAGTGTCAAGCTGGCGCTGCCGGTGCCACCGCTGAACGCGAGCGACGAGGGCGTGGTCGTCGTCGTCCTGCGCGACAACCCCTACTCGGGCGAGGCCGCCGACGCGGTCGAGGGGATCCGCGAACGCCTGCACGAGGTCTCCCCCAGCGGCCTGCTCGGCGGCATCCCGGCCGAGAACTACGACATCGAGCAGACCAACGCGCGGGACACCCGCCTGGTCGTGCCGCTGGTCCTGCTCGTCGTCGCCCTGATCCTGGCGGCGGTGCTGCGGGCCCTGGTCGCTCCGGCCTACCTGATCGTCACCGTCGTCCTCTCCTTCGGCGCGACGCTCGGCCTCTGCACCTTCGCTTTCTCGCAGCTGAGCAGCGAAGGGGTCGCCTTCAACCTCGTCTTACTCTCGTTCTTATTCCTCGTCGCCCTGGGGGTCGACTACAACATCTTCCTGATGGCCCGGGCGCGCGAGGAGTCTGCCGTCCACGGCACCCGCGAGGGGACGCTGATCGCCCTCGTCAACACCGGCGGGGTCGTCACCGGCGCCGGCCTGATCCTCGCCGGCACCTTCGCCACCCTGACCCTGCTGCCGCTCGAGGAGCTGGTCCAGATCGGCGCCACGGTGGCGATCGGCGTCCTGCTCGACACCTTCGTCGTCCGCGCCCTGCTGATCCCGGCGATCACCTACCGGCTCGGCGGCCGGACCTGGTGGCCGTCGCGCGTCGACGACGCGGCGACGGCCGAGACCCCAGCTCAGTAGCCGGGGCTGACCTTCATTTTCTTCCGCTCCGAGGCGTGGGCGCCACCCTTCTTCTCGAGCGTCGCGCAGGCCTCGACGATGTCGTCGGCGAGGCGGTCGATCTGCTCGCGGCTGAGCGTCTGCTTGACCAGGGCGCGGAGGACTTTCTCGTTTTCGGCGTTCGGTGGCAACGTGTAGGCGGGCAGCATCCAGCCGCGCTCGGCCGAGAGCTGCCAGGAGACGTCGAACTCGTCGTAGTTCTTTTCGCCGGTGAGCTTGAAGGCGACCAGGGGCAGTTGCTCCTCGCCGTCGCCGATCAGCTCGAAGTCGCCGGTCGCCTTCAGCTTCTCGGCCAGGGCGCGGGCGTTCTCCTGCATCGCTTTCATGATGTAGCTGTAGCCCTCGTGCCCGTAGCGGACGAAGTTGTAGTACTGGGCGAGCACCATCGAGGCGCCGGTGGAGAAGTTGAGGGTGAAGGTGGCGTCGGTCTTGCCGAGGTAGTTCTCGTAGAAGACGAGGTCCTCGGCGAGGTCGCTCTTCTCGCGGAAGATGAGCCAGCCGATGCCCGGGTATACGAGCCCGAACTTGTGCCCGGAGACGTTGATCGAGCGCACCTGCTCGAGCCGGAAGTCCCACTCCGAGTGCGGGTAGAGGAAGGGCCAGACGAAGCCGCCGCTGGCGCCGTCGACGTGCATCGGGACGTCGAGTTCGGTCTTTTCCTTGAGGTTGACGAGCAGCTGGTTGATGCCGACGATGTCGTCGGCGTGGCCGGTGAAGGTGGTGCCGAGGACGGCGGCGACGCCGATCGTGTTCTCGTCGATCAGCGGCTCGACGTCCTCCGGGCCGATCACGTATTTGTCTTCCTGCAGGGGAACGATCCGCGGCTCGACGTCGAAGTAGCGGCAGAACTTGTCCCAGACGACGTGGACGTCGCCGCCGTAGACGAGGTTCGGCTTGTCGACCGGGAGCCCGGCGGCTTCGCGGCGCTCCTTCCACTTCCACTTCAGCGAGAGGGCGCCGAGCATGATCGCCTCCGAGGAGCCCTGGGTGCGGGCGCCGGTGGTCTCGCCGGGCGCGTGGTAGAGGTCGGCGAGCATGCGGATGCAGCGCTGCTCGACCTCGGCCGAGATCGGGTACTCGGCGTGGTCGATGAAGTTGCGGTACAGGTTCTCGCCGATGATCCGCTGCGCCTCGGGCTCCATCCAGGTGGTGACGAAGGTCGCCAGGTTGCGGTTGGGGTCGCCCTCCAGCGCCAGTTCCTCGTCGACCAGTCGCATCGCGTCCAGCGAGGACATGCCGCTGGCGGGGAACTCCTTCTGCGGGGCGTCCTCGGTGAGGAAGCGATTGCCGTAGAGCTTCACGGCCTCGTCGGGGCTGAGCGGCTTGGTCATCGGACTCCTGTCGTGATCGGGGAAGCCGAGCGTATCCCACGCCTGAGCTGGGGGAATCACCCTGAAGTGATGAATCTCGGTGGGCGCACTAGTACGGTGAGCGGGGCGTGGAGGTGAAAGTCACCCATATCGGCGGGCCGACGGTCCTGATCGAGTTCGGCGGCTGGCGGCTGCTGACCGACCCGACCTTCGATCCCGCCGGCGCCCACTACTCCTTCGGCTGGGGCACGGGCTCGACGAAAACGACGGCGCCGGCGATCGCCGCGGTGGACATCGGGCCGATCGACGCCGTCCTGCTCAGCCACGACCACCACGACGACAACCTCGACCCGACCGGGCGGGCGCTGCTGCCGGAGGCCGGGACCGTCGTCACCACCGTGCCCGGCGCCGGCCGGCTCGGCGGCAACGCCCAGGGCCTCTCGCCGTGGGGGAAGACGCGGCTGCAGGCAGAGGGGAAACCGCCGATCGACGTCACCGCCACCCCCTGCCGCCACGGGCCGCCGCTGAGCAAGCCGATCGTCGGCGACGTCGTCGGCTTCGCGCTCGAGTGGGAGGGTCAGGAGCACGGGGCGCTCTGGATCTCCGGCGACACCGTCCTCTACGGCGGCGTCCGCGAAGTCGCCGACCGGCTCGAGGTCGGCACCGCGCTGCTGCACCTCGGCGGCGTCCAGTTCCCGATCTCCGGGCCGCTGCGCTACACGATGACCGCCCACGACGCGGTCGAGCTCTGCGGCCTGATCCGCCCCCACACCGCGATCCCGATCCACTACGAGGGCTGGAAGCATTTCCGCGAGGGCCGCGAAGCGGTCGAGCGGGAGTTCGCCGGCGCCCCGGAGGAGTTCCGCCAGGCTCTCCGCTGGCTGCGGATCGGGACGCCCGCCGAAGTCGGGGTCTGAGCCTCGCCGCGGCCGCCGCGGCGCCGAATCACCCGGTTCAGATGATGCTCGCCGGGCCAAGGCCCCCGATACTCTGACCCACAACCACTGCGGGAAGACTTCCCAAAGACGAAAGGACTTCGGTTTGAACGGCGACGACATCAACGAGATGGGCCCGATCGATTACGTGCTGGTCGAGTGGCCGGGCCGCCAGCCCAACGGTGAGGTCGCACCGCACCTGGTCGATCTGGTCGACCGCAGTCTGATCCGGATCCTCGACCTGGCCTTCATCGCCAAGGGCGAGGACGGCACCGTCGTCGGCATGGAGCTCGCCGACCTCGGCGGCGAGGTGGCCGAGCTGTCGATCTTCGAGGGGGCCGCCTCGGGCCTGCTCTCCGACGAAGACATCGACGAGGCCGGCAGCGCCCTGGAGCCCGGCACCTCGGCGGCACTGCTCGTCTTCGAGAACACCTGGGCCGCCCCGTTCGCCGCCGCGGTCCGCCGCTCCGGCGGCCAGCTGGTCGCCAGCGGCCGCATCCCCGTCCAAGCAGTTCTCGCCGCCCTCGACGCGGCCGAGTCCAACTCTTAGAGAAGGAGACACCATGCCAGGACTGATTCGAGGCGTCGCCCGCACCGCAATGATCGCCGGCACCGCGACCGCCGTCAGCGGCCGCGTCGCCCGCCGTCAGAACAACAAATGGGCCCAGCAGGAAGCGGCCCAGCAGCCGCAGGAAGCCGCTCCCCCGGCGCCCGCCCCAGCCGCCGCACCGGCTCCGGCCGCGGGCGAGAGCTCGATGATCGACCAGCTCAAGGAGCTCGGCGAGCTCAAAGCCCAGGGCATCCTCACCGACGAGGAGTTCGCCGCGCAGAAGGCCAAGCTACTGGCCTAGCCAGAAGCTTGGAGCTGGAGCGCGTTTCCTGAATTGTGGGCGCTATAGGCCCCCAAATTCAGGAAACGCGGTAGGTGAGGTGGAGCGCTTCGGGGCCCTGGACGGTGCCGGTGAGCTCGAAGGTCGCGGCGCCGGGGGCGAGGTTGTCGAGCAGGCGGGTGCCAGCGCCGAGCAGGATCGGGGCCTGGTTGATCAGCAGTTCGTCGAGCAGGCCGGCGGCGATCGCCTGCTGGATCGTCGCGGCGCCGCCGCCGATCGAGACGTCCGCCTCGCCGGCGGCCTCCTTGGCCTGGGCGATCGCGCTCTCGACCCCGTCGGTGACGAAGTGGAAGGTCGTGCCGCCGTCCATCTCCAGCGTCTCGCGCTGGTGGTGGGTGAGGACGAAGACCGGGACGTGGAAGGGGGGATCGTCGCCCCACCAGCCGCGCCAATCCTCCTCGCCCCAGGGCCCGCGGACGGGGCCGAACATGTTGCGGCCCATGACCACGGCGCCGGTGCCGGCCTGGGCGGCTTCGATCACCGCGTTGCTCGGGTTCTCCGCGCCTTCGCCGCCCTCACGTTCGTGCGGCTCGCGCCAAGCGGCGAGCTTGAAGACCCACTCGTGCAGGTCCATCCCGCCTTCGCCGAGCGGGTGCTCCTCGCCCTGATTGGGTCCGGCGATGAAGCCGTCGAGCGAGACCGAGATCTGAGCCTTGACCCTGCCCACGGTCGCGCCCCTACTTGGCGGCGGAGCCCGGCGCGGCCTCTTCGACCGTCAGCTCGGCGGTCGGGTTGGCTTCCAGGCGGGCATCGGGGATCGGGTCGCCGCTGCGGACCGAGAGGCCGTAGGTGCCGGAGGCGAGACGCTCCTCGGCCCGCTCGACCGCCTCGAGGCGGCGCTTGAGTTCCTCGGCGCGGCCGGCGTCGAACTCGTCCTGGTAGAGGCCCTCGGAGTCCATGTCGCCGGGCTCGACGCGCTCGTCGCCCTCCTCCGGGCCACCGCGCTGCGTCGCCGCGATCTCCTTCTCGACCTTGTCCCGCTCAGCGGCTATCAGCTCTTTGGCGCGCTCTGGATCCATGCCGGACACCGTACCCATTCCGCGGTTCCTTAGGCACCCGTGGCGTAACAAAGGAACCACGGGATGGGTCGGTGGGATCCCGCGGTTCCTTTGTAACGCATGACGTCTCTAAGGAACCGCGGACGGCCGGTTGAGGCCAGCTTCGGGCTGCGCTATCCTGATTGAGGACTAACTACAGAAAGTGGACTTGGTTATGACTTATCGCCTGATCCCTCTCGATGACGCAATCGTCTTCCCGACCGTTACCGCGACCCTGCCGATCGACGTCGGCGACGAGGATCGCGTCTTCCTCATCCCCCGCAGCGACGGTGAGTTCGGCCGTGTCGGCGTCGTCGCCGAGGTGATCGAGCACGGGGTATCGCGCCGCGGCAACCCGGTCGCGACCGTGGTCGGCCTGCACCGCGGCCTGGCCGGCGCCGCCCAGGCCGACGAGTCGATCGGCGACGCCCTGCGCGTCGACGTGCAGGAGATCCGCGACGGCCACCCGGATGACGAGCACACCCGCGAGCTGGCCCGCGAGTACCGCGCCGTGGTCGAGGAGATCCTCGAGCTGCGCGGCGACGACGGCCGCATCGCCGCCTTCCTGCGCTCGGTCGAGGAGCCCGGTGCCCTGGCCGACACCTCCGGCCTCAGCCCCGACATCTCCAACGACGGCAAGTTGCGGCTGCTGGAGACGGTCGACGTCACCGCCCGGCTGGAGATCGCCGTCGAGTTGCAGCGCGAGCGCCTGGCCGAGCTCCAGGTCCGCAGCAAGATCCGCGACGACGTCGAGTCCGGCGCCCAGAAACAGCAGCGCGACTACTTCCTGCGCAAACAGATGGAGTCGATCCGCAAGGAGCTGGGCGAGGACGAGACCAGCCTGATCGAGGAGTACGAGCGCAAGATCGCCGAGGCCGGGATGCCGGAGGCGATCGCCGAGCAGGCCGAGAAGGAGCTGCGCCGGCTCGAGCGCCAGGGCGAGCAGTCGCCCGAGTCCTCGATGATCCGCAGCTACCTCGACTGGCTGATCGCCGTGCCGTGGTCAAAACGCTCCGAGGAGCGGCTCGACCCCGGGCACACCCGCGAGGTGCTCGACTCCGACCACGCCGGGCTTGACGACGTCAAGCGCCGGATCACCGAGTTCGTCGCCGTCCGCAAGCTGCGCGAGGAGCGCCAGCTCGACGACGACAGCCGCGCCAACGGGACGATCCTCACCCTGGTCGGCCCGCCCGGCACCGGCAAGACCTCGATCGGCGAGTCGATCGCCAACAGCCTCGGCCGTGAGTTCGTGCGGATCAGCCTGGGAGGGCTGCACGACGAGGCCGAGATTCGCGGCCATCGCCGCACCTACATCGGCGCCCTGCCGGGACGGATCGTCCGTGCCCTGCGCGACGCCGGGACGATGAACCCGGTGATCCTGCTCGACGAGATCGACAAGGTCGGCGCCGACTGGCGCGGTGACCCCTCGGCCGCCCTGCTGGAGGTACTCGACCCGGCCCAGAACAACACGTTCCGCGATCACTATCTCGATGTCGAGGTCGACCTCTCCGAGGTCGTCTTCATCGCCACCGCGAACCTGGTCGACACGATCCCGGCGCCGTTGCTGGACCGGATGGAGATCATCGCCTTCGACGGCTACACGACCGAGGAGAAGCTGGCGATCGCCAAGGGCTACCTGCTGCCACGGCAGCTGAAGCGCAACGGCCT